>Ga0210043_1000410_pt1 | contig 45105 bp, 53 predicted proteins | sample CryGeymet201501t_FD_183990 | JGI IMG/M metagenome (GOLD analysis project Ga0210043, IMG submission 183990) | Groundwater microbial communities from Crystal Geyser aquifers in Utah, USA - Crystal Geyser metaG 2015-01t (SPAdes) (version 2) | ecosystem: Environmental > Aquatic > Deep subsurface >... | reverse complement strand
CCCCTACTCCTCACAATTACTACCCCCCCGCTTAAAATTTTCAATCTAGCATAAATACACCACCCGGGAATCGCTTGGGCATGGCACGGGAATACAGGCAGTAACCACACCAGTAATCATAGCCACTGGCACAAAGGGGGGTGTTCCGGGAACTGGGGGGGGGGGTGAAATCTTTGTGAAATGTTGAATGTTATTGTTATGTTAGCCCGCAATGATTCCCGAACATGCAACAAGAAGCCTATTTATTAGCTCCGGCACAATTACCCACAACCACATGCATCCGCAACTGAATCACTGATGCATAAAAATCACTTCGGAAATAAATTTTCAGGAATACGCAATCCGCGCTTGCCAAACTGGCGAAAACCCATATAATTATGGGCACGGAAACAAGAAAAAAACAGAACGCAAACTCCCAAGTCCGGCGCAATCTCCGATAGGGGCGCATAATAGGTCGGCGCGACTGGTACGAGTGTCGAGGGTTCACAAGGCAGAAGCCGGCCCGACATCGCCCGTGGTTTCCAGCGTTCCCCACTAGATTAACCTCGGTTTGCGTCATTCCGTATTCTTTAGGCAATTTCGCCACTGTCAAATGGAGTGTTTCAAATGGACGATCAGACGCAAGCCCAGACCACGGAAGAAACTGCCGTCACCGAAACGACGGAAACCAAAACCGAAACCGACGGCAAGACTGCGAACTACGACGGCATCAAAAAATTCGAAGACTTGCCCGCTCGTGAATTCTTCGCGGTTGATACCGAGGGCGAAAAACTGGCCGCGTATGTCGCGCGTGTCATCGCGCTCAAGCCGGAAGCTTTGCCTGTCATCCAATACGACAAGGAAATTCCTGCTGGATGGACGGTCGGCGTCGGCAAGATGCAGGAAACCGTCACGGTCGGCGACAAGAAGGAACGGAAGACGTTGGCTATCATCGTCTGGCCCGTTCCGGGGATCGAAGCCCTTGCGACGGACCGGCAGGGCTTGGAATTCCTGGCCGACACCGTCAACCGGGCGGCGATGGATCAAATCCTTCGTCCCTTCCGCAATCGCAAGCCCGAAGAATTCGGGACGGCGGCAACGGAATGCCCCACCACCATTGCGGAATTCGCCAGCACGCGAACCCGTGAAGGCATTTACAAGGCATTCACCGAACTAGCCCCGGGTATCTTGTCCAATCTACGGCAGAAGTTCCCGGGCGTTGAAGCTTTCAAGAAGATGACTCCGGCATTCCTCCGGTCCTGCCTGGAAAACAAAGCGTTCGCTCTGGATTTCAGCGAGGAACTGGAAAACAAGGGGTTCTGGAAACGCATTATCGACCTGATGCAAGCCAGCGCCGACAAGGCCGGTCTTTCCACCCAGGTTTTCACGCTCTGGAAGGAAACCAGGGACGCGCAGACGGTCAAATCTGTCGAGGATGTTGACTTCGATAGTTTCTTTGCTTCCGGTGATGAAGACACCCCCGCGTAATTGCAACGCGGCATTACCCAGGAACGCCAGGGGGTGACAATCCCCTGGCGTTTTCTTTAGGCAATTTCGCCAACTCAAATCGGAGGTTAATCAAATGTACGTTGTGACCGTTTACCTCGATGGAACCCATGCCCGCATCCTGACGGAAGTATACGGCCCGTTCGGTTCCTACCGCGAAGCCGATGCGTTTATCACCGCGAACAAGGAAGCCAATGCAATTGAAGTTTGGATTGTCCATCCGCTTTACCGGGACGTATGCAAATGAGCCGGGCAAATCCAGACGGGACAAGGGAACCGAACATTGCAACTCGGTTTGTCGTCTTCTCCGTGATAAGCGATAAGCCTTACAGCTCAACGGTCGAGTACGGAATGCGGTTCTTTTCTCACGAAGCCGATGCTCGAAAATTCTATGCAACGACGCAACCGTATGACGTATGGGCATGGCTTTCAACCTGGCATGAAGTGCACGACCATGTTCCCGGATGAAACAAAAGCGGGAATGATCGCCGGTCTATCCGGCCTTGATCCTCGCACCGTTTACAATCGCGGGTATATGATGACGGCAGGAATGAGGCAGCCAGAACGAATCGAAGCACTCGCCCGGTACCTCATCGGTTACGAACAGACCTACCGCCATCGCCGCCTAGTCACAGAACTCCGTGACGCTCTGGAAGCAAATGGCTTCTGGAAGAAATGAATAGGTGGGGAACGCTGAATTTTTTTGCTGCTTTATTGCAAATGATTCTCAATCGCAACTGGCCCGCTCGCTGACGCTCGCATATGGAATTCGCTTCGCTCATGTGTTATTGTGAAGAAGCGTCCGGCGCTAGAAGTAGGGGGAGGGGTATCCCCCATTCGCACGGTCGCGCCGGACGGGTAAATATGCAGGCTACAAATTTTTCCTAAATTTTTTTCATTCCTCCATCCTGTATTCCTCACTTTGTTAGGTGCCCTATGTCGCATGAGATGGTTCACGTTGCGGAAGGCGTCGAGTTGGCGGCCTTCGAGAAGCAGAGTCCGGAGTTAGTTCGGCTCGCGACGTTTGTCATGCGTGGGATTTCGAGTAAGGCGATATGTGAGTCATTTGGGTTTTCTGAATCGCGGCTTTCCCAGATTAAGGAGGAGCCGTTGTTTCAGCAGGTCTATCAGGCTGTGGTGAAAAGTGCTGCGGAAGCTTTGGTGAATACTGATTCTGCTTGGGATCGGCTGGAAGCGAAGGCGTTGTCGACACTTGAGTCGGTGTTAAAGTTTTCTCGTGATCCTAAATTGGCCCTCAACGTTGCGGTGCAAGCGAATCGAGCTGAGAGAAGGACGCGTCCTGGGAATAAGACCCTTGATCCGTCGGGCGGGGTTGGTGGCCGACGGGCTGTCATTACGCTTTCACAGCGAATTGTTGAGAAGCTGAATGAAACACAGGTTGGTAAGGCTGGAGGCGTGCGAACCGTTGCAGGGGAGCGAGCGACAACCAATACTGTGACCGTGGAGGAATTGAATCAGGCGTTTAAAGGTTCTGATGATTTGGATACTGCCCCGTTGTTGACTGATATGCTTGGACCTTCGCGTGATTGAATCTAATGTGAAACCTGATGTTCATGTCCTTGAAGCCCAAGGGGATGTTGGGCAGCTGAAAACTGCGTTGCGGAATGACGCGGAGTTCTTCATTGATTTTTTCATGCATGATGAATTGGTATGGGATATTCCAGTTCTTCATACTGATGTGTTTAAACATATTAAAAATTTAGATGTTATTCGACTTGTCCTTGCCATACCACGCGGGCACGCGAAGACCACGTTGTCGAAGTTAGGTGTGATTTGGTATTTTCTTTTCTCTAATTATTCCTTCTGTGTATATCTATCAAATACAGCACCGATTGCGAAAAATGCGTGCCGCGACATCATGGAGATGCTTCAAAGTGATAACTTCCGTTCTGTATTCGGTGATATCAAAGTCACTAAGCACGATGAAACGCAAGGGCTTTGGATCTTTCATATTGGTACCAAGCGATGTATTCTTCGCGGAATGGGAGCGAATCAGCAGGTGCGCGGTATTAATATTGGGCATCAACGTCCGGATATTGTAGTTGTTGATGACCTTGAAGATAAAGAGAATATTAAGAATGCCACGCTTTTGAAGCAATTAATCGAGTGGTTCTTCTCTACGTTCATCAAAGCCCTTGCGAAACATCATAAGATCATGTATCTCGGGAACATGGTGGCGATTCATTGTCTTCTTGGCATCCTGACGAAATCCCCTCATTGGACTTCCATCGTCTACGGATGCTTGATCCGGGGAGCTACGGGCTTGCTTGAGCCTCTTTGGCCTGATTTGTGGCCGATGGAAGCTCTCATGGAGGATTACCGCGAGTATCAACGGCTCGGCCTTCTGCATTTGTGGATGGCCGAGATGATGAACATGCCGGTGACGGGGACAAACGGGTTTGGTAGTGACCAGTTTTATTATCAACAACGTCCGTTTCCTGACGATTGCTTGGCTACATTCATTACGATTGACCCGGCGTTCTCAAAAAATCGAAGATCGGATTGTACCGCGATTGTTGTGCATGCAATTCTCTCTAATTCAGCTACGATGGTTGTCGATCATACGTCGAAGAAGATGTCGGAAGGTGAGATTTTTGATGAGATGTTAACGCTTGCATTAAGATGGAACGCTTGGACAATTGGAATTGAGTCTGTTGCCGCGCAGAAAGTTTTGATCACACTTTTCAAGGTTCTTTGTGCTGATAAGAAGATAACGAATTTACAAATTGTCCCAATCCACATCGGTAACGCGTCTAAACTTGCTAGGATTAGCGCGTGGGTTGGGACGATGGAGCAAAAAGCCTACGCATTACCTGTGGGCGACATGGAAATAACGTCACAATTGCTCACGTATGATAAAACAAAAGAGCAAAATGACGATGATTTGATTGATTGTTGCTCCGCTGGGCTTATTATGTTAGAACATTACCTGGGGCTCATCATGTCGACGTATCAACAAGCCCAGGAACACACCATTCAGGGTGAAGCAGAGGTATGTAATGTCTGATATGCATGAAATGCTCCTTCCGGCTGTGAAAAAGCCTTTGATGGCCCCACCGCACGCAACTCATCCGTTCAAGCATGAGACGAATCATAAAAAATTGTTGGAGTATTTGAAACAGCGTATTGATTTCGCTGCAACGACTCGTGATGCTCTTATCCCGAGGTACGAAGCGATTGATAAAGATGTTGCTGGTTACCTTGAATTGTCGGATGATGACAAGAAACGAAGAGTTGAGGAGTTGCAGGGGAAGGGTCCGACTGTTACGACCATGAATCTTCCGTTGGTTCTCCTGCATCTTGATGATGCATTGACGTACTTTATGAATGTCTTCGCCCCGGAATCTGGAATGTTCCAGGCTGTGGCTAAGAAGGATGAGATTCAGATCGCAAATGCCTTTGCTGCTTTGATGAACTCTCACGCGTTAGAGCGTTCATATTTTCGGCAGTTACTTAAGTTCCTGTTCGATTGCATGAAGTACAATCTCGGTGGGATTGAAACCGTGTGGGAGCAGGAATACGGAAACGCTATTAAGAACGATGAAGGTCGTGGGCCTAAGATTGTCCAAGACATCCTCTGGGAAGGGAATGATTTTAAATCCCTTGATATGTATAATACAATGTGGGACCCTTCTACGCACCCGATCGACGTGCATTCAAAGGGCGAATACGTTATCACTGTGAAGATGATTACGCAGTACAAACTGCGACGTCTTATCCAGGATGGCGTTATTCAGAATGCCGATGCGTTGATGGATAATGCCCAGACAGCCCGGGTTGAATCTTGGTATCATACGCCCCCGCAGTTGTTCGATGCTCGATCCCTCGGAGTCAATGACAAACCAGGCGGGAATATCAATTGGTTGGCGCTCCTTTCCGAGGGAACATTTAATCAATTGGGGTCCGGTATTGAGTTTGCCCATGTGTATATTCACATCGTGCCGACTCAATTTGGCCTTATTCCCGCGTCCGAGAAAGGACGGGATCGGCTTGAAACCTGGCGAATCACAATTGCTAACGGCATTAAGATTGTCAGTGCTGTCCACATGCCAAACGCACATGGGAAACTTCCGTTTAATTTCGCGAGTCCGATGGAGGATAATCTGGGGTTGGCGCAAAAATCCATTGCGGAGATTCTCGCACCGTTACAATCGTTCGGTTCTTTCCTCGTGAATACGCACACAGCGGCCACCCGAAAGAATATTTGGGACCTCATCATTTATGATCCGACGGTGATTCCTCTGGAGAAACTGGGGAAGGGTGATGTCGCAGGGCGAATTCCTGTCAATGCGGCAGGATATGGGAAAGACATTCATCAATCCATCTGGCAGAACACGAATCAGATGGACACAAAGGATACAATGGGGCAGCTGAAGCAAGTAATTGAGTTGATGCAATTGCTTTGGCCGACGTCTGCAATGCCGAATCAGATAGCGCAAATGGATAGAGCGGTTGAAGCCCAGGTTACGACAACTGTGCAATCGGCAAATCGGCGATTGCAGAAAGCCGCGAAGTTGATTGATGACCAGGCATTGCGGCCTTCTCGCTTCATCATGCATTGGAATATTCTACAATTCCAGCAGAAGATGACGTTGTTGACGCCTGATGGCCAGACTGTCGAGATTGATCCCGCGCAATTCCGTGAAGCGAATATCAAATTGCTCGTTGGGGCTGGATTGCAGTCAATCGACAGACAGATTGTCCAGATGCAGATTCAACGTTTGGTCAATTCAATCATTCAGAATCAGGAAGCTGCTGTTCAATTCGATCTTCCGGCGTTGCTGAATATGCTGTCGGACATGATGGATATTCGTGTTGATCTCACGCAGTTTCGGCGGGTTCAACCGCAAATTCCTGGACAGGTCCCGGGTGCTCCACCTGCGGGGCAAGCGCAGGAGGCGTAATGTTTACACATCTTTTTTACGAAATGTCTGAAGGTTATCAAACGATAATGCTTCAAGCTATGTGCAACGAGGGATTCTATCTGTTCCTCGATGAGCACATCAAAGTACTGGAATCCCAGATGATTAATTTGGATCCTGAGGCGGAGGATTTTCTTTCCAAAGCTCGGGAACTCAAATTTCATCGAAGCTTCTGGTTATCCCTCAAAGAACTGCTGAACAAGGAACAGGCACATGCTTAAATTGCGTCTCATGAATTCTACGGCTCCTTCTGTTTACCGAATGGCTGACACTGGTTCTGGCACTCCGGCGGCTGCTGCCGCAGCTGAATCCAGTCACGACGAAAATAACTCTGGCGCTGACGATGAAAACTTTGCAGACTACTGGGATCAGCCAGGGAATGGCGATGGTTCTGTAACTCCTCCGGCGCAAGTTATTCCGCCTGTGGCTACACAGGAATCTCCAATTGCGCAGTTCCAGAAATTTGTGGCTACCATGGATTTTGGATCTGTCATGACTCCAGATATCCAATCGGAGTTGCAGAATGGGGATTTTACCAACTTCAACGCGAGCATGAATAAAACCATGCAGAAGGTGGTGGAACAAACTGTGATGCTCACGGCGAAGATGATTGACCACGCCGGGCAGACGACGAAGAAAGATGTTTCTCAGTTGGTGACTGGGCATATTTCTTCCAACGATGCTAAACGTGCATTGTTTGCTGCTATTCCTGCGGCTCGTGATAAGGCGATTGCGCCGATCGCTGAAGGTGTAATGGCGCAAGCGTTGCGGAGAACGAAGGGTAATGTCGATCAAGCGGTCGATATGACGAAAAAGTATCTCGCAGCGATGGCAAAAGCGACGAGTTCGAGTTTAGGAATTACCGTAGTGCCCCAAGGTGAACCAGGTTCTGAGGGGCTACTATCAAATTCCGATAATCCGCAGCCTGATTGGCTCAAGGATGTATTCGGAATGATGAAAGCCGAATGAAGAACCTGGTGTGAAGAAGGAGAGTTCTAAATGGCAGTGAAAGGTGTCTTTGCAAGCGATCAGAACATCGTGGGGACACGCGTCGGTGATTTTGCTTCGTCTCTTTTGCAAGTGAATCCGACGGGGTCTGCGCCGATGCTCGCGCTTACTTCGGGAATGCAATCGCGTCCTGCGACGGATACGATTGTCAACTGGTTTGAGGAAGTGAAACTCACTGGGCGTACGAAAGTTTCGTCGGTCAATGGGAATGGTGATGGTGTTTTGTTCACTCTCGCCGATGCTTCCTCGTATGTCGCGGGTACGGTTCTTCTCGTGGAAGCCACCGGTGAAGTTCTTCTCGTCACTTCGGTGTCGGGGAATACGGTCACTGTTGTGCGTTCCATTGGCGGGACCACGGCCACGACGATTACCACGTCGCATTACACGCAGCGAATTGGTAACGGTCACGCGGAAGGTTCTTTGATGCCGCAGGCTGTCGTCAATCTCGGTGATGTGCGATTCAACGTCACGCAGATTTTCCGAAATGCTTGGAGCATCACGGGAACTGCGAAGGCGATTCGGTACCACACTGGTTCCCAGGTGGCGAAGAATCGAGCCGATTGCGGTTTCTTCCACGCGGAAGACATCGAGCGTGCGTTGATTTGGGGTGTGAAGCATATCGGTGTGATGGATGGGCAACCATTCCGTCTCATGGATGGCTTACTTGCTCAATCGACCAATCACGGCGGGACGGTGTCGGCACAGTCGACGAATACGAAATGGTCGGACCTTCTGACGCATTTCGAGTCCGTGTTCGCTGTGAACATCAAGGGCAAACCGAATGAGCGCATTACGTTCTGCGGGAATTCCGTTGTTACTGTTATCAACCGAATCGCTGCGCTGAACAGTGAACTCGAATTGAGTCAGGGAGCTACGGAATTTGGGCTGAATGTCACCACGCTCATCATGCCCTACGGTCGTGTGTCACTCATGACGCATCCTCTGATGAATGAGAATGCGTTGTGGTCGAAGGCAATGTACACCTGGCATCCCGGTGGGATTCAGACTCGCTATCTGCGTTCGACGAATATCGAGGCCTACGACAAAAATGGGACTCGTATCGCTGGCGTGGATGCCGATCAGGGCGTGTACACGACCGAACTTTCCATTCAGCAAATGGCCGCGCAGACTTCTGGTATCTACACCGGAATTGATACTGCGGCTGCTGAAGCGTAATTCATCATCTGCCTGTCCAGAGGAGTATGTGATGTCCGCCAGCCAATCAAAATTTGAACCGGTCAATTATTACTCCAAGGCGAGGACGTTTGTTCTTGGTGGTTTCCGATTTGAAAATCATCAGTTGCAGATTGAATCGCAGGAGGATTATGAACGATTCGAGAAATTGCTTGAAGGCCTGAAACCGATTGATCGTACGATGGTTCGTACGGTTTCAACTGCTGCGGCTGATTCCGTGGCTAAACAGTTCATGAAACAACGATCGCATTCAGGCCCAATGGGTTCGACAGCTGCTGCCCTCGGTATGGATAAACTGAGGGAAATGCAAACGAATGAGGACTTGATGCGGGCTGGGATTGATCCGTATGCTGCAAAGATGTCTCCGATTGAAGGGACAGACAATCTCAGTCAGTTGGTTGCTACGCCTATGCAGAAGGCCGAGCCGCAGAAGCCCGAATCTTCAGCTCCTGTTGGCCTGGCAGCTCTTATTCGGAAAGGGTAATTGATGTTCACTTTCTCTGAAATGGTCGATGCGGCAGCGGCACGAAGTAATCGGCCAGATCGGATTGTTGACATCGCAGCATTCCTCAACCAGACTGTTCGAGATTTGCATACTACGGCCACGAATCAGCCTGTGCTTTACTCGAAGAATCTGGTTGAGGATCAGCTGATTGCTGACATTGCCACTGGATATTCTTGGCAATTACCATCAAATACTCAGATGTTTTTGACCGCTCGTTATTCTAGTGTCCAAACTCCTAAGTTTTTGGATGGAGTTTACCCCGTTCCGATGAAACCGGGGCGTGCCATGAATAACGAGGATTATTATTATTACATGGCTGGCGGATTTGTTTATTTCAAAGGATACGGAGGGGTCGGCGGTACGATTGATCTCGCCTATTATACGTATCCGAAACGCTTGGTGTATTACGCGATTGTCGCCGAGCGTCCTGCGACGTATGATTTAGCCACGGAAACGTGGGAATACTTGACGGCTGTGACCGACGATGAAAAAGTGATAGCCCGAGCTTTAGTGACTAATTGGCTTTTAACCGATTGGTATGATGTCTGCCTTGAGGGAACATTAGCCAAATTGTTTAAAATACTCGGAGATGAGAAACGTGCGATTACTGCGTACGCGTTGTACCAGCAACAACGCACACAACTATGGGGGACTGAATCAATTGACTCAGCAGGGATTTAGTAACCGGTCGACCGATGGATATGATCCGATGAGCAGATTTCTTCGATTATTCTCCATTGTTGGTGGCACCATTCTTGGTACGATGGTTGTAGGAATGGTGTTTGTGAATTTGTCAAATGCCCAGACTAAATTGGAAGGACAGCAACTTGGTCTTTCCGAGCGAATGGCAAATAGCGAGGCGGCGCTACGAGAGCTCCGTTTATTTGTATCCCAGCAAGCGGCACTCAATGTAAAATTTCAGATTACTTTTGATAACATTGATCAGGCGCAAGGGACTATGACAAAGATGTTGGAGCGGTTGCAAACGGAATTAATTGAGCAAGAAAAGGAAGCGCGGCGTAATGTCAATTAATTTAACTACTCCGCTGCACAGTCTCCGTGCATATTTATCCGGTGCGGTCACTCTGAACGAACCCAATTATTTTGTGTCTTATCTCGCTAAACGGGCCAATGACAATGAAGAAGAAGAATTCTCTGTAGTTGGATTTTTTTCCAGTGCTACTCCAATTGTTTTGGTTTCTCCACCGGACGGTTCTACCCTTTTACGTAAATCAATTTCAGAAATTCTCATTCACAACGAAGACTCAGTTTCGTGTACTGTCAATCTCGCCGTAGTGATTGCTTCTGTGGAATATCATTTTGTTACCAAGGCTGTTGGGGCGGAACAAACATTGCATTATTCCCCGACATCCGGGTTTCAACTATTTTAATTAGGCAATTTTGCCGGAGTAAGGAGTCCTGATATGAGTGAAAGCACTGGTTCCAAGAGGACGGAACAAGCACTTCTGGATGACGATGGTTTCCAGAAGATGAAACGAGGCCTTCCCCCGTCGTTTCAGTGGGTGAAGGATCTGCTCGCCTCAGTGTATATTCTTCCGGAAGATGACACTCCGGCGTCCGTCAAGTTCGAATTCAATGAAGATTTCTTTGGTACGTGGGCTATCGGCGATGCTGGGCCTGCGGACCATTGGTCTTCGACGGCTGGCAGCGGTACAGGCAATCAGGTTGCTACGACTGTTGCAAATTCGGTCAACGGTACAGTCACGTTGAAATCTGCCAGTGACGACGGCACGCATGCTGCGAATTGTTCCGCTTTGACTACTCTGCCTTTGGCCTTCAAGCCGAGTCAGGGTGGACTTGTCATGGAAGCTCGGCTGAAGATTGACGATGTTTCCGAAGCGGTTTTGTTCGTCGGATTCACGGATACGATTTCGACTACCGTGGAACTTCCGATTTTCCTCGTAGCGGCGGACATTGACAGCGATGCTGCGAATGCCGTTGGCGTCGGCTATGACGTGGATGGCACGACGAAGCGTTTCTTCCATGGCGGCGTGAATGCCAATACTGACAGTGTTCCGGCCTTTTCTGCTCATGCGCCGGTCGACGACACGTATTTCACCGTGAAAGTGGAAGTTTCTGCTACTGGCGGTGTTCGTGGTTACATCAATGATGATGTGATTGGCGTGGAAGTTCCGGCAGTTGTGGCTCCGGCGACGGCTTTGTGCGGTGCCATCGTCATCGGCAATCGTTCTGCGAATCAGGTTATCGCAACGATCGACTACGTTCGCTTCGAACAGAATCGGTAATCCTGCGGCCGCGGATGGTGGGGGGAAGGGAATTTTCACCTCCCGGGTTCCCTCCCCCCCCCCACTTGCGGATTGGAGACAATCAATGAGTAGAATTGGCGGACGATACATTATTCAGCTTGACGAGAAGAAGATTATTCTTCCGAATACTGTTACTGATGAAGGGGAAACTGAATTTCTCAAAATGATTTTCCGTGCCGATTTGTCCCTTATCGACGCTGGGGCGAATTGGTATGTTGGTTTGACACATATCACTCCCGCAGATACGCTGGTTTTGTCCGATGTTGCAGCCGCAGAACCAACTGTTGCGAATGGTTACGCGAGGCAGGCGCTTACTCGCGATGCTTCTGGTTGGCCATTTCTCTCACAAGTTAATGGGGAAACTGCGATTCGCAGCGCGGTTCTTGCTTTCTCAGCCTCCGGGGGTGATTACGATAAGGCCATCAGTCGAATGTTTCTGACTGACGCTGCGTCTGGAACCACTGGTACGTTATTCAGTATCAGTGCGGCGCTTGCTGCTGCTGTGACGCTAGGTAATGGGCAATCTTTGTCCCTCCAGTATGAATCGTATCTGTACTGATGCCAAATCAAAATCTTAAAGGTATCGATATTGGTGGTCTTCTTCCGGCGTTAGACCGAAGGAAGTCACAGAAACCGTTTGTTGTCGACGGAAAGAATTTCGTCTTTGACATTGATGGGCCGAAATCTGCCTTTGGCGGTTTATTTCTTTCCAAGCAGCTAATTTCAAATCCGTTACACACTGAATCCTTTGATATTGAGGGTGTATCGTATTTATTCACGTCTACAGGAATTATGCGGTTGGATTCGGGGACCTTGATGTGGGTTCCAGTTCATATCTTTGCTTCTTCGATTGTTGGCAATCCACATAAATGGACGCGTGGGCGCGTAAATACTCTTGAATTTTTCTGTCATCCTGAAATTGGAATTATTTACTACGATACAGTTAATCTAATTTTTAACCCGTTATCCGTTGCCGGGCTTCCAGACAATCCGGTAGCAATCGCCGCGATTCGTTCTCGGTTGTATATCGCAGGGGAATTGGAAGTTGTGTGGAGTGCCCAGGATGACGGCACTGATCTTGTGACTGATTTAGCCACAGGTGCTGGTTTTCAAGCTTTATCAATTCTCGGGGGCGACACCATTTCCTGCGCTATTTATGGGATGGAAACGGAACTTTCTGCTGATTTTGGCGTACTTGTATTCACAACAAATGGCATTCTTCGTAGCCGATTTACCGGAAATGTTGGTACATTCTCGCATTCTGTTATGCTTCGTTCCACAGCGGAAGTGCTGATTAATTCATTCTGTCTTATCCCGCTGGAATCAGGGGAGCTAGTATACGTTACGAAGACTGGCCTTTACGCTACAAAAGGAAGTACTCCGAAGAAATGGTCGGCTATTTTCAGCGAATATCTCATTCAGGAATTTAAAAAATACGATCTAACCCGACCTTCCATTATTCGACTCACATGGATTCCGGATGAACAATGGTTCTGTCTCTCCTTAGCGGAGACAATCAGTGTTCCGTATAACCGCATGTTTGTTCTCTATGTACCGACTGAACGTTTAGGGTACATGGATAAACTGCATTATTCAATCGTTAGAATCACGATTGAATCAGGGCCGAAGGCTGGTTCCCATTGGGGGCATATTGATTCTGATGGGCGATTCCTTGCTTGGTCTGGTTTGGCTAATGTTGAATATATCGCAGATTCTGAATTAAGTTATTTATTTAAACCTTTGAAGCAATATCCTGCGCGGTATGACGCAGTTTTGGGTGCCTACGTACTTCCATCGGTCATGCGAATGGGAGATGTTCCTGAATCAAATTTGGCATTACACCCATTTGGTTATTATACCAGTGCGTACGTTGAATTACCGGATATTGTTGTTAATCTGCTACAGTTTGCCGACGACGCAGGTCCTCCATTATTCGACGAAGATTATAATTTTCTTCCCGATTCTTCTGTTGATTACCTGGTTGATTCTGGCGATGAAGATTGGAATGACGACACGACAACTGTACTTCGTTCCGTTATGGCTATGTCTAATCCGATTTTGCAGTTGACCTTCACACCAGTTTCCTCAGTATTTCAGACGCTTGATTCGAAAATTTGCATTGGGCTTTTGCGCTGGGAAGAACAACAATTTCCTGATGAACTTGGCATGGTCACTAATATGTCAATTGGAATGCCGATATCTGGTGATCTTGATGCCGCTGAAGAAGATTGGAATTTACTTTCCGGTGAAGAAGATTGGAATTTAATGACGGACGATGAAGATTGGGGATATAATGTCACTGACCACATTGATTACAATTTGACGTTTATTTCTACTTTAGACGGATATACACCATTTAATACAGTTATTCCAGATTTAGTTAAACAAGATGCGGCGGCAAATTTCTACGCGTTGATGTCCACAGGTATTTACCACATTGCTGAAATTTCGGCTGTGGAGCCTGGACAATCATTTCACTTGAAATCACTAGAAGCCAGCGGCATACTTGCTGGTAGATTGTAAGGAATACTGGCATGACAAAACGCGTACAGATCGTTGGTCACGCAACTACTGCGGCGAATTCGTTTCTTGGCCGGGAACGAGAAGTCACGGTGGATACAACCACGCATGAATTGCGAGTCCATGATGGCTTGACTACGGGTGGATTCAGGATTCTTAATACGACACAATTATCCGTTGTTTTCCAGCCATTGGACGCCAATCTTTCTGCTCTTGCTGCCTTGGATGCGTCAGCTGGTATTCTTGTACGAAATGCCGACGAGACTTTTATCCGGAGAACTTTGACAGGAACAGCTGGTTCTGTCACTGTTTCAAACGGTGACGGTGTTTCTGGAAATCCTACAATCACGCTTCCTGCAACGTTGACACAAGATCATGTATTTTCCGGAGCCGTTGGACTACCGGGCTCTATCACCTTGACAGCTGCAGGTGAAATTGATTTCACACTTGGTACCGCGACATTCGCTGCTGGTCAAATTTCATTTACTTCGATTACTGGAGTGCAAGCTAGTAATGCTGCGTTGACTAGCATTGCAGGCTTGACTACTGAAGCGGATCGTATGATTTACACAACAGCCTCAGATACATATGCTGTTGCAGCTTTGACTTCATTTGGCCGATCTATGCTCGACGATGCCGATGCGGCTACCGTGCGAGGAACTCTTGGGCTTGCTGGGGCTGCGCTTTTAGCGGTTGGAACTACAGCTGGAACTGTTGCTGCCGGGGATCATGCTCATACGGGTGTGTATGAGCCGGCAGATGCCACGATTTTGAAAGACGCCGATATAGACGTCACAGTTCGTGGTGTAGCCGCTTCACTTCTTTTTGACAATGTACCGTCACGCGTAAAAACTGCTACACGTCTTTGTCTTTTCAATCTTGCCCGGTAGGAGAATAAATTCATGGCTGTTAATAATGACCCAGTATTTGGCAAAACGCCGAAGGTCGCGCACGCTGCATCTGCGGCAGCCAATGCCAATTTGGACGGCACGGGGACGATCATTACCTTGCTGGCTGCTGGCGCAGATGGTGCAATTGTCACCAGTTTGAAGGCTTGGGCAACTGAAACCAACGCAGGAGCGGTTCGTCTGAATGTATTCATTTCACAGGATGCCGGTTCTACTTGGAAGTTGCATGAAAGTGGATTGATGGCACTTTATACAGTAGATGCCACTACAGTGCAGGTTCCTGTTGTCTTCGTCGATAAAGAAGTGCCCGACAGCGCGATTATTCTGCCAGCCTCGGCTGTTCTCGGCGTCACGTCCATGGACACTGAGGGTGTCGTCTTCGCCGCCGAGTACCAGGACCTTTCGTGATGATCGTCACGCGCGCGCCCGGATTGATTCGTCGTGGTCGGCCCGGATTGATTCGGTCTACTTCGGCAACGCGGGTTGGGCGCCTTGTTGATCGACCGAGGCGGGTAGTTGCGGCCGGCGGCCCCTATCTGCCTGGAGCCTTAAATTTCGATGGCTCCAACGATTACCTGCTTCGCGGTGGAACGCTGACGGGTATCGAGGACGGCAAGACCGGGTTGATTTCGGCGTGGGTGAAATTCACGGGTGGCGACGGGTCATTGATGCGCCTGATCAGCCAATCCGGCGATTACTTCCTGATCCAGCGCAATGCGTCCGGCGACGGGTCAACCCTGCAAATCGTTGGCAAGAACTCCGGTGGTAGCAACATCCTCGTTCTGACCAGTTCGTCGGGTTACGCCGTGACTGATGGCTGGCTGCATGTCCTCGCATCCTGGAATCTCGCGACGCCAGCGGCGCATTTCTACATTAACGACGCCGACGCGGAGGCGGGGGTTTCTACCGAGACCGACGATAACATCAAATACACAGACCCGACGAATTGGGCGATCGGGGCGACGACATCGGCGGCCTCCAAAATCAATGCCGACCTTGCGGAGGTGTATTTCGCCGCCGAATACCTTGATATCAGCCAGGAAGCCAATCGGCGAAAGTTCATCGATGCGACGGGTAAGGCGGTGAGCCTGGGGGCCGACGGTTCCACACCAACGGGTTCGCAACCTGTTCTGTATCTGCGCCACAATACCGGCGCGGCTGTTACCGACTTCGCTACGAATCTCGGAAGCGGCGGCAGTTTCTCAATCACCGGCACACTGGTCGAGGCCACCGGGCCGAACGGGTGAAAGGAATACCCAGGATGCTTTATTGGCTTACTCTTGACGCTCTTGGCGCCATAGTGTCCGCGTCGCCGCACCCCAACCCGCGCGCGACCGAAATCCGCGACGGTAGCGACCCCGAGTTGGCGGCGTTTCTCGCGCCGGCGCCGGAAACCCCCGAGCAAATCCAGGCTCGTCTGTCCGCCGCTATTCAGAAACGGTTGGACGACTTCGCACGCACGCGGCTGTACGACGGCATCCTGTCGGCCTGTACGTATGCAGGAAGCACTATTCCAAAATTTGCAGCTGAAGCTACATATTGTATTCAGGCTCGGGATGACACGTGGAATGAGGCTTATAATATTCTGGCAGATGCGCAAGCCGGGATTATCCCTATTCCAACACAGCAAGAATTAGCGGGATTACTTCCTGTGCTAGCGTGGCCCACGTGATTCGTATACAGCTTATTCGTTTTGAAACAGGTGATCAAGGTACTTTTGGTCGCTTGTCTTTTGGCCAATATGTTAGGTATTCTGGCGAATTGCCAGATCGGGCAAATCAATCAAATATTTCCTGCATTCCTCCTGGTATTTACTCTTGTGTTTGGAATTATTCCGGGCATTTTAAGCGATTTATGTACCAAATTTTATCTGTCCCTCACCGAACTGGTATCAGAATCCATTCGGCTAATTATATGGGGGACAGGGCAAAAGGTTTTCGATCTCAACTTTACGGTTGCATTTCACTTGGGACAAAGTTAGGTTGGATGGATGGGCAGAAAGCGATTCTTTCATCTCGGCCAGCTGTGTCTTTACTTGAAACTGCGATGAATCGGCAATCGTTTGACTTGGAGATAGTCGATGGAATTCATCCTTAGTTTGGTTTCCGGTGGTCTTACTGGAATCATCGGTTCTATTGTCAGTCGTTTGTTCGATTTTCTTCATGCTCGGGAGGTTCGGGCGCAACAGAAAGATCAATTTGCCCACGATGAGAAAATGCTTGAAATTAATGGGCAATTGGCTGATAAGGAATGGGCAAATCGGCTTGAAGTGCAAAGGACTGAGAATCAAGGTAAGGTTGACGTAGCGGATGCGGAAGCATTCACGGCAAGTTTGAATTCTGAACCGAAATTGTATAGTGACGGGGTTGCTAAGGGTGCCTTCGCTGGCGGTATGCTTGTATTCCTTGATTTTTGCCGTGGCTTCACTCGTATTGTAATCACTGGATGGCTATGTGCTATTACCACATTGGTGTATTTTCAAACTCGTGAATTGTTGGGTGATGGTATCGTGCTTACTAGTGTTGATGCCGTAAACATTCTTCGTTTGATTATTGATACAATTCTTTACCTGACCACCACGTGCATTCTCTGGTGGTTCGGTACTCGGAACAAACAACAGGTTCCTGGAAAGGTTAAATGATGACAGCACTTCAAAGACTTCTTGATGTCGTCGAGGAACTTGGGCAGCACGGGGATACTGTGCTTGCCCATATCTCGCCGAAAGAAGTTGCCATGCTGAAAGAAGCTGGTGGTGCTGGCGTTCCGCATCCAATTACGGGCCGGTTGCAGTTTTACGATGCGTCCACAGATGGCCAGCAATCAACGGCCAGTGATGATCCTGGTGGGAGTAATAACACGTCTAACCAGGATAACGGAGGTAACGATTCCCGCATGGATACTGCGGATGACGCTGGGGATATTAGCGGCGATACCTACAGTGGTCCTGGAGGTACTAGCGATTCATACGCGTCGGATCCAACGCCTTCGTGGTCTGGGGTAAATATCGATCCAAATTCGATCAATCCATCATTTCAGTTATCGATCGGGCAAGAGCGTTCATTGACACCTGAACAGAAGGGTGGTTTGATGGCTTTGAGTAATGGCGATCTGACAGGTCGGCCATCAATCAACGGGCAAATTTCTTGGAGTCAGGAATACAATCAGGCAAAGGCGAAAGCGGATGCTTGGAATGATTCATTCCTTGGCGGCATTGCTGGTTTTTTCGGTATTTCAAAGCAGGTCGATGTGCAAGCGTATAGCCCGGTTGAAATGACTCAATTGTCTTTCAACCCTATTGGTACTGCGCTTGGACTAATGACTGTGAATCCATTAGCTGGAGCACTTGTAAGTAAAGTGACGGGAAAAATTGCGAATGAAGTTGGTGTCCCTGACGTGACAATTAATTCAATCCCAGGTGCCGTTACACTGGGGAAACAAAATACCTTGAATATGGATTTGACCAATTTGAGTATCGGCGATAAAGCTTCGACGCCTTCGACGTCAGGGAATCAAACTTTAAATCAAGACAATGGTTCTGATACCTCGAGTACCGCAGCGACAAATCTACCGTCACTCGCGCCTAGTTCTCTCGCGCAGGCTCCTGAATCTACTGTCAGCGATGCTAATGATTTGTTGAAAGAACTATCAGACACGTTTGCTTGGGATACGACGCCACTCGAGCTTCCAGTATTTTCTCCATTGGCGTCACCCCATGGAATCCATGCAGATTTCTGGGCTAATCGGAGGCTTGTCTAATGTCCTTTCTCGATGATGTTTTGAATTATTTTACTGGCGGTTCGTCCGAAGAACAGACGCAGGCACAGGCGACCTCGAATACGGGGAGCACATCTAGTGAATCGACGAATACAGGGGTAGAAGAATCAATCAAAGCTGCCACGGGTTCCACAACTGGTGACTCTTCAACGAATACCACACAGCAAACTTCTCAGTCGGTGAATACTGGACAGAATCTTACTGAAGGGCAGACAACCGCAGGAACCACAACGCAGCAACAGACGCAGCAGCAATCAGGAACTCAGCAAACATTGGATGCTGGGACATTAGGCATTCTGCGGAATTTGATTTCAGGAATGTCAACCGGTGTGGCGTCTAACGCAAATTCATCTCTTGCAACTACTGCGACGTCGAATGCCGCGGCAATTCCGCAGACAATTGAACAGATCATTCAGGCTTCGCAGACAAGCGCAAAGGCGGAGTTTGACGCAAATACTGCGCCGCAGTTAAACGCGTTGATGAATTCGATTGGGGGCAGTGCGAAAACTAATTCTTTATCAAGTGAATTGAATACGAATGCGCAAGCCAAACTTGCCGCGAATCTCGCCGGAATTGAAGCCAATACACGTTTGACTGGGCTCACTGCCGGAAATGAAGCGTTGCAAACCGCCTCGGACATCAATAGCCAGCAAACTGGTGATTTGGCAAAATTGGTGTCTGTTCTCGCTGGCGGTGAAACAACGACAGCGACTACTGCGGCTGGGTCAGAAACAACGCAGGAACAACAAGTGATTGATTTGCTTCGTTCGCTCACAAGTACAGAGGATACTTCGGCACTTGTCACCGGCGATGTTCAGGCAACCACGCAGGAAACTACGCAGTCCCAGGAAACTGAAACGCTTCGTAAGTTACTTTCTACGCTCACTTCCGAAGCTACGCAATCTGCGGGAACTGGGACAGCGACTGGGACAACGGATACTTCAGGTAATTTTATTAAACTCCTCGCGGCGCTTAATGGAGGGAGTAGGTTGTAATGGCGGACTTTATGTCACTTCCAAGTTTTCCAAGCATTGAACAAGCTGCGCAGGATGTTGCAAAAAGTACGTCGGCTTTATCACGAGCGAATTCTCAAGCAGACATGAGCCTGGATCAATTGGACGCTGAGCAGATCGGTGTTATCAGTGTCACTGACACGTTATTGAAAGCGGCAACGGAAGCCCGGAATGCTGAAGCCAAAGCTACGTCTACGGCCATTACAAGTTTAATGGATAAACGTACTCAGGTCAGCGAACGCATCGGTGAGATTCAAAGTTACCCGCAGGCATTTACAAATCTTCTCACACTCACGGGGCAAGGTGACCGCTGGTCCGTGGAAAAGCAGAAAGGTGAATTACGTAAAATCGACGATCAATTGCAGAAAACTATGCAGCAGCATCAGATGAATGAAGCTGATTTTGCCGTGAAGAAAGACACGGTAACGACAGGAATGGCTTTGAACAAAGATGTCATTGCAACCGCACGGTCTGGTGTGACTCGCGATCTGTCTCAGAAAACCCAAGATTTCGAAATTAGTTTGAAGCTCTTGCAAACATCGGAAAGTTTAGCCCAGGAGAAACGAGCGCAGCAAACCCATATTTGGGGGCAAAATGCTGAAAACCGAGCGCAAGAAACCTTTGGTTTGAATAAAGCTGCGGCGCTTCGGGAAGAACAGAAAAGCGTTATCGGGGCTATTCGTATGCCGGAGTTGCAAAAATTACTTGCTGCGGCAAACGTCAATCCCGCAGGCATGGTTTCAATTCCTGGCGCCCAAGCCCCTGTTTCTAAAGACATGATTCAGGACGCTGTTGACAATCGTGAATTGTTGGACATGGCACGTGTTGCACAGAAGGCCACGTTGGTCGCAGGTAATCTTGAAACCACGATGAAGACTGGGCAACATGCGCTTAAATTCATGACGGATGAGCAATTAATCGCAGCGAGTAAAAACGCTGGTATTCTTGAATGGGATTTCGACGGAGATGGAAAACTTGATACTATTCGCGCGACGGACGATGCGGTTAAAGCGGAAATTGCGGCACGTACTGCGGCACGTAAAGCACGTGATGTACTTTCTGCGGAACAAGTCGCAGTTGGACTTGATTACAATACCATGCTCCGGTCCGTCAACACTGTTTCCCAAGCTAGAATTGACACACCGGAAGCGAATGAATATCTTGCATCGTTTGACGCCTTTAAATCGGTTGTGACGCAAGCTGGTGGAATTGACAAGGTGTCCATGGCCACGATTAAGATGGCCACAGAACACATGGAAAAAGCGAAGAAGGAACTCCATACCAGCATTGACAAGCGATATCCAGAAGCGTCTCGGCCTCTGTATCACGCACTTGCCGATGGTATCCCACCGACGCCTAAAATGATCGAAGATGATTTGTTTGAAATGGCATTGTCGCAAAATCCGCTTCCTGCCTCTAGTGTATTTGCTGGAGCGATGGAAGCTGCGCGTTCTGCCTACGCTGCATCACTTTCTCCTGATGATGGCGCCGGGATTGATTTCACGAAAATGAGCGAATCTGATCGTTCCGCGTACATGACGAAGGTATTCGCGAAGCTGTCCGGCGGGACGAAAGACTTGAATACGCTACTGACAAAACGAAACGCTTTCTGGAATGGTTCAGGTCCGATCGATCCAAAGACAGGAAAGAAGCAATACCCGGGATTCTACGCGACTTTCGAAGGCCAGAATGGCGACATGATGAAAATGGCGTTTAAACACGCTATTGATTCAGTCATGATCGACGTTCCTACCTATGATCCCTCAGGGAAGAATCCGGTGCCAATCGGGGCAACAAAGGTTCCTTTGCGTGAGGTTCCCGGCGGGAATTTCTACGCCTTGCTCGATCAGAATCCTGGAAGTCCTGGCGGCACTATGTTCGGAGCCGTGCAGATTCTGCAAAAATTGGACAAGCTGCAAATCACGGATTACCAAGGGCCGAAGATTAGCACGATTGTTCTTGACGCTTTGCAGGACCCGGCCAACCAGGCAAAACTTGCGGCAACTTTGGATACTGAGCAACAAGGTAAACCTGTTTCAGCCACGGCTCAGTTATTCTCGCGGCTTGTCCATGGAGGACATGTTACGCAGAATCTACCGAAAATCATCGCAGGTGTTGAGGCATATAAGGCACGGGCGGAAGAACTAGAGAGGCAGAATACCCTGAAAATGCTTGAGATAGCACGGCAGAATAATCCGCAAGGTGTTGTGCTTCCTGCAGAACTCGCAGCTAAAGTACAAGGAGCCAGATAATGGCAGACAGTTTCACGCTTCCTGGGGATATTTCCAGTTACCCGGAACCTGCCGGGGCTGATCAACTATTCCAATCGAATAGCTACGCGGCGGATTACGTAGGTGACCAGACATATAATTTCACCGAACATGTCACAATGGGTGCGCCGTTAGCTGTTGTCGATCTCGTTGACACGATGGCGTCATCCCTCGGATTTTCGGATCGGCAGGAAATCAATCAGGCGGTTGACCGCGTGATTCCTGAAGTTCTTTCCACCTATCGGAAAACACATGAAGGCGGAATCGAAGTTGCCTCCGCAGTTCTCGGCATTGCTGGAATTTCTAAATTCACTCCAGCCCTTTTCCGTTCTGGTTCCGCGATTGGCCGGGTTCTTTCGTCAATTCCAGGGGCACGTTCCTTGGTGGCAAATGAACGAAATGCCCGGGCTGCGCTACTCCGCGCGCAACGGTCTCAAAAATTCGCAATGACACAGCAAGGAAAAATCGACGAATCATTATTTGCCGATCCTGTTGTAACCCGTGCCGCGAAGAATGCTAGAAACATGGCAAGGTTGAACGCGGGGAAGGAAGGTTTGCAAATAGAAGCCGCGCTTGCCATTGGCATGAATGAAAATGATTTTTTATTCCCGGATGAATTAGACAATATAACCCTCGGTGCGTTTGCCGCTGTCGGCGTCGCGATCCCCGCTGTTGCTGGCGGGTGGATTGCTTCGGCACAATTGCGTAAATTCGCGACAATCAACACGCCGGAGGCAAATCGCCTGTATGACAAAGCAGAATTCGGTCTCGCATCCTTCCCCGAAGGTGATGCCCTCACGGGGATTAAACTTGCGGACCCGACGAATCTTGATCGGGAAATCGCACAACTTGCTGTGTCTGAACGCGCCTTAAATGATGCGCGTGGGGTTGGAATCGACGCAGCGGTTGTCCCTCGGTTTGAATCCCGGGCTACACAGTTGCAGAAAGAATGGCAAATGTCCAGCGAGAAGTTGGTCAGTCGAGGAATTCCGGGTCTTGTGAATAAAGACCCGGCGCGTGCTGCGCGGCTCTCCCCCACAATAGTTGACGCGGTGAAGAAAGATCCTTTGTGGTCGATCGGCGTGGTTGGGGTTGAACACGCACCGAATAACGCGGATGAATTGGCTGCGATGCTAGCGAAGCATAAGGAATTGGTTAATTCCACGACACAGCAAGCCGATGAGATTGAACAGTTGATTCGCGTGGCAACTCGCCCAATCTCCGAGGAAGAAGCAGCGAATGGGTTGAAGCCGGCGACGTCCATTCACTGGGAAGGCAGATCAATCCCGCTTGCGAAGGCCGATGAGTATTTGCAGACGCTTCGTTACCGGGCCGCGGACCAGCGTTCGTGGCTCCCCGAATTTCTTGACGGCGGTCAATCTGTATCCGTGTCTGAGAAGCAGGGGAATTGGGTTCGTTTCGGTGATGATCCTGCGAGTAAAGCGAAGATCAAGCGGGTTGATATCGGGGATAAGGAACACGTTTACGAACTCGCCGCGAATGACGTGACGAATGCGAAGAAGCCCATGTTCCAGATGAGCGTGGATATGAATCTCACGCCAATCCTCGGGAATACAGGGAATTTCGAGACGGATTTCCTTTCGTTATCGAATTACAAACGCTCGGCCCTTTGGAACCTCATGGATGTCGCTGTTGACGATGCGTCACGTTCCAGTCGGATGATCAAACTCGGGAAGAATTCGAATTTCATCGAGATTGATTCGGCACTTGAAGCCAAACGGCGCGCTGGTCCTGGGAAACTCACCATTCTATTCGATGCGGGGATGGATGAAGTCCAGGTGCAGATGCAATCCCTGAGTCAGAAAAGTCTTCTCTCCGATCGAATCCGGAAAGCCGCTGGTCCCGGTGGGTACAATAAGGTAACGCTGCGGGAGAGTTTGAATCTTCCGCAGACCACGGCGTACCAGCGCGCCATTGACCTTGACACATCGCCTTTGGAGACTTTCTTCATTCAGCAGGCAGACGCTGGCAATCCAGGACTCAAGGGATGGACACTTGATTCCGTACTCGAAGAAGTTAAATCAATTAAACATTTCCCTGACGCGGTTGAAGGCGTTGATCAATCAGTTACGTTTGTTGGAAATTCCTTCAAACTCGGGAAAGATGCGAAGGGAAACGCGCTCCCGCAGGCGTTTGTCTGGCGGAGGAATTTGACTCAACCGGACTTTACGAAAGAGGTGTTTGGCTTGGCACAGCAAGCCCGGCATGCACAAGTCGTCGGGACATTGACGGACCCGAAAAAAAGTTTGATGGTGTCCGGGATGATTAATTCGGTATTGAATACCCCGGATTTCATTCAGTCGGGCAAAATCGAATTTCTTTCTGCTGCTTCTATTGAATCTACCGTACTTCCAGGCCACACGTCTACCGGAGCCCTGACTTACGCGTCAAACGCAGCTAGAGACAATCCAACAATTCTCGCGGCTCTTCGTGTGCGGGCAACAGCTGAGAAAGGAATCCGGGCATTCCAAGAATCCTTATTTACTGAAACTTCGGTACGCAGCGGCAAGGTCGCGAATACAATTTTTTCCGAACTTCGAGCTCCCAACGCTAAGGTATCTGCGAAATATTTTGGTCAATATTACAGCGCTAGGTTGAATGGCTGGAATTTAGTTGCTGGCCCAGGTGAAGCCAACAATGGTCTTTGGGCCTTCAAGCTTAAACCTGGTGACACATTCAATCAGCAAAAGTGGAAAGATCTTTTCGGGCAAGACATGCCGGAAGGTGCGTTTATGCCGTCTCATCAAGATAAGGCCGGACAAGTCATACCCCTCTGGATAGATCAACAAGCCTATGATGCGGCAGAAGCAATTTCGGCAATTGGTAAACGTGTTCTCCAGGAACAAAACGCCACACTCGCGGCAAAGAATTTGGGGGAAATCAGCGAAAAAGCCTGGTGGGTTCCTCCGCAGGAATACCAAGGCAAGCATGTGACGTACCTCGTCGATCCGACACTGGACGGCGGGAAGGTGGTCCACACACTCGCGGCAAATACTGCTGGTGATCTCAATCGAATGATGGAGCAGCTCCCCGAAAATATCCGGGCCCGGATTGATAACAAAACGCTACTCCCACGTTCCTATAATCAGGTGAAGGAATTTCATCAGATTGAAATGCGGGATTGGTTCAATATCGTTGATCCCTCTGTCAGTGCCCAGGCAATTGGCAAGCGTTCGAAGGGTTCTGGATCGAGCCCATTCACAATGGATGGGCTCCAGGCGTTGGAAGAAGCCCAGACATCAATTAATAAACGTGTGAACCACACAGCATCGGATGCAATGAAAGCTTTGTATTACCCGCAATTGCAACACACTCGAATTGCAATGCGGGCATCTGAGGCCTCGAAGCCGTTGAACAAAATCGCAGCGCGGAACCGTACAGTCTATGACATGTATCAAGACGCTATTCTGGGGAATCGCTCTCGGACGCGTGAGACACGTGTAGGCTCCGTTGTAATGCCTGTCGAAGATATGTTCGATGAGGCCCTAGCGAAACTCCATGATGCCTTAAGTGGTCGGCGCCCAGGTGAAATCATCAAGCGTTTCTTCATCAATACCTACCACGGGTCGAAAAACGCCGCGGATGAAATTGAATTTAAACAATTGAAAAATGCCATGGGTGCTATGCTCCCCGTAGAATCCGGAGTTGAATTAGCCGCGTCAAGATTCAATATCTCGCCACCCAAACGTCTTGTGGAAGTTGCTGCGGATTTGAATCGCATCACTTCGGCCCTCACACTGCGTTGGGCAGAAATGGCCCATCCGATACTGAATATCTCCGGAGTCGTCAACACAATGCCGGCTGTAATGTCCTTCTTCACGCGAAGGGCCGATGAATCAATCACGGATTATGCCCTGCGGACGGGACAATACGGCCATGTAATCAATACTTCCTCCGGGCCTCTTGGTGTTCTCGACACAACGAAGATTATGATTCGGGCTTTGAAAAATACTCGAACGCATTCAGAGTTACCCTACATCGCAAAGATGGGATATGGGGCCCAAGCAGTTTCTGAAATCCAACACACGCTCGGTTCAATGGGTCAGATCGACACCAGCATTCGCAAAATTGGGAGACACGTTGATGAGTGGCTCGGCAAGGCATCGGATAAATCGGAAGAATTCTCGCGATTGTGGTCGCATATGGCGGGTCTGGAAATCGCGGAGAAATTCGCCGGTATCACCGGCCTTCGTGAGCGTCACATGTTTGCCCACAACTTTGCTAATCAGGTGGTTGGCGATTACCTTGCATTGAATCGGCCACAGGTATTTCAGGGTGGCGTTGGTTTGCCACTCGGATTGTTCCAAACATATATGTTCGGTTACTTCCAACGGGTATTCCGCTACATCGAAACCGGGAATAAACGCGCGTTGGCCATCCAAGCGGCGATGCAAGGGACTGTATACGGCGGAGCAACACTTCCAGGATTCGACACCTATACACAAATGCTCATGGGATCACAGGATGGAGCGCTTGACCCGATTGAATCCATGCATGATCGCCTCGGCACTGGATTGACGAATGTGCTTCTTCACGGGACGATTTCTAGTGTGCCAAAACTATTCGGAGCCCCTGATGGTATTTCTCTTTACACGCGAGGTGACATCTCCCCGCGTGTCCCGCTGGTTGATGGTGCACCTGCTGGTCTATCTTTAATCGGGAATGTAATGGCGGGACTTGGCCGTGGAATTGATATGTTTAGGGAAGGCCATCCAGGCGTGACAAATCAGGAGTTGTTGGAAATCGCGTCGATGATGTTCACGAATCGTCCGCTCCGGGGCTTGTTGGAAACCGCGGCTGGCTACGCGGTGGATAAGCAAGGAAATGTCACAGCGGATAATACATTATCTGCCATGTCAATTGCATCGCGTATTATCGGACTCAAGCCAATGGCAGAGACAGCCCAGGCTGACGCGTATTTCAGAAACCGCGTTGTCCAATCCCAGCAGTATGCCAAGCGGACATTACTCCGCACAGGCACGAAAGCCGCATTCCGCTCTGGCGACTTGAGCCCGGAATTGTTGAAGACTGCAATGACTGAGTATTTGGGAAGTGGCGGTAACCCGGCGTATTTTACTTCTTGGCTTCGGGATACCTACCTGACGGCAACGACACCGAGGCAGATCACACAAATGCTCGATGCGGTTAAAGGCGGTGAATTCGCGCAAGCGATGCGGATTCTACATGCCGGGGCCATGAAGGAAGATTGATCCAAGACCCCAGAGGATGAACAGGAAGAAGATGAATAACCAAATGTTCATTTGCTAAATCCGAGTTGGCTGGCGATGCGTTACTGCTCGTCTAACTAAGCCGGGGGTTGGTTGATTCCTTCCCCCGGCTCTTTTTTACTCACGGTTGTGAAGATTGAGCAATAATACTTTCAGGCTCAAAAACCAACGCGGTAGACGCGCGATCATCGCCGCCTGTTCCGCGTTCTCCTGGCGCAGCCGCTCGATCTCGTCGGCGGCTTCTGGCCCGTCAGGATTGACGAACATTCACAGATCATGACTAAGATCGATTGTCGCACACAGCCGCCTTAACAGGTTTGGCATTTATCGTTTCCTTCATCCCTCAATTTCCCGCATAGAATCCCACGAACTTCCCTTTCCAAATGATGCAACAACACATCACCTAACCAATGCTCGTCGCCATGCAAATCTTTGAATCTCACATCATGGCAAATTACGAAGTCATCGGGGTCAATTGCATCAGTGGCTGCAGTCGGAGCTTCCGGCGCGTTGCATACAGGAGGAATAAATTGATCAGCCCGATTGAGTACCCGCTGAATTTTATCCAGGGTATATGATTCCCATTGGGGTGGAAGTATGCATTGGTAGATAACTTGCAAACCAGTGTCCGCCAGCAATGCCCCGACCATTGAATCATGTACGAGTCTGGGAGAGATAGCACCGCTTGGTAATTTAACTTCGAAATACTGCATTTGTTTGGTCTCCTTATTTACAGGGCAACAAGTTCTTCTTCCGCGATGATGTCGTACGCTTTCTTCACCGCGTTTTTCTCAGTTAAAAATGAATCAACGCGTTTACCGTCTCGCATCAGCAGCCAGTAATTACAATTGGCCATACTCAGATAAACATGTCGGATGATGAAGCCGTGAATCCATCGTCCTTTTTCTCTACGTTGCCCTTCATGTTTCATTCCGCCGCCTCCTCATTTTCAGCACCATCATCCCGCATCAAATCCATTAGCTGTTCAATCCCACCTTCCTTCAACTTCGGCAAGTAAACCAACCCGAGGGTCGGATGATTCTCCTGGATGATCTGTCCCGCAGATGTCAAATCTTTCAAGCATTGGGCTAAATCATGCATCCGTACATCACGATGCATTACAGCCGCAAGTATACTTGTGGTCACAGGTTCCTTTGCCGCCCGCATGAATTCGAGGATCGTTTGCTTGGCTGCCGCAATGGGCGACATCCCAAATTCACCAAGCGCATCTGGCATTGATTCCTCGGTCCGAATGAGGATTTCATTTGCTTCTTCGTAATCCTCTTTGACAATGGTTGCACTGCCACGTGCCGCAGCAAGTAACATCCCAAGTTTGAGAAAGTGAGTAAAACGTCGTTCGTTGTAATAAATAAATCGCGAATCCGTAATTGCCGAAGGCTCTTCATATACCTGCTCCGTGTATTTCGCGGCATCTTCAGTCTCCTTCATGGCGCCAGAAAATTCATAATTTAATTCAGTGAACCGCGTCTTCACAGCGTCAACTAATTCCGCATCAGGTTCTTGTGGTCTTGGAATACTTTTATATTTATGCGCTCCATAAACCAGAATGACACGAGAGAGAAAGCCCTTACTTCCAGCCTGTTGCGGTAATGATTCGACTAATGACGCAGGCGTAGTGCACCCGAGAATTGACATCAATGGGTCATTCAAAATGATGTCCTTATTCTTCCCTTGACTTGATGTTTCATATCTGTAATCACTTCCGCCATCCCACATTTCAATGAGGAAGTCTAACATCGTAGCGTTACGCTGTCCGAAAAATTGTGAAATCTCCCCGGAACAAACTGAGAGCACATGGCGATCACGCGGGTCAACGCGGTTATCCAATTGCAGAGCACCAATATCTTCCGTACTTAGCGCGTTGAATGCCTTGGCGTCCATGCCATCCAACTGGGCTTGTATCTCAGCCTCATTATCATACGCCTTTTCAAGCGCGCGAATAATTCCCTGCCGCTGCCCGCCTGTATCATGCGGAGCAAATCTGACACTGGTATGCTCTTGAAGGATATGTTTCGGAATATTCATCGCCGTGTTTTTCCTAGTTGCTGGATTACCGACGAGTAGAATATATTGATTCGGCCAGATTTTCATGTGCCCGAAAGGAAGCCATACACGCCGACCAAGGCACGATGAAATACCGAATAAAGCACTCCATAGATGGTAACTACGGGGTGATTCCGTGTCTTCCACCATCTGCATGTATAGATTCAAAAACTCGTTATTAAACTGCATAGAGTTAACGCGGCGTGATAACAGATGCTTCACGTAGGACAGTCGTGAAATCCTGCTTCCTCGTGAATTCATTCCTTCTGTCATCGAGATGATGCTGCTGCCGAAACCAAATTGTGTAGAGCATCAAGGCACGAACTGCAACATGCCCCATTGCGTGCAATGATGATTCAGGATCAATGTCATGCCCAAATTCATACGCGAGTAGATGACGTTTGAGTGACGCTAAGTGCTTCGTCACTTTGACATTACCTTCCCACGTTGTATCCCCGTGATGCTGCGCCCCTTCCGTCAATACCTGTCCGATGATATCAATGAATTCCGGAGGGATCAAGTCGAGACGAAGTTTCGGTTGCTCCGTTGTTTGACTTACGGCTTTCATTTGTTCCGATGGATTCTCTTTCATCCATTGCTGCTCTTTGTTATACTTCCAAATTGCTTCCTGTATTCTCTCTATTGTCTCCGTACCTATGTAGCGTAAATGTATGTTATTTGCTTTGGCGATATAATAGTGAAATGTAAGATCGAAAATTGTGCAAGTTGTTAAATAACCGGCATATACACCTTGCTTGAAGGGTTCAGGCAAAGATAAATCAAGAACGCCAACAAACGTTCTACCGTGGTAAACATTGATACCCATGACACGCTCCCTTACATTCTTTCATACTTGCCAGATTTCAACGCTTTCTCCGCTGTCTCCCGATTGAAATAAATCGCGCTCTCCCGAGCATACGGGCCGCAACGGCACGCGGAAATCACACAAAATCCTTTCGAGACTTCAATGACTTTCCGAACGAACAATGTCCGGCAAGTCATACACTCATCTCCCGTCTTCACTATCAAATCACTCATTCAAATACCTCAAATAAAAAGAGTGAGTGGCGTTGGGAGGCTGAGAAAAATACGCCACTCACCAAGGCTACAGGGAGGCTAGGCCGCAGGAGCCGCAGCAATCGCGGCAGCAACCGCAGCAATCTCCGCACGAAGCTGAAGCGCTAGCATCGGGGAGATTTGATCGGCGCTCATTCCAACCGCCGTATCATCGCGATTTGCCGGAGCCGTATCCGGATCGGGAATGAGAGCCTTAAGCTTCGCCATGATGGCCGCGATTTCCGCCGCCGCCGTGGCATCGACAATTCCGGTAACATCATCCGGAGCCGAGAAGATAGTCGTGGGAGTCGGTTCACTCATGGTATTCTCCTTAAGGTTTCACTGTGCACAATTCAACCACGTGTCGCAAGAATGGCTTCGATGCTAGGTGGGTTATCCCTGTTCCATTTAATCATGGATTTTCCCCAAGGTACCCCGACCTTGCAATCAGCAGCTACTCTCATGATGCGCCCGTTAATAATACAAGGACGCTCCATCACTGTCAAGATGTTATTTAGGATCGTAACATAATTGCTTTTAACCGGAATCTGTCCGACAAGTGAATCATGAACTTGTAAAAGGAATTGAACTCCATCCTTCTCTGCGTTATACGCCTTCTCATTTCTGTGTGGGTTCGGCCCATCACGGAAAGTCTTCGGGATATACCCAAGCATTAATTCATGAACAGAACGATTGATGTTCCCTGCTGTATCCCCCTGCCCAAAGAATGCCGTGCCTTCCCGGAATGTTCCTTGATCTGTCACATCCCCAAAAATTACCCGAGTCATCCCATACGCGTTCGTGAGCATCCGCGTTTGTTTAATTTTCGTTTCGATTCTGGAATACCAAGCAGGTAACCCTGGATATAAATCTTTCCTGAATCCGTCCAATAAAGTCTGAGCAAACTTAATGAGTTGTTTGTCTTGCCAACGATGCGCATCGCGATGACCCAAAGCAATAGCCGCAGCAATAACAGCTTCCTTGCGCATGGTGAAGAATAACGTCGTCCCCTCCATACGAAAGTTCGCTCCATGAACCACCCGTTTGGTAAGGTTCCTAATACCTTTGGTCGGATGGACAATGAACGGGTCGTCTTCCTTAACACCTTTAATAATAATTTCGTAAGTCGTTCTGAAGAAGTACGCTGCATGTAGCGCATGGCTATCCTTCCCCGATGACATCGTCTCTATGTATTTTTCATCCTCGGATTCATAGGCCACGAACACCGCGTCTGACTGCGAGTAGTCTGCGTCAAACATAAAGTAGCCGTCATCCGCTTCCATCCAATCACGGAACTTAGCCGGAATATTCTGTAGATTTCGACCATCCCAGAAATTCGATGTAGCTGACGAACATCGCCATGTCTCAGTTCCCGCAGCATTTAGATTCGTCCGTATTCTACTCGTCTTCATTCGAGCACGGCAGATATCCGAGATCGTTTTCCTCGGCTGCTTCGTCTTCCTCAGCTTCTCTGCGTATGCAGCAAATAACGGATGGTCATGTGAAATCGCTCTGAGTGTCAACTCACTCACGTTGCCGAACTTCCCTTGAATCTTTCGTTTCTTCGCCCCGAGTATTTCGTAGAATAACTGCGATACCTGGGCGGGCGAGCGCGGATTGAAGTCAGGGTCATCCACCATGATCTTCAATTCATGTTCAAGCTGCTCGGATTCCTGAAGTAAGTGACCCTCATGCTCCCCGAGCCGCACTTTATTCGCGTGAATGCCTCGGAGTGAAATGATTAAATAACATAATTTCGATCTGAATTCTTTCTCATAATTACCGATCGCCCATTCTTGCTTAAGTACCGTAGGCAAAAGGACGAGAGTATTGACAAAAGTATAATAACAATCCAAGGCGTTATACCGCCAGTACTTCTCCATGTCTTTATCACGTTTCAACTCATCGACTTCTTCAATCCCCTTACTATCTTCTTTCCAAAATTCATAGTCATCGCAGCAGAAAGAAGTAATGAAATCAAGACGCTTAGGTAACTCGCAGTAAAGAGAATGCCACAAATGTAAAGTATCAAGGTAATAACCGGCAAAAGGTAAACGCCAATAAATGCAATGAGACGCATCATACCCGCCATTCTGGAGAATCTTAATCGCATTGTTGCTGTTAATCTCCCGAACAATCAAGACCACTTCGCCAAGTGACTCCTGCGATCCCCAGTAATTCCCTCCTGGAATGAACGCGCTGTAGAACGGAACGACAAACGTCCGCATTTCTCCCGAGGGTAGCATCCCTGTGTAGCCAATACACGAAATGAATACGTCAGCTCCCTTAGTCTCAATATCCATAGAGATAGCAACCGCACGAGAAAGCCACTCACAGGCGAACTTCACTTCATCCAATGTTCGCGCTACGGAGTAGACAAATGGCGGTTGTGCTTTCTTCTCCCCGCGGAACCACCGTCCAATCTTCCCCCAATCCTGTTGAAGAATCCAACTTCCTGCCTTCACCTTATATACATTGACACCTTCCTCATCCCGCATCTTCGTTTGGACATGGGTATTCAGCGCACTGATTGGGAGAACAACGGCAACCGGAAGCCCGCGATAAGCATAAACACTACCCCGGCAACTCTCGATATTGTCGACCCCAACCAGCGCACCGAGGACTGCCGGGCAAGATACTACAAGCATTGAAGGTTTGGCAATCTTAATCATCGCGTCTACAACTTGAATCACTTCTGCCGTATGTTCCTTATTCAGGCCCCAACGCTTCTGCGTTACCTTCTTCAATGCTTCTGGTATCTTGGCATAGACACTTGTCGTTAATACTTGGCTTACACGTATCCGATTCTTCAGAAGGATTTGGTGAAACAACGTTCGGTATCCCGTGGAGATACCTGTCTTATCCGTGAAATAAAGAATGCGTTCGTTGGCCATTAAAACCTCTGATCTTTTATATTAAAACCAGTAAATTTAACCGCGTTGCTGTTATTCCAAAACCAATCAGGCAAGTTATCGTCAACGATGTAATATTCTGACGGCAATTCCTTCATGGTTTTATTATAAAATCTTGTTCCGGGCACAAATAAATGATGCACATTTATTTTTACCGTATCCTTCGGTGACCCAGGAGATAGATCATTCACTTGTGACATTGACAACCCCGGCTCTTCGGCCACACGAAAATAGTATCCAGGCCGTAATGGCATAGATTGGAGATACCAACCCAATAACTGCCCTTTTGAATTGAATATCTGCATCGCGCACCTCGAATAAAGAAAGGGAGGAGCCGAAACCCCTCCCTCCACGTCAGAGTAGAATCACGCGGCCTTCTGCCCCGCCGATTTGTCCAGCGTGATATTCGCGTAGACAATCGACTTGTCATTCTTGTCCGCCCGATGCTTGATTCGCCCAGGGAACACATGTCCCTTAAAGACCGCGAGCATATCAGCGAACGCGATCTTCTCCGGCAACGCGAACCCAGCATCAATGACGAATGCTTTGACACGGCCAACGTCCTTCGCTTCCCGAAGGAAGAACACTTCACGGTGAGTCTGACCAACGAATTCTTCCTCCGTTTCGCCCGGATTCAAACCCGTCAAGCCATGCACTTCCATGACCTTCACTTCGAAGATAGCAGCAGGAACTTCCTCGCCGCCAATCTCGTCCAACTTCGCGTCTTCGCACTGGAACGTATACGCTCCCTTCGGCAGGGTCGTGTAACGGAATTCCTGCACGTCATCGACGTTGATTCCAGCAAGATCAGCGAGAGAAAACTGAGCAGCTTTGGTGTCACTCATAGTATGGTATCCTTGTTTCAGTGAGTTGATTCACGTATTGGGTAGTAACGAACTTACACGTCAATCATCAGCATGACGCGTTTCAGTTCCGGTTCTTCTTCATCCGGTTCCGTGTCATCTCCTTCTTCATCCTCACTCACGTCATCCGGTTCCGTAACCACAGACCGAATTTCTTCATTCCCGATGGCGTCGGAATCCGGCAATCCAGCGACGACTACCTCCGCATCCATATCATGGAATGTCAATTCCCGAATCAGTTCCTTGACGAGCATGACCTGTATTCCTTCTGCCTGATTACTTCTTAATGAGACCAGCCAGCGTATTCGTATTTGCCTTGGCTGCTTGTGCGTCGATTACTTTATTTCCCCCGGGGACAGATTGGAATTCACCGGGTTTGCAGATATGAATCCCTGCTTCCGTTGGGCTGGCAGGAAGGCTCCCGCCCATTTGCGTTACTAAATTCGCGAATGAATACTCCGTCGAAAGTTTCCTTCCGTTAAACCTTGAGCCCCCTTCACGATCCCCAGATACGGAACCGTCAACCATCCTACGCCCCATCGCATCGACATCCATCCACAGGACATCACTGAAATGTTTACACAATTGCATACCGTGCGGCTTCGACACCGACACCGGGATCATTCGAGACCAAAGTATTTCCTGATCCTTCTGTGCGTCCTTCACCTTTCCAGGCTTGTTCTTATACTTCACGAACTCATCCTGGTGCGCGATAACTACAAGATGACAAGGCAAACAACCAATCATCGCCAACGTAGCGGACGCAGTAACATTCGTCGATCCATACATTGGACGTGAATCAGCGCCAAGATTCAACGAAGCCAGATCAATCCCCTCATCAACGGCCCAATCTCGTTTCCATGACCAGGCCAATGCTGTCCAGGAATCAATCACTACGATCCAAGACGAATCCAAAGCAGCCAGGGAAACCTCCCAGTATTCAGCGTTCGGATTCACCTTGAGGCCACGAAGATAAAGCCTCTGTTCGGTATCGTTCCACACCGCCGTCTTCTCGGTGATTAAATGCGATACAATCCTACCGAACCTGGGCTGCGCAAGAGAATCATGGCAATCCATGTAGTAGATATTCGCTAGGTGCTGCGGCGCTGCGGAAACAATCGTTTGCTTTGACACATCACCATCAAGATACAGAATACGGAAACCAGCTTTCGCGGCCTCAGTAATCCAGTGAGTCTTCCCAATCTTCGCAGGTCCAATCATGAGGACCCGGGCGAGAAGGGTTTCAGGTTTCAATTCATCCATGCGTGGCATTGATTTTATTCCTTGCTGCTTGCTGCTTGCTGCGTTAGATCACTTGCAAAGATATAATTTGCCTGAAATTTTTTTACCCTCTTTGCGATGGGCAAGGATAAAAAAGTAGGTGTAATTCTTTTTTTCGTCCGACACATACAGAAACTTTTGATATTTGATTTCATTCCAAGACGTTGGTTCGAGGCAAAAAATACAGGCAATGACTCAGCTACTTTCTGCGCGTCTTCCCGGCTATCAAAGAGAATTGGCCACACGTTTTTCATAAAACGTTTACTTCCACGCTCATTTGGAAATTTAAAGTCTTTCCTAGTCTGTATTGAAATATAAAATTTATGCCTGCCGGCACTTTTCTTAACTAACATCACATCACCTCAATTCACAATGATAATCTGCTTTAACAAAAGTGACGAATGCGGTTCAGGCAGCCCAAGCCTTTGTGCTTCCCGGTGTACTTCGCCCCAAAACGCATCCATTCTATCCGGCGTAATCCCGTAAAGCATTGCAATCGTCTGCTTCAATTCTCTGAAATGCGTGTCCTGCCAAGGCTCTCCCTCAAGGAGAATCTGATCCTCTGGCCCCCGACCAACCCGTTCCTTCTGCATCATGGCAAGTATGTAATAATAGAAACAAGCCTGACAAGCAAGATGCGGTTGCAGTGCACCATTCGGCACTGTGTTCTGCGGGAATGTCGGGACGGAAAGATGAAGATCCAATCCTTGATGCGATAGCTTGGTCATCCTAATTTCCTTGCTGTGTTTAATCGAATTTCATTGTTCACTTGAATTTCATTTGACAAGCCAAACACTATACGTTTACATATTTGCAAATAATCAAACTCTGAAATCGTTAACTCAACGGTGGCAAATTTAAGGCCACAATTGCAGCATACTCGATACCGCCGACCCCGGTCTTTATCTTTCGTAATCTTCACAGTCGTAGTTGTTTTTGTCGCAACCCAATTACAGGAAGGGCAACGAATTGTTTTACTCATCAGATCGCTCCCAGTTTCCCAGCAATGGCAAACCAAACTTCCCATTGCGGCACTGACATCAGCATCCTACTCCCCAAAGATTCATATAACACCTGTTGACAGCGAACAAAGTCCTGTTCCCACTCAGTCAAATCATCGAGATTCGAGGTCGCCACGTTCAGGTAACGCGTCAACCGTTTGAATTCCAATTGATCCAGCTTCTTTGGATTCGACATCGCGCGGCTCCATTACGTCAAGTGGCAAACGAATCTTCTGAACTACAGTAAGAACGAAAGCATCAGATTCCAGATCAACGTCAACTGTATATCCTTGTTCCCGCAATTTCCTCACTACCTCTTGCAAGGATTTCCCCGCGAACGTAATCTTTCCAAGCATCGCGCGTTCAATCATTGACTTAATCCTTACCCTATGTGCCGAATCACGTTCACTAAAAGTGTTAAAATAAGAACAGTAAGTGGCACAAGCCACCAAGGAGTCGAAGGCTTCGGTTGAGGTTTCTTTCTCATCACACTTCTCCAGGTAATACAACGTCAAGAACAACCCAAGGTTCCCATGGCATTTCTTCCGCAGGTTCCTGGCCCATCAAGAATATTTTTTGGATGGTTTCATTATTGGCATTCTCGCAAACCTGGAAGAAATGACAATCGCTGCCATACGCTTGGCATCCATACTCAGTCCTTTTAAAATAATTCAAGGTCAAGTATGAATTCAGCATACGTAAATCAAGAATCAAATTAACCAACCAATTTTGCAATTCTTTCTTATTCTTCCTGAATGTGTATATGTCAACCTTCGGACTTAGGATGTCAATGAATGTGGACATGTAAGACACGTCAAATTCTTCAAGCTTGCGGCCGAGAATAAATTCAAGAACCACACCATAAGGAATCTGCTGTCCGTGGAATTTATACTTCGCTGACTGATCCGCCCTGGCGTCTCGATGCGTTTTAATATCCGTTACTCTGTAGCGATCGAGGAAAGATGAATACATAATCGCGTCGATGAACCCACGGTACGCTACGATCATGTCATTGACTAGGCGAATCGGATCACCCTTTTCATTGAGGAAATTAATCTGGAATGGGACCTCAATCGCAGGCATGATTATACCCTGCAATGTTTTAATCCTCGCTACTTCAAATTCGGCAGAGAATGAAGTCTCCGTCATATTGATTAATGTAAATGCCGACGCTTCAAGCGAACGCTCATCCAAGAAATTCCAATTCTGTGCAACCGGGTATGCAAGCATCAAAGCAAATAATGCTTTATCCAAATCTCCTGTCTCAAGCCAGGTTTGATAACCAACATGAATCGCTTTCCCGACACTCGCTGTGAAATTCTCAGCACGTCTCGGATGCTGGAATAACTTGGAAAACTGAAACTTTCTCGGGCAATTGCCAAGAGTCCCTCGGGAAGAGAACGAAAGGAATAACGTTTTATCCGTCATAGCGTAATGCCCCCTAATTCCTCCAACGAAAGGGCAATTGCGTCTGCATACTTTCCAGATTTCTTACTCGCCGCTGATTTACTTCGAGTCTCTGTCTTCCGAATCTGGGCAACTCCCATAGCTTGATGCATAGCCCGAATCATCAATCCGAAATCTTCTGGTTGTAGCAACTCCACCAAATGCGGAGATGCCTGCATGTCAATCATGACTGTGCGTAGAATCGTTTGAATATTGTCGGGATCATCCAACAAATCCTTCATCGTCCTAAGCATGTCGATGAATTCTTGGGCCTCTGCCTCGGGTACAATCGCCACTTCATTTGACGGAGATTGTTGAATGAGGGAAGGAAGCACAGACGACGATTCAACCGAGGAGTGCGCCGGAGGAACCGCCGTCTGCGCGGTCTGTGCTTTCGGAACGTTGGAAGCCGTAGCCCCAACGGGTGTTGCCGCACTGACCGTATTCTTTGACTTCGCGATTAAATCCGCAATACTTGCCATTACCCCAATTCCATTTCTTTCATGAGTTGCGACATACCCTCCGAGAGGGAATTGGATGTCTTCTGTGTCCGAATCATCGTCACTTCATCGACTGAATCAATCGGAACAGGACGAACATTGGACAGCACTTTGAAACTCTTATACGTTTGCTTCTCACGTTCCATCCGCTTGCGAATCCTGGACAACTCAACCCGAATTCGTTGGACAAGGGCCGCGCCAGAACCCAACTCCGTTGTGCACTTGTATTCATGATCGTAGGCTGTACGCAACAGCCCCATCAAATGTTTCTTTGTTTCAGTCAACTCGGTCATAACGGACCCCTTTCAGTCTACTTACAATAGGCTAACAAAGATACAATGTCAAGGGTTCTTTTTGGATTGCCAGAATTTATTTAAGGTTTCAGGAGAAACGGAATACCCAGCACTCACGTATCTTGCTTGCTCCCCGAATGCCTTAAGGAATTCCTTTGCATCATTCAACACCCCAGGCTGCAAATCGGCATCAAATCGAATGAGGCAATATCGGCAGAAGACAAGGGTATCCTGCGATTTTACCCCTATCCCGAGGATGGCACCACAGGATACACAGAATACAGGATGCAGATCCGACGGCTTCATGCCAGCCAATCCAAGATGTCAAATTCAAAGAGGGTGAAGAATGCCCAGGTCCCAAAGAGTAAGACCCCGATTAACGCGCCGAGAAGAAAGAAATAGAAGTCATCCCCCAAGGCTTGGAATAATTCCCTGATGATACTTGGGGCAGTATGCCGCCATTTCATTTTACAATCCCCTACTTTTAATCCACGCAGCTTTCGCCCGCGCCACGCACGCTGTATGTCTTTTCAATCCTACGCGTGCCGCTCGCAGCGTTGTATACCTTTTCCCTGTTACTGGGCATGTGCGGATGTGCCCATTACTGTATACAGATAAGACGAAAATGCCAAAAGGTTTCCCATCTTCGGGCCATTCTTTCTCGAGTATAAGAAACATTTCAAATATCAACTTGCCATAGTTCATAACACAACTCCCTTTCTGCCGACTGCTTAATAAAGGAGCTGAGGCATACACCACAGCTCCTAAGTTAATCAGTCTTCGGATTCTTTGTCCACATCCGGGAATTCTTTCAACAATTCCCTTGGGCAATCCGGAAATGCCTTTTTCACCGGCCAATTTTCCATCGCTGTCGTCTGTTGACGCACGCAGCCAATTAATTCATCGGACTCCATGCTGGGAACCAACGTGTTTTCCAGTTGCAAGATATACTCGTACATGGCGTATATCGCACAAGGGTCCTGCGCCCGCAGAAGGAACACAGGCTCATCCTGCGGAATCAAATTGGCGGTATCTTGGATTCGTTCGTTGTAGTCTTTCCGAGCATGCTTCATTTGTTTCATCCTTTCTGTTTATACCGTGGTTACTTCCGACGGCTAACCAACCGTTGTTTCCTTGCTTTCTTCACCTTGGCCCGTTTACCCTTGGGCTTCTCATCCTTTTTCTTTTTTGGAACCAAATCAGTGAATTTCTTTGGGCTGTACGGCATTATGCGCTGCACGGCAACGCCATTATGCATCATTGCATCGATTGAAGCATTCACCCGGATAGTTTCCGTGCCACCGTCGGTCACAATCATATCTTCGTTGACGTGCAACCGCGAATCGGTATCATGTTTTGCTGCCAGTATTTCTGCGAGTGTCGGGTTCATGTCTTTTCCACCTTCTTTGGTAAAACCACGCGATACTGCCAATAAATAAGCCCACGTTCCTTTTTCTCCTTGCATCGTTTCTCGAAAGTAATTTCCACTTGTTCATCAATCAGTAACTGAATAGATTGCCGCGCCGACAAATCAATCAGCCGGCCGCTATCCAAGCCATTCGCTACGGCAGCTTGGAGAAGAATGGAAAGTCGGCCTGGCTGCGAGAAGGAATACCAACCGCCATCGGCTAATGCACACTGCCTTCCAGGTCGGAATACCGCCGCGTCTGCGGCTACAATTCGCGTGGTGATTACTTCTTTATCTCCTGGTTTCATTTCTCAATTCTCCATTTTCTTCGCTTGAGGTAACGTCGGAATCTGATCTGGATTACCCCCTTCCGCCAATTGCAGGAACATCTTCGCTTTCTCCGCAAGATTATCCCCTTTAATCCTCTGTCGATTGACTGCTTGCGCCAGTCCCTTATTGTTGTAAAGAATCACAACGCGTTGAGACGCTCTAGTAATAGCTGTATAGAGCCACTCCCGATAAAGCATACGGTGATTAGAGGAATGAACCACGATAATGACCATTGGGTATTCACCACCTTGAGCTTTATGGCAAGTAAAGGCATAAGCCAAAACAAGATTGCTAACATGCCCAACAGTAGAAAATTCTTCGACAACTCTTGTCCCATCGTATGTCTCCCCGAAATCAACAGTCACGATATGTGACGCCGCACGCTTCTTGAAATCCTCATCCTTTTCTTTCTCGCCGTCTTTTGCATTCACGCCATGTTGTGCATCAACATTCCCCATTCCTTCAAGTGTCATGAATGCCGCGTCAATATCGAATTCTCCCAGATCATTCTTTTCGATAGCCCCGAATGCTCCGTTCCGTTTAATGTCTGTTACAAATCCGATCATTCCATTAGTCAATCCCCTGTCGTTATCATTTTGCGTGACCATTACTTTATCGCCAACGGCAAAATGCGTTTTAAAATAACCAATCTGAATCAACACTCGCTTGCCCTTAATCCGCAGATCACCGACATGCACAAGTTGTTCCGCTTTCGTTGGCGGAGGATTGAAGAATGTGCATAATTTGGCATTCAACGGTTTCTGCCCCAACAAATACCCCATTTTATTCGGGTCATTCCCGTTTTGGGGCACGATGATGCCATCCGTTTCTTTGTTGAATACACCTTTATTCGTCAGAGATGAAATCACTCCCTCAACAACGAATCGTGCTCGTTCACTACCGACAGCCTCCGTTGTAATCCCGGGATGGCTGTCAACGTCAATCAGCATAAAGTTTTTCATTGATTTAGGGAAGCGACCTTGAAGAACCCGCCAAGCATTTTCAATAATCGGATTCTGTTCTTCCGTCACTTTCCCTGTATTCGGGTCGATATTCTTTTGTCGATGAATTGTTGTTAATTCAAATGACGGCCAGGCTTGTAAAGCAAAACCGAATACCGACATGCCATAGACTGGTGGAAGCTGATTAATGTCACCAATCATGATTATCCGGGTTTGTGGTGTGCACGCGGCCCATATCTTTTCCCAAAGAGGAATGTCGACCATTCCAGCTTCGTCGATAATCACGATCTTCCACGGATGTTTGTTTGTTTCATCATAGTAAGGAACAAAACGTCTGGAGATTTTATACTCCTGAATTTCTTCATCGAATACATCCGTCATTTCCGGATAGAAACCAAGCATCTTATGAATGGTCATAATTCCCGGATGATATGTCTCCGGCATTTTTTGCTTGGTTTGTTGTGTCGCCCGGCCCGTGAATGCAATGCAGGTGATGGATGGAATTTTTCGTTCTGGCCGTACCTCCGTTGATTCCTGTTCACCTTTCGAATATCGAGCGATGTTCACTTCTCCGACGGCTCCCGCAATACGGTCGATTAATAATTTCTCCAGGGTCGTCTTCCCCGTACCTGCGGCGCCTGTCATACAGCAGTATTGTTCTTGCAACATCCCTTCAATCGCGGCTTTTTGTGAGGGATCAAGATCATCCCAATCAATGTGTTTCTTCCCAGGTGGTTCCTGAATATTTGTCAGGACTAAATCAACATCAGAGTTTACAGCCAACGAAAGCGGATCGTTGGCTGTTTCTTCACTCACGCGGGCTTTTGATTTTGCGATTAGGTCAGCGAGGGTGGGCTTGTTCGTCGGTGTCAATCCCAGTCGTATGTCGGGTCCGTGTCCAGGTAGTAATCTATCATTTCCTCCAGCACCAAGGCTTCCCGCCGTTGTTGTTCCCGATCCCAGGAATCCAATTCCTCCAGGAACATCGAATCGTTCATTTCCTGTTCCATTTGTCGGAATTCTTCCAGGTCCAACTGCATCGTTTCTAGTAGCTCCCCGTATTCCTTCCGGCAAAGCCGCTTTCCTTCGTGTCGCTGCAATCTTTTCAGCAAGTGTTTGGTGTATTGCCAACTGCGGTTGCGGTTGCGGTATTGCCAAGACTTCTCGTTCCAGTACCTGCTCGTATAAATCGCCGCTTTTTTGTGTGTCCATCGACGCGTGTCCCTGCGGCGTTGCGCTCGTTTTGCTTTTTGTTCGATGAATAAGGTCTGTAAGACTTCCAGGGATAGCGGATGCTCGTTGTGGTGTTGCCGGCAGTAATGCGGCTTGCGGTTCTTTTCCGGCAATTCCGGGGTGATTCCCAAGACTCTCTCGAATATTACTTTCGTCGCTGGGAATTGAATGCTGAATTCGTAAATCGTTGGCGATATTGCCTGGAGTTGCTTCCAAGTCATTTCCTGCGTCACCATTCTTCAATGCCTCCGGGTTAAGAATTGAATCCCATTCGTCATTCCAATATTTATTAACTAATTTGATTACCCAAGGTTCTTGTTTTTCTGTATGCCGACCCTTCCAGTTTTGTAACTTGCCCAAGAATTCTTGATCTATTTTTTCCGCATTCGCTTTGGGGATTAAACCGAGGAAACGTTGGGCGATTATGTATTCCTTCACGTGTTCAATTGGCGTGTGTTCTTTAACCCATTTTTCCTTCACGTATTCAGCCTCGGATGCCATTTGCTTGCATTCATTTCTGAATATTTCTGGATCGAGGAAAGGTAATTGAGTTTTCATATACAAAGGAATGGTGTCGTTAATCCATTTGACGTCATCGGGCCATAGGTCTTTACCTGCGTTCACTTTCTCTGCCATGTATTTTCCGTGGCGGGAATGATACCCGGTGAATCCCTGGTGATCCTGCGTTACAGCGCCGTCACATTGCTGCGCGAGGTGTAACAGGGCAAGGATTGTATGATATTGCTTCCAGTTTGTCATGTTACTTACTTTTGCTGAATAATGCAGTCAGGGATAACCCAGGTTTCTTTTTATTTTCTTCATTCTTCAATTCCAAGTATGCTTTGCGTTCTTCCTTGATGCGAAGACTGTCATGTGCGAATTTCAATTCAATGTGTTTTGTTGAGACTGTAGCATTTGAGTCTTCAACTGTATCCAAATGCGCATCAAGTTTTGCGATATTCACTGATTCATACGCGGCTTTCGCTGATGTAGCCGATCCGAAAGTTTCCATCTGGGCATCGAGTAAAGCCAATCGCATGAATTCTTTCTTCGTTGTTTCCGGTTGGTCTTTGACTGCATAAGTGGCAACTGCTGCGTGGACTGCGTGCGCGGTGTAGAATTGTTTCTTCCTTATTTCCTCCCGTTGCATCCATGTTGCCTTCATGAAACGAATTAACGTGCGTAATGCAGTGTCTGAACCCATTATCTCCGGTCGCGTGATTGGGAACGGGACGAATTTCCACCCTAACTCGGCGGAAATCACTGTCGCCATTTCATTCACGCGAAGGATTAGATTGAGATCACAGTGATGACGCAGGAGTTTGAATAATACAATCTTTGATCGTTGCCATTTAATGAAATCTTTTGTGTCTTTCCAGACAACTTGTTTATTTGCATTCACTCCCATATACCGACGTTTTTCTGCCGTCCCCACTTCATCAAGGATATAAACGCAATAACCCCAAGGGTCAATATTCCGATTGAGGGCTAATTGCTTTGTGGTTTTATTCGTCCAATGAGGCGCTGTCCCGGCCATCAATAACGCGTTGTCATATAATTCCCGGCGAGACGTGAACCCCGAACGCAAATACATTGTCACCATATCCATCGACATCTGCCCAATAGGCTGCCCGGTCACACGGCAATACAGGAAAGGACATTCGCCCCCCGTTTGACCGACAGGAATAACTCCATACCGTGAAGTGAAGGTACCAGCATGCATTGGCAAGTAATCATCATAGGCCATATCATCAGGTCCACGATCCAGGAATGAGCGAACCTGCGTCCATTCCTCAATCGTCTTCCCATCCATCGCGAGGATAGACTGAATCGCTTCCTGTCTCTCCGCAACATAATACCTCCGCAACTCATCCGCGAAGAATCGGCCAAATTCATCATGCTTAATCTGCACTGGCTTCTTCACTTCCAACCTCCATACATTAATCTGGTCACTACGGGAAACTGGTCACTATATTGGGGTATTTTTACTTCCACGGGATATTAGTATCGCCGTAGTTGTGATGGCTCGGATTAAATTATCCTGGCATGCTTCTGGATTTCCGTTGATTGCAGCTTCGCGTGCTTTAACTAAGTGTAAAATAGCGCAAGAAAATGTGTGGTCATGCACATCGGTTATTTTATCCCGATGATTTTGAATCACTTTCACAGCCAGTAAAAACGTATTCATTTCAGTCTCCTTTAGCTGTATTCCCATAGTATTCGTACCGATCAAAACGCTTCGTTTCTTTTCATCTTATCATGTATACAGACCCTGTCAAGTACTAAATGCGTAATGCTCAATTATTTCATTGCGTTACTTAAATAACATTTCCTTTCAACTAACATAACATTAACATAAGACTTTCATCATTTTTTCCCCCCTCCCCTCCGTTATCCAACCACCCAGTTAACTCACGCACCAATGAATACCATGCATTCCCCTACTCCTCACAATTACTACCCCCCCGCTTAAAATTTTCAATCTAGCATAAATACACCACCCGGGAATCGCTTGGGCATGGCACGGGAATACAGGCAGTAACCACACCAGTAATCATAGCCACCGGCACAAAGGGGGGTGTTCCGGGAACTGGGGGGG
>Ga0210043_1000409_pt1 | contig 45145 bp, 48 predicted proteins | sample CryGeymet201501t_FD_183990 | JGI IMG/M metagenome (GOLD analysis project Ga0210043, IMG submission 183990) | Groundwater microbial communities from Crystal Geyser aquifers in Utah, USA - Crystal Geyser metaG 2015-01t (SPAdes) (version 2) | ecosystem: Environmental > Aquatic > Deep subsurface >... | reverse complement strand
TCGAGCATGGGCAGAACGATGGCTCGATGAGCCAAGCCGACTTCGAGACCGAACTGCAATCGGCCATCACACGCTATACGACCAACGGACTTGCCGCTGGATACACGTCCGTCAAGTTCATCCTCGTAGCGCCGTACAACACCGGCGGAACCCACCTCAGCGGCAAGCGTGACGCCTGCTTCGACGTGGCGACCGGCAACAGTGGCGTTGCGTGCTTCGTCAACCTCTACGACCTCTATACCGAGGCGTACGTCACCGCCAACACTATCGACGGCATCCACCCCACGCTGGCATTCTCTCAGGTGATCGCCAGCGATGTCGCGGACCAGATCGACGCGGTGGCAGGCGGCGGCAGTTTACTGGGGAATTATAGTCGTCAGCGTAGGCGGGGACGGTTGTTCCGCCTATAGTCTCACCGAAGTATTGACAGTTCGATTCACCCCTTACACAAGGAGCCACCCCTTGCGTCTCATCTATCTGGCATCCCCCTACTCCCATGAGGAGGACGACGTGCGAGCATTCCGCTACGCGGAGTGTTGCCGAGCCGTCGCTCTCATCCTACAGTCAGGGCGGTTCAACGTCTTTAGTCCCATCGTGCATAGCCACCCACTCGCGCTCCACCACGGCATGGGGGGTACTTACGAAAACTGGAAGGAGGTAGACGAAGATTGGATCAATCGTTGTGACGAACTCTGGATTCTCATGCTTCCCGGCTGGAAGGAATCCGTGGGCGTCAACGCCGAAGCCAAGTACGCCCTTGACCACGGTAAGGCTATCCGCCAATTCCTCCCCGAAAACTTACAGGAGAAACTCGATGAAGGAAATCCTTGAAGAACCCAAGCCTCATTTTGCACCCCTAATCCACGCCACTCCCTTAGACAATCCCCTCTCCGAGGATGAGAGGGGCCCCCACGCACTCGACTTCCTCAAAGCCAACGGAATCAATAGCATTGAACCCCCCATTCGTGCCTCCGATTATCGGGAAGGCGTCCAAGACCCCTTTTACTACTACCTGCGCTGCCGCCTAGGGATCGTCCGCAACACGGTGCGGGCCATCGGGGCTCTCGACACTGGTTCTCTCTACCATACGTGGATGGCGGCTCACCGCTCCCCATCGAAGGCCCCCGACCCGTCCAGACTTCAAGCAGGAGACAAAGCGGTGGACTCAGAGGTTGCTCGCCTCTACGGAGCGGCCGAGGAGGCAGCCACTGAGTCAGGTGTCCTCCCGGGGGGCATCAAACTTGAGGAGTATATGGTAGACTTGGAGAAGGAGTCCAGCCTCGCCATCAGTATGGGCCATCTGACAGTTGAGTTGATGCCCCTTATCAATGAGGCGTATCCTGAGATAGAGGTCTTGGCTGTTGAGAAGTTGCTCGCCGCCGACCTACCCACCGAGGTGGGAAAGCACCCCTGTGTGTGTAGGGTGGATGCCCTACTTGTGGACCACCGACGCAAGGAGTGTTGGATCGAGGATCATAAGTCCACCGGCGCCGACCCCCGTATCCGTGCCTCCAGTTGCTCGTTTGAGTTCCCTGTCAGGCTCTACCGCCTCATCGTGGAGGCCAACGCGGGGTTACTCCGGTTACCCTACCCATTGGTGGGCTTCCGGCACAACATCATCCAGAAGCCGGGTATCCGCCAGAAGCAGCACGAGACCCGAGAAGAGTTCCTCCATCGGTATCGCTGCTGGCTAACCTCTACAGAGGAGTATACCAATCTCGAAGCCGGTCGTCGGGCTAAGAATGAGTATCCCTACCTCTGCTCCTTCCTCCGCTTCTATGAACCCACATACTCCCACGAGTTCCTGATCCAACTGAGGGAGGCGTACTCCCTTGCCACCCGAGCGCCCTACCCAGACAACTTCCCGCGTGTATCGTGTGCTAACCACTTTGGAAACGCACTTCACGACCTTCACCCATTCTACGCCTACGGTCCCAAGAAGTGGCCTGACTTACTCGCCAGCGGTCAGTATACTGCTGGGGTCTTCCGCGACTACGAAACCCTCAAGGAGATACTCTGATGCCCCCCAACGCACAAACAACCGTAACGGGTCGGGTAACAACCCCAAACTTCCTGACATCCTTCAGTAAGTTCCACCCCGTCACGGGGTTCAACCCCAAACAGTTCAACCAACTGGCTATCCTGATCCCGGGGGTGCAGGGAAGTGGCAAGACCAGCCTCGTCTCCACCTCTTCCGACGTTCTGCGGCTTGACTTCGATGGCTCCAAGGACAACAACCCCAATAGTGTCGCTAGTGCTATCCAGTTTTGCAAGGGCCCCTCGGACTACCGGCAACTTGTTGAGGTGGTCGAAACCCTCGAACAACTTGCTCGTGATGGTAAACCCCGACCCACCTTCGTTTGTCTTGATACCGTGGACACCTTCCTTGAATCGGTCAAGACCTTCGTGGTCCAAAACGCTCGGGACAAACGGGCCCAGTTCAATGCCGAACAGGCTGCTAACATCCTGACCATCGACGATATCCCGGGGGGCTACGGGTGGCAAAAAGTCTATGAACACGCAGAACCCATTATCGGACGTATCATTCGGGCGGGGTATGGCTTCATCATGTTCTGCTACTTCTACGAGGAGGCCATTACCTCCACCGACGCGAGGGGTCAGGACAAAGTTACCTACCGTCTGAACCACAGTATCCCGCCCAAGTTCTGGCACAAGATCAAGGGTCTCGTGGACTATGTTTGTGGGGTTGGTTCCCGTATCGAAACCGAGATCATCTATGGGGAGCCCCGTAAGGACGGCAACGGGAACCCGATCAAGGACGGGTCGGGGGCCCTCATCCGTGAGATCAAGGATCGAGTGCCCCGCACTATCCACTACGCTCGCTTCTGGGAGAATGACCGGGGGAACCAAACGCTCAAGCAGCGCATCCCCCTGCCCGACGAGATCATTCTGCCCTCGCATCCGGAAAATCCCCGACTTCCTGCCCCCGGCAACTTCGATCTCCTTCGAGCAGCCTATAATACTGCTCTCGCTTCTATCTCCCCTTCCTAAACCACCCCTTGTAGGGGTAAACCACTTCCTGAAAGGAACTTGATATGTCAGACCAGAACACGATGGAACGCGCCCTCAGCCTGCTCACGGCACAAGAGGACGCCTTTGCGGAGTCTGCGGGGTCCGGCCTCACCGATCCGCCAGACGATACCTACAGTGTCATCCTCACCGGCTTCAACGTGGGGTTGGGTACTTACGGTAATTATCGGACGGGCAAAGGTGGAGCGGAGGAACCCGACCCGTGTGTGGTTATCACGCCCATCGTCCGCATCTACGACCACGCCACGGCCAACGGTGCAACCTTCAGCCTCGGCTACTTCACGAATCGTGAGGGGTCCAGCAGTCGCAAGACCCAAGACCTCGACCGGACCAAGACCCTCATCTGTGGACTTCTCGGATGCCGCGTCACGGAATGGACAACCACCTCAGACATGTTCCGTCGAGCGGAGGCGCTCGTCAACACCGGGCAATACAGCGTCCGGGTCCGCCGAAACACCAACAAGGGCACTGAGTATGTCAACAAGGACATCCTCAAGCGGTTGCCCGACGCGAGTCACTAGCCTATCATCCTAGGTGAAGAATCGTTCTTCACCATCCAATGACCCCGACCCGTCGTGGGGGGTCCCTGCCCGACTGAGGCACACCCCCCACGCTAAAGGAGTCCGGATGCCAGCCATCGCTGAAACTACGCAAACAGACCCTGTGGACCCCATCGACCAAGCCTTCCTCGAAGAGTGGAAGGCTGCCTTCTTTGGAGCCGGAGCGAGTCTTGCCAGCCTACATCTTGAAATGGAGAAATCCGCTATGTCCGAGACACCCTACCCCACGGATAAACCCATCCCTCGGGGGGACCGAATCCTGATCGTTGTGGACAAACCCCTGACTCGAAGCCGGCAGGGTATTTTCATCCCGTCGGACGCCACGAAGCCCATGAATACGGGGGTTGTCGCCGCCTCTGGCCAAGACCTGAAGGAGCGACCCCTACTACGGGTCGGGGACCGCGTGGTGTTCAACGTTTACAGTGGGCAGGACGTGTCGTTCGAGGCCCAGACCTACAAACTTCTAAAGGAGGCGGATGTGCTCTGCATCCTTCCACCCCATGGCTAAGCGCAAATCAGCGGTAACCCCGCGCATCATTGTCCCAATGTATCCGTGGGCCAGCGTGAAACCCGGGGAGTGTGTCGCGTTGGAGTTTACGTCGGAAGATTACGAGCGCATTAGCCCCAACACGAATAAGGAACACCGTCTCTCGGTATTTCGTGTTCTGATGCAACTTGCAATCCAGCAGATCGAGCGGGCGTGGGGCCCCAGCCACTTCCGAACACGGGCGACCCTACCCGGTCAGAATAGTAAGTATGGGGTGCTCAAGGTTTGGAGACACACCCCCACAACGAAACCACTCCACGCCGCCACTAAGTTCAAGACCCATATGAAGAGGCGCGGCCCCGCCTCAGCGCCACGCCGGCCCATGCGGAAAGATCACTAACACGCTCACCTGAGAGGGGGGAGATGTTCTCCCCCCATCAGGTTTAGGGAGGTTCTTATGGGCTCCACAGAACCCACATTCGTCGCCCCCTTTCTTGGAAGCGAGGCGTCATACAACTTCAATTACAATTACTGTCTTGGGCAGTTGCGTCTACCAAAACTCAAACACTTCCCGGACTTCGATTCTCAGGTGTATTGTGATCGGCCCACCACCTATCACGGGATCGCTACACTCCCGCCTGAACACCCCCACGCCACCTATTACGCCCACGCCCATCTGTGCATCCTTGATATGCGGAGATCGCTTGATCTCGTAAACAGGTCCACTCTAATTTTGTGGGCTGGGCTGATGTCTCTATTCACAGGTTATCTCGCTCTCACCGATGTCTATTTCATAAACCCCGCGACCAGCGCCGTGATCCCCCTCAAAGGTAAGACGACCCGCGTAAAGGGATGGCCCTCAACCTATGTCAACCTCACCAAACAATTCTACGACGCACTTGACCGATACACCCCACCCGACTTCAATCTTCCTTTCATAAGAACAGGGCGCACCGTGGCGTATAGTGGTCTAGTAAAGTTCGGGGACACGGAGCATTTCGGTGCGTTCGCCTCCTTCATGCCCCGAGTCAAGGAGTTGCAGGATGAGCGAACCGACCCCCCTCCAAGCGATTAGGGATGCGTATACCCGCTTGACAGCGTTCCGCCCGGACGACCTCTGGGCCATCGACGCCATCGCCTGTGTATTCCTCGCGGCTACCTACAAGGCCCTGCCCAAGAGGTTGTGGCTCTACTTGATTGGACCGAGTGGTACGGGCAAGAACGTAATGCTCCACGCATTTTCCGGGCTGCCCGTCTACCATAAAATAAGTATGGTTACCGCCAATGCTCTCCTGAGCGCCTATGATCCGGGAGAGAAAGGGGCTGAACGAACAGAAGAGGAAGACCCAAGCGTTATCAAGAAGTGGAATGGGAGGGTGGTGGTCTTCGAGGACTTCACCACCCAACTGAACAAGGGCACGTCCCAAGTTGAAGACCTGCTGGGCCAGTTGAGGGATGTGTTCGACGGGCGGCTCGTCAAGGCGTCGGGCACCGTAGGCGAAATCAGTGCCGACGCCAAGTTCGGGATGGTGCTAGCCTGCACTGAGGAACTAGATGTTCGCACCGAGTCCCTCACCCAGATGGGCGAACGCTTCTTCACCATACGCATTGGCAGAACTAGGGCACATACCCTACGAGGCCGATCCGAAGAGACTACCCGAGTGGCCCAGTTTGGGCGGGGCCAGCACATCTGGGAGTCGGAGTTGCTCCTCACCGTCACCCGAGAAGTAGAGAGGGCGTGGGCCCATCTCCCCAAAATAGGGAGTTTACCCGACCCGTCCCCTGACCTCCAGATGACTCTATCCGGGTTAGCCAATGCCGTCATGGCCTTCCGTTCGAGAGCCGTCAAGGGTACTCTTCAGGACGTGCCCACCGCCAACCGCCTCGTCAATACTGTGGGCACTGCGGCCACCCTGAGGGCCTATCTTGACCTCCGCAGTGAGCCGGACCCCTCGGATATCCGGTTTGCCCAGCGGCTCGCGTGGGACGCACTGGACGGGCCTACGGGCCGCATGGTGAACCTCCTCTGGAACAGTCCCCACCACAGCGCCACCCAGACCAATCTTCACCACATAAGCGGAGTAGCCGATAGGAATCGGGTGGAGACCATCCTTGAACAGTGGCAGCACATCCACCTGATCCACCCCCTTGGGGAGGGCTACGTCCAGTTCGACCCCGAGACCGCCCAATTTCTCAACACCATCGGTTTCTTCAACGGGGCACCCCCCCTATAATTCCCCATAGGAGAACTACCCCCATGATGTCGAAATCCCCCCCGTGGAAAGAAGCCACCGCTCTTGGTGTTGCCAGCCTCGGGCTGATTCTCCTTCTCGTCATAGTTCCTTGTGTCCTCGCTGTCGATCCCCCCGACCCGTCCACCGGTCCCCTCACTAAGTATCAGTTGGTGGATCGGATCGTCGAAGACAGCCGGTCGCTGGGCCACCTCATCGACAGAGATAACCCCGACCACAACGAGTCCCTCATGCGGATCATCATCGGGCAGAACGTGGCGGCGATTGCCTATGCTGCGTGGCCGGATGGCTCCCCCTACCACCCGCAAGCCGCACATGGTTGCGAGGTGCTTTGGGAACAGTGGCCCGAAATCGCCCAAGACTATCCCCCCTGCCAGAGGTAACCTATGCCCCCACTTCCCCGTATCCTCGGTAAGGCGGTCAAGAAGGTAATTACACCAGCGACGGGTCGGGGTATCTTTGGAGCGGCCCGCACCGTTGTTAGATCGAAACTCATGGGTGAATCCGCTGTGACTCCACGCTCCTATTGGAGCGACGAAGCCCTCCGGCGAGCGAGTCGAAGACTAGCGTACTCTGACGAGAAACTCATCTGGATGTCTCCCAAAGACTTCCTCAAACTAGCCTTTCCTCTCCAGAAGGAATACAAGGTCGCGGGGATTTCGCAGATCATTGACTCAACCAGCCAAAAGAAACTGTCGAACATCCGGGCGGTGCTTGACTCGGGTAAGAAACTCAACGGCATACCCTATCTTAGGGTAACTCACGATGAGCAGGGCTTGGCGTTGGTACTTGACCACGAGGGTCGCCATAGAGCAACAGTGCTAGCGGAGAGAGGTGTCCCTCTGATGCCGGTGCTTCTCAAGTCCCGCACGAAAGGTGGAGTGGGCGGGGTAGACTGGGTGGCTAAGGAAGCGGGGGGGGTGTGGCCCAAGCAGGTTCAACCGGAGATGGCCTACGGATTCCAGAAGGGTGTCCCAGAGATACAGCGACCGTTCCTACCCAACCCTCTCATTGATCCTCGGATCACAGGAGAAGAGAGGCTTCGGCTTCGGGCCGAGATGAGGCGGAGGCGGAAGGCTCAGTAGAGGGGAATCTGATCGGTTGTATCCATAGGGGATTGGAACCCACGGAAGCCTACGAAGGGTGTTCCGCTGGGGGGTGCCTGTTGGTTGACCCCCGACCCGCCTCCCCCGTAGAGACCCCGCTGTTGGGTTATCGGACCACGGGGTCGGGCCGCGTTTCGGTTACTGACTGAGGCTCCCAGCATCTGGGCATCAAGGCCGAACATCCCGGCGAATCGGGGAGTTAGACCTGCGGCGACCGCCGCACTGAATATGGGCCGGAGGTCGGGCGGGAGCGTCTGGATCGCTCGCTCCATGCGGGTCATGGTCAGTCGAGTCTGGAGATTCTGGTAGTCCGTTTTGGAGACCGTGATGGGGCCCATCTCCGGCCAGTTGCGACCCCACTCGTGCTCGATCTTCTGGGCTTTATCAAACTCACTGGCCCACAACGCCTCCGCATAGGACCGACGAGTCGCCCTGATCTTATCCCGCTGTGCAGTGAGATAGTGGAGAACGTCACCCTCTCGTTGGGTGCCGGTGTTATCGAGACCCATCGCCTTGAGTGCAAGTTGCTCCTTACTGAAGTAACCCACGAGTGCCCCTGTCTGGCTATAGTAGGGGAACTGTCCATTGAGAGGGTTGTTCCAGTCGATGTGGGCGAGCCCTAACTGCTCGGCAACCCCGGGGGCAGCAAAGGGAGCCACCTTGGCTAGGGATACTCCACCGGGAATAAAAGGGGTCAAGGCATAACGCAGTTGGGTGGGGTCTCCTCCCACAAGGGCTTGGACGCCGGAAGCCGCAGCACCAACGGCGGGGGGGACAAAGGGGAACGGGGCCAAGGGCCCATCTGGTTCGGGGAGAGGAAGTCCTCCGAAGAGTAGCATCCGGTCGGTGTCCACGTCGAAGAGGGCCCGACCCGCCTCGAATATGGCCGTGGACCCCACGAGCGCCCTACCAAGACCGCCACTGAGGGCACGGGGAGCCCCACCCCCCACATAAGGACTGGCCGAGGTGAGAGTAGTCGCCAGACTGAGGGGGAACTTCACGAACTGCTTGAGGGGGGCGGGTAGATTGACGAGTGCCCTAGGAATATTGGACACACCCGCACTGAACTGGGTCCGCTGGACCACTTGATTGATGAAGTTGAGGGACTCCGACGAACCAGTGGCTATGCCTGATGCGGCGGCAAAACTCTCTGCCCCGTAGGCAGCCGTAAGTCGAACGAAACGCTCCGAGGTCGTGAACATAGCCATCGAGATGTTCTGTAGTTGCTCGGCCTTAGACTTGATCCCTTGTACGGAGGACAGACCTGCTTGGAAGGAACCCTCCAGCGAGGCGGCAAGACCTCGGGTAAACCGGGGGTCTAGTTCCTGCCCGATGTTGATAAGAGACTGGAACGAGCGGCCCGCAGCCTCCCGACTAGGCATTCCCCCCAGTCGATCGGCTGCATAGGATCGCAGGGAACTCAACGCCTTCAGTTGACCCGTCATCACATGCTTGAACGGAAGAAACTGGGAGGTGGTCAAGTAGGTCTGAAACATGTTCTGGAACGCCGCGCCGGGGCTCAGGCCCAGAGCGCCCGTATACAGCCAACTCGCCAGACTCGTACCTATCTGACCCCGGGGCACCTTCTCCAAGTGAAGACGAAAGTTCTCGTACCCCTTCTCTCCCAAGGTCTTTTGCAGCAGCGGCCCAATTACCCCGGCTGGCTTAGACGGGTCGGGGGAACCTCCGTCGAGCGCCTCGCCAAAACGCTTCTTGATGCCGGACCAGAATAGTCGTTGGTTGAATTGGGGAACAGTGAGTTGACCCTTGACCGTGGGAAGCCATATGTCCGCTAGGTCTCGGCGTAGGGCTTCGGACGGGATACTTTCGTACTCGGCCCGAAACGCCATTCCGATAGACATATTCTCTTCGAGAGGTACTTTGGGTGTGTCCGCCAACTCCTTGTTCATCTTCACAATCCAGTCAGGAACCCGGTCGAGGTATAGGGTTTTTGTGACTGCCGCTCGGTTGGTGTATTCCTCCCACGCCCTCTGAGCGTTCATGGTGAAGGGGGTGCTGTGAGTATCCTTCCCCGCCTCTCTTATGTGGGTGATGCGACGGCGGTTCCGCTCGGGCAGGTCTTTGTCGATGAGATGGTCACGGACCCTAGCGAGGGCTTCAGGATCGTAGTTGTCCCACAGGGTGGTGTTCTGCCGGGCATAGAGGGAGGGGTTGGCGGTGTGAGGAGCGGCTGCCGCTCGGACGCGGGCCCGAGTCTTGGAGCCGACTCCCGCCCTGACGAGTTCTCTTTCGAGGGTCTCGTCCATCACCGCCTTGACCGCGTTGACCCCATTCTTACCTTCAGACCGAGCCTGAGCCACCCGGTTGGCGAATGCGTCCTCGCCACCCACCCGGTAGCGAGGATGGTAGGCAGGGTCTTTCTCAAAGTATTCTGTAAGCACCTTCTCAAGTTTAGATAGGGTAAGGTGCTTCGCCTTCAATATGGAGTTCAGGGTATTTCCGTCGAACAGGCCCTCGAAGAATACGCGGTCGGGGTCTCCAATACGAAGATCACCCTTTCGCATCGACCGGATGCCCTGAGCCAATGCGAGAGGATTATCGGTCATGTTCTCCCACTGCTGCTCATAGGATTTCCGGATAACGTCGTGGATTCTTTGGGCAAGGGGGTCGAGTTGGATGGGCTTGAAGAGAGGTTGGTAGGTTTTGGGAATCCTCTTGATATCAACGATGGCTCCCCTCTTGGTGACGACCTTCTTCAGATCGCGGGTGACGACCCGATCCAGCCCTCCTAGTTTCGCGTGGACGAGGATATTCTCCACACTTCCATCGAACTTGCGGCCCATTGCTTTCTCCCACGCGGTGATAGCGTGGGATACGGGGGTCATGTGGAAGTGGTTTGTCCACTGAATCTGCATCGCAGAGTGGTGCATTAGTTGGGGAATTGTGGTGCCCCGATAATTGTCCCAACTGGAGTTGAGCCACCTAAACAGGGGAGCGGTCTTGCGGGTATAGGCCCCAAAGCCCTTAGCCGTCTTGAAGATGTTAGCGGCAGTGGGAAGAGGATGCTTGAACGCGAGTAATGCGCCCACGAGGAACAGAGGGTTGGTGGCAACCGACATGATTGCCTTCATAATCCCGTTGCCGGGGCCCACCTGATCCGCCAGCGTCTCCCGCTGAGAGGGGCTAAGGCTGTTGGGCGAGACCATAGCCAAGAAGGCCGACCGGGGATCAAGGTCCAGCAGTCGGGCTCCGGCTATGGCAGGTCGATCAAACGCAGTAACCCTCCGCACTGGAACGGATGCGGAGGGCCCTACGTTCATGGGGTTATTGAATTGGCTCATGGGTTTCTCCGGTGTGGCTACCCAATTATAGCGAGATTACCGGGGGTTACCACGATTTACTTCGATTTAGCCAACCTTAGCCGCGTCCGAGGTCGAGGCCAGCGTCACTTGGATGAGAACCTCGCCGACAACGGTGTTCGTTACGCCCACCGTGTTGGTCCCGAGGGACTGACCCGCCAGAATCTGTCGTTCGGCCAGTGTCGGAGTAAGAGTCTGGTCGTACACCTTCCGGTTGTCCGGGGTGGTGGACAGGTCTTGGGCCGCAGCCAGCAGGTCTGTGCCCGCTCCCGCCACGTCTCCGTCGTTGAGTTTCTCGACCATGATCTCAGTTGCAGCCGAATCACCCGACTTGATGATTCTAATTGACTTGACCCAGTAGTCTCGGTCAGCGGTGAAGAAGATGTTACCCTTCGTCGCCTCCACAAGACGGGTCGCCACCTGAGTTACATTCAGTAATGCCATTGTTACCTACTTCCCTGCATAAGCATCTTTAGAACTTGGGGGTCCAACTGGCTGAGACCTTCTCCGCCAGCCGCAGAACCGTTCAACATCGACCGCATGATTACCTGATTGAGAATGTCAGGGCCCTGCGGAGAACCAACTACAAACTCACCCGAAGTGGAGGCTCTATTGCCCATCAACTGGCTAACCACTTGGGGGTCCATTGCGGCCATCCGTGCCCTATTCTGGGACATCAGGCCGATCAACTCTTCTTCGGAAGGCAACCCTGAACCAAGGGTTGATAGTGCATTCTGCCCCTGCTGCCGGACCCTGCCCGGGGCTGCCTGTGCTTCCCCGACCCGTCGCATGAGAGGATCGAGCCCAAAGATGGCGGCTAGCATCGCGGCTTGAGGGCCAAACTTCCGCAGATAACTGGGGGGAGTTTTGTTCTTCAGGCTGCTGCCCGGCAGAGGTCCACCCGGACGTGAAGGCAGGTGTTGGCCCAGCGTGTCAAGAACTGGTTTCGGTGCGGGGATCATCAGACCTGCGATGTCACCCGGGGTTTCACCACCAGTCTCTTCGAGGAAGTTCTCCAGCAGAGGTGTCTGCTGCTGGCCCGCTTCAGCGAGCGAGTGATCCAGAGCAGACTGGACCTCTCGGGCACGGCGATACTTATCAACGAGAGCCTTCTTCTCCAGAATCTCGGCCTTTCGGGCTAGGAACTCTGGGCGAGGCGTAATCGCGTCCCGGCCGGGCATACCCCCCGTCATGGGAACGAAACCGCCCCCGATATTCATCGGGCCTTCGGTTGTATCGAGCCTTCCCCCTTCGGGCATCTGGCGGGTATTCCAGATGGTGTGGCGGGATTCCTCTTCCAGTTCGGTGCGGGACTTCAGGGCGTCTTGGGCCTCCGCGTAGTCTGCGGACATCGCATCCACCTCTGTAACCGCCCGCTTATCGCTTTCGATCTTGGCAGCCTCAGTGGTAGCCGCCCATTTCTCGGCTCGGCGCTGGACGGACTTGACGACCCTACGCTTCCGAGCCATGTTACGGACACCGTGGTACGTAGGAACCGTGCCGTTGGCCATCCAGTAGTCTGCGAGGTTCTTCGTTTGCGCCTCGAAATCAGGGTGCCGACGCACAAGGGCTTCGATCTCTTTCATAGACATCTTGCCCCTCATGCTCTTGTAGACTTCACGGGAGTGGGCGTAGGTGAGGAGTTGCTCCGCCCGCTTCAGGGCGCGTTTCCTTAGTGCGGGGGCGGTGAACTTGGCTTGGTTGAGCACCACGGACCTCTTGATCTTCTTGGCAGCCTTGAAGAGACCACCGACCATCTTTAGAGCGGGGGGCATTAGGAACCTCCGTAGGTGCGGTACATGTCCATGAGCGAGGGTGACGCGGGCCGCTGGATCGTCTTGGACAACAGTTCTTGATGCTGGGCTATCGCGGCCTCGACCGCTGCTTGAATATTACTATCCCGCATGATCGCGTCGTAGGGGTTCAGGTTGGCTTGCTGTGCGTCCGAAATCTGGCCGGGGATATCGAGTAACCGACTCGTTGCCTGTTCCGAGGCCAACTGACGATTGAGCATGTCTCCCTGAATCATCCCGCCGTACTGCTGCTCAAGGGCGGCGGCTTCCGCTTCCGGTTGCTCAATGAGGGGCCCCTTCAACATCTCCGCGCCGACCAAACCTGTTATGCCGAGGTTCGCGGCGTCCCCTAGACCGAACTTGACGTTCTTCTTGATGTTATGACCCGCCACCGCTCTACCATACTTCATACCCCGGGCGATACCCTTGCCCGCCATCGCGGTCTTGTTGGCGGCGAGAGCGCCCTTACCCACAGCGCCAAGAACCTTACCCCCCTTTGCAAGGAGAGGCAGAAGGCTCATCAATAGAAAGAGAAGGTTGAGAGGCACTTTCTACTCCTTATACGCTTGCATCAACTGGTCAATCAGATTTCTCGCCGCCTTTATCTCTTGAGGCGTCAGGGTCTTGTTCCGAACGGCGTCGGCTTCCAGCCGAGCCTTTTGATTCTCATAGTCAACATTCTGCTGAGTGCCCTGATCGGAGAGTCGCCGGCGCACTTGATCTGTTACTGCGGGAGACAAACCCTCGGCCTGTAACTGCTTGGCGAGATCGCCAAAGCCCAAGGACTCCAACTGGTTACCCAGAGACTCATCCAATGATGTCCCCTCCAATGCCTTAGTAACCTCCTCGGACGTAAACTGTTTACGGTACTCTTCTTCTTTATCGCTCACATCAACATTGGTGGGCTCCAGTCTTCCAAGGATGGCGCTGGCGTGCGCCGCCAACGGGCCCAGCGACGCGGCGTACTCCAACGCATCGTCTGAACCCGCCGTACTCCGCAAACTGGTGGCGACACTCTGAATAAGGTGAAGATAGGTGCGGACACTCCGATCCGAAATCTCATGGTTCTCCACCATCTTTTGGAGTGTATCCATCGCCTGTGCGGGGTGCGTCTCGCCCTTTAGAACCTCAACGATTTTTGTTATATCCCCCGTGATCTTACTGGCGTCACCCTCGCCCCCCGCCTGAGCGAGACTGGTCATGGCGTCCCCTAGCGTCGAGAAGATTGCTTTATGGGTTTCGGTTTCCCGCCTCATGCCATCCAACCGTCGAGCGAGTTCCTTGCCCTCTAGACCAATCAGATTCCCAATCTGGTCGTCGGGAAGCCCCTCAACCCCTAATACTTTCAGGTCATCCTGAATATTTCTTACAAAGTCGGGGATCAATTCTTCTCGGGTTTTCCCTGAATTCAGATCGTGGCTGGCTCTAGCCGCAATAGCCTCTACGTCGTCCAGCCAATTCATTCGCCTCGTCTCGGGTACATCATGGACAAGAGCACTTTTGAGAAAGTGTGCGCCCCGACCCCAATATCCTTTGTCTACTTTCAGGGTGAAGCCGGGGGATCGTTTGAGGATTTCCTCAATCACCTTTGGGGCAAAAGAATCGGCGGTGTTTTGGAGTTCCTCGATCTCGGCGGTCTTCGTCTTTAGATCACGCGCCACCTGCTGTGCGGCTTTCTTGGCTGCCATTTCGCTTGCACCCGACCGGAGGGCGACTAGTGATACTAGGGCTTGTTGGGCCGCAAGATTATCCTGTCGGGACTTCAGGGTATGGCTGTCGAGTTCCTGCTGAATCCGAGCAGCAGCGTCCGCATCATGCGAGGCGCTCATATTCATCAACTGTTGAGACAGGAGAGCCGTGCGAAGCATGGCATCCCGAGACTTCTCCTCTGTCATCGTGGCAAAGTCCCGAGCCTCTTTACTCATCTTCTCTTCATGCCGCTGCCTCTGGAGAGTGGACTGCCAATCATACATTCGGGCGTCCATCGCGTCCTTGGATTGGAGGTCCATCGCGGCTCTCTGAGCCTCCAGTTGCCGAGCCTGCATCCCCTGCTCTGCGCCAATCTGCCGCTTCTGATTCTCCGTATTGATAAACTGCCCAGCCCCCTCACTGAAGAAGGAAGCGGGATTGATAATGTCAAGTTGTCGAGTGTTCAACTGGGTCATAGATTATCCTTACGACATGTAGGGAGGCTTCTTTTTCACCGGACGAGGGAGGGGGAGGGGCAGCGGGTCTGGCATCCCTCTGCCAAGATTCGGGTCAAACTGGATTTCTCCCTCCTTCGACATCTTACCTTCGGGGGCCTCTGGCTCCTGCTGGCTAGGCGGTTGATTGAACTGGAGGCCACCCCGACCCGCTTGGTTTTGGGAACCTCCACTAATCGCTCCCCAGCCCTGCCCCGTATACATAGAGTTCTTCATCGCCAGCACTTGGGCGATAACGCCGCTGATTGGAAGATAGACGGGGACGTTCCGCATAATGAGGTCGGCCACAGCGCCAAGGCCGTTGACCCGGAGTTGCTGGGCCGTAGTTTCCGCTTGGAGGTACATTGACTCAACCGCAGCGCGCTGCTCGTTGGCGGTGCTGCCGATGCTTGCCACCAGACCAGCCATACTCGCCATTGACTGGAGCCGTTCGCTGCGGGCTCCCTGCGTCTGCTGCATCGCCCCGAAAGCCATGCTCGTGGCTGCCGTTCGCATCTGCCGCATCTGTTCATCCTGACTCATGTTCAAGGAGGCAAGAGCATTATTGTAGGCTTCTCCCGCACGAGAGGCAATGATACCAAGATTCTCGGTGTATTGAGCCTTCAACTGTTGAACTTCGGTTGAGGAGGCCCCCCGACCCGTCGCCTCCAGTTGCTCCATCTGGCGACCGAAGTCGATGTCGGCTGCCCGCCTCTGATTCTGGATACTTTGGGCTGTGGCGTCTTGGTATTCCTTCTTGGACCGGGCGAGATCAGATTCAGTGCGGCCCACCATCTTGTCCACACGAGCGAGGTACTTGGCCTCGTCGATCTTGGCCTGCTCCACGTTCTTCTTCGATTGGGCGTTGACCCCCTCGACGGCGTCGAGGTTCCGCTGCTCCGTGGTGTCGATCTGGCCCCGCATGAAGGTCTGGCTCTCTTCGGCCTTCTTACTGATTACGTCCGCTGCCGTGTTGACACCCTTGCGGAAGTCCTCAATGGCTCCTTCGTTCTTACCATACTGCTTGTCCGCCAACGCTTGGGCCTTGTCACGATCCTGAAGAGCAGCAGAGAAGAGGCTGGGGATTGTGAGGGGCGGTAGTTTCTCCCCGTTGGGCCCCCTCGATCCGGCGGGCCCCCTCATCTGGGGGGTCGTGAAAGAGACGTTAGGCTTCCCTTCGAGGAAGTTCTGGGCGTCGGCAAAATCATGGAACGAAGTACCTGCAAAGATACCCGGGTTCACCCCAAAATACTGGGCGAGTATATCGCTGGGGAGGGCATTACCCTTGAATCTCATGTAGGGGCTGAGGGTCTCAAAACCGCTGAACTGGCTCATGGGCTATCTCTCCGTCATATAGGTACTCTCGACTCGCCCCTCCACCAGCAGACTCAGAAGGTCAAACCGGACATCTGAGCGAACAATGCGGACTCGGGGAAAGATCAGGGGTCCATACGAGGACGTTTCCACTGGAAGATTATAGGCGGTCTCCGCGATAGAGACTTCTCCACTACTGTCAAACACTACGGATGCGGACCCCTTGACGAGACCTATGGTGGCCACGGCCCCGACCAACCCCGACCCGCCCAGTCCATCGAACAGGACTTTGACGGCGGTGGCGGTGCGGACCCTCATCCGGTCATCCGGGGACCGAGGGTCGTTTGACTCCCCCAGTTTCCAGAACTGGACATCGAACGGGATTGGACTCAGTTCGTAGGACCAGCCCACGGCCATCGCGGCGGGGGCTCCCTCCAACTGGAGGGTGGTTGGGGAAACCCGTGCGATGACCGTAGCCGTATACTCGACGCGGTCGGGGTCAAACAGGTGGACGATGCAATCCACGGGGTCGTCGTGGAAGGTGGCCGCACTGTCTATAAGAGTGACACCCCCCGACCCAGTAGTGAGAGTTCCACTAGTAGTCCCTGTAAGTTCGATGAGGGTGCCCTTGGCGTTCTGCCGAGCGGCGTCTGGGTAGACAACAAGACCTCTATCCGTAATGAAGAAGGCGGACTGGCCGGGGGTGGGATCGTCGGGTTGCAGCCCCTCGGTGCAGGCCACGAAGTTCGCGTCCTCGACCTCGGCAATAGCGTTGCTGTTTACGCCGATCACCGACATCTCTCTGGTTGCCGTATTCAGGATATAGACGCCGCCGTAGCGGGCGTCATAACAGAGGCGAACGTCGTCGAGGGTGTCGCCCCACTCATTCTGGATTCGCCGGTCGAGGGCGACGATGTTCGCAAGGTCCATCGAACGGCTATCGACCTCACCCGCCCCGAGTGAGTGAACAAGAATCACACGGCCACCCACAGGCACGACCGCACGGTGGTCCACAGGCCCAAAACTTCCTTGGACGGGTTCCAGACGGATACCCCCCGCCGCCAACTCAATCTGGTACATATGGGTGTCACTGAAGCCCACCATGACCTTATCCACAGGGACAAAGCGGAGAACTGCATCATCGGGGTCCGGAGGTGTGTATCGGTAGTGGTCGAGTTCGGGGAAGGATTCGGGAGCCCTCTTGCTCAGACTACTCCACCGAATGTCCGCTAGCGTGCGGCCCTCAGCGTCACCGGGGTCCACCATAAAGGTGGTCTCGTCGAAGACAGCCACGACTCCACTCTTGGGCGGGGCTCCCACCGCGTCCCTAACCGGGTCATAGCGAGCGTCCGCAATGCTGACGAGAACTTCGTCATTGGGCGCTTCTTCATAACCGGGGTCCAATCCATCGTCCCCGACCCATCGTTCCCACTTGCCATGGCCCCGATCCCATGCCCCGTTCTCGTCACGACCCTCCGTGCTGGTAACGGCCTCAGGCATGTCAAACTCGTGTTCGAGATAGAGGACACCGCCATTGAAAGCGCCCACGCTCTCGGCGCTAATGCTCCGGAAAATCTGGACAGTTCGGAACTCAGGATCGGTGGGCCCGGTAATCAGGATACGGGTGCCTGTGAGCCGCTCAACCGGCAGGATGTCCTCTCCCCAGTTGAAGGGAATTGATACAATGCAAGAACCGGGGATGCGGCCTCCAACGCCGGTGGCGTCTCCATCAATCTCAGTTTCGATGGTGAACGAAGCGGTCGAGGAGCCCTTGATGATGATGCCCGCAGAACAGTGGACAGAGAAAGAGAGAACGCCGGTGACAATGGCGGGATCGTTGGTTTGGGGAATCTGCACCTCAACGGTGTCCGACATGGAGGTATACTGCCACCGGTGCTTGTTCGCATATCTGTAGGCGAGCAGGTAGGAGCCATCCTTGAGGACACCCCCCGACCCGTCCCGGTCAATGACGGTGGGGACTTCGCGGGGGATGGGGATACCCGGACCCATTGTATTGAGGACGAAGGCGGGTGTGTCGTTGTTGGTGTCCCAGTACCAGACTTGGGGATCAATGCCTTGACGGCAGTAGTAGAGGAAGTTGCCGAAGACGGCGATCCACGCGGGGTCGGTGGCGATCCCTGATCCAGCGGTTCCTATTTCGAGGACGTACTGGTTCCAGAGATCGGTTTGACCGTCGTGGAACTGGAGCAGACTGATCTCGGCGGAGGTGGTTCCGTCCGTAGTGCCCCGGACCCAGAAGCCGCTGATCTTGTAAGGTTCGAGGGTTCCGCCATTATTGTAGAGTTTCTCGACGGTGAATCGGCGGAAGTCCGTAACCGTGAGGAACACGGTGGCGTCGTGGGCTACGCCCAGAGCGTCTGCGTCGGGGAAGATACGCCCATTGGCGGTAAGGCCCTCATCAACGCCGGAGGACTGGGATCGAAGTCGGCGGAACCCGGGCATCAGGCGGAGACTACCCATCGTGCGTACATCGACGCCTACGCCCTTCGTAAGCAAACCAATGCCCACAGCGCTCGGGTCTACCCGCTTATCCACGGAGGGCAACACGGGATTGAATCCCCACGATGTCTCAATCTGGTTCGCCATTACGCCTCCGGGTGAAGAATCACCGCCCCGTTTACTGAGGGCTCACCCAACCGAGTAGGTTCTGAGCCACCTCCAACGTCTATCCACACCCCCGGGTGCGCTCCGAAGTCCCCCGCAAGATACATATGTTGCGCGGTGCTAACTTGGATAAACCCCCACCCCGTGCGGTAATTAGACCAGAGGCTCCCCTCCTCATACTTGAGAATGACCCCTTGTTCAGCCCCCTGACCTGCCTGATAGAGCGACCCTTGAAAGACTCGGCCTCCGGTCCACGCGAAAGAGTGCCCCCCACTAATATTGGACCAACCCCCATCATATACGACAATGGGCAACTCGTCGGGGTCGGGGTCAGTTGAGTTGGCTGAGGCATATAGGAATCCGTCGTGGACAGCAAGGGCCCTCATAAACATACCGGGGAGGTATGGGAATCCCCACAAGTCCCATGTCTCCGTACCTATGCGGTATCGCCAGATTTGTCCGTTTGGACCCCCTAGGAGGATCGAGCCATCGAAATCGCAATGGCCCCATACAGTGTTGCCCTCGGGGATTCCCCCTAGAGAGGTAAACCCAGTATCGGGATACCACAGAAAGACCTTGATGGGGTGGCTTGGCCCCCCTGTTACAAGGATGAGACCTCCGGGGTAGTAAGTGGAGGAGAAGATGGCTTGAGGTAGTCGTGATTGGGGAGCAAATGGGAAGAACTCAAGTTCTAACCACTGCCCTTGTAAGTTGATCGTGCGGAGAGACCAGCCCGAACTATCGCCCAACCCCACCGAGAAAAGGACGTGGCCTTGGGCGGAACCCACGGCGTTGATGACATCACCCTCAGCGAGTTCAGTGTCCACGCCATTGGGCGGTTGCCACGCATCGCCGTTCCATTGGGCAAGGTGGCGGATGTTGTCGGGGCCGATGAAGTGACCTGCGGCTAGGATGCGCTCGCCCGTTGGTGGGGGTGGAGGTGGAGGTGGGGGCTCGCCCTCGGAGGTGCGGGGTGGACCGGGGTACAGGAGGGCGTCGTGGCGGCACCTGTAGAGGAAGTTCCCATCTTTGGCGAGGATGTGCTCAGGCATCGCTGGTGCAGAGTCCTTCGTGGAGCGGGAGGAGCGGGGTGGTAACGACGCCGAAGGTCTGCTGGACGATCATGGGCGTGAAGGTTCCCATCAGGTTGCCGCCGTCGATGGAGAGACCAGAGAGAACGAGAGCGGGAACAGCGCCCACTTGGTTGTTGGAGAAGAAGAAGTTTTCTTCAAGATTGAAGTCCCCCTCTTGGTGGTTGGTCACGAAGTCCCCGAGGCTCGTGTCATACATGTTGGAGATGGAGTCCCCATAGACAGGGCCGGAGATTTCGTAGGCGGAGGAAGACCCCGACCCATCGAGGCCGCTGAGGCCGTTGTTGACGATACCGCCGAGGGGCCGAGTCAGAAAGCGGGCGTCCATGCGGGGATTAGCCCACGGACCCTGCCCACCAACCAACCGACCCTTGGTGAAGTTCGAGTGGAGGAGTAGGGTGTCAATGGCGGGTCGGGGGCCTCGAACGAGCATGAGATTCCTTAGTGGCCGGGGAAGCCGCTGTTGTTCCAGTAAACGGGTCCGTCGTAGGAGCCCTCGCCAAACTTGAACATCTGGACTCCGTTGAGTTGATGGAGTTCCTTGGACGCGGTTTCGAGGGCTTGGGCTGCTTCGAGTCCAAGGCGTCGGAACTTGGTTTCCGCACCGCTTGGCGTCCACATCATGCGGGCGGCGGTGAGAGCCACCGCATTCTTTAGGGATTCGGTGTAGAGGGGTGGGAGGATGTCGTAAGAGACATCCCCACTGAGAACCGGGTCGAAGGCTTCGACGGTGCAGATACGGGTCGCCGCGTCGTAGGCGGTTACAACTCGTTCTTGGAGGATGCCATTGGCGTCGTTGAGGACGCGGAGGAGGGCTCCGAGGTAGGCGTTAGGCCGGGTGTCGAGTGTGCCAAGGGTGGGCGCAGCGCTAAGGAGGAAGGTAGTGCTGGTGTCAGGGATGGTGAGTCCCTCGTGCATCTGGAAATCGGCTCCGGGGATATAACGAAGGGTCCAGACTTGGCTATCGAAGTTGATGGGGTCGAAAGAGAGGACGAGGGTGTGGTGCTCCAAACGCCACACGAAACCCCCCGGGCTGCGATCGTTGAAGGAGTTGAGGTACTGGGTCACTTGACCCGCGTCGTTGAGCCGCACGAGTTCGCGGATGGAGCCGATGTAGGGGGGGACCGGATAGCGAGTCACGCCGGAGGTAAAGGTGATGTTGAAGGGAACGCGGATTTCCCGATCAGTCCCAGAGACCGCCGCGATGACTTCGGCCCACGCGGGCCGGATGGTCGTGCTGATAAGGCGGTTGTTGCCTGTTGCGGTGGGCGCGAAGAGGGCTTGGCTGATGACGGATTCCGTCCGCACTCGGATGATGTCAATAATTTCGGATAGAGCGCCGGTGGGCATTAGGGGATGGCTCCATAAGCGGGTTGATAGGGAGTAGTCCCATCCGCAAGATCGTGGAGGAACTTTTCGTTCGCATCGCTGGGCCGGCCTTCCCGCTCCAGTTGGTGGCGGAAGAACCGGACGAGTTCGGCTCGTTTTTCGAGAGCCATGAGGTCCGCAGCAGCCAACTGCGCGGCCTCCTCTCGCTTGCGGTTGAGCGCCAGTTTCGCTACCTCGGAGCGGACGGCGGTAGCCAACTTGATGCGGCGGGAGACCTCGGCGAAGTCCATATTCTGGAGCAGTTGGTCGAGAGGCTGGGTGGCCGTGCCCGGTTCTGTTCCCCAGACTTCCACCATCGTACTGTGGCCATCATCAAGCCACTGGGCGAGCATCCACGAGTTGGCTTCGAGGTGCCGGTAGGTAAACAGGTCGGGGTTCAGGAACTCCTGCTGCGCCCACTGAGCGAACAGCGTCTCGGTGACTTGGTGTCGGTCGGGGTTGTAGGGGAGTCCCCGTTCGAGGGGTAGATCGACCCTCCCGGCGACGGGGAGTTCGTGGCCGCTGAGTGTGTGGACTGAACTCATCGTTGATTCCTTGGGTTGGTAAATCCCCCCTAGATTATAGCAGCGGGGGCCGGAACTTCTAGTCCCAGCCCCCTGTGCTACAGAATCGGATCACCTCCCTTCGTAGAGAGGAGAGAGTTTTTCTAGGCGATGGTCTCAGTCAGGTTGGTGAAGATGATTCCCTGAACCTGATTAGGGGCCACCTGACCAACAGCCTCATAGGGGGCCTGAGCACCGTTCGTCCATTCGCCGCTGGAGCCCACGATCGGAGCCCAGATGGTGTTTCCACCGAGGGCGGTGTTGCACCAGTAGAGTTCCTGCGGGAGGGTGTGCCCCTTGTAGGAGGCAGAAGCCTTCGTCGCCTTGGGAATCGCAGGCAGGAGATACCGTTCCCAGTTGCCTTCCGCGAACTTCACCCCATAGCAGGTGTTGTGGGCGCACATCTGGGAGACGACGATCTCATATCGGCGTCCGTCGTAGAAGAACTCCATTGCGTCATCAAAGCCCTTGGGGCCAACCACCGTGCGTCCCCGCGACTCGAACAGGAGGGCTTCGAGGTCGTTGGAGATAAAGGTGTTCATCACACCTTGGGTGGTGAGCAGAGTATCAATATTGATACCCCACAACTTATAGGCGTCATTGAACTTACCGAGTTGTTTGAGCAACTTGGTGCGGTTCATAGCGCCCCCCGAGGTATCAGCCATGCTGGCGAACTCGGGGTGGTCCGCGAGCGCAATGTTACGGACAGAACCACTGGTCTTGAGATAGGACTCAAGGCCGTTGATGGCGAGGCCATACGAACTGTAGAGTCCGATGGTGTCTCCCGTGGTGATAACGGCCGGATTAGAGAGGTCTTGGGTGCCGGACAGACGCCGGATGCTGACCTTCTTAGAGAGCGGGTCGATCTTGTCGATCACCATGATGTTCGTGCCCTCGCCCGCGAGCGGAGTAGAGGTTACGCCATCATAGATGGTAACACGAGTGCCATTAGCAACTCGGAAGATGCGGCCCTCCGTCACCGTGAAGGTGACAAGTGCGGCTGTCGCCCCGCCATCAACGGTGCCAACCTTGAAGAAACCCTTGGTGGTGTCGTTGTTGGTGTAGAAACCAGCCGTCCACGCCATACAGGTGCCCACCGTGTGTCCACGGAGCATATCCTGAATGTAGTCGAGGATGGTCGCGTTGAGGGTATTGACTCGAACGAGGTCGAGATCAATCGACAGGATACCCTTGAAGCGGACAAGGCTGATCTCGTCCTGAAACGGGACGGGACGGATGGAGCCCGTCGCCAGAGGCCAAGCCTCGAAGGAGTTACGGACGCCGACATTACCCGCCGAATCGAATGCAGAATCGCCAGCGAGAGCGGCGAACTGGTTGACACCAGCGACGCTGTGGCTGTAAGTCTTGATAACCTTGAAGTCTCGACCGACCTTGGAGGCCGACACACCCTTGGAGGTTGGCGAGATTCGCTTCCACGCAGGGTCCACGTTCGGGAGGTTGTTAGTCACACCCGGGTCTAGAACTTGCGTGACTACTGCGGAAAGGGCAGACATGATTGTTGCTGACATACCCGTTCCTTTCTGTCCCATAAGGGACGTAGTGCTACTTTACGCTAGTCCTCCCTACTTCGGCCTTCGAGTCGTCCTGATCCGGGGGCAGAAGGCTAGAACGAGGCTTCCGACCCACCCGCCAGTTCCTTCGCCAGCAGACTGGCGATATAGGCTTTACTTTTGGCGGGGTCCGTCACCACGTTCGGCACCTTACCCTCAAAGGGTTCGGCAAACTCGAAGTCCGCGTTCGGTAGTATCCCCGAAGGTCCGACGCTCGGTTGTGAGCGCTCGCCTTGGAGACTTTCCCTGAAGGACGCCATCTGGTTCGCGGTCTCCCTGACGGCTTGCGCTGCAAGACTGTCAAGCGATGAAGGGTCAAAACCCTTCGACCTGACCAAGGCTAACAACCGAGAGGTTGCGGACTTCCGAACAAACTCCGGCCACGGGTTCTTCCCGTCGTCCTTCTGCTTTAGAATGGTAGCAGTCTGTTCGTGTGAGTCAAGCGCCCTCTCCAAAGATTGTTGGAACAACTGGGTGTTCCGTTCCTTACGGAACTGCTGGAGTTCAGCAGCGGTCTCAGCCGCCTGCCTGCGGGCCTCGGCGTCCACCTTGGGCGCATCCGCTGATTTCTTTCCCTTCTTGGGGGGGTTCTTATCCACGGTCTCCTCCTCCTCCTCCTCCTCCTCCCCGCCATCCTCGTCGGGCAGGCGAGCAGGCTCAATCTGGTTCTTCATGGCGGCTCGCATCTGAGCCCGGTACTCGGCGCTGAGCCCGGCGGCTTCCATAAGCGCGTCGGCGGCGTCCATATCATTTTCGAGGAGCGCCTTCGTAATGTGTCCCTTGACCTTCTCGAACTCGGCGACCGAACCCTTGGCTGCTTCGGCGGCGGCAATCGCGGAGTCCGCCTTAGTCGCCAACTCAGTAAGTTCGGTCAAGGTTACAGAGCGGGTCTTCCCGTCACCCGTTACGATCTGGTACGTTGTGCCGTCGTCCCCCGACACAGGGGCTTTGGGGGCGGGACTCACTTCATCGTTCTTCAGTTCTTCGGTGGGCATGGTGGCCTTCCTGCCTCAATGAGGCTTACTGTGGTTGGGGCTGTTGACTATCTTCGCCCCGTTGCATGATGTCTTCGGGCATAGGCTGCCCCTGCGGCTGCATACGAGGCACCGTCAGAGACATCTGGTATCCTTGGTAGAGATTCTCGAATGCTTGGCGCACCTCGACGGAGGCGAAGCGGAAGAAGGGCCTTGTCATAAAATTGGCAACGCCCATCATGGCGATGCGCGGACTATCTACAAGACCACTGGCTACGATCTGCCCGGGAGTCTGCCCATCATTGAACAACAAGATGTTGTTGAGCATCGTTGTTCGATAAGTGTTGATCTCGGGCGTCTCCGCAAAGGGCATCCTCAACTTATACTTGAGATTGAGGAAGCGGACGGCGGCGGGGTCTTCCATCCCCATCTGCACCATCTGATAGATTTCCCTCTTGATGAGTTCCTTCTCGTTCGGGTTGAAACTACGGATTGTGAAGCGGAGCCCCTCAGTCTTAGGTTGGAATCCCAACTCCAACTGGACTTGGCCGCTGGCGGGATTGAGGATGATGCCCGCCAGATTATCGTCGATCTCACTGAGGAACACGGGAGTCTTCTGGGCGTAGAACTCGGTCGCCTGCATCACAATGTAACGATAGACGTTACCGAACTGTGAGGCCAAGCCCTTCAGGGTTTGGGTGATGGGTCGTCGGCTTGCCTCGTCGATCATACCGATGGCGTTGGCGCTGTCCGTTCGGGCGGGCAACGTAAGGCTGGTGTCCTTCGTAATCTGGTTCAACTGGCCTACGATGAACGCGGCGACATCGCCGGGGAAGTTCGAGGTGGTCGCCGGTTGGATAATCTGGGGACGGCTCATCTTTTCGGTGAACTGGCTGGGCTGCCAGAACATAACGCGGAGCCCGTTGCCCTGATCCTGAGAGTGAATCTTCATCTGGGCCCCCATGTCCGAAGGCAACACGAGGAATCCATACTTGTCGAGGTTCCGAGCATTCTCCAACAGGTTCTGGATATTCTTCTCGGCTTCACGGTTTAGCCCCACAACCAAGTCGGCATAGGAGGCCCCGTAGAAACTGCCGGTGTCCCCGTACCTGCTGATGTGGATGGGCACTGCGGTCCCCGCACCCTCGGGAAACTCCTCATCCTTGAGGATGACAAGACCTGAGCGAACAATGTAGCGACGAAGTTCGTCCCCCCGACCCGTCAACCATACCTCATGGAGATGCATGTAGAGCATGGAGCGGTCATCGTCGATTTCACCTCGGAGGGTGCCCTTCGGCTGCTTGGCTGGTTCAGCGGCGACCGTGGGTTGATTGAGCCCCGTCGCTGCGAGTCCCGTATCCTCCAGAGCACTGTCTTGGTACTCCCCATAGGGAAGGCGGAGGCATTCGAGTTCGTCGAAGTTCTTGGAGAGGATCGTCTTACCGAAGCGGGCGATGGCGTCAGAGATTGGGATAAAGCGATCCCGGCTGAGACCCTGCAACTGCGATAGGCAGAACGGAGCGTGTGGGATGGGTGTAAGTTCCCACGGGGGAATGGCCTCCAGTTCGGCGTGATAGCCCGTGTCCGCCGACCCGTAGACATAGGCGCTCAAACCGGCAGTCCCAAAGTTCAGGAGCAGGTTGGTTATATGCTGCTTGACTTTATCTCGATTGGACTCTGTAGTCAGGGCGTCAAGACTTACTTGGGCGAGGGCTCGGTCTCGGAGGACGGTCAGCCCGTCGGCGGTGGCTTCAACGAGAGGAGACACGTCTACCTGCAAGAGACGGCCCATCTCCGTCATATGTTGCTTGAGAGCCCCGGGGTACTTGAAGGGGAGTCGTTGGTCCCGGGTTACCCAACTGATGCGGACACTCCCAGTGGTGGCGTTGATTAGGGGAAAGTCCCTAATTCCCATCAGGTAGAAGTAGTGGATCAACCAACCAAGGGTGCGGCCTCGGAGACTGGTCTTGCCCAGTTCGAGAACTGTGGCGAGAGCCGCAGCGAGGGCTTTCTTGTCCCGTGGGAAGAGATAGGCTTGTTTGGTGTCAGTAGCCATTGAACTCCCTTAGAACTTGGGGTCTACGAAGACACCCTCCTTGGATGAAGGCATTACGGACGCAGTTCCCGCCACGGGGGGGACTCGGTAGGCGGTGGGCACACGAACGCCCCCCAGATTCTCGACCGGCTCCGCCGCGAGAGTTCCCGCGTAGTCAAAGTCCCCATGCTGGAAGACCTCCGGGGGCAGATCAGATACTTTCCACGGCCCCTCTGCATCAGGCGATGGGAGGGCTGGCGGGGTCGCCACCGGGAAGGAACCGCCTTGCGGCTGCTCAACTCCCCTCCCCGCCAGACCCCGACCCATCGGTGTCAGGAGTAACCAGAGGACGAATACAATAACGGTGGCCGCAATCAGGACGGTAATGATACACGTGAGACCGAAGAGGAGGACGAGAATGATGTCAGAACCTTGACTCATGGGTGGTGGCTCCAGAGATAGGGTCATTGTTGATAGACTCTGCAGGCTCCGAGTCTCGGAGGACTTTCTCGAACAGAGCCTTCGGAACATTGGGTAGACTGAAGATCATAGGCCGAATATCGTTCCCCGCCTCGTCAACATACTCTCCACGTTCAAGTTTCTCTATAATTGTAGGCAGGTTCCCCTGCACAAGGCTAGGTTCTTCACCTGCAACACGTCCCCGGATGACGAGTTGGCAGTAGGCGAGGGCGTCCAGTCCATCAATAAAGGACAGGCCCCCTCCCTCCATCTGGTCGTTGAATCCGTCGATCTGCTGGATGAGGGCTTGGATGGAGGGCTCATACCGTTTCCACCCGGGGAGAAGGATCAGATTGTTGTCGAACCGCCAGCGGAGAGCCCCGCTGATTCGCTGTGTCTTGGTGTAGCCGGAGGGCGGCTTGATGGGGAGGACGGCGGGAACCACGTCCGTCTCATAGGCTTCTTGGATGAACCGGGTGCTGATCCGCTCATTCAGGGATTTCTGGATGGAGACATCTTCGGCACACACCGCGAGGCACTTCCACTTGAGAGCCATCTCGATGCACTTGTCGATCTGGGTCTCCTGATTGATGCGGGCGATGTGGGCGTCAAGCACCCAGAGGATGTTGTCTCCATCCACACCCACAACGACGATGGCGGTGTAGTCGGATTCGGCGGTGGTGGTCACAGCGGCATCAATAAAGAGGAAGCGGCGGGCCATCCCGCCAAGCCACTCCTTTACCGGGATGCGGCGGCGAGTGTCAGAGAGGTTCCCCGACCCGTCGAATACCGGCTGGAGGATGATCGCGTTGGACTTCCACGGATCGCCCTCCTCCATGTTGAAGTCAGTCTGGTCAATGTAGGCGACGTGGCGACGATCCTCGAAGTGGAAGGTGCTGCCCTCCGACTCACCGGGCATATTGAAGAACTCGGCGTCCACAGCGGCGTCACCCATCTGGCGTCGAAGGCGGTCGATCTCCTCGGTATCTTTCCACTCGGGCCACAGGGGCTCGCCGGATTCGAGGATGGCGGGGAGGAGGATGCGGTGCCACGATCCGAAGCGGGGGTCTTGGCCCGACCACGCAAGCCACATCATGTGCTGCTTGCTGATGACGGTGCCAAGCCACTGGATGGGGCAGTTTCGCCGCATCATGGGGACGATAACCTTGAAGAGTGTCCGAGCGAACTGGCGACGGATGATCGCCATGTCGGTGGCTGCCCCCTCGGGATCGTACTCGGGGTCATCGAGGAAGAAGATACCGGGACGAGCGCCTCGTGCGCGGCCATCCATCGGGATACCTTCTAGGGTTACGCGGTTGCGGAGGATAAAGAGCCCCTGATTCATAAAGGGGCTTTCACCTTTGGATGGGGCGAGGTGGCCGAAATCTTGGAGTAGCCGTCGATTCTCAAGAATCTGGAACTTATATTTCGAGAATCTCTTTTGGATCATGCGACCCACTGCGAGCATCAGCGTCATACTGAAGTTGCAGGTCGTGAACATGATGTGGAGGATTTCTTGGTCAACAACGGTGGACTTTGCACCCCCTCGGGGAGCGGCAGCGGCGGTGGAGCCCCACTCCGCGAGGGAACGGACGATCAAGTGGTGGAAGTCAGGTGTGCGGAGAGGCTTCTCTTGGCCGGGAGATAACTCGAAGAACAGGGCTTCATCCCAGTGCAGGTAGTATTGGGTGAAGAAGTGCCACGAGGCGACCAGATGTTCGGGTCTGGCCTTCTTGGCCCTCCAGATGGAGCAAGCGTTCACGCGGGCGAGCCGCTGCCCCTCCGTGGTCAGGCTCTCGTAGTCCGGAGGGAGGGGTGTGAGCGCGTTATCTTCAGGCCCAAAGATGCGGGGGGCCTTGATGTAGGTGATTTCCCCCGTTTTAGCCATGGATCACCCCGACCCGTGGAGGGGTGCGTGGGGGGTTTCGGGCTGAGGCCCGTGGTAGCCGCCCCGAGAGTAGAGGTCTGCGGGGAGGAGCATAAGGCTGCCCACGGCCATCGCGGTGACCGCCTTACGGGCGAGGACTTCGGGACTGAGGGCGGGCTGGAGAGCGAGAAGGTTGGCGCACACGCGGTCAGCGGCCCTGCCCCAAACTCCTACGTCGATCTGGATGTGTTCAGCGATCCGGGCCACCACCTCGGTGGGGTTGGGGAGAAGGGCTCCCTCGAAGGAGAGGTAGATCAGTCGGTTGATGGAGGGCCCCTGCTGCTCGACGTAGTTACGGACTTCCCGTTGGTACTGCGGGGGCGTCAGATGAATCTGGAGTTCCTTCGAGAGTTCCTCCGAGAGTTCCTCCAACTCCAAGGGCGTCATCCGAACTGGGGTCTCTGGTGACGAGGGGGGTGGAACAGAGACCTCGGGGGGCTTTGGGATCGTCGGGCTCTTTGATGTAGTGGGCGAGTCGGGACTCTCCGGGGGCCTCTCCGTGGTTTTCTTGACTTTCGGCATGGGTGGCGCCTTTCTGGGCTTCCAACAGCATGGTGTGGGAGGAGGATGTGATCGAGCGGAGACTGCGCTCCCCCTCTATAACGTTACCGTGGGCGTCGGTGGCTTGGCTCCGCATCCTCGTATCAACAATCATACCTGAGTTTTTCATAATGTCTAGCGTCAGAGCGCGAAGAGTTTTGGAGGCGGAGAGTTGGGTCTTGGGGTCTTCGGTGTTTCGGGCGAGGGTAACGAGCAGTTCAACCTCCTCTTGGAGGGTGTAGTCATTGAGAGCGAGAGCCTCCGCGAGAGAGAGGGGTGCGTGGAAGTTGAGGAGGTTCTCCATCATTCGATCTTTGATTCTCTTCGCGTGGGCCACTAAATCCCCGTGGTTCCCGGCAGCGAGGAGGTGGTGAGTTTCCAGTTCCCGCTCGGGAGTCAGGGGTTCTGGCATCTCAGCAGTCGTGTTGGCGGCGATGGGATGGGGCCCGGGGTCCGGCATTATCCGAACTCCGGTTCCGGAGTGGCGACCGTAGGGTAATCACCGCAATTTACTTCACCGGAGAAGTAGTTGCGGAGAAGTTCGAGTGCTGCGTTGCGGGTCGCCAACTCATCGTTGTCCATCTCGTAAGCGGAACCCTCCACGATGCCCGATTCATTGACCGTGGGGATGGCGGCGTCGAGATACTTGTCCACGAAGCGGAGGGCCACCACAACTCGGGTGGGGTAGCCTGAGAGACAACCGATGGAGGGCGGCGTCGGCGGGGGTCCGGCATGTTCTTGGGTGGGGGGAGAGAGGACGTACCCCGACCCGTCCAAGGGGATAAGCCGGCCATCGGGCAACTGTCCAAAGGTGAGGCGGTGGGGCATTCCGGGTTCGGGCTGGAGGGGTTTAGTGTCGTCTGCCACAGGGGGGCCTCCTATCAGAAAGGGGTTCTTCGGGGTTACTCTATTGTAGGAGGCTTGGGCTTGGATTTCTGCTTCGCCCGGTAGCGTCTCATATACTCTCGCTGGTACTTGCGGCGGGCTTCGAATCGGGCATTGGCTCCTTGGAGGCCCTTGCTTGAGTGGTCCGGGTTGGTGTCCGGGTAGCCGGGGTCTCCGGGGTCTGGGAGTTCCGGGTAGTGCTCCTTGTAGAAGGCAACCGTCTCCTCCCTCCACTTGGCATACTCGGTGCGGTTGGGCCACTCGGGATGCTCTCGCTCCCGTTTGTCCCAGAACTCACGGTAGTAGGCTTCACGGCGGTCGTGGGCTCGCTTAGCCAACAGGGCGTCGTGGCCGGCTTGAGCGGCCTCCAGACGCTGTAGGGCACGTAGGCGGGCTTCTGCCCTCTCGGCTTCGAGGAAGGGCTGCTGGGCGGGGTCCAGACGGCGAGAGAGGTACTGAGCCTTCTTCTTGGCGAGGATGGCGGCTCGGTTCTTGGCGTACCACTTCTTGGATGTGGCTCGGGCACGGGCTTTGGGGTCGTTTTCCATGCCTAATGATAGACGGGTCGGGGTAGAAGTCTAGGAAAAAATAGGAATTGATCGTAAGTTTTTCACGCCCGGGGGTGTCTGGGGCCCCATCGAGACATAGGAGAATCAGAACGAAGCGTAACATTGTTACGGGGCTGGCTGGCCCCCTAAGAAAGAGAGAGAAGAAGAGGAGATGGACCGCTCCGATGTAATCTTAGTGGGGTGTTTTGGGGAAGTCAAGGGGGAGAACCAGAAAAGGGATGAAGATTGGGCGGATTGTAGAGAGATATAGGGGATACTACCTAAGGGGAATACCTTAGGCTGAAAGGGACAGGCGGGGGTGTGTTATATACACCAACGTGAAGGTACTTACGACCAAGTTCTATATTTCCTATAGGGGTCGAAAGGTGGCCGGTGGGTGGCCGGTGGGTGGTTGTGAAGAAGTTTACGTTGCTGTCTATGGTTTCTGGGGGTGGGATGGGGGTGTGGTGGGATTTTGGAAGGAAGTTGTTGGGTTTTTGGGGGGAAATTGTTGAATGTGTTACGGTTCCCCCCCGCTGCGTGCCGCCCCCCTAAGGGGGTTCCCCCCCCCTGCCCCCCTCTCTCACTTGCCGGCCCCCGTGCCCGTTAGGATTCTGTTAGGGTAGGGGTATGTTAGGTTTCTGTTAGGGATGTATATTATCTTGCCTAGGGTAAATACCCTATTCGCGCTCCATACCCTTATTCCCACTTGACCGGCCTCGCCCGCTACCCTAGCCTCCGCCGGCGTACATTCGCTCATTCTCAACCGAATACGTCTACTCCCCCCACCCTACGGTACACCTATGGGCGGAGTAGATAACCTAACACCTAGGTGTACCGAATGGAGTTCACGTTATGGCACTGGCTCGAAAAACTGTTGTGAAGACCGCCCCGGCCCCGGCCACGGACCCGGACCTTCAAACCCTTATGGGTCGATTGAAGGGCTTGGGCACCCCCGCCGCCCCCACCGATGCCCGCTTGGCAGCGCGCCAAGTGTTGCTCGTCCATAAGGGCGTACCGATGTTCTGGATCCAGCCCTCGGCGAACGGTAACTTGTCATTCACCCTTACAGACGGCAACGTCCGCATCGGGGGCGTCGTGATGTACAAGGATAAAACCGGGACCATCCAGTTGCCCCTACTGACCGCGCTCGAAGTCTACTCCAGACTGGAGGCACTTGGGTATCCGCCCAGCGACCTGTCCGCGAGACTGGCCGGAATGGGCGAAGGCTGGGAAGCGCTCATAGACGCAGCGTCTAAGGTCGTCCCCAAGCCCAAGAAGTAGACTGCCCCACGACCCGCCGGGTTCACCCCCGGCGGGTTTTTTCATGCGCCCATCCGCCCCCGTCGATCCACCCCGCGCCCGCCCTTGCCCGCCCGATCGGCCTCCCCGACGCGATACCCAACCGCCCTTAGAATCATCCCTCGTGGGGCAGAAATATCAACCACCCAACATTTCCCCAACCCGTGCCCCGCAGCAGAACTATCAACCACCCAACCCCGACCCATCCACACCCCCCCACGACGGGTCGGGGTTCCCCTTCGTGTTCCTAAACCACCCCCAACCATTCACCAATACAGATGAATCGTAACACCTAGACGGGTCGGGGCGCTCCCATACCATCCAGCCCGTACGCTGCTCACTCCCTAGATGGCCACCATTCCACGGCGGACACCCCGTCTGGACCCCAACCAGCGCCCCGGACCCACCCCAAAAATACCCAATTCTGTTAGGGCGAACAAAACCCGAACATCGCATAATTTCGGCCCACTTCGCCAAAAATTATCGCCCACAAACCCTTGCAATTGCTCGACTTGCGAAAAAACGCCCGCGATTTTCGGTTTTTCGGTAGACTTCTGCGTTTGTTAGGGCAGAATTAGATGTCGGGCAAAAAACCCCTCGCGGCACACGCCCCCCCCCCCCCCCCCCCCCCCCCCCACCCCCATAAATACCCCACTACACGATGGGGTTAGAGCCTAGTCGATTGAGCAACGTCCGTAGGGCGGAGCCGCTTACCAGCGGCGGTCAATGCAGCCCCCCAACTACTCCATAACGCGGGTACCACTCGGTATCGTCGGCGGGAGCGAATTGGGGTCCCCCAATAAACCCACTACTGACCTTCGGGTGTGTAGTGGTCGCTTGGTCTCTTCGGAGCACCTGTTGTCCTACGGAACCCTAGCATCGTACGCCGTCCCCCGCGTGAGTGGATTGGCCTACGCTAGGGTTGTGCTTTCCTAACGGATCGCCTGCTTCCCCCGCGACCCCCGCTTCTAACGGGGACGGGTCGGGGGAACCGCCTTTCGCTCAACACTGCCACTCCTTGGGGGGCGGCAGGGTCTAACTCTAGGCATTATCAAACACCCAACCACACGCTCCCAGAAATGGGGGCGTGTGTCTTTGTTACTATCCTCATCCCCCTTTCTTAGTAAGGAGTTACCCATGAAACCTAGCATTCGGCCACGGCTCTACGTCGTTATTACACCCCCGTGCATCGAAGGAACCGGCGGGAGCCACTCGTATCTGTACGATAACGGGCAGATAGAAGACTCTCAGTTCGAGCCAGCACCTACTGACCTCCGTATTGCGGAGATAGATGCCCGGGAACTCAACGACCCCGGAGTCTACATGCAGTGGTTATGCGATATCGCTGACAACATCCTCATCGGCGAGGAAGTTACTCCCGCCAATGTGTTGTTGGCCCTACCCATTCTCTACCTCACAGCCCGTAGTCGCTGATATGCCCCTCCACGGCCCGGGTCGTATAACGGTAGTATACCCCCCTCCACCTCCGGGGGGTTGGTGTGTGGTTCGATCCCACACCCCGGTCTTGTTTCTATTCCCATCCCAAGGAGTTGCCTTATGGAACCGTACCCACTCTCAGAGCATGATGGTCGTGTGTGCATTACGCTTCCCCCCAAAGAGACACTCGATGTTCGACGAGCACCATCCGAACCACCCCCCCAAGCGGAGGGGCGTCTCTGGATACGCACCGAACCCGAAGGGGATAGCAGCGTATATCTCTATTACCCCACACACAGTGGGTCCTCCGCCTATCACTTGTCTCTTCAGGGGGGTCCGAACGACCACCGTAGTTTTCGGGTGCCCGGTGGGGAATCCTCTTGGAGGCTCATCCGCCCCCGAGATACCCCCCACCCAGAGGGAACCGCAGAGTATTACTCCGAACTGGCAAGAATCACGGGCATAAGCATCACGCCCCTTGGTGGCTACACACTCATCACCAACAAGGGTAAGACCTTTCTTCTCCCGAGTTCCTACATCCGGCCACTTCGGTTCTCCTATGACTGGAACCTCGTGAGCGATATATGGAGGGACGGTCCCCCCCCAAAACATCTACAGATGGTTTCCCGGCTCAAGACGGAAGCCCAAAACCACTATACCTATATCGTTCGGCCTCTGGTTACAAAACTCATCCAGCGGCTCCGAGCCGCCCTCACGCGAAGCCCCTACACCCTCCGCACGAGGCGCTCGTCCCACCCCTTTTCGTACTACCCAAGCATGTTCCTCCCGTGGCTCCCCAGTCTAGGTGTATCACCGCCTCCAACCACACTCCATGAAGGGGTCCAGTACCTTGTTGTCGAGTACCGGCTGGGAAACCCCATTCTCCCCCGCCTGAAGGAAGCCATGCTTCGGAGTCTTGATCCGCGAAGTAACTACTACTGGACTACCTCGCCCTATAGCCCTTTGGGGGATTGCACCCGTCATCAATACCTCCACACGTTCCTACACACTCGGTTCCGTGCGGTTATCGCTACCTCCTTCGCTGAGGTGCTTGGCGTCTCCCTGTCTAACTATGACAGGCTCCAGCGGGTCTATAATCTCCTCTTCCCCAATGATCCCAATCTATCAGAGGGGGATCAACCTTCTTGGCCCTGTGATGATCCCCAGTGGCCCGACTATCGGCTGTTCTTTGGACGGGGCAACCTCTCCGAACAAGATACCTCTGGGGATGAGGACGCGGCGAACACATCCCCCTGACTCCAAGGGATGGGTATCGCTCGCAGTAGGGGTCGATCGAAAGATCGGCTCCTGCTTTGTTACTGCATCAGGTATCGCCCCCGGCCTGATGCTTCTTACGTTGGGGGCAGGTCGGACCCCCTTTGGGAGTCAGAAAGGTATATCATGTCCAGTAGTGAAAGCACCGTTCAGATTGTTCTCGTCTCCACCCTCACTGAGGGTCTCCGGCAGGTCATTGACCTCCCGGCGGGAGCCACCGTTGACCAGTTGGGGGATTACGTCCCCTGCCTGAGTGGGATGCGGCTCGATAACCCTGACTGGCTCATCTCGATCAATCGCCAGCAGGCCACCCCGGGGCAGGTGCTCCAGACCAATGACCTTGTTTCCGCGACGCCCAACAAGCAGAAGGTTGCCTAAACCCTAGCCCGGGGCCGGTTCCCTCAACGGGGGGCCGGTCTCTTTCTATACCCATCCCCCCCTTTGGAGAGAACCAATGCCCACCCAAAACGCCTTTCAGTGGTGTAGTCGCACCTTTGTAAACCAGTATACCGACCTCAACAACCCACCCATACCCAACCTCAACGACCTTGGGGCGTGGGCTAGTTCGGGGGCGATTCGCCCCCGCTTTTATGCTTGGGGCCTCCCAGAGGAATACTCCTGTCCTCGGATACCTCGATTCGTATTTATCGAACCCTCACTCAACGGGTCGTTACCCCCCCACGGGGTTACGACATATACCCACGACCAACTCCCCCTCCTCGCCGCCACTTACTACAACCATTGCAAGGTGGTTTCCCGAAACCTATACCCCACCCGATTCCACGTCGCTCAGGTGGAGATCGCTATCCGAGACTTGGCTTCTCATCTACGGAAACAGTTGAATGTGGGGGCCACTTGCCCCCCATCGTGTCTCAAAGGAGTCCAAAGCCAGATGGAGACTCTCGACAAGAATCTCCGGCTGGGTTGGGAGGAGTCCCAAGGTTCGGGCATCTCGTTCGAGGGGTGTCTCGCTTCGGTGCTTGAGGTGCATAAGAAATACACCATCCAACAAGCAACCTCCCCCAACAAGGTTCCCTTCATCCACATCCGAAACGTACACGCCCCCATACACGATGACCATGGGGTGGAGAAGGGGATAATTGACCTTGGTAACTTCTACATATTCCTTCCCACCCTCATGGACAATCCTCCAAGCCCACGGCGGGATAACGGCATCGACCCCTTCTTCTACCTAGCAGCGGACCCCGCACGTTGTAACATCATGTCGGGAGTGAGTGGGAGGCCCGATTTCTTCTCGGTTCACCCCCACAACACTGACTCCAACACCCGGGCCGTTCTAGCGATGGCTCCTCTTGATTTCTGCTGGGGGCCTCTCCCCCTTGTGTTACACAACCTACTGCGGCAGGGACTCCTCCCCGAGGCTATCGACCTCGTCGTTTCGGGACTTCACACCTACAACCAAAACTCCCCCTATCTACACCTCGATTACAGGGAGTATGAACACTACATTCAGCAGGCCCCCAGTCCTATTACTATTACCTCGGAGGCCACTTCGGTGTGGCCCACAGACCCCCACGACTTCATCTAAGGAGACTCACATGAAACCACCCCGTGTAACCATCGAACCACTCGTCTACCTCCAGTGGCGGCACTACGCTCTCCGCCTAAGCACCGAAGTTTTCTTCATGGGGATCACCCCCCCGGACAAGCCGCTCCACATCGAGCGGTTATTCATGCCTAAGCAGATTGCCACTGCCGCCTCCGTCGAAGTGAACGCGGAGTCCCACCGGGACTTCCTTATCGACTCCCTCCAAGCGGGCTTAGCCCCCTCCCAATTCTCCACCATCTTCCTGCACACCCATCCCCGAAACATGGGAGTTTCGCCTAGTGGCACTGACCGCGCCGACTTTGAGAAGTTCTACGGCCACCTCTCCTACGCCCTTATGGGCATCATCAATGGGGAAGGGGAGACCTCCTTCACCCTGAGCCTCCGGCATAGTCTCGGAATCCGGCAAGAGATTGACTGCGAGTTCCAAGCCCCCTCCCTATGGGCCTGTATAGAGGCGGCTCCTCTTCCCAACGAAGCATGGCGGGCTGAGGCCCTTGCGAACATCAGTGAACCTGCCCCCCAGAACACCCGGCGCGGGTTCGTCCCCTCCTCATGGAGTGGCGACCTCCTCGACCTTGACGACTCGGATACTTTTGCTCTCCCCTCTAACCATAACCAGAACTCAACCTCCGAGGGAGATGCCCCCATCGCCACCTACTACTGGAGGGGAGAACCGGGTGAGGAGGCTCGGTCTGCCCCTATCCCTCTCTTCATGGAGACACGATCCGTGAGTCACACCATCGAGGGATACTCCCAGAGACTCTCAGATTTTCTGAGACGCCACATCCCTCACATTCCACTCCCCACACCCCTCTTCCTCAAAGACAACTCCTTCTTCATCTGCCTCCGACACCCCCAAGGGAAAGGGGAGCATCTCGCAGTCTACAGACTCTGGTATACTCGGCCCAGCGGGGAACCGGGCGTCTACCACCTTCGACACACCTACCGAGACGCTCAGGGCGTTCTACGGGACTTCAGTCTCTACGTCCAGTACCACGGGCAGGAGAAAACATGGACCCCTATGAGCGATCCCCGTTGGCTAGGCCCTAAGTTCGAGGAGGGTGTCTTCTACCCGGACGCAACACTGAACCACCTTGGCGACCGCTCCTGCAAGGCAAGGAAGAAGAGTCGTAAACGAGTCCAGACCAGCACCCTCGTGGTACCCGCGAATACCCGGGACCAAGCCTAACTCTCTACCCTAGGAGGTTCGCTTGCCCCCTCTAATGATTATTCGCCAAGACGATCCCACCCTCAGTTGTTGGATGGATTGGTCTGGTGGCACTCCCCTCCAACTTATCTACACCCTCAAAGTGCCCCGACCCGTCGTTGTCTACTCATGCACCGTCTTTGACTACACCCAGCATCTACTCCATCCAACATCACCCATCCCCGACCACCTACAATTCGTGGTCATCCAACCCCCAACCCGAAAGGAGACCGCTCTTGCATACACCTACGACCCTCGAATCTCGTATAGCACGCTACTCCAAGGTGCTCTCAGAAAAAACTCTAACGCGAACTCACGCCCTAGTTATTGGCGTAGGAAGCGTAGGCCGGCCCTTAGCCCTCCAACTGGCCAGCATGGGGGTTGAGTACCTCACCATCTTCGACCCCGACACCGTGGCGTCCACCAACCTCGGCTCCCAAGGATACCCCGAGCGTTGGTGCGTAGGGAACAACTACGAGAGTTGCATAGGGGAACTCAAGATCAATGTCCTTGTTCCGGCGCTTGAAGACCTCAACCCCCTCATAGACCTCCGAGTCTTTGCCCAGCCCTTCACCCCTGAGACCCCCACCCACAGGATTACTGAGTCCAATCTAGTGCCCGACCCCACAGTGGCCTTCCTCTGTGTAGACGCCATGAGTACCCGATTGGAGTGTGCAAAGGCGATCCTCAACGCATGGCCCTCCTGCACCCTTATCGACTGCCGAGTAGCCGCCGAAACGGGGCGCATCGTGATGGTCCCTCCATTCGTCCGCACCCCCGACGGAGCCGTCTCCGGCCAGTCTCTGGACCGCCTTGAGTTCTACGAGCGCCGCTGGTTCCCCGACAGTGAAGGGCTTACCCTCCCTTGTGGCTACCAAGCCACCCTCTTCAGCAGCACCCTTGCCGCATCCATCGCCATCTCCCGCTGGACCCTCGTGGATCGCTACCTCGACGCCACTCCCCCCATCGAGATCACTGCCGATGACTGTGATTGGGTCTATGACCTCCTGTGTATGACCCTCCAACCCAACCCCCTCCCCGAAGGAGAAGAGACCGATGACCAAGAGGAACTCGAACACCTGCACGCGGTGGTATGACACCTTCCATCCAACACTGTGGCTCTGCCGTATTGTTTTCTACGTCCTGCTCCTACTGGCTATCGGGCTGACCCTCTCCTGTGGGTCTCACCCCACACCTCTCAACATGTGGCTGTCCACCCTACTATGGGCCGGGGTCTTCTACTGCACCCTGATGTGGGAGATCGGTACGCTGAGCGATCGCCAAGAACGCCTCTCGGGCTTCCTCCTAGACTACTCCAAACTCCAGACGGCCCTCATGGCCAAGTTGTTGGACCATCATTATTCCGAGAATACCCCCCCGAAGGAGAACCCTAAATGAGAACGATCACCAGAGAAATGAACCCAGTGCGGGAAGACCCATCCATAACCCCCCTCGGCTCCTTGGAACCGGGGCGAATCTACCCCTACAACCTCATCGCTACCCGCACCGGGCACCCCGACGAGTTAGACACTCGCTTCATCAATCCCCAGTACCTCCGAATGTCCGACGGCAAGAACGTGGGTCTCCGCGTTCTCGCCCTTAGCATGGACTCCGATTTCGCCTTCTGCCACTCCAAGGGATACCCCAGCACCTCGTGGCTCCATAACCCCGGGGGGGTGGATTTAGGTCAGTTCTATGACTTCGACCAGATGAGGCTGTGCTTGGCTGACGTAACGGGCGACAAGGTTACGTCAAGTTATGCAGAAACCTTCCGTACAGAACTTCGGGGAACCGTGGGTACCGCCGACGTGAGGCCGGTGGCTTACCTTGGATGCCCCGCCGAGAACTTGGACTATCTCCTTTACATGGAGGACTTCCCCGCTGCACCCACCACACAGTACCTGAGGGAGTGCCTCGGTCCCGTCCAAGACTTCCAGTGGTCCTTCGACCATATGGGCCAAGGGTGGCATGTCTCTCTAGGTGATGATTTCCACCTCCACGAACTCGCACGGATAACCCACCAACAGACACACCACCCCATGCTCATGGAGGGACGCACCCTCTACAGCAACAAGACCTCCATCGAACTCTATCTCCGGGGGCTTGCCGCCCCCGTTCTCATGGCTCGTGACCTCCAACCCACAGAACTCCACCCCTACTCGGAAGAACAAGCACCGGGCCTGCTCCGCCAACTGGGGGGGAACATCAATGCCATCATGAACGGGCAGGATACCCTGATCTCAGGGAAGGCTCTCGATCTTCCCAGCCTTGCCCTCCTACTCCGAGCCTCGGGCAAGCATCTCCGACCCTACGTCCTCGTTACGGACGTACCCCCCGATATGGCCTACGCCTCCGATGACGTGAAGCAAGAGTGGCGTCGCTCCCGAGTTGAGTCGCTGCTCCCGTGGTGCCATGTGATCGCATCCCGCACCACCCTCGAAACTCTCCCCCCCGCACCCTACCCCGCACCCTAACCCCAGTCTCTTCTCGCACCCACCCCATACCCTCCCCTTCCCTCGTTGGGTTGGGGAGGCGTGGGTGGGTTTTCCCCGACCCGTCCGAAGGAGTACCCATGACCCTGAATGAAGCCAAGAAAGACCTCATGCGTCGTCTAAAGGAGGCAGGTATCCCCTTCCTCAAAATTACGGGGCGGACCCAATACTTCGATGGGAGTCCCGCCACCTGCCTCGAAATCCACGGGGGTATCTTCCCCCAAAACACCGAGGTAAGAACCTACCTGAAGGGAGTTCCCAAGCCCAGCGAGGGAGGCTACATCGCCACCGCTGGTGCCCTTTGCCGTTGGATTCCCCGACCCGTCAGCCAGACCAACGATTCTCCCGCAAGGGGCTAACCCCTAAATCCACGGGTGGTTGATGCTATAAGGAACTTCCCCTCCTATACTTCCAGTAGGAGAATCCCATGCCAACCACCCGTGTTCTTACGTTCGGTTGTGTTCATGCCCAGCACCACGACCCCGCCGCCATCGAGTGGCTCTTAGCCCGCATCAAGGAATACCGACCGCACACAATCGTACATCTTGGAGACCAGATGGAAGCCATCGCTGCGTCCAAGTGGGCTGATGCCAAGGAATCCACCGTAACCCTTGAGGAGGAGTTCCGCATCAGCGACCGCATCCTAGGGGCCATCCGCAAGACAGCCCCTAGGGGATGTTCCCTAGTCTTTCTCCCCGGCAACCATGACGCTAACCTAGAAGCCATCGACCGGGTTCCTAAACTTCTACGCACCCTGACCACATGGCGGACCCCCCATACACTTCCCGGTGGAGAGGTCGTCAACCGTGAACTCCCCACCCATTGGAGAGTTCCTTGCGAGTACCTATACTGCCGCAAACGGGGGGTCTTCCGTGTGGGGCAGGTAACTTTTGCCCACGGGTTCGAGTGTGGTCTATCCTCCGACGAAACCCAGTCCATCAAGTTGGGGAACCCCAGCGGTCTCTTCATCAGTGCCCATACCCATCGACCCCTCTCGGTAACCCAAGCCCTTCGCACCAAGCGGACCCCTCTCCCCTACTGGTATGCCAACGTAGGCTGCCTCCGCCACATGAAGCCTGACTACATGGCCCGTAAAGACACCAGCCTCTGGGGGCAAGCCTGCCTCACCGTAGAGATCGACCCCCGTGGTCGTCCCGGTGGCCCCCGGCGGTGGGACGCCCACCTCCACCTCTTCCGCATGTATGGAGAAACCCCATGACCAATCCCAAAGTCTGGCCAGCCTGCTACCCCAACTCAAGGCTATAATTACCCATGAGATACCCACTTACCATCCTCGCCACAATCTTCCTCATGGGGTGCCAGTCCCTCATCCCCACAGAGACGGGTGGCTCCACCCAGAAACGCCAACTCGAAACCAACCAGTCCGAGACGACCACCGACGTGGTTCGGGAAGCCACGGTCAACCCCCCCGACATGGTTATCACCCTACCCTCTGACGGGTCGGGGGACTCTCCGGGCACTATCACCATCACTCAACCTGTCCAATCCCAACAGACCACCCGAGCACAGACGGGCACCGCCCAAGACGCCAACCTAGCCATGACCTCCGAGACCTCGTGGTTCTCCTCCATCCCGATGGGTGTGAAACTCATACTCCTCGCCGTCGGGTTGGGTATGCTGGGGGTTGTCTTCTGGCTACTCAAGCGGCATAGCCTCATGGTATCCTCATGGGTAGACTGGGCTGATAAGGCATTCGCCACCCGCACCCATGCCTATCGCACGAAGGCTATGGTTACTACTGACCCCGCCATCAAGCAGGAATACATCCAACTCGCTCTCGATGAAGAACGTGCCCACACCCAGTTCCACAAAGAACCTTGACCGGCAGAAATATCAACCGGCGGCAGAAATATCCACCGCTTTGAGGAGTCCCCCGTGCCCGACTGGGTCGTCCAAGTAATCACCATCGTAACCCTTACAGGTGGTGCGTTCTATGTAGTGGCCCGCATCGAAGCCACCACCTATCACATGACCCGAGTGGTTGATCGCTTGACCACCACCATAGACCGACTCCAAGAACAACAGAAGAACCAAGGCAACCGCCTCACGGTCCTCGAAACGATCCTCGCCATCATCGCCCCCGAACACTTCAAGCGGAAGGAATGACCATGAGTCCCCCCGATCTCCTGATCCCCATCCCCCTCACTATCCTCAATCACGCCATCGACCTTCTTGCCACCGAAGGTTGTCCCGAAACCGCAACCGAACTCTACCGAATCCGAGAGGAGGTTCTCCATGCCACCGAGAACCCTGATGCCTGTGCCCCCACTCCACCGCGACGGGTCGGGGCCCCCTCAGCCACTACCCATTCTGTTCCCCAACCAACCTACCTGCCGCCGCTGTCCGTTATGGGCTGACTGCGGCCCTAGAGGCGCAGTTTGCGTCCCTACGGAGCGAGTCAATGACCACAATCCACAACGAGCCATCATCGTTGCCGTCCGCAACCCCGGCGGTATTGAAAACCTGCACAATCGCCCTCTCGTCGGGCGGTCTGGTCATCTCTTACGCCGGGTCTACTTGGAGTCCACCACCCCTCGACTGCTGGATCTAGGCACAGTCTATCTCGTCAATGCGGTGCGGTGCTACACCAACCAGAACAAGCCGCCCAACAAGACCGCCGCTCGGCTCTGCCTCCCCTTCTCCCTAGCCGACATCCACGACATCCTTAGCCACCACGACGAAGCCCACGTCCTCTGCTGTGGCGCTGAGGCAGCCACCCACTTCTTCGGTGTATCATCCATGACCGATGCGTTCAAGAGTCAAGGGATGTACCGCACCCTACTGCCTTACAATCCACCCAAGCCTAAGAAGGACGCCCCCCCTCTGGACCCAATCCTTGAGCCCCCCGACCCGTCCAAGTTCCCGCCCCTCCGGGTGTGGTTCACTTACCACCCCGCGTTCCTCCTGCGACGGCGTTCGCCCTCGCACCTGAAGTCCGTGACCGAACACCTCGACTTGATGGTGGGGACCATCACAGGCCGAATCGCCATCGACCGACCCACCATCCTAACTCCTCCAACCTCTATTGCGGAGAACCTGCCATGAGAACCAAGCAACTACCACTGCTCCGAGATATTCTTCAGAAGTATGATATACCACACGGGTTCTGGAACTGGGTATGGGTCACCGCCGGGGGCCAACGCTTCCGAGTCCGCGACATGACCGTATCCCACATCCGCAACTGCATTGGGTGGCTGGCTGTGCAGGCCCCGACCCGTCGCGTTTACGACCCACTCAACGACGAGTTCATATCGGACGAGCAGTTCATCAACGGGAACTCCGTCGCGGAGTGGTCCCGTGCCTTCAAGGCGGAACTCCAGCGGAGAGGAACCCCACTATGAACCCCATCTCTGATGACGCTAACCCAAAGGACGCCATTGGAAGGACCAAGGCGCCTCTCCGTCTCATTCCTCCAGTCGCTCTTGTCCACCAAGCCCTCGCCCATCGGAATGGCTCCGAGAAGTATGGGGCCTACAACTGGAGAGACAAGAAAGTTCAAGCCTCCGTCTACTACGAGGCGTGTCTTCGTCACCTCCTCGCGTGGTACGATGGAGAGGAGGTAGCCTCCGACAGTGGCGTTCACCACCTTGGCCATGCCATTGCCAGCCTCAACATCCTCCTCGACGCCCAATCCATCGACTGTCTCATTGATGATCGACCCCCCCACGGGGGCCAAGCCGTAGCCCTCATGGCCCACATCATCCCACCGACGGGTCGGGGTTCCCTTACTTCTGCTGACGGCCGCGAGAAGGTCGCCGCGCCCATCGCTGACGTGGACCGGGTGGAGGCCGAGAACGACCGGCTGCGGAAGGCGATGGAACGGCTGTTCCCGGTCAGCGAGGGATTCGGCGAGGAGTTCGACACGCTGAAAGAACTCGGCCTGATCGTCATGGTTCCGGCCGACGAGGTGTACCGAGAAGAGTGGGGAGACGACACTATGTACGTCTGGGCATGGCATCCCCTCGCCCTCAACGAAAGGCAGGCCGATAATGTGTGAACGAATAACGGAAGAACGGAAAGCGATGAGAGTCCTGCTCGCTTGTGAAGAGTCTGGCGTGGTGCGTGATGCGTTCATCGCGCTGGGCCACGACGCGTGGTCATGCGACATCTTGCCTAGGTCACACCCGAAGCACATCACGGGCGATGTGCTGGCGCACCTCGGCGACGACTGGGACTTGATGATTGCGTTCCCGCCGTGTACGCGGTTGACCACCCGAGGCAGGTATCGAGCAACGGCGGAGCAATGTGGGGACGGAGAACGCTTCTTTATGGAATTGGCGTCCGCAGACATTCCCCGCATCGCTATCGAAAATCCCAAGGGAGTAATGAGTACGAGGTTCCGCAGGCCAGATCAGATTATTCACCCTTGGCAATTCGGACACCGTGAACGAAAAGCAACTTGCCTTTGGCTGAAAAACCTGCCGCTACTCAAACCGACTCGATTGGTCGATCCTGAAGAGCCGGTCCACATCGACCGCACAACAGGCAAACGCCGCTACTCACTCGATTATCTGCCGGGTAATGTTGACCGTGGACGAATCAGGTCACGCACATTCACCGGAATCGCCCGCGCGATGGCCGAGCAGTGGGGGGTGTTCTAGGTGAGGCTGATGGTTTACTGCACAGGAAGATTATCAGAGCGCATCTGGTGCTGGCTGACTGGTGGACACAGACCGACGTGGACTCCAGACGAGTGTGCATTCGCAGGCTCCGTTTATTTTCGAGAGGTGTGGGACGCGGTGGGGGTGGGCAGGCAAGAGATTGGAGAACAACAATGAGTAAGTACGAATACTGCAACCTATGTGGTGAACCAACTGACAAAGCCGGACGATCGGACGACTCAATTTATCTTAAGACGCCGGGTGCAGAGGTCGGGCCATTGTGCAACAGTTGCCACAACGCACTGCGCCGGGATGATCTGGCCGCCGAACTCGCCGACGCGCGGCGAGTGGCGGCGTGCCGACTGATTGAGGACGGCATGGTGTTGCACGCGGACGGAAGGTTTGTAGTTACAACCTACGCGGTGCTTGCCGTCCGCGCCGCACTCGCACAGGCTGGAGGTGAAGCATGACCGACTCGGCAAAGATTACGCAGGCTAGTGAGAATATCTGGAAGGACACATTGCTGGATGCAGCGGTTGTTAGTTGGGTGCTATCTCCAGAGAACGCGGACAACCCGCGTAAGTTGAT
>Ga0210043_1000408_pt1 | contig 45196 bp, 63 predicted proteins | sample CryGeymet201501t_FD_183990 | JGI IMG/M metagenome (GOLD analysis project Ga0210043, IMG submission 183990) | Groundwater microbial communities from Crystal Geyser aquifers in Utah, USA - Crystal Geyser metaG 2015-01t (SPAdes) (version 2) | ecosystem: Environmental > Aquatic > Deep subsurface >... | reverse complement strand
CCAGACGGTAGCCCCACGCCTCCAGCTTGTGCGCCCCGATCATCTGGCCGGGGAGAGACCCCTTGCGCCACCTTGGGAAGTCGAGCTGCTTGAGGGCGTCCACCGGCCAGATCATCTTGGCGAGCATGAAGGTGTCCCGTGCGATGCCCTTGAAGGCCCACTTCGGGTAGAGCTTCTGGAGTACCGGGATGTCATAGCCCACGATGTTGTGGCCGTAGAGGATGGCGGCATCTCGGAGAAGGTCGAGACCGGACTGGATGTCCATGTAGCCGGGCTGATCGGCACAGCTCCACACCTCCCCCGTATCGAGGTCCTTGATGACGAGCGAGTGGGTCACAGACACGGTGTCGAGCAGGCCATCGGTCTCGATGTCGAACGCTAGGCGGCGTCCCTCTCTGGGGGTCTCACCGAAGAACCAGTCGAAGGAGGGCTCTTCTCGCCCTACGGGCTGCGATTGATGTGCCATGTGGCAGGGTTTCCCCAATGTTGGGCACCCGCGTTGGCGATGCCGGGATAAGTCTTGCTCCTCTCCGCCCAACGGTCAGCGCCGGGTGTGAGGTTGTTCTGGCCGGAGTCCGTCTGGTTGGCCCAGCGTTCCTTGAGCTTGCCGGAGCCCTTGGGCCACTCCACCATCCTCCCGGCCACACGCAGTGCCGGGTCAATGGGTATGGCCGCATGTGGCATCGGGTTGCCATGCTCATCGAACGCCCAGATGCAGGTCGCCTTGGAGGCGTCATCCCCATGCTCGTAGGGCTGGAGGACTTGGATGGTCGGCCCGAAGGATGTCCGCGTCGGGATGGTGCCCTTGGGGTTCTCGATGATCTTCTTGATGGGGAGGAGCTTTATGTGTTCCAGCTCCGCCTCGGCAGCCAGTCGAGCTGTCCGCCTCGGCAGCCAGTCGAGCTGTCCGCCTCGCTTCACCCACAAGGGTCCCCGGAGAGACCCTCTGGTGGTAACCAACGCCGGGGTACCGCTCGAAGTCTGGGTCCTTAAAGGCCCACGCAGCGGCCACCGTGTGTAGCGTACAGGTCGGGTGGAAGATGGCGAAGTCGAAGAACCCAAGGGGGAACTTCTCAAGGACCTCGAAGACCTCGGTGTACATTAGATGGCCACCATGTGGCTCCAGCTCGTCGGCATTGTCCGTGGAGGGCAGCCAGTCCACCGAGACCACATAATGCCCCTGGTCCTGAAGCGCTCGACGGAAGGTCCCGCTGTTCTCCATGCAGATGAGGACGCGAAGTTTCATGGTCGCTCCTTCAATTGTTGGAAGCCGGTGAAGCCTTGCTTGGTGTCGGTGACTCTGGGTATCGGCCGCCCGTGGTGATCCAGAAGCAGGCTCGGTGCCGGCTCCCGGTCGTAGACGGTGAGGTCAGTTACGGGGGAGATTTCCCACCAGTTCAGCCAGGCCCTAGTGGACTTTGAATTGCTTGCGGTTGACCGCTGCACGGATGGCATTTTGCAGTTTCCCCAGGTACTCAACGATCTTGTTGCGCCCGGCTGTGATGGGCATCTGCATGGCCTCCTCCACGAGCGTATTCTCCCCGAATTCCTTGAGGCTCCGGTAGTTGACGCCGTAGTGGAGGAGCGCGTCGTAGGCATACTGGTAGAGCTTGATCCATGCCTGAGCGAGCGTGAGGCGGACCCCCTGCTCGTTGACTTCCTGTCGTAGTGCCTTGACCTCTTTGGCGAGGTTGTCCCGATGTTCGTCCATTAGTATTCCTGGATTGTGTTGGGGCTCACTGCTCCGAACTCGGAGCTGTCCTTGTTGTCGGGATAGGGCTCGTCTGTTGGGTCTTGGGAGCCGCGCTCCTCGTTCCACTTCAAGGTGTCAGCCAAGCCAGTCCAGCCGGCGAAGCGGTTCTTGAGGACACGGATGCGGGTGAGGTCAGGGCGGTCCCCCTGCTGGTTGCGCTCGTAGCCGAAGACGCCCATGGAGAAGTTGGCAATGCCAGCCGACCCACGGATGTTCTTGAGGCTAATCTCACCGCCCTCCTCGAACGCCTTGCCGTCCCCACGATTGAGGTGGTGGGTGATCTGGAGGTTGATGTTGGACTGCTTCACCATCTGGGCGAACTTGTAGGCCACATGATCGAGGGCCTTGCGCTCATCCGTCGAGTTCACTGCCGCGACGATGAACGACAAGGGGTCAATGAAGATCACCTTGCAGTCGAGCGCCTTGGCCATGTACCGGATGTAGCCGAGGATGGAGTCGAAGGACCAGTCGGCCGTCTCGGGATCGAACAGCTCCACCAACCCCCCACCGAAGACCTCCGTGTGGAGAGCCCTGAGCCGCTGGGGGTCCGGCTTGGTGAGCTGCGTGATGTGTAGGCGCTCGCCTACGTGACGGGACACCAGGTCCAACTGGGTCTTCTTGCGGGTGTCCTCGAAGCGCATGACGCCGAACTTGATGCCCTGCTGCAAGAGCCCGTGCTGTAGCTCCACGATCATGGACGTTTTGCCAACGCCCGTGCCGGCCACATGGTAGACGACTTCCTGTTCGAGGATGCCGAGGGTGACTTCCTGTAGCTTCGGGAAGGGGTACTGCCCGATGACCACGGCGGCCGGAGCCAGCATGTCGTCCCCACAGTCAGCCGCGTTCACGATGCCGGCCGGAGCCCACACTGAGGCGCCCCATACGGCCGAGTAGACATCCCCATCCTTGCCCGCTTGGAGCATGTCCGAGGCGTCCTTGAAGCCTTCAACCTTGACGGTCTTGACCTTGCCGGGGGTGAAGAGGTTGGCACACTCCGCGATGGGCTTCTGGCCGGGCTCGTCATTGTCGAACCACAGGATGATTTCCTCGAAGCGGTCCAGCCAGCGGTAGTTCGCCTTGAGGCTGTTTAGCGCCGAGTCCGCCCCGGAGATGATCGACACCACGGGGACCTTGCCGCCCATGGCCTGATAGACCGACATCGCGTCAATCTCGCCCTCGGTCACCACCACCTTGCGGTCATGCTTCTCGCCAAACACATGGCGGCCGAAGAGCTGGAGGTCCTTGACCTTGGGGGCGTCCGCTGTCAGCTCGGTGAACCAGAAGTCCTTCTCGGGGTTGCGGTACTTTTGGTAGACTAGCTGTCCGGCCTGGTTGTAGTACGGGGCGATCTGGAGGACCTTGCCGCCGTCCTTGTGGTTGAAGTAGCCGTAGCGCTTGAGGGTCTCCAGCTTGAGGCCGCGCTTCTTCAGACCCTCCGCCATGTGCTGGGTGGTGAAGGGTACAGCCGACGAGGGTTCAGTCACCTTGCGGGGCTCCTTCGCTTTGGGTGTGATGCCATCCAGCTCAACGCTGGTCTTCTTCCCGCAGCCCGGCGAGTAGCACCAGCGGTGCCCGTCCCCATAGGTCACGAGGTTGTCGTCAGACCCACAGTCGCCACAGGGACCCTTGGAGATGATTTCCCCGGCGAGGTCCTCGTTGTCGTGACTCACAGCGGAAACACCTTCACCATCAGGTCGAAGTACTTCCAGTAGCCAACGGGGGCACCGTTCACGAAGTCCTCGCCATACTCGAAGGTCACCCGAGTCCGGTACATCTCACGGTCGATGGGATCGTGCCGGCCATAGGAGCGCGGTGGGGCATGGATGTGGGCCGCCTCGAAGTAGTAATTGAAGGGCTTGGCGCCGGACCCATAGTGACGGTCATAGTGGTAGTCCTGCCGGCGCAGGAAGTCGCTCGGACGTGTTGGCGGGAGCTGCCTCACCATGTCTTGGAACTGCTCGTGGCCGATCATGGCGTCACCACCTGGGGATGGGCCTGATAGGTGGTGACCTCCTTGACCACCTTGTGCGGGAATACCTCTGACCACGGTGACATGTACTCGTTGTCATCACGCCACTGGTTGTGCTCCCCATCGCCGGACAGGGTGTAGCGCCCAGCCCAGTATCGACCATCGGCATCCTTCAGGACGATATACTCGTAGGTGCCGTGGCGGTACGAGCTGTCCGACTCCGATACAACTTCCTCCACCTCCTCGTTGACGTAGAGGTCCCAGAGTTCCTTGGCGCTGCGTGTGCTGGTCATGGCGTCACCTTCTTCCAGATTGCCTTGATGTGGGTGGGTGCCTCGGGTCTGATCCCGATGTCGCGCTCGATGCGGTCCTGAATGGCCGGCACGGCGGAGTGCTCGAAGTAGATTGGCTGGTAGCCACGGAGCGGCCATCCTCGGAGGACGTGCTCGGCGGAGAGCTGGAAGTAGTCCTCCTTCACCTCCCGTTCCCACGAAGGGGTGCCCCAGTAAGGGAGCTTGAAGGCGGCGGCGAGGTCCCGCTCTTGGTCGCGCCAGCAGTCGAGCAACGCCATGTCGCGGATGATGATGTAGTCGAACCCGAAGTCGATGGCCTGGAGGAGAAGCTCGGGGGACTCGTGGAGGACCGACGAGAAGATGGCGGCAGTGGTCTTTCCCTCGGATAGGTGTCTTACCCATTTAGGCGCCAGATCGCCAAACCCGTAGAAGCCGAACTTGGAGTTGCCCGCGACGATGCACTGGGCGAGCTGCTCTGCATCACTGTCGATGCCTATCTTCAGTCCACCTTCTATGGCACCCAGCACCGACCCATCGCCACACCCGAAGTCCACCCACACGTCCGCCTTCACCTTGTCCAAGAAGAACAGCTTGTCGGGGAGGCTCTTGGCCATCTCGGCGTTGTACCGGGCGTGGTCCTCAATAGGGGCGTGATGGGTCATCCGGCTGTCCTTCTTGACGCTGGGCGTGGAGGTCCCGATATTGCAGGGACACATGGAGGGAATGATTATGGGCGCAGCGGTTATGGCCAAGGGGATCGGCGGCAAGGTGCTGCTTGTGGGACTGGTCCTTATCGGCGGAGCCATCGGGCTCTACGGACGGTCAGCCTTAGAGGAGATGAGGGAGCCACAGGTGGCAGCCCCCTCACCCCTTACGCCGGAGCTGCTGGACACGGTTGATGCCCGTATCCGCGCTCAACGGGGTTACTAGCGCCTACTTGACGTTCTGCTGGGACCACCGGATGGAGGCCGAGGAGAAGGCGTCGAAGGCACTGGCGTTGGCGTCGATCCAACTCGTGTTGGCGATGAGGATGGCGCCGATGGCGAGGGTCGGGATGTTGGACTGGCCGCCGAACATTCCGTAGTTCTGGAGGTTCGGGTAGGTGCCGCCGGGGATGTCCACGAAGCGGTATACCTGCTGGCCCTTGGGGTCCTTCACGTCATCGAATGAGCCATCGTCAATGGACACAAGACCCAGTGTGCCTTGGCCCAGCTCGTTGACCTCGTTCATCGTCCCAGACTTCAAGCCGGCCACGAAGAGCAGACATTTGGCGTCCGTGCCGTCAACCGTGCGGGTGATCGCTCGGGTTCCACCAATGGGGTCCGTGCCAACCTTGAGGTACCCTTCCGACTGCTTGCCCCATGTCTGCCAGGTGACGGACGTGCCGCTGCCATTGGGGCCGACCAGGACGCGGGCCTCGGTGTTCTTCAGGAGGTCCCGCACAGTGTGGATGCCGGCGTTCCGATTGCAGACCAGATGGACATACTCATCGTACAGCGGGACCACACGCTCGACGTTGAGCCGCGCCGCTGGGTTGGTGGCCGTGAAGATACCGTAGGCATCGGACTGCACGATGGCAGCGTCACAGGTCCCGCTGGAGAGTTGCTGGAAGTTGTCGAGCGAGCCATTGGTCGGGATGACTTCGACCTTGAGGGAGCCCTTGAGCTGGGCGCCAATCTCGGCCGCCGTCTGGTAATACTTGCCAGTCTCGCCCCCGGTGCAGATGCGGATGGTAGCGTCCTGGGCGATGGTCGGTGAGGTGATCGAGAAGGCAGCAGTGAGCGCAAAGAGCGCGGCTAGGAGCCAGGTCTTCATGTGTCAGTTCCTTGTTGAGGGGGGGGGTTAGGGGCGACGGTCACGCCATTTCCACGGGCGTAGGTGACGGTGCGGCCAACGCTTCTGGACAAAGCGGCCGAACCAATAGCCGAGCAGCAGGGTGAAGAACCCCGCAAGGTAGACGATGATGTTGAGGCCTGAGAGGTCCATGGTTAGTTCACCACGCGACCGTCGCGGTAGGCCTGGAGGAGGTCAGCCGTGTCCTTCACATAGAGGAGGTGCTGCTCGTATTCTTCGATGGCCTTGCGAACTGCCTCCGAGGGTGAGGCGCCCCGGACATGCTTCCGGTAATCGTCCCGGCCTTCCACGGTGATCGTGACGCTGCCAGACAACCCAGCGGACCTGATCTTCTTCCCGTTGTAGACAATCTCGTCCATGATCTTGTCGTGGGACTTTACCTCGGTGGAACAGGTTACCGGCGTGGTGTGGTAGTCGTATTCCCGCCGGTCGAGCTGAATGGGCTGGGGATCGAAGAACTCACGCATGGTCCTTCTCCTCACCCTCGGCCGGCTTGGGCACGGAGTACTTCTTGTACCGGCGCTGGAAGTGATCCTCCCCCCACTCCTTCACCACATTGAGCCCGGCCTTCCGTAGCGTCGTGATGCGGCGGCTCAGGGAACCAACGCCGAGGTTCACGAGGGCAACCATGGTGGTGAGCGCACGGCCCGACACCAGGTACTCATGGACGAGCTGGTCTTGGGGCCCGAGCTTGGCGACTTCCTCGGGGGTGAGGCTGTCCTTCAAGGTGGTCTTGGTCATGCAGCGCTCCTTTCGAGGGCGTAGACTTCGAGGTCCTGCCTGAGGTCGTCCATGTCGATGCACGGGCAGGGGGGCAGGTTCCGGTTGCGGTACTTCTGGACCTCGGTGTGGCCGAGGAGGGGGATCGGGCCGAAGGTGGCTCGGAGTTCCAGCACGAGGTCGAACAGGGCGTGGCGCTGCTCAAGGGTGAAGTTGTCGGTGTGCTCCAAGCTGGGCTGGAAGCCTCCGGACATAGGGAAGTGGTCCCTCCCGCCGACGAGACAGACCCCGATGGAGTCCATGTTGTGGCCCGGCGTGTGGGTCCCAATGAGGTGTCGCTCGCGGGTTTCAATCGGTCCACCATCACGCTCGATGATGAAGTGGTAGCCGATGCCGAGGAGCCCCATCTTGAGGCCGCCATCACGGGCCAGAGCTTTCCACGGCTCTCCGGGCACTGTGTGGCTGTCGTGGAGGATGATGCGGGTAGTCGCCGTGCGGGCCTTGTACTTGATCTGGCTCATGGGATGATGGTGTCCACGAGGGTCCAGAGTACGTAGGTGAGAAACACCATGGTCACACCCAGCACGAGACCGAATGGGCCTATCAGGAATGCCAGAGCAAGGAGGCCAAAGAAGGCCACCAGCAGCAGGACCCACCCGGCGATCACCCAAAGGGCTACTTCAATCCATCTGGGCATGGTCACCACCCAGACTTGAAGCCACGGGCTGCCCAGCGGTAGAACTCCCAGGTGGCCCAGCCAAAGATGAAGAGGATGCAGCCGGCCAGGAGCAGCATGATGAGGCCGAGGAATGCCAGACCTTCTGTAACCACTGCCAGCCAAAGGAAGCCCGCGCCGATGGCCCAGACGCAGATCGTGGCGAACACACCGAAGATGGGCCCGTTCAGTGTCACGTTGAGGGTTACGCCCCCGTCGCTCTTGTCGCTCATTTGAGAACTTCCTCTGGTTTGCGCAGCGGTCCAGCTTCACGGACCCACTCCTCGGGGATCACCCGTGAGGCCCACTTGAAGCCGTACTTCTCGGCCCACATGGCGTAGGTCGTCTTGCTGCCCTTGTTGATCTTGTCGTGGGCCCGCTGAAAGACGAACCGAACGTCGAGGTCTGGGTGCTGGAGCTTAATGAACAGGTGCTTGGCGCGGTCCTTGGGCTCCAGCTTGCCCTTGGTCTCGATGACGATGCCGTTGGTCAGCACGAAGTCCGGCGTGTAGGTGCGGTTGGTCTCCGGCACCGTGTAGGGTATCTTCAGCTCCTCGAAGCGGACCTTCTCCCCCATCCCCTCAAGGACGCGGGCGTTGGTTTCCTCAAGGCCTGAGCGGAAGCCGTGGCGTAGCCCGATGTCTTCGGGAGCGGCCGCACGGACGGGATAGCGGCGGCCCTTGTTGGGAGCCCCCGCCGTCCACTTCTTGGTTGAGACCCCCATGGCCTAGATGTCGGCCCGGATGGAATACAGAGCGAGACCAGCGGCAGCAGCGGCAGCCACATTGGAGGCCATCTCATTGCCCGACACGGTGTTGACCACGAGGCCACACACAACGGCGAGGGAGAGGCCGGCGAGGACTGCAACGGAGAGCTTGAGGTATCTCACAGGAGTCCTCCAAAGATGCTGAACATTATGGAGCCGAAACCGTATCCAGCGCAGAAGCACCACGCCGCGTATAGGAACCATGCGGTTGCATTACCGATGGCCTCCATCCTAGTAGTCCCCACCCTCATCGTCGCCGCCCGGAGCCTCACCGAAGGACTGCTCTTCGCCGTCCGCCACGTAGCCACCATCGACCGCACCGAAGCCACGTCCACCGCCACCCTGCACCAGCTTGGTGACCTGGACCTTGGCGAAGTCGAGCCGGACGCCGACCTGCTTGGAGCTGGTCATCACGATGGAGCGCATGGAGAACAGGACGCGGCCTTCAGACCCCGAGTAGACCGCCTTGCGGATCACCTTGTCGGCGGCATCGCGGATTTCGATCTGGATGTCCTTGGTGGTGCCATCCTTGAGCTTGATCTTGGCGTTCTGCTTGAAGTCGAACAGGGTGCGGCCGGTGGGCTCGCCATCATCGTCCAGCTCAGGGCGGTACGGCTTGTACTGCTCCCACTGTTTCGCAATGGCCGGCTTCATGTCATCGACATGCTCGTTGTGGGCCTGGAGTACCGCGCCGTCGATCTTGGCCTTGAGGGACTCAGCGTCCTTGCCTTCGAGGATCAGGGTCACCGTGAAGAGACCCTCGGCGTTGAACTTGGTGTCGGGCTTGTTGACCCACGGATGGAGGAACTCGCCAATTGCGGAGACGTGGAAGGCAGTTGCCATGATGGGAACCTTTCGGTGTTGCTGGGATTAGTGTGTCAGATGGCAGGATTTTGGTGGATGCGGAGGGAGGCGAAGTCTCGGAGGGCTTCCAACTCATCGTTGCCCTTCTTGTGGAACTCCTGCTCTGCGCGGAGGACCCTTTTGCCATACTCATAGAGCCCCTCGGGGGAGCCGCTGTAGCGCTCGATCACGATGGCAAAGGCCACGGCACAAGCAGCAACGAGGCGTTCTCCACGCTCATTCTTCAGGGCATCCAGAAGGTTCGACGTGTCACGGGCGATCTGGTCGCGGGGGAGGAGATTGAGGAAGTCGTGGTCGATGCGGGTTGAGAGTGTGTTGGCCATGGAGCGTACCTGTATTTCATATGGAAGGGTAATTAGTGTGCCATGTGGCAGGATCATGCGAAGAAGTAGTCGGCCTCGTAGACTTTGTACAGGTCCAGGTCACCGAAGGTGGGCATCTCAGGCCAGTCCTCGACCTCGGGGGCTACTTCCTGACAGGCCCGTAGGAAGTCCTCCAGTACTGGCGTCTCGTAGGTCTGGACGAAGGCTTCGCGGATGCACTCGAAGAGCGTCCACATGTCGGCGGCGTGGGTCCCATAGCTGTCGTGGATGGTGGTCATGGAGGTGATGCCGGCTCTCTTGGCGAGGATGGTGCAGGACATCAGTGCAGAGGCGTCCATAGAGTGTACGAAGTTCGGTGCGATCCCCTTTGCCTGTGCCTGCTTGTCCAACACTGCGGTCTGCTCCCAGTTAACGATCTGGAGCTTCTGTCCGTCGATCTTCGTCTCGATCTGCTTCTTCTCTCTGGCGCCATAGAAGTGCCGCACTACGAAGCCGGCTGGTGTGACCCAATAGAGAGGCCTGCCGGTACTGGACGCCCGCTTGGAGCACTTCTGGAGCCAGTCCATCACCTCACGCGCCTTGGTGAGCTTGGCGTTGACCGCCTGCCACAGGAGCTTGGACAGGTAGCCGATGGCCTTGGGTCTGTGCTCCTTGGGGATGGCGGAGTGGAGCGGGTCAGCCTCGTCCAGCCACTCCTCGGTGTACTCCAGGTAGCTCCGGATGGTACCGCCGTATGGCAGGATCATCACGGGGCGCTTGGCCACGGCTCTTGGTACCTTGTCCCCGAAGAGTCCCAGCCACATGTCGGCGTAGTTGTCCCCCTTCCTCGCCTTCAGCATCTCAAGCAGTTCCTCGGCCACGTCTGAGTAGATGTCGGTGGGGCTTTCGGCCGGCAGCAGGTTCACGCTTGCGCCGCCTACCCGATCCCTAACCATGGCGGAGAGGTGCTGGATGCCATTGCAGGTGCCGTCCACACGCACCGGCATGAAGCTCACGTACTCGGTGCCGTGCTTGAGGTAGTTGGCGTACTCAATGGCGGCTGCGAGGGCCTGCCAAGCGTTCTCCCCACCATCGGCCTCGGCCCACCTCCTGTCGGCAATGGGGTCCGCCTCAATGGCCAGCCACATGGCGTGGTTCGCGGTCACCCAGTCGATGCGTTCCTGAAAACTCTTCTTCTCCATGCCGAACTGGTTGGCGAGGTGGATGGCCAGCCACGTAGAGCCGTGCTCCCCCAAGGCCTTGCCTTCCGAGAACTCCAAGAGCCCGTGGTGCAGGTCATTGCCCTGAGGCGAGAGGTCAGACGGAATGGGATACATGCGGCTCCGGAAGTCGAGCATGTGGGGGAACCAGAAGGCGGGCTCGCAGGACATCCTCTCGGCGTGGTCGAGGGTACGCTTGACGGTCAGCACCCGAGCCACCAGCTTGGCGTTGTAGGTGTTGGTGATGGACGCCTCCTCCCGCCACTGGTCCATGATTTCCTTGTCCTCCGTCTCGGGGCGGGCGCGGAGGTCCTGCTTCTGGTTGACGGGTATCTTGCCGAGGGGCAGACCCTTCTCGCGGACATACTGGGCGACTTCGAGCACCCGCTTGTTGATGCGCCACCCCGTGTCCTGCACGAAGTTGATGGACTCGTAGACCAGCGGCATGTCGAGCGACATGTACTCGTCAATGGCCCTCTGGCGCTGCTCCTCGTGGGAGGCCCGGAAGCGGACGAGGAAGGGGGACCGGATGAACGGTGTCCAGTAGCCTCCATCCTTGGGGCCTTCCCACGGGCGGGGCTTGATGATGGTGGGCATGTAGACGGGCCAGAAGACCAGCTCATCGTCCATCGCAGAGGCCAGCCAGTCGAGCAGCTCGGGGTCAGCCTCAAGGACCTGGGGCCAGCTCGTGGCCTTGCGGGTCTTGGCCTTCTTGGTGGCGGAGGACCTGTCGAGGACAACCTTGAAGCGCCCTGTGCCTTGGACCACGCAGTCGATCATCTGGAGACCCACGCGTCGGCGCTGCTCATCGGCCCAGGCCTGGTACCCAATCTTCTCGGCAATGTGCTTGTTGAAGATGGACACGCGGGACCGCTTGATGTGTGCCGCATTGGAGCCGCGCTGCCCATAGATGTATTCCATCTTGGCCCACATATCGGGGTCAGCCTTAATCCACTCCTGAGAGCGGACCTCGTGCTCGATCCATGTGCCAATCTCCATGGCCATGCCGTTCAACATGCGGCGCTCTACCCCAAGCATCCGGAAGATGGTGCGGAGGGCGATAAGGGCGCAGGCTTCGGGCTCCATGGTGGCGAGCAGGGGCAGGGCGATTGGCTTGGGGCCTCTCCTCTTTCCGGAGGTCTCGACCCACACCCTGAGGTTCTCCGCCACGGGCTCCACGAACTCCTTGATGAGGGAGCGGTAGGGCCGCATACGGGTCATGTCCTTCTTGTCCCGCGCCCGGTTGATGCGGTCCTGCATACGGGTCCGCCCGGTGGCCAGCATCTCCTGCTCAAGGGCAACCTGGTCCTCCCATCGGTCTTCAAGGTGCGGAGCTTCCGGAATGAGCTTGGGGGTGTGGAAGTTCATATCAGCTCCTAGTGGTGCGAAGGTAGGTTGCCCCACTGCGAGGGCACTTGAAGGTCTCCATGCGGAGCCGAGACCCATCACGCGCCCGCTCGGTACGGACACGGGTGACGCCCATGAGGTCGAGCTGCCGGCTGGGGCTATCGCTGGACTGAGGGAGGTGTGTTGCGGGTGGTGGGAGCAGGCGCACCACAAGGGCCAATATGCCCCACACAGCTAACGGAATGGCAACGATGATGGGGATGGTAAGCATCTGGTGCGCTTGAGCAAATCCCGGAACCTGCAACTAAGTGGCAGTATGTTCCCAAGATTTTGAAGCTCCTCCTTTATGTGGTAAGGCTTTGTTATTGCTTGGGTAATTTAGCACCACATGGCACTATACCACCACGTTCTACTTCTTGATTGCCTTGGGCCGGGGCTTCTGGTAGTCCCTGCCGCCGAGCCCTCCTGGCGGAATGGTAGACGCGACTGACTCAAAATCAGTTATCGAGAGGTGTTCCGGTTCGAGTCCGGAGGAGGGCACCATCTCCTTGTAAGCCACTGCAAGCTCGTCCTCTAAGGCCACGAGGAATGGGTCATTGGGGAACACGTACCTCATGCCCGCATCTCCTTGATGAGTTCCGCAATCTCTTTGGGTGTGGCGCCGGCCGCACGGTAGGCAGCAAGCACATCCGTCAGGTCGTTCGCTGGGGCCACGATGGCGGCCTCCTTCACGTCCACCCTCATGTACCTCCGAGCCTGTCCAACCTCATCCGCACCCGTCAACGTGAGGTATCCCTCGGTGGTGGAGATGGAGCTGTGCCGCAGCGTCTTCTGGAGGGTCCGCGTGGGCATTCCCGCAAGGTTGGCATAGTGGGCGAACGTCCGGCGCAGTGCCCGCAAGGTGGCGGTCTTGATGTGTGAGACCCCGAGGAACTCCCGCACTTCGTTCCACCGTTCGCGGGCCTGCTTCTCGGTGTACGGGAAGAGGTGCGTCCAGTTGTGGCTCTTGGCCCGCTCGATGGACCGCCTCACAGTCGGCAGCGCCGCGTCAAACACCGCGATGGTGCCCTGTGATCCCTGTGTCTTGGTGCCCGTTACGCGAACCCAAGGCTCCTCCGTATCGAGGCCCGTGAAGTGGCGCGGCTCAAGGCGGAGCGCTTCCTCGACGCGGAACCCTTGGAAGGCAACCATGCGGATCACGTCAGCGAACAGTGGGTCTTGCCGGCCTTCGAGCCACCTGGTGCAGCGCTCTAGGTCCTCCGGTGTAAGCCACCACTTCTCCTGCACCTTCACGGGGAGGCGCTTGAGGGCCAGTTGCTTCTTGGTCAGCGGAGGGTCGCGCTCAAGGGCAACGGTGTTGACGGTGGAGAGGTATGAGATGTGGTGGTTGATGGTGTTGTTCGTGTTGCCCCGCACCGTCTGGTGCCACTTGATGAGGGCGTCAATGTCCTCAGATGACACATCTTCAAAGCTGTACCGGCCGCGCTGCTCAAGGAACTCGATGTCCACCATGACGCTGGCATAGGCCTTGTCCCCATGGGCCAGCTCCTTGTAGTGCGTCTCCCATGCCAGCTTGGCGGCGATGCGCAGGGTCCCGCGCTTGGTGTCCGCAACCTTGGCGTCTCCCTTCTGGATCGGGTACTTGCCGTAGACCTCAAGGGCCTGGAGTATCTCTGCTTCGCGGGACTCGGCGGCAGCCTTGGTGCCCTTGAATGTCTGTCGAACGCGCTGGAAGCCTGGCAGGGCCTTGGAGTAGTAGACTTCAATCTGCCAGCTAGGTCCTCGCGGTCGGATCGACATTGGTATCCCCTACGGTGAAGTTAAGTTGGTCGCGGAGGTTGCGGCCCGGACGTGTCAGGAAGACGATCTTGCGGCGGCGGTCGATGGGATGGACGCGGGTGTCCACGAGACCCATACCTTCAACGCCAACTCGACGTTGTGTCCCCAAGTAGCGGAGATGGCGGGACACGGTGGTCTCTGCCAGCCCAACATGTTGTGATAGCTCGGAGATGGATATTTCCGTCTCGCCCTTGTGATCCTCACCCCATAGGCACACTCCGAGGAATGTATTCATCAGAGGGGCGTTAATCTCGTGCTGTAACGTGATGAATATGCGATTGACTTCAAACACTTTACGTAGTTGGCGGTGAGCGCTCATCTGGTTCATGGGTTCTGTTCTTCTTTTCTGCTCGATGGATAGACAGGAAGAACGGCCCGAACCAGACCTTGTGGTCCCCCTGCTCGCTGCGCTCATATCCCATTTGCCACTGTGTCATGTCAAGACAGTGTGCCGTGTGGTCCCATCTTTCGAGATAAATATTCTTGAACATGCTGCCCGTCCTACTCATAGCGCTCCCCCGGCGTTGTCGAAGGGAGGGAGGTTTGTTCCCCCTCCGTTCTCGTTGTGTAGGAATTATTTCCCAGCGTCAAGCGCTAGGTCGTCTAGCCCTGGTTGGCCTTCTTGTCGGCGTCCGCGAAGGTCACACCCTCGGCGTCCGCCAAGCTCTGCTCGCTCACGGGATGCGTCGAGTAGGTGAAGGCGACCTCGGCGGTTGCCACAGAGCCAGGAAGCTCCTTGTCCCAGCCGGCCTCGGTGGTGTCGATGCCCAGCATCTTGGCGACCTGCTCGGTGCGATACTCGTGGGAAGCCTCAACCTCCACTTCATCGCCCTCTTCGTCCACGCCGATCCACGAGAGGTCCGCATAGTTGAAGGCTTCCGGTACACGCAGGCCCGCGGCCATCTGGGCACCGAGGCGCTGCTCATAGTGGCCCGTGCGTTCGGCCAGCATGGCGACGGCAAGCCCTTCCGCCCAGGTAGGACGCTCGACGGATGGGGTGGTAATCTGGCCCGTCATGGCGTCGATAAGCAGAATGCCCTCTTCGTCGGACTTGTGGACGGGGATGGTGAGGCCGTTGTTCGTGTTCGACATGGTGTCTTTTCCTTTGGTGAGCCTCGGTGTTCACATTATCGTGCCACACGGAGGTTAGAATACAAAGTGGTTGAATTTACTAAATGTTAACTCGGTGACCTACTGTGTTTCCCCCTCCGTTTCGATGTGCATCGTGTGTCTTCTTCTGAGGTCCCAGACCGCCGAACTCATGGAGCCGTGGAGCTGATCCCCGATGATTGCCGGAACCGTCCTGGCCGTGGAGTTGGCCTTGATCGGCTTCCGGAAAAGCCTGCTGTGGTACTTCGTGCCCTGACGCTGGATGGTCCCAATGATCTGTTCGGGGTGTCCATCGGCGCTCACGAAGGCGGTGCGAACGTGGGACTCAGCGATGAACTGCTCCAGCCACGAACCCGCCTTGGGCTCGAAGTACCTCACCTCTGGGTATAGGATTGCTTGCATTGTTCTTGGCCTCGAAGTTTGCGGTGGTTGCTGCAAGCCCCCAATTGAGCGCAGCGAGTCGAAAGTTTCCAAATGCCTCGGCCGCAAGTGCAGCCTCTTCGTACTTTGGCATATAGAGCCCCTGGGTTAGTGTGTCAAGTGGCGGCATTGTGGATTGCGCAATTTGTGCGTCGTCCGGTGGCTTTAGCACTCTCATCGCCTTCTCACTGTGTCAAGTGGCTGAATTGGTCCCCTTTGAGTTGGCCAGATGTGGTCAGCCACCAGCGCCACAAGGGCGATGATCGTGATGGACAGCATGAAGTATTGCTCCAGCGAGATGGGGAGGGTGCTCACGATCTGGCGCCCTTCGTGTCGAACCCAATGTGGCCGGCATCGCGTAGGCATTCCGCTAGAGCCTGGAGCGCCGGCTTGTTGTCGAAGCCTTCCGCCGCTGCAAGTCGCGCCATTGCTGCGAGCTGGATGTGCGCTTGGTGTATCGCCCGGATGGCCTTGGTGGGGACCAGCTCGTCCAGCTTGTCGCAATAAAGTTCCGTGTGCATGGTCATGGCTCAAGCCTCCCACTTTGCAGCTTCAGCCAGCAAGTCGGCCGCAATGGCTTCCATGACGCTATCGGAGGCAATGAGTTGACCGCATGTGGTCCGCGCCCAGACCGTGAGGCCGGTAAAGTCCTTGTCCACCTTCTCGCCTCTGGCTTCGAGCTTGTCGGCCAGCCAGTCGGAGACCACCCAATGCTCGAAAACTTCGCGCTGATAGGGCTCGATGTCGGATATGGTGCAAGCGTTCTCCCATGAGGTAGCAACCAAAGGCTCTTCCTCGTCATCAGGCTGAAGCTCAAATTGATCCGCCGAGACTTCCTGCCAGCCCTCTTGCGTTGCGGCCTCCTCCCAGTCGTCAATCGGGCAGGCCAGCTCATAGGCCTGATATACAAGGTCGGCCAGAGGTGTGCCCGCCTCGTCGCTTCCCAAGCCTTGCGCCAAGGTGTTGACCAGATGCGACACGCAGGCGCCGCCTTCTCTGTCCCAAAGTCTCATTGCACGTTGCTCGATGGTCTCGGTTGTGGTGGTGGTGGTCATGGTGTTGATCCTTTATGAATTAGTGGCCCGCACTCGCAGGCGCTCGTTACTGTGCCGTGTGGCAGCGTTAAGTCGCGGGTGTGGCGTCGAGTCGGTAAACCTGGCGCACCTCACCTGAAGGCGACACGATGAAAACCTTAATGAGGGTGAGGGTCATGGCGTAGGGGCCCATGGTCCCACAATGTCGCGGGTCCGTTCTGTCACCGCATCATAGCGTCCGCTCACATGCCAGATTGCGTAGCCCCGTGAGGTTAGCTTGCCGCGAAACATGCGCCAGATTGCGCCCTTAGCCCGGAAGGTCTCCGGACCGTCGCTTACCGTGTGGATTGTCACGCGCTGGCCTTTGCGGGTCACATAGTCGCCCGGTCCCGTCACTACTCTGGGAAGTTCATCAAGTGTGGTCATGGTGTCGTGCTCCAGATTGGTGTGCCGTGTGGCAGGGTTTAGCTACAAGGCATTTTCTCAAAGTCATATACGCGGCCATTCCATTTGGTCAGCACAAGGGCGCCGATGGTGGCAATGAACGCGAAGGGTGTGGAGAAGGCGTGGCCCTCAGACTTGGTGCAATCGAAAACGAAGTACATGGTGTGTGGCCTCTTGCCGCTGGGTGTTCGTCTTTGTTGACCCCATAAGGCCACACGACATTTAGTGTGTCAAGCGACATGATTATACAAAAAGCACTGATAGCCTCATTTAGACCCTATCACCACCTCTAACACCTTGATGTAGTTACACAAAGCCTCTTGCATTATTTTACACCATGCCGCGCCATGTAGGCATTATGCGGCCATGTGGTGGCATTAGACCCCGTTACCTGGGCGCATGGTGTGGGTGCTCAAGGTGTTAGGGAGGGTGAGGGCGATCAACTCCACCACCTCACCACTCCAAGCCACCACTCCAAGCCACCACTCCAAGCCACCACTCCAAGCCACACCTAATGCCCCACCTAATGCCCCACCTCCACACCACCACACCACCACACCACGTTACGGCCCTAGGTCGTGGCATGGGGTAGAGGCATGAGGTAGAGGCATGAGGTCGTGGCATGAGGCTAGGGCATTAGGTGGAGACCCCTTGCCTATGGTGCGCAATGTGACCGTGAACAAACACTGATAGTATATGACGCGAGGGGGCCACCTCATGTCAGAACCCAAGGCCACTCGACGCCAATCCACCACGTTACAGGACTATCAATCTCCCTAGGGCCTCAATGTTTCCAATGGGTTAGGGCGTAATGTGGTGCAAGGTGCTGGCAATAAGGTCCGCTAGGCCGGCGAGGAGGGGGGCCAGGGGGGAAACTCATGCGTCGCCACGTATATCGTAGATGTTACACGACCGACCCTTAGGGCCGACCGGGGAAGAGCCACTCGAAGAGGTCGAGCTGGAGCCAGACGAGGGGGAAGGGCAGGAGGAATGTCAGCATGTCAGTCACTTTGAGCACCGATGAAGGAAGGGTCTATAAGCCGGCTGGCAGGAACAGCCCCAAGGCGTACACCCCGAGCAACATGAAGATGGCCAGCAGGGCGCAGATGGTGCCGATAACTGCAAGGGAGACGAGGAGGGTCATCTGGAGGTCCTTTAGGTGAGGGGGATCACACCCTCCTCCCTCTGATACGGCGAGGAGGAGCTTGGTGTGGTACTGGGAGTGGACTAGGGGTGGACTAGGGGTGGACTAGGAGGGAGGCATCATGTCGGACACATTGAGCACTAGGACATGGTGCTGCTACTATACGGAACACTAGGGGCCCCTCTAATGGAAGGGTATTTAATGGTCCTCAGAGAGGCCCCTTAGTGTTGTGATGATGAGGGTCTATGACCATCACACCTGTAGCTTACTTAGAGGGAACACTGGGGGCCCCTCTAATGGAAGGGTATTTAACGCCCACTCCCAGTCCGCAGCTTGCCCCTCAGGAGGTTCCTCGGCTGGCGCCTTCCCTGCAAGTCATCGAACTCCTTGTCGAACTTGGCGAGTTCCTCATCGACCGACGCCTGACGCCTGACACGCGCCTGGTCCTCGGGGCTCATCCCCAAGAACTCTATGAGCATCATCATCAGCCCTGCGAGCCCCTCCACGCGGTCATCGTGCGGCAGGCTGTCCCTCTCGCGGGTGAGGCGGGTGATCTGGTACATGAGGCTGTAGCGGTCCCTCAGGTCCGTCCCATCGCGCCTCCGCACTTGGTTCAGATCCTCCACGAGGACATCGAGAGAGACCACCAGACGGTGCCCGTTGAAGAGCGGCTCCAGTACCTCCAGAATGCGCAGCTCCTTCTGCATACGCTTGGCCCGCTCGGAGACGACCTCGGTGGCTCCCCACTCGGAGCGCGGGAGCTTGGCGTTGACCGCCTCCCATTCCTTCCGCACGTAGGGCGCCAAGAGCTGGGCGAACATGCCCTGCCCGAAGTCCTCCTCCACCCGGCACGTCTTGACCCTCCACTCCACGAGGAGCTTGGCGATGGCCTTGAGGGTCTCTTCCCCGAAGCCGTCCATCCAGCCCGCCTGTTTGACGAGGTATGGAGTTGAGTTCACCACCCCACCGATGGTCAGCGAGGTCTCGTCCTTGCCGGCCCCCGAGGGGTCAATGAAGGCGCACATCGTCTGGTACTTGGAGTACGTGTCAGAGACGCTTGCAGGGGCGTACAGGGCGTCCCCGTCGAGCGAGATTGGGGATAGCTCCTTGTGCCGCAGATGGTCCCCTGAGCCCCACGCCACGAGGTCTGGAGCACTGCGCCGATCCAGCGACATGACCACCAGATCACGCAACCGGAGAGGGTACCGATCGACATCCGACAAGCTCGTGTCCAGCATGTACTGGAGCGCGAAGCCGGCCTTGCCCCACGATAGCTCACGGCCCGTAAGGTCCTCCTCGGAGAAGCGCCCAGGCTCGGTGGAGGTGCCGATGAGGGATGGATTGCGCTGGAGCTGAAAGACCACCCACGGGGCCAGCCTGTCGCCATACATGCGGCGCTGCTTCTGGTTCGGGTACCGGACAGGCCAAATCTTGATGTTGTAGCCACGGGGGACCAGCACCACGTAGATCGAGGCCTCCGTCTGGGGCGTCCCGAGGAAGATGATCTGCCCACCCGGCTTGATGATGGCGTCAAACTCCTTCACCGCATCCGCAATCTTCTCGCGCATCTCGGGCGTCATGGAGTTCTTGTTGGTCTCCACGTCATCGCCCACAATGATGTCCGCACGAAAGCCCACGATGGAGGACGTGATGCCGACCGCAAAGACAGATGGCGTCTGATCGGGCCTTGAAGGCGCCACGTCAAAGGCTGTAGCACTCTGCCGCTGGTTGGGCTTGGGCCTCAGGTGTTGAAGCTCGGGGACTTCCGCAACGAGGTTCAGACAGAAGTTCACGAAGTTGACCGAGCGCCGCGCCGAGCCGGAGAACACGCCGATCTTGAGCTGTGGGTTCCTCAGGAGGTTCCACAGGACGTAGGCCGCAGTGATCCAGCTCTTGGCGGCCCCACGGAAGGCCATGATGATGAGACGGTCAATCTCACCGTTCCACCCGTGGTGCTGGAGGTAATACGCGATGTCGAGCTGGAGGGGCGTCGGATCGGGGAGGTTCAGGTGCCGCCAGAGCAGCGTCAGGAAGACACGGAAGTCGTCCTTGATGGGGTCCCCGAAGACCTGGAGCCGCCAGTGGATGGGCTCCTTATAAGCAGTGGACCCCAGAAGTGGTTCACTTCCGGGGCCCAGTAGGGGGTCAACTATTTTGAGTTCGGTCACGGCGTGGATGGCTCCTCAATGAAATAGGCGATGGCCCGCACGGAGTAGTAGACGCTGTTCATCCACCCGGTCAGTTCAGAAAAGCGCTGCTGGGTGAGACAGAGGGTACCATTGGCCCCGAACTCCATCCCCTCATCGGCCCACTCGGCGGGACCAAAGAAGACCACGCACGGATAGTGACTAGGGGACATCTGGAAGGCTCTCCACGACCTCACCTTTGATGGCCCGATAGATGGCCCGTGGAGCATCCTGCGTCCCATCAATGACCCCGTATTCCAGCCCGATGCCGTCCAGCATGGCAGTCACGCGGCGGTCGATGGCCTTGGCCTCATCCTCGGTCTGGTTGCGGCCCCAAGAGACGTATTCCTTGTGGCGGTCGATCACGAAGTTCACATTGTCGAACACGTCGAAGGCCCACAGGACGGTGCCCGTGAAGCCGGCCGACTTGAAGGGCCCCGTGGCGTACATCGTGCCCAGCAGCAGGGGCGAGTCCGTGATGATCCACTCCACCTGTCCGACGAGGCGGTGAAGGCGGTTGAACTGCTCCCCGAGGATAGTCATCTGGTTGCCCAGCCGGGAGGCGTTCTTCTCGTAGGTGAGGTCCTTGGCGTACTCCATCACCAGCTCCACCTTCTCCCCTGAGAGCTTCATCAGGTTGAAGAGCCCCGCAGCGGTCGTGGACTTGCCGGCACCTGGGCCAGCGAAGAGGTTGATGACCTTAGTTTGCATGGGGGATGACCTCATGGGCTGTTTTGGTCCACGCGCCTTGGGTCTCGTGGCGCATCTCATAGGGCATTGTCTCCCAGAGTTCCGCCCGGACTCGCTCGTCAGAGGGATGCCCGTCGAACACGAGGGTCCAATGATCGCCACTCTCAGTGATGCCTTGGACGACAAAGACCATCACGACACCGGGTGTCTCGTGTCCCATGACACATCTCCTACATTGCAGTACCGGAAGCGGCTCTTGCCACGACCCTTTGTTTTCCAGCTCCCGGCCGCGACACAGAGCCGGTACCGGAAGCACTTCTTTTCCTTGAGCCACACCACGAGGCCTCCGAGGTCCGCGTCGGAGCACTTGATGTGGAAGCCTGAGGTGTGGATTGAATGTGGGTCTCCGAGCTTCCACTGGGTCACCTCGTCAAGGTCGTCCCACTCGTCATGGACACGCCGGCACCACTCATCGAACTGGGCGTCGGAGGCCAGCGGCGTGTCGAGCCCGTAGTAGGCAACGGAGGAGAGGATCACGAGGCGGGAGACCAGCGAGATAGACGGCCGGTCAGTCATCAAAGGTCCTCCCGATGCCCCTTATAATCACGCCCATCAGGACGACCCAGCAGGAGAAGAGCAGCCACTCTAAGGGGCCGAGGCCAAGGATCACCACCTCACCTCCACCCCAAAGGCCCCACCGACCACCACAACCGCAGTGATACCAACGCCCCAGATGACCGCCTGCCAGAAGTAGCCCCAGAGCTGGGACCCAAAGTTCTCGGGGACGGGCTTGAGGTGGTCCTCCAGGCTCCCGATGCGCCGGTTAATCTCGGCCTGACGAACCTTGAGGACTTCCAACCCGCTGTGCAGCTCAAGGATGAGGTCCACCGTCACCAGAGGGGGGTTATCCGACATTGCGGCGCTCCTCTCTGACGAACTTGTAGAGCCGCACCCACAGGGGCTCTGGCTCGGGGATGTGGCCCAACTGCTCTTCGAGCTTGGAGAGGCGCGTGAGGGTGATGCTGTGCTGCCGCTTGAGTGTCCCCAACAGCTTCAGGAGCGACTCATCAAGGCTCATACTCGGGCCTCGTGAAGGTCGGGAGGGGCTGGCGCTGTGGGGCACCATTGCCACCCTTGGAGCCGCCCTCGAAGGGGTCTCCCATGACCATGCCGTTGTCCTTTAGCAGCTTGGCGAGGATGGCCATCTCTTGGGGAGAGGCGTACCCACCATGGACGGACTCAAGCAGCTTCGTGAGGAGGAGCTTGCGGCTCATCACCAGAAGGTCGTGGACCTCCATGTCTTCGAGGTCGAGCTTGGAGTTGCTCCCATCGGGCTGGCCTTCCACCTCACGCTGTGCCGGCCGGTCCTCATCGCGGGCGTTCCCCGAGGAGTGGTATAGGTCAAAGGCGTTGGCGTAGTCGTCCTCCGCCTCGTCAGGATTGTGTGTCATGTGGCTGCTTTCTGTGGGTCGTGGACCATCTCGTAGGTCTGCTTCTGCACCCACCTCATCTCGTCGGGCCGGATGCACCGCCTTCGAGCTTCCGCCAATGCCAGCTCCACGATGGGTCCGTCATAGGTGAGCGTCATCGGCGTCCCCCAATCGAGGTGCGCTATGTATTTGTACCGTGGCATGTTGGGTTCCTAGAAGGAGTGCGCCTGGTCCCACATGCTGTCGAGCATCTCGGGGGTCAGACCAATGGACTGCGCAAGGCCGACGACCAGAGGGTCATCCCGCACGAAGTGCTTGGCGAATTGCAGCTTGGCGCGGGCCGCAGCGACGAACACCATGTCATCACTCGCGGCCAGAACAGCCTCGATGTCCGGCAGGTAGCCCGAGAGGTTCAGCATGGTGTGGAACTGGTCGGGTTCGAGGTTGCGGAGAGGGTCGGGGGTTGGTGGTACATAGGTGGCCCGTTCGGCTTCCCAAGCTGCAAATTCTTCGGGCGTTCTTACTACTTCAACGCCGTTCGCTATCCTAATCATCCTCGTATCCCCATTAGTGTGAGATGGCTTCCTGCCGCAAAATCACCTGACCCCCAATAAAGCCGCAGGGCACTTTTTATGCTAGCATTCTGAACAGCCTGGGTTGACCCAACTTCTACCAAGTTATTGCTAGTATCTAAGTAAGGGGTCCTGCACGTAAGCATCGAAACAGCAGAACGATTGAAGTCCGTAGCTTTAATATCCAGGGTAATACCTTCATTACTTCCAGAACCAACTCCTGTAGGGTTGAATGCAAAGGCGCTTGCCCCGAAGCCGGTAGAGTCGTTGGCGGTCGTCGTGGTTGCGCGGGCATAAAGATATTGCCACCCATAATTGGTGTTTAACCAGCTTGCTCCGTTATCCACACTCAGTTGGCCACGAAGGTTCTCACCGTCCACTGAGGGAAACACACGTCCAAACAGCCACCAATCCCGGTAATCGACTAAATTGTTCCAAGATATCTCATCGGCAGCAGAAGTAAGGTCAACTTTGGCGCCGATCTGCTCCCACGTCTGCCCAATGTCACCACGGACCTGCTGGGGCGTTCGGTTCTCGTAGCCGTCATTGGCGGCATTGCGGCGCAGATAGTTTAGGGCAGTAGGGGCGCTTGGGAGGTCGATTTGTGCAGCACTAGCAGCAGCTTCATCGGCCTTCGTTGTGGCCGTGGAAGCGGAGCTTGAAGCCGCCGCCGCCGAGTCGCTGGCCGCATCCGCCTTAGTGGTGGCTGTTGAGGCAGCCCCCGTTGCCGTACTTGCAGAAGTAGCCGCCTCGGACGCCTTCGTTGTGGCCGTGGAGGCGGAGCCGGCAGAGGCAGACGCAGAGGTAGCCGCCTCACTGGCCTTGGTGGTCGCCGTTGAGGCACTCGATGCCGCATTCGAAGCACTGCTCGATGCCGACCCAGCGGAGGTACTGGCAGCCCCCGCCGAGCTGGCCGCGTTGGTGGCGCTTGTTGACGCTTCACCCGCCTTGGTGGTCGCTGTGTTGGCCGCAGCCGTAGCGGTATCGGCCGCCGTAAGGACCTCCGAGTACCCAGCCACAAGCTCGTCCGTCACAGCCTGGCGGGCAGCTTCACCATCATCGACTTCCTGCTGGATGTAGAGGAGCGTCTTGTCGTTCTGGTTGGCGCCCGTCCAGTTGAACGATCCGGCCCCTTGCTGCTCGGACGGCAGGCCAGTACGCGGGGTCTGCCGCTCGGCCCGACCAGCTCCCGTTGGGAAGCCGGCCAGACACTCGATGGTGCCCGCGCTGGTCCACTGGTAGAGGCTGGAGTTGATTGCCACGCCGTCCGCATCGAGCAGCACCACATGCTCGGGCTTTAGGTACGGGTAGGTGATCGAGATGGTGTCGCCGGGGGACTTGGTGGTCTCCCACGTCACGTAGCTGAAAGCGGCCATGGTTTTACCTTAGGTCAGTAGCCCATGGAGGACAGAACGTCCCTCACGCTAGGCTTTGTGGTTTGGTTGGGTTGGGTGCTCCGGAGCTTGGCCCGGTGGTCCATCTGCCCTTGGGAGAGCATCTGGCGCAGCTCTGGGTATTGCCGGAGCATCAGCGCTTTGCCTACTTGGCGGTACCGACTGACGACATCCATCATCGCCCCAACGCGGGTGCCGGGGAGCTGGGGATCGCCATCAATGAGCTTCTCGTAGCTGGAAGACCCAATGAGCTTGGCGAGCTGGTCCTTCAGGCTGGGCCCACTTGGAGGATTGGCCGAGAGTTCCTGATACACATCGTAGGCGTTGCGACCGTCCGATAACGTGACCGTGCGGAAGTCCACCCCGCTGTGGTGAGGTGATGGCGGCCGGACACCATTGCCCGTCTCAAGGATGATGCGGTTGTGCTCGGTCTCCACCACGTCAGTTGCCCCGCCAGTGGTCAGACCCCGCTTGCGCCAGATGGGCTCCCCGAAGCTGTCCCGCTGTGGCGGAATACCTTGGGAGTAACTGGGCATCCCAACCATGGTGCGGTCGAGGAAGGTGCGGGCTTCACGCATGTAGTTGTCCCCATTGGCGTAGGCCTTGATGCCTGACGATCCGGGGATGAGATTGGCCGAGAGGTTGCCCATATACTTGGCGATGTTCTCCCCGCCGTCCCCCGGATTGGCAATCGCCTGGATCACCTGGTTGAGGTTCATCAGGAAGGTCTTCTCGGAGAACGCAGAGGCGAGCGCCAAGCCCACTGCCATGATGCCATCCGTGCTCTTCTTGTTGTCCGGATTGGTCACCATCATGTCCACCAGATCGGCAATCATACCGAACGGCATCCCCACAGGATCGAAGCGCCCAATCGGGAAGTAGGTCTTGTGGCCATCCTCCCCCTCGTGGACGATACTGTAGGGCATCCATCCCGTGGCTTGGAGCTGCTTCCGGAGAGCTGGATCGGTGGGGCCGGAGCCAGTGATCTTCTCACCCAACGCAAGGTTCGCCGCCACGCCCATGAACATGGAGCCAAGGGCCATCTGGCCGATAGCGTGTGCCTGAGCCTCTGCGCCGAGTTTGCCCCCGAGCATCTGCTGGTACTCCTTCTGGAATACATTCAGGCCGGGCGTCATCTTGGTGGCATAGCGGAGCACGTTCACGGGGGTCTTCACAAAGGGCAGGATGAAGCTCGCTGCCGGCCAGTTGTGGCGGAAGTTCTGGACGCCCTTGCCCAGCGTTCCCTCAAGGAGGTCCTGCTGGAAGGTGGTCGTGCGGGCCTCCAGTAGTGCGGCGTTGTCGATCCCCCGACCCTCGGCATCAAAGGCATCCTGGAGCCGCTGCTTGATGTGGTTCCGCAAGGCATCGCCCTTGAGGCCTGCCTCGACACCCTCGACGGATGCGCGGGCCTGCACAACGGAGCGATAACGGAGCTGCTGGACGAACTCATCCACTGCGCCCAGACCCCGAGTAGGCATCCCAACGCCGGTACGATAGGCACCCTTGGCGGCGGTACCCGCAGCCTGCCCCAGCTTGCCAATGTCCTTGGAGAGGAGCGCGTTGTAGAACAGGTCCCAGGTGCTCTTGATGGGCTTCCAGCCAAGCTGTGGCTGCGTCACGCGGGAGCCGGCCCCTGAGGTGTACTCATTGCCGTGAGGAGCCAGCGGGGAGTCGGACTTGAGGAACGCATCCACCATGCCAGCCCAAGCGTCAGCCACGGAGTACACCGTGTAGGCGTATTCCTTCATGGCCTGCTTGCGGATCGCTGCCCCACGCCCACCCATGGCAATACCGCCAATGAGCTTCTCGGTGGGCCGAGCAGCCAGCATGTAGAGGTTGGTCGAGGTGTTGACTGCGTGGGTCGTCCAGTTCCACAGGAGGTTGTTGGTGAGGAGGAAGGTCCCCTCGTCAATCACCTTCCGCATCCAGCTTGGCTTGACCATCTCACGCAGCTTGGCAGGGTCACCCCCGGTCTGGTTCAGCAGGTCCACGAGACGCTCCGGAGGGAGGTCCTTGAACTTGGCGATGTCCTCGGGCTTGATGCCGAACTGGGCGCGTTGCCGACGAAGGCCACGACCGAAAGCAGCCCGCATGGACGCACCCTGAGCCATCATGTCGGCCGCAGCGGTGAGGCGCCGTGTCAGCTCCTTGTAGGCAGCCGCAGGGTCACCCCCGAAGTCGTCCAACATGCCGGCCTTGATACGCACGGCCAGCGCATGGGAGTCATCGAAGAGCTTGCGGGAGATGATGAAGGAGGCTTCCAGATCGGCCACCATGTGGGTAGCCGCCTCGCCCGACTTGGAGATTTCCCCCATGACGACTTCAGGGTCCGCCCCGAAGTGCCGCGCCGCGTTGTCGATCATCTGGCGGACCTTGGCGTCAGTCAGCACGGACCCACCCTTGGCGGCATCCATCTGGCTCTGGATCGAACGTGTGGTGGATGCAATGAGCGACTCCACATCCTCGGTCGCATTGAGCTTCTGCCAAGGGAGTTCTGAACGGGGCACCGCCTCGCCGGCATCAAGGGCTGCTTGACGGCTGCCGAACCTGTCGATCACCTCGGCCTCATGCCGGGCAGTAGCCACGAGACGTACAACACTATCCGCTGGGACCTCCACGGTGGGCTTGTAGGTCTGGTCCTTGGGACGGAGGGGGATGGCCGAAGCCTCGGAGCGGATTGGCTCGATGTCACCCTTGGCGGCCGGCGTGATGTCGCCCACCGAGATGTCGACCGTGCCGCGCTCACCCGTGGGGACTTCCATGTCGTCGGCCACCTTGGCGCCCGGCGCTGCGTCCAGCATATCGTCCACGGCCTCGGCGGTGCCCTCTATGGCCTCCCGTGCAGCTTGGTCCGCGTCGTACTTGGCCTGGAGGACATCCGCCTCCTCCATCGCAGCCTGAGCACCAGCAGTGTCTCCACGGCGGGAAGCCCGGATGGCCCGGAGACCCAGCTCGAAGATGCCCACAAGGGCGACATCCATGCCGATACCTTCAAGGGCGTTCTTCACGCGGCCCTCAATGGCGGTGTCATCGGGTGAGGCCGCCAGGTATTCCGTCACGGGGTTGCGCAAGGGCTCCCACTGGGTGAGCAGGTTCGAGAGGCGCTCCTCATGGGGGTCCATGGCGAAGAACCCAGCGACGGCGCCCTTGGCCACCTCGAAGCCAACACGGCCCGCCTTGGTGGTTTCGACGGCACCCTTGAAGGGTCCCAGCACCTTGCCCGCTCCCACCAGCCCGGTAACGAACTGGGAGACATCGACCGTGAGGCTATTGACCCAGCCGGTTTCCTTCAGGTCGCTCCGGGTGGCCTCATGGGCACGGCGGAACCACGACTTGTCTTCCTCAGTGGGCTCACCCGTGAAGAAGTCCTTGGTCTGGAACCCCGCGTCCACGATACCGGACCCTACAGAGTTGATGATGCCGGCCGGGCCCTGACGCGTCCAGTGGTCCTCGGTGCCCTCAATGCGCCCTTCGAGGTCTTCCTCTGGGACGGACATCGCGGCTGCCTCAGGGGCCTCCTGTTCGACAACAGGCACCTCTTCCGGCTGGCGGAGTTTCGCAAGGCGAGCGTCAACCTGCCCCAGAAGGGCTTCATCAATCTGCATTTGTCGTTCCTTTAGGTGGTCAGGTTCTTGATGTCCGCCAGCACGTCACCCGTCATGCGGGCCTTGACCTGGGCGAGGGCATCGGTGACCTGTCTGACGGTGGCCCCCACGCGCTGCCCCGAGTAGTACCCGTTGCCGCTTGAGGTGGGGATTGAGGCCCATTCACGGGCCAATTGGTTGACGAACGCCACGGTGCTCTTGGTGCCGGCCAGCCATGCCAGCAGGCCACGCCCAACGAGGAGCTTGGCGGCGAAGACATCCTGGAGGTCGCCATCGAACAGGGCCGCCTGAGGGAACCCCTTCCGGAGCTTCCGCAAGGTGGTCCGCACGATCTGGTAGCGGCCGAGGGCAGAGCTGTTCCACTTGTTCTTGGGGTGGTTGAGCATCTGGGTTTGCAGGGAGTCGATTTCCAGCAGGGTCATCCCCACCAGGTTCTTGTCGCCACCCGTTAGGGCCCCATAGGCGAGGGACTCGTTGTATCCCAGCCGCTTGTCGGTCCCCTCGGTGTGGCCGAGAAGGTCGAAGATGGGCTTCAGGGCGTAGCGCCAACCAGTGCCAGCCGTTGGGGCAGGACTTGGAGTTGGCACGGGGACTGGCACTGGGGCCGGCTTGGGGGCTGGCGGCGCTGGGGTCGGACGTACAGGCGTGACGATAGGCTCGGGAACCACTGGGTCATCGCCCAGCAGTCCCCGGATGATGGTCCAGAGGCTCATGTTGTGGTTCCTTTAGGTAGGCTGACCGAGTGCGGCCAGAAGTCCGTCCAGTGAGGCATTCTCACCTTGGCCGGGGTAGTTAGCTTTCCCGCTGGAGCCGGCCAGTGACGCCCACTCCTTTGAGAGGTTGTCCACGAAGTCGCTTGTTGAGAGCTTCCCCGACTGCCAGTCTTCCAGCCCACGCCTCTGTAGGAGCCACATTGCTATGGCGTCCTGTGTGCGCTGGTCGTATGGCTCTGAGCCGTCCAACCGGAGAGCCGCCATGGCGTCCCTCAAGGTACCTGGAAGAACCTGATACTTGCCGGCCGCACCAGAGCTACCGTTGGCCTTCATGGTCCCCTGAAGCTCCAACACCTGGTTGATGGACATGGAGGTCAGTTCGACATCACCACCCGTGTACTTCCCGTATCCGTGGGTGACATTGTAGTCCTGTCGGGTCCCCTCCTCATCAGAGATGAACGCCAAGAGGTTCTCGGTCGTATTTCCAGGCTGCGATGGGGCGGAGAGGGTAGGGCTCCCTCCACCGGCGGCTCCGAGGTTCGCCAAAACGGCGAGCACTGTTGCGCCCTCGGTCTCCTGCTTGTGGTCGTTGATTTGACCGTGACCCACCACGCGGTCGAGAGGCATCTGGTAGTTGTCGTGGAGGTAGTGGGCCAACTGGACGGAGGCCTGAACCTGCTCGGGCGTAAGGTCAGAGTCGTCATTGGCGATGACCTCCACACCCCAAGAGTTAGAGTTGGAGATGTCAGACCCATCCTGTGCCGGCCGCGTGTGCTGGCCCTTCTGGTCGTCAGCCAGAATACGGTGGATCGTACCCTCTCGGTCGATCACAAAGTGCGCCGGGAAGTTACGGTCCTTGAAGGTCTGGATCACCCCCTCAACCCCACCGCGCCCGGCCGTGTGGTGTACTACCAATGCGGATGGCCGGGTGAGTTTGCCGAAGTTCCAATTGCCCGAAGTCTTTGGCGTGTGGTCCCTTATCTTCGAGGGGTCCAGACGAACTGCCGTAGGGTTGGCCTGGAAGTACGATAGTGCCGTGCTGGCAGCCTCCGGACTCTTGGCTCCAGGTAATGGCCCTTGGGAAGTCGGTCCGACCGTGATGGGGGCGGGTGGAGTGTAGTCTGTACTCAGCCCCATCCCCTCACGCACCGTCTTCCAGATTTCCGTATTGTACTCCTCCAAGGTCAGGCCCATCCCCTCGGCCCGCTTCTCAAGGGTGGAGCGCGATGCCTCATCCATGGTGTTCAGGTCCGGAGGAGAGTCCCCACCGTAGAGGTTCTGGGTGGTCTCCGCGTAGTTGGGCCGTATGACCTGGGCACCGAACTCCCTACCAGCAGTTGCGGCGGGTGTGATGTCCACGGCGCTGCCCTGTGCGGGTAATGCTGGTGGAGGTGGTGGCGACGAGATGTCCTGAGCCAGAGTGGACAGTTCCTCCACAAGGCCCTTCTGGGTGGCCGCCTCTTCAGCCCGCATCTGCTGGGCATCCGTCTCGGAGATGTACTGTGGGTCAGCCGAGTCACTGTCCCGGTCGATCCGCTTGAGGACCAGCTCGCCGGCCTCATAGATGAACTTCTCGCGGTCGTAGATGGTGGCCTCCGGATTGGCCAGCACCCAGTCGATCACCATGCCCTCGAAGTCCTTGGTGGCTTCCAGACCCTCATCGGTCAGGCCGTCTGGTGCGAACATGGCGCCCACATCGTCTGGCGTTGTCCGTTCCTTGATGGTGGTGGTGAACCGTCGAGCTGTCTGGGAGCCCAGCACATCGTTGCCCACGCTCTGGCGCTTCTCTGCGCGGTCCAGCATGGTCCTGAAGGTGGTTGGGTTCCGGATCACACCACTGGCCACCAGGTCGAGGATGTCCCTCGGGCCGGCACCATCTTGGATCATCCGCTCGACCAGCATCAGGTCCGCTGGGTCCTCAAGGGTGTTCTCATCCATGAAGGTCCTGCGAGCGTCGGCCAGCTTCTTGCGGGCCTCAGGGTCGTAGCGCTCCCACGCCTTGATGACATCCTCGGGCACCGCTACCAGAGGGGTCTCCGAGAGGTGCTGGAACACGGTGGAGACGATCTTGCCCTCGGCCTCCTCATCGGCTGCCTTGTCGATGGCGGTCTGTTGGGTCATCTGGCGCCGGGCCTCGACCTCAAGGGCCGCCACGGTGGTCGCCTTCAAGTCCCGATAGGCCGGGAGCGAGGAGAACTTCACATCGTAGCCGGGGAGCTGCTGGTCTAGGAGTTCCAACAGGTAAGGGTCGCCGTGCTCAATCGCCTTGGAGGCAATCGTGGCGGCCAGCTCCTTATCGAAGTCCTCCATGCGGATACCCGACGCCAACGCCTCGTCGCGCTGCTGAAGGATGTCCTCCATGACCAGCCCGTAGTCGGTCCCCTCACCCTCCGAGACGCCCTGAATGGAGGCGTGGTCGATGGTGTCCCCGATGATGGCCGCCCGAGTGTTGACGTGGCCGTTGTAGACCGTCTTGGATCGTTCGGCGGTGTGCGTCTGGTAGGCCTGCTCGGTCAGCAGCTCGACGTGGGGATTGAAGCCGGCGAGGACCTCCACATCATCCGTGTCCACATTGGAGGCGATGAAGTCGGAGAGGAATGTCTGGAAGGCCTCTGGGTCGTCTGAGTCCCGGCCATCCCACATGGTATAGGCCTGTGAGAACGACTCCCGCATCTTGATGCCCTTGAAGTTCCCCTCGGTCCTCTTGTAGGACTCCATGAAGACCGGAGAGGCGTTGGCCGGAATGGTGCCATTTGAGACACCCGCAGCCCAGCCCGTCTGGTTGCCCCGATTGAAGGCGGCCTCACCCCGCACGGCGTCGGCCTTTGCCTGCTCGGCGTTACGCTTCTCCATCCACCCACGCAGGCCCGTATCGACCGCTGCAAGTCCTGCTGCCAGTTCATGGAGCGATGAGGGGGCGGCTTCAGGTGGGCGGACGTAGGTGTTGACCGGAGTGGCTACCGGCTGGAGAGGAGTAGGGCGAGCGATGCGGGGCGTGGATGTACGGGCCATGGGTTCCTCTAGGCTTTGAGTGCGCCGCCAATGCCCTGAAGGATGTACCCAAGGGGATTAGGGGCGGTTGGTCGCTGCACCGAGCCGATGCGGTTCTGGATTGTGGTGTTGGTGGCCTCCATCTCGGTCGTGAGCTGGGCCACCTTGGCGTTGTAATTGGTCTTCTCGTTCTGTGCCTTCTGAGCCAGCTTGAAGCGCATCCCGCCGAGGATGTTGCCAAGGGAGATGCCACTCACCCCCGCACTGTTTCCGGAGACCTCACCCGCAGCCAGCGCCTCGGCGCCCTCAATGTTGTTCTGCTGCTGGCCATCCACGAAGGCGTCGTCCTCCTGAAGCATACGCAGGGAGAGCTGGCGCTGTTCGTCACGGCCTGAGGCTAGGGAGTTGGTGTAGTTCTGCCGCCACTGGGTGGCCTTGTTGTTGTAGTCCTCTTGGGCGGCACCAAAGGACACCACGCTCGAAAGGACGCTGATAATGGCAGTCGCGCCTGGGAAGCACACGGTGCTACTCCTTGATGAAAGTGGTGAAGGGCAGGTCGAAGGGCCCTAGCTCAATGGTGGCCAGCTCCTCGAAGCCCATCCACCGGAGCCACCTGAGGTGGACCTTGTTGCGGAGGTCCGCGAAGCAGAAGACGCCGCCATACATTCCAACCAGCTCGTCCAGATGGGGCATGAGCTTGCGGTGTATCGGGATGGACCTTGGTACGGCAGCGTTAGTGGCCACCATCCAGAGTCTCCCATCGGCATCACTGCCCCACAGGAGGAGAGGCTTGCCGTCCTCCACCAAGGTCAACACGAGGTCTGATCCCCGGATAGCCCGGTCCATGGTGGAAGGCATCAAGGACCCCGTGCCGGCATACCACTCGGCCATGTCAGCGAAGCGCACGTCTCTGAGCACCGCCTCAACGTCACTTATGGTGGGGACGCGGACTTCCATCATCCGCTCCTCGTTGTGACTTGGAGGCGGTACTGGAGGGAGTCCCACGAGGACGGGAAGATGGTGTCGTTAATCATCTCCAGCTCGACCTCCTCAACGGCAAGCCCAACGTCGAACGTCTCCTCGCCTGAGCTTGAGACAGGGACCTTGTTGTTGGTGATGCTGGGGTCCCCGATCTGCCGCGCCGAGTACTCATCTGGCAGTTCCACACCGTCCGTTGACCGGGCGATGAAGCGGTAGGTGGTGGTCTTGGTATGGGACACCCGGACGGACACAATTTTCATGTCATCCACCAGAAGCGCCGCGCCCTCGGAGTTCGTCAGGTAGGGCTTGGGCGGGATGCGGTTGGCCACGGGTATGGCTCCAACCCAGAACTTGGGGGAGGCCACGTCAGAGAACACCTTGAGGGTGGTGTCCGTGAGCCATTCCAGCTCCAGGTTGTCCCCACGCTGCTCCCCGGTCTCCGCAATGTCCTGCCGGGAATAGGCAACGAACTGCCCACGCTTGGAGGCCGGCACCGAGTAGGGCAGGGTGACGACATGATGGTCAGACCCAGCGGCGGAGATGAAGGTTTCGTCCACCCGGTGGTCGGCTCGGAGTGGGACATACTCTCCCTCGTCGCCCTCGTATTCCGTCTCGATGACCTCAATGGTGCTGACACCACTTGGCCAAGAGAGGAGGAGGTAGACCTTGGAGCCGGCCATGCCCACCCAGAGCACCTTGTCCACCGAGGGGAACGTCCAGCGGTTCCATGCCGACTGGACCCTCTGATTGCCACTGTTGAACCACTGGTAGAGGAAGAAGCCATTGGGGAGTGCCCCGGAGATGACCGCCGCCATGGACGATGAGTCGCTGACCTCAAGCTGACGCAGGAGGCCGCCAATCAGGTTCGGACAGTGGCCCGTGATGTTGATTTCCCCAGCCGGCCTTGGGCCATCGTACTGGACCTCCGTGAAGTTGTTCCAGAGACCCCTTGAGGTTCCGAACAGCAGGGAGGACTGACCTACAGGCTCCGGCCGCAAGACGCCATCGTACTCGTAGGTCGTGATTGGCTTGTTCTCGACGGTATCCTCGCGGATGTTCTCCTGCCCAGAGGACAGACGTATCTGCGCCCGGTCGGACCAGAACTGGAGGCTCTCGCCGGCCACCACAGAGGACTTCACGAGGGTCACCTTGCCGGTGGTGATGCGGTAGTGGATTGGCGCCGTGTCGAGCCGGGTCTGCACTGTGTCTGGGAAGAAGGAATAGGCGTTGCCGGAACGGCTCAACCCATACCAACCATCCCCCACCACGGCCAACCGAGCGTCGATGAACTGGAGGTCCACGATGTAGGAGCCGATGAAGTAGGGGTCCTTGGAGGACTTGATGCCATCCCCCGCAAGCCGCTCACCCCAAGTCGTGGGGCCCACAGTGAAGGTGTTCAGGCCCGTGTTGGTGATGACCTGGGGCATGGTAGCCGGGTTGATGGTGGTGGCGGTGTCCGCCGCTATGACCTCCACCCACTGGCCGTCCTGAGCGCCCCCTTGGTATTCCAAGAAGTAGTCATGGGCGAGCGTCACGTCCTCATTGCTGACCGCCACCAGGTATCCTTCCCAAGCAACTGTAGGGAGGTCCCCGAGGTCGCGGACGCGATCCTTGAAGGCGATGAACTGCTGGCCACCCAGACCATCCTCGGTCCACACACGGAAGTCCGCCGTACCACCAAAGATGAGGAGGGAGCTGCCGCGCCGCTCAATGGCGAAGCCCGGATAGCCGGCTGCCGTCAGTGTCGGGATAAGCGTGGACTCGAAGACATCCTTGAACTCTTGCGCCAAGCGGTTCGTGGCGATGAACGCAGCGTTGGCCGAGGAGGAGTTGTCGGGGGTGGTGTACGCCACGCTCCATGTGGTGCCGCCGATCTGAACGCTCATCCGGTAGGCCGTCGAGTAGTTGGCCGACTTGAAGTGCGCCAGTGCGTGGTTGGATCGTGCGGGGCTCTTGGTTGCGGACATGGCCGGCTTGACGCGGCGGTTGGCCAGGAACGTCACGTCTTCCACGGTGGCCGCCGCATAGCTCCGGAACGCCGGGAGGGTGGACGTTAGGTACGCCGAGATGTCGCCCGTGATGGTAGCGGGTGTGCCGGTCACCAAGTTGTAGATGCGCAGGTCCCCATCCTCGACCACCACAAGGTAGTCCTCGGTGGCGGAGCGGGTGATGCGGTGCTGGAAAGGTTCGTCCCAGCTCTTGGCAATCGTGGAGATGACCTTGGAGCCATTCCGTGCGCGGGCGCCGTTGAGCAGGTCATTGAGACAGTTGTTCTGGTCCTTGGCGGAGGCTTGGTTGATGGCCTGGTCGGACTGCTGGCTGATACCTTGGATGAGGGAAGCGACACTGAGCTTCTCGAAGCTGGTTCCCATTAACGGTTCCTTCTCATCCTCTGGAAGTGTGGGTTGCGCCTCAGGTTGCGCGGCCTGAGCTTGGCGTCGAACGACTGCGCAATACTGTGCGCGGCTGCGAGCTGCTCGGCGGAGGGACGCATGGAGGCGTCACCGGGCGTCTGCTGGTTGGCGTACTGGAAGGCAGCATAGAGGGCCACGTACCAGCGGATCGGCTGTGGGAGTTCCTCGAAGCCCATCCCGAAGGTGGCCTCCAGGTGGACCGGGCCGTCGAACTTGAAGCTGCCCTTGTCCATGTCGAACAGCCGTGTGCCGTTCTGTGTCAGGGAGCGGTCCATGGAGACGTAGGTGGGGACGAAGCTCAGGAGGTTGACTGGAAGGCCAATCTCTTTGTTGGCGTCTGGTGTCAGCGTGAGGCGCTGCTGCTTGTTGAAGTGCCAGTCGCCCGTAAGCACACCCAGAAGGGCAGTACCGAGCGTGTCCTCGGCCTCACGGGCAGTCGGGCGGGCGCCTTCACCAAGGGCACCAGTAGGCGAAATACCCCGAGCACGGAGCACCACGTTCACCGCGTCCAGCTTGGTAAGTGGAACCGGCGTGTCGAGGGAGATGGCCATGAGAATACCTTAGTGTGTCATGTGGCAGCATTGAAAAAGCAGGGGCCGTTAGGTCCCTGCTTCTGGTCAACTCAGTGTGCGACTAGCGGGCGGTCTTGCGGACCTCGTAGGAGCACTCACGACGCAGGGCGCCATGGCCTTCGAGCTGCGAGGCGATCAGCAGGGTACCCAGGCGGTCATCCTTCTGGGACATCGTGACCTTCATGCCACGACGCTTCAGGGTGCCGACTGCCATGCCGTTCGCAATCACACCGACCGTGGGCGTGAAGTCACCATTGTACTTGGCGAAGGAGTCCGCCGTGTAGTTGGTGTTCGGGATGGAGTTGGTGCCACGGATCGAGAGGCCGGCCATCGGACCCACAGTGCCCGCCGAACGGTTGCCCGCGCCGGAGGTCGCCTCGGTGTCGATGCCGGTGTAGCGGGCCAGCAAGAGCTGCTGCTTCCAAGGGAGCCAGAAGTCGGGCTGACCACCACCAACGTCATTGACGCGGATGTACTCGATGCCGTCGAACGCAGCGTCTTCCAGCTTGGAGGGATCGGTCGCCATGTCCGCATGGAACGAGTAGCCGGGCACGGGGCCGCCCTCATAGGGAGCATCCGTGGTGCGGCCAGCAAGGACCAGCGAGCGGCCGATACGACCATTCGACACCGAGGCCAGGCTCTCACCGAGCTGCTTGGCGTAGGGACGGGCCAGTTCATAGTGGAGCAGCAGCTCATCAATCTCGGCAATGAACACCGCGTCCACCGTCATGTTGTCCACCGAGATTTCCACCTCGTTGTGCTCAACGCCGCCGCCCAGGATCACTTCGCCGGGGATGTGGTCAACGCCGTCACGCTTGCGGCCGATGATGGGGAAGGTGTCCGCCTTGCCGGAGGAGATGTTCTTGACGAAGGTCTTGCCGTTGGCGAAGTCGAAGGTCTGCTCCCAGGCTTCGAGGGTCATGTCCCCGAAGTCCACCATGAACAGTTCGCGTGGATCGGTACCGGCGTTGGACTTGCGGCCGGGGCGAGAAACGGAGTCGGAATAAGCGCTCATAGAGGCTCCTTGGGTTGAAGTCGGTTACTTGAAGATCGCTGTGTTGACGACCTGTTGTGCTGCTTCCACAGCGGTCTTGGGGATGTCGTCCGGCAGGGTGGCGAAGGCGTTGGCCACCTTTGCTGCACGGTCCCCCACCATGGATTGAACAGCACCCTTGAAGCCGAACGTGGCGGCAAAGATGATGGCCCAACCGCTCAGGTACCACTCGACAATGTTGGGGTTCACTGTCTGTAGGAACTGAAGGGTCTCCATGGCGTAATCCCGTGCCGGTGGAACAAACAGGCATGGGATAAAGATGATGGTCGGGACGGACCAGAGGATCAGGATGAACTCATCCTTCCAACTCGACTGAGCTTGTCCAGCCCAAGCGAGGTCCCACTCCACCTCCGAAGCGATCCGGTAGGCTGCCAACTGTGAGCGAGCCTCGTGTTCCGCCAGTCGGTTTCTGGTCTCTGCTTCCCGCAGGACGTTGCGGCGCTCCAGGTAGCCCTTGACCTCGGAGTAGACGAACTTGCCTACCTCAAGGACCGGGGCGGAGAAGAGGCCACCAATGAAGGTGAGGAGGCTCATTAGCTGCCATACCCGAGGGCCATGCGCTTCGCCACGAGCTGTCGGGCCACCTGGTCGGTGCCGGCTGCACGTTTGGCCTCGCGGGCTTCCTCCTTGTTGGCGAACTTCTTGAGGCCGGTACCAGCCGGGGCGCCACGGCCCTTGGTGGCATCACGCTTGGGCAGGCGTGGCTTCTGGGTGGCCGTTCCGTTCTGGGCTGCGTGACGGGTCAGCAACAGCTCCACGGCCTCCATACGGGCATCCTCGTCGCTGCCCTTGAGGACGGCGTTGAAGCGCTTCTGCTGGGCCTCGGTGTAGCCGCCTTCCTTGCCCCACTTGAGGGCCTCGGAGAGGACTTCGGGACCCTTGGCAGGATCACCCGCAATGGTGCCAGCGAGAGCGAACAGGGGGTCGTCCCGCTTGGCATTCTTGTTGGTGGCCGCGTCCTGCTGGGTGACCAGAGCCGCCTCGACGTTCTTGGCCATCTCGCGGGAGACGCCCATGTTCTCCAGGTAGGCGTAGGTGCCTTCATTCAGGGAGCCCGGAACGTCACCGTCAGCGTTGGCCCAGAACTCGTCAGAGAGGGCCTGCTCGTTCAGCTTGCCGTCTTCGTTCTTGTACTGGGCGTCCCACTTCTCGGTGTCCTCGGGGTCGAACTCACCAAGGTCTTCGGGAGGCTCATTTCCCCCTTCATCGCCTTCGTCATCGCTGCCCTCGGTGTCCTCGCCAAGGGTGATGTCCTCGTCGCCCTCCGCTTCGTCATCCCGCTCGCCGGCACTGAGCTGGACGCGGCCTTCACTGGGGATCGACTCGATGCCCGTCTCGTTGTCCTGCTCGATGGACTTGTCATCCATGGAGATGGAGATGCTGCCCTCGGAGGAGACCGAGGTGTTTACGTCTGACATAGGATTTCCTTACTGTTGTGGCTGCTGGGCCATTTGCGACATGAGGTCCCCACCCGCAGCGGCGAGGGGGCCGGTGGCCTTGTCGAGCATGGTCCGTTGAGCTTCCTGCTGGACCTTCTCCTGCTTCTCCGAGGCCAACTGGTCGGGCGTCTTGACGAGACCCTCAGTCTTGACCGCTCGGTGCGCCGCAGTGCGCCGGAGGAAGTCGTCCCCGTTGATGCTTGCGGCGAAGCCTTCAGGGGTCAGGATTTGTTGACCCTCGGAAGCCCAGTCCATGAGGTTGGAGTGCTCGGTGGACTGCCCGATGCTGTCGAGCCCGGTGACGACATCGACCTCGACCATCCCCTCTGGGAGGGCCGCCATGTCCTTGTCTTCAAGCTCGTGGAGGTGGATGAAGCGGAGCACGTACCAACGCTGGTAGCCCTGTGCGAGGCTCGTGTAGAGCCCACCCATTGCCTGGTCCAGCTCGTTGGCCATACGCTTCCACTCCTCGGCGGTGACACGCTCACCTGACCGCTGGATGGCGGCCTGCATGGCGAACGCATAGCCAAGGCGACGGGCGGCCTTTTCGTACTCATTGGAGACGACACTGAGGTCACCTCCCTTGGGGACTTGGAGGGTCGTCACGTCAACCGCACGGCCGGACAGAACGTCCAGTGTGTCGGCCTCCTGCACGTCCTTGATGTTGGTGTGCCCGGTGGGGTCCACGAAGAAGAGGAACCACGCCAAGGCAGCCGCGCCATCCTGAAGGGCAGCCGCGAAGTTCTCGGTAGCCTGGAGGTCGCCCTCGTAGTCACCGCAGTAGGGCAGGCCCCAGTTGGCGCCCTGAGGCAGGAGCATTGTGCCGGGCATCATGGGGGCGACATCGAACGGTGAGTAGGACTCGGTGTCCGCGATGATGTGGCCGCCCTCGACCTCCTGCCAGTAGACCCACTCCCGCTCGCCTGCATCGTCTGTGATGAGCTTCTGGCAGTGGTAGATGGTGACCTCATCCTCCCACTCGGACTTGGCGGGCTTCGTCTTGCCGGCTCGGGCTGTCTGCATGGCCTGCTTCACGTCATCATCCGCCACGGCCACCGTGATGGAGTCCCTGAGGACGGTCACGAGAGGTAGGCCACCTGCATCACGCAGGCACACGTAGTGGTTCAGGTCGTAGGTCCGTGGGGTGTTGATGTCGGTCCAGATCGTGCAGCCGTTGCCGGTGACCAGGAAGAGCCGCATTGACTTGGCGTAGACATCGCGGGCCGAGGTGCGCTTGAGGCGCTGGCGGTGGGCTTCTTCACGCCGGCTCAGGGCGTAGGTCATCTGGCTCCACAGCTCAGGCTCGTTCTTGATGTCGTCCTTGATGCTCGTTTCCTTGGGCGTGTAGGATGCCATGGGGAGGTTCGGAGGGAGCGCTGCGAGCATCAGCTTGTTGGAGAGGGAGTTGACGCAAAAGGCATTGGTGGACTGGTTGGTGACCTCAATGTCGTCATCTTCTTGCCAGTTCTCGGGGAGGAAGACGGTGGGGATGGTCAAGTCGGCCATCCGCCGTGCTCTCTCCTCTGCGCCATTACGGCCAGAGATGCGGGCGTTGTAGAAGTCCTCTGCCGTCTCCCCAAGTCCGGTCCCGTTAGGGTCGTTCTTCATGGGTGGGTCCTTATGGACTACATCTGGATGCCGGCCTTATCGGCCACTCGGTAGTCCTCCTCCTCGGTGCTGCCGGAGCGGACACGGTAGTTGGGTCCATCCTCGGTGCCGAAGTTGCGGAGGTTCTCGTCACGGCGGGTCTGACCCACCTTGGGGGCGTCTGCCGCTGCTAGAGGGGCTGCCGGCGATGCGGCCGGTGTCTCAGGCTGCGATTGGGCGGCGCTGCCGCCACCCCCACCAAAGAAACACATATGGTTCTCCTTTATGTGCGACCGGCCGTAGCGTCTTTGTTCTGCTGGGCGGTTCGCTTGCTGATTGACTTGACCTTGCCGTCCTCCTCATCCTCCATGGTGACATCGAAGTAGTCGGAGGCTTGGTCGGGGGCATAGGTCGGCTTGTTGATTGGGGCCTTGGGTTGGCCCCCAGAGAAGCACATGGCTATTCCTCCACAGTCTCGGGGTCGGGCCGCTCCTGAGCGTACTCGATGGTGGCGATGAGGCGCTGGGCGAGCCCAACCTCTCCGGCCCGACGATGGGCATCCACCTCCCGCTCGTGCTGGCCCACACAGGACGGCTGGAAGTTGTCCTTCAGGTAGTCCCGAATGGCCGACGCCGTGTTGAGGGTGACGTTGGGGATGAGGTTGGGTGGCCTCTCGCCGGGGCCCTGTGTCCGCTTGAAGTTCGGGCGGGGACGGTTCGTGGCCATCTATTTGCTCCACTCTGGGTCGCCGTCGAGGTACTTGACGTACATCTCGATGTAGCGGGCTGCCTTGTTGAGGTCCTCCAGGCCGTTCTTGAACGGGTACCGGAAGAGGTACTTGAGGGCGTTCCCCCGGCACCAATCCAGTCCCACCATCTGGGCATAGAAGGTTGGCTCGATGGGGAAGCGGTCGTAGTGGCTTGGGCGGGTCACGTTGTCGCCGGCCGCACGGTTTGGCTTCCAGTCGGCGCCGATCAGCAGCGCGATGTGCCGCTTGATCTTGGTGATGGTATTGGTGAGCTTCTCGGCATCATCGTCGGCACCAAGGAAGCTCTCGACCACCTCACGCTGCCACTTGGTGAGGTCGTTGTAGTGGAGCAGGTCGCCCACAGTGGGGGCATCGCCCTCGAAGATGATGGTCCCGTGGCGGGAGTCGTTCAGGTAGGTTACCAAGGGGTCACTCCGTGGCTGGGATGATGGCGGAGGTGACATCGGTGGCTAGAGCATCGAGTGTCTCCACAATGCGGAGACTTGCGGTGATGTCGATGTCCACCATTCTCACCCGGCCCCGAGCCACACGCTCAACACGCTGGCGGATGGACTGGATGTCGTCCGCTAGGCTCCGTCCAAAGTCGGCTGCCCGGCTGCTCATTTGAAGGCCCACCACATGGCAGCCAACAGCCACGCCATGAAGAACAGCCAGACGCCGACCGGGATGGCGATGACGATGGCAGCGATGATCCACCACGAGATGGCGATGTAGCCCGCCACGTTGAGCAGGATGAGGCCAGCCGCGACGATGGCCCAGATGATGTGCATGGTGGTGGTCCTTTAGGTGGGTTGCGGGACCCAGAGGCGAACCTCATGGGTGTCCATGTTGTAGTCCTCGGCCAGAAGTATCTTGGCCAAGCGGGCGGTTCGGATGGCGTCCATCTCGGTGAGGCCGGCCTTGTCGTAGCGGCACACGATGGCCTCCCACACGGAGCAGGGCCCAGCGGAATGCCACTTGATGACCTCCTCGCCCTTGTTCTTGCCTCGGGTGATGACGCCGGCCTTGGGGACCAGACGGTCAGGGTTGTCCACGATGTCCCGAGCCCGCGTCATGCCGATACCGGGGCAGCCGGGGAAGCCATCCACAGCGTCACCAGCGAGGGCTTGGACGTAGTGGTTCAGGCGGGCTTCCAGTGGCGTGATGGAACGCACGATGGGGTTCTTGTCGGCGTCCACATCACGGAGCTGGAAGTGGAGACCGGGGATGGTGGCGAAGTCCTTGTCCCGTCCCACCACGATCTTCTCGCCGGGGATGAGGGTCTCGGAGGTGGCGAAGATGCCCAGAGCGTCGTCCGCCTCGATGTAGGCGTAGTGCTCGGCACCGTACTTCTGCCTCAGGTATTCCTTGAGGGGCTGGAGCAGGAGCGGCCGCACGGATGCCTTGCGGTTCGACTTGTAGTTGGGATCGACACTGAGACGCCAGTTCTCGGCGCCGGGACACGAGAGGAACACCTTCATGTCTGTGGCGCCGAGCTTGGTCATCAGCCAGTGGATCGTGTTATCGACAATAGCCTCGCCTTCCACCCTACGGGCGAACGGCTCCACAAACCCTGTCTCGGTTTCGATGGTGTTCTGAGAGGCCGCCGCTGCGACGAAGGCAATGGTGTCCCCGTCCACGAGGATGGTGCGCTGTGCCATGGTGGGTCAGTAACCCTCGTGCCAGCAGCTCACGATGTCGCCCCACAGGCCATCGTAGGACATATCGTATGCCGTGAAGATGTTGAGGGTGGACACCAGGTAGTACAGGAGGAAGCAGGTGTTGCCGGCGATGACCAGCGGGAGGACAAGAACCACGATGAGGCGGTTGAACCAGTTGGGGCATCTCGACGGCTCGTAGTTGAACAGGTCGATGACGATGAAGACGGCGGTGGAGATGGCAAGGATAACGACGAGGGCAGCAGTGACGAAGAGGGCCATGGAGGCTCCTTACAGCTTGGTTGAGGTTTCGAGGGCCAGAAGACCCTCCTTGGTGATGTGCCACTGGCGGGAGTAGCTCTTCCCATCTGGCGCTATGGTGGTCACCCAGCCCATGGACGCCGCAAAGGAGACGCTGATCGCCTCCTCCCTTGCGTAGTTGGAGGCCAGGTAAATGGGGGACTCCCATGCCTTGGTGAGGACTTCCCACACTTGGGTAGGGATGGGACCGAGGTAGCCAGTCCCGGCCACAGCGCGTGACCTTCCCCCCATGGTCTACTTGCCGGTGTTGATGCGGAGCAGGCCGTTGATGGCGCCAGCGGTGGCGAACTCGGCAGCCGGCACGACCTGGATGCGGTCACCTTTGGCAACCTTGCGGACGGCGGAAGGCTGGGTCGCTTCGTCGCTGTAGGTGGTGCCCTTGGTGGCAGCGTCCGCAACGGTCAGCGCAAGGCCGGTCACATCGACTGTCCCAATCTTCACCGAGATGACACCGCCAGTGGTAACGTCAGCCTGGACCACGCCGAGGATTTCATTAACGAAGCCATCCACTGGGGCGACGACCTCAATGGTGGTGCCGGCGAGCAGTTCGGTCTGGGGGATCGAGAACGGCACGAAGTAGTCATTGCCCATGTGCAGGGTCATAGGTAGTCCTTTCAGTTGTGAAGAAGGTTGTGGTGTCTAGGCGAGGGCTACCTCTGCCTTCCACTGGCGCACCCACCCACAGGCGGCGCTAAACGAGACCCCGAAGAGTTCGCCTAACTTGGTGCCGGAGGGTCGGTGATGGAGCCAGTAGTCCTTGGCAGCGGCCAGCCGTGTGGCGTACCGCTCTTGGTTGGTCTTGATGGCGTGTAGTGCACCATCGAGTGCGCTTAGGTGGTCTGGGTTACAGCAGGCCCGGTTCCGGCAGGTATGATCCACCTCGTGGCCTTCCGGTATGGGCCCCTTATGTGCCCGGTAGATGAAGCGGTGGAACATCTCCGCCACTCTTCCCCCGTCGATGGAGCCCCAGGTTTTCCTTAGGTAGCCATCCGCATTGAGGAGATGAGAAAGGCAGACGATGCAGCCGGACTCCATCTGGACGAACCACATTGGACGGGCCTTACCCATCAGTGTGTGTCCAGCCAGGTGAGGCCATGCTTGGTATCGACCGCCAGTTCACCCCGGAAGTTGTAGTACTCTGCCGTTCTCCTCATCCCTTCAGCCGAAGCCTCCGCAATGATGGCCTGGAGGCCGTCCCGATGCTCGTAGCCCCCTTCATCGTGGACCCAACCCATCAGGCCGAAGTCCACGTCAGGGAACAGTCCGCGCTCCGCCAAGTAGGCCTTGGTCTCCAGCAGCCACTTCTTGCAGACGATGGAGCCGCCGCCTTGGAGTAGCTGGTTGAGGGAGGCATGGGCCTTGCGGATGGAGAGCTTCCGGCCGTCGAGAGCGATGATGAAGCCGAACTGCTTGCCCTCGGAGACAACTGCCGCTTGGAGGTCCTTCAGGCCAGTAATACCGGACATGAAGCGCCGCTTTACGTCAGCGCCCTTGGTGATGAACGCCATGGTCTGACGGTCGGGGGTGACGAAGTTGGGGATCGTCTTCTTGGCCCACTGGACGTACCGCTTTGCGTCGGCGTGATCGGCCAGCTTCTCGACATCCTCGGGGTCTACACCGACCTGCATCCCAAGGTTTAGGTTCCCAGCGCCATAGAGGAAAGCGTAGGTGGCCGTCTTGGTTTCCGCACGGGACAGGCCGGTCAGCTTGCCATTCTCCGCGTGGATGTCGAGACCTGGGGTAGATACCCTTCGGGCAAACTCCCCACCATCGTAGTCCCACAGGTAGTGGCCGAGTAGGCGTAGCTCCAAGCCCGACGCATCGGAACCAGTCTGTACCCATCCGGGTGTTCCGGGACGGAAGAGCGAGCGGCATTCCGCTCCAAACCCGCCATGCCAACCGTAGATAATCTCCTTGGAGACCACCTTGCCGTCAGCGTCCTTGGTTTCCTTTACGGAGACCGAAGGGACTTGGCCCAGGTTCGGGTTGTTGTGTGCGCCTCGGTGCGACACGGTACCGAGAGGGTCGATGCGTCCGTGGAGACGACCATCCTCTGCACACAAATCGTTCCAGCTCTTCCGTCCGTCCGCCATCTGGCCGAGCGTCTTGGACACCACAAGGTATTCCAGCACCACGGCCTTCAGGGTCTCGGGAATGACGGTATTTGGGATACCCTTGATGGTGGTTTCATCCACCTTGGCTTGGTCCCCATTCGCCCCACCGTACTCAGATGGGGTCCACCCGAAGACGGCCTGGAGTCGATCCCCCAGATGTTGCCGCGACTTCGGGTTGAACTCGGTCCACTTGATGCGGACATGTGCTGCGTCCGTAGAGTAGTGGGCCTTCGGTGGTCCCACATACGGCTTCAGTTCCTTGCCGGTCTTCTCGGAGAAGCGGCGCAAGGTAACGCTCGGAAGGTCGGTGCGGACCTCTGAATAATCTCTGGCCGGCTTGATGCCCGTCTTGATGTCGTCCAACGGTTGCCACCACGCACCGAAGGCAGCTTTGAGTTCCTTCTCCAGCTCGGCCTGACGGGTCTTGAGCTTGGAGGTCAGACCAATGGCAGTCTCCAGGTCATACCCATAGCCGCGCTTCTCAATGCCCAAGCATTCCACCCACATGTCGGCTTCGAGCTTCACCGAGCGTGGGCTCCAGCCGATCCCATGGGCGGCCTTGGCGGAACCATTGAGGTGCGCCTCCACGAGGGAGAGCAGCTTCTCGGTGACCTCAACGTCCACCACGCAGTAGTCCTGCATGGGCTTGCACCACGCGGCCCACTCGTAGAGCTTGGGAGCACCCTTGTCGTCTACGGTGAAGAGGGGATGATACTCCTCTGGCACAACGGACTTGTCGTGACCTGACGCCTGGTAGAGCTTGTTCAGCTCCTTCACCTTGGCGGAATACTCACCCTTCTGAAGGCCCAGACGGTAGCCCCACGCCTCCAGCTTGTGCGCCCCGATCATCTGGCCGGGGAGAGACCCCTTGCGCCACCTTGGGAAGTCGAGCTGCTTGAGGGCGTCCACCGGCCAGATCATCTTGGCGAGCAT
>Ga0210043_1000406_pt1 | contig 45257 bp, 46 predicted proteins | sample CryGeymet201501t_FD_183990 | JGI IMG/M metagenome (GOLD analysis project Ga0210043, IMG submission 183990) | Groundwater microbial communities from Crystal Geyser aquifers in Utah, USA - Crystal Geyser metaG 2015-01t (SPAdes) (version 2) | ecosystem: Environmental > Aquatic > Deep subsurface >... | reverse complement strand
CGTTATGTGTAAGTGTGGTTCTATCCTCTGAATTAACATTAGTGTTAGAAAATTTTAGAAAAACCCCACCACACATTTTTAATAATTTTTTAAGGACATAAAGATAATCTTTTATTATTTTTAGCTTTCAATATAATACAATCATATATGCTATATTCTGTTTTGAACTTAATATAATCTTTTTTATATTCTAACTTTTCGAGAATAGTTGTAGTCATCCAATTATCATTTCCGTATAATATATTGATACAGTGACCTATTTTTATTTCTTTGTATAAATTAGGATAATCCTCCGATGTATAAGAATTCGAAATCTCACCCAATATTTTATTATCATCCTTTCCCAAAACAGGATATATTTCTATTATGTCACCAACCAAACCCTTACCATCTCTCAATCTTATTAATTTAAATTTTTTCATATATACTTATTAATTTTTATGAAAACACTTTTTTATATCCATCAGGAGCATCTTCTAAATTAAATACTCTTGCTTTTATTTTATCAATATTATTATTTTTTAGCTTTCAATAATCTATGATGTCCATCTAGAACCATATGATATTTTCCATTCTTTTTTAAGACTATTATTGGAAATTTCAAATCAGACCTTTCACTTCTATCTAATGTTTCTTTATCTGTTTTATCTCTATGAGCACATTTATTAAATATATCCTTTATGGGAATTTCAATAACTGGTATATTATTTTCATCAAGATACTTTTGAACATCCTCAATTTTTATTTTTATTCCACCTACTTCCCAAGATGGTGGTGGTTCATTAGATGTTCCATAATTTTCACTCCTAAAATCCCTTGATGTTTTAGGTGTTATGTGTTTTAAGTGTTCTATTGATGATTTTCTCTGCATAATTTTTTAGCTTCGGTAAATGTGTAACATCTACCAATATGACTTTGTGATTTATTATTTTTAAAGACTTCGTACTTACCTACCAGACGTGGGTGTACCGATTCTTGGATGAAACAACCTTTATAAAGCCATTCACCAGATTCAATTTGTATACATTTATTGCTTATTTGCGTTGTCATAATTATTGGTATAAATTATATTTAATTTATATCAGTTTACTTATAATTAATATAATAAACTATATCAATAATGTCAACTATAAAATAATATGCCGAGAAGAATTTTTGGATTACCAAAGAAGGAATTAAATCCAGACTTGTGGGAATTGGATAGGTTAAAATCCAATGTCCGTAACAAACTATTATTAATCGCAGAGAAATTTTATGAAACATTGGAAATCGATGCTGAAATTATTGATATAAAATTTGTAGGGAGTTCTGCGGACTATACATGGAATAATAAATCTGATATCGATTTACATATTATTTTAGACTTTGAAAAAATACAAGGTGACAATAAAACTATTAGAGCATTTGTTAATTCTAAAAAGGCTAATTTCAATAACGATTATGATATCAAAATTTATGGTGTTGAAGTAGAATTATATGTAGAAGATAAAAATGATGATAATAAATCTGATGCCATCTATTCGTTAATTGATAATGTATGGATTAAAAAACCGAAGTATCGTGAAATCCCATATATCAATAGAAAAAAAATAGATTTATATATTTCTTCTTTTGTTAATGCTATTGATAATCTTTCTAATACCGAAGACCCTCTTACCAAGTATCACGAAGCTATCAAATTGAAAAATAGAATCAAACAGATACGCCAAACGGGATTATCATCATCCAAGGGTAATTTCTCAGAAGAAAATTTAGTGTTTAAAACATTACGAGCAACTAATAAAATTAAAAAATTACGTGAAGAAATGGTGGATTCGATGGAACAAATTTTATCTATAATAGAACCAAAGGAGAATAAGTAATGAGTATTGTTGATATAGTAAAAGGTAAAATACCTGAACAAGAACAAATAGTATATGCCAAATTGAAACGACACGCTTCCATGTGGTTTGAAAAAATGGCACAAGGAAGTTCGCGAGATGTTTATGATGCAGGTGATTATGTAATTAAAGTTGCAAAAAATGTTAAAGGTATAGCTCAAAATGAAGTTGAATCAAATTTATATAATGATGGATATGCACCATCCTTTTTAGCTGAAATTATTTATACTGCATCCGATAATTCTTTTCTTATAATGGAAAAATGCAAAAAAGTTACCAGAGATTCATTCAAATCTAAAGCAGGATTTTCGTTGAAGTATTTATTTGAGTATTTAATATATACAATTCATGGTAATTATAGTTTTGAACAAATAGAATTATCAGATGAATCAGATGAATTTCTAAGTGATATCCATAAATATGTAACATCTTTTGGTGTAGATAAATCATATACAGATTTAGAACGCCCATCGTCATGGGGTATAAATAGGAATGGGGATTTAGTTCTCATTGACTATGGGTTAAATAACGATGTTGCACAAAAACATTATAATAACCGAAGAAAATAAATTTGTAAATTTAATTATTTACTTGTATCTTATAGGAGTAATCACATAACTAAATGGATATTCATATGTCACACCAAAAATTATTTATTGACCAACTACATAAAATGTATAAAAATCTTGATGAACCTGTAAAGGTAGGTCATTCTTTTCAAGTAGTTTTATCTAAAGTTGCAATTGATGTATTTAGTGCAACAGTTGGTACAGAAATTATAGCTACGTGGGAATTGTTTAGTAACTAATGGAAACATCACCGTGTATAAAAATATGTAAATTGGTAGATGATGTGTGTATCAGTTGTAAGCGTAATATAAATGAAATAATCACGTGGAGAAATTTATCTGATGATGAAAAGAAAAAAATAAAGGAAGACTTAACAAATAGATAAGATTTCATATAATTAATTATATGGAATCATTGTTTGTAAATATGGAATCGGTTAAATTCCGTTGGTTTGTTATATTACAAATAGTAGTATCTTTTTTTTGTTTATTTATATATTTATATAATATTTTTTTATATGAATATCAGTTTAAATTTTTTTATGATTTATTTGAATTATGGTCTGAATTCACTTGGACAAACATTGGATTATATATGAGTGCTAATACTGCTACGAAGTATATAACCATCAAAGCAACAGAATTTAAACGCGATGATTTAAAAAATAAAAAAACCCAAATATCTTATAAAATTTTTAAAACGTTTCAAGTATTCGTAACTATATTAATTGGTTACTATCTTTATAAAACTTTAAATGGTATGTCATGGGATGACATAATTAAAACAATGGAGTTATATGTAGAATTTACATGGGTAAATATTGGTATTTTTTACACAGGTAATGTATCATCTAAATATAATGCAATTAAAGAAGCAAACACTTCTCCATCAACACCTACACCAGTGGATAATCAATTAGAAGAAGAGTTATCATAATCTACATCATGTTGGATTTTGTTCTTTTATTAGAATCATAATATAAAATACCTTTTATTAATTTTTATTTTTTATTTTTAAAGTGTAACGTTAAACCTTTGGTGTGTAACAGTTTAGTTATAAATGTTACACATTAGTTCATATATAAACAAGTTAGCCGTGATGCTCGAACAACTCTACCACATCCGATAAAGTGAATCCAGAAATTAAACCATCATTGTTATATCTAAAAATCTGACCTTTTTTGGAAAGTTGTTCTGTTGCATATTTCACTCTTGTATCGTGAGTTAATGTTTTCCACCACATATCAGCACTACGCCTAACAGCGCCTATATTCAATTGCGGAGTTTCTGATTCATTTATGTTTTCATTTTCTAACATAATTCTGTTTTTATTTAAAGTTTTCGTTTTCTAAAACCGCAACTAAATATAGCTGCGAACCGTTAGGTGTAATGCTAAGAAGTCATGTACACATAAGGGAGTATTACATAATGGACATAGTCATAACCTCTGCTTCGAATCCTATCATTAGCATCTTCGATTGTGTCAAAACCACAACCCCAATTAAAATCTGCTTCGATGAATGTAGCCACCTTGGTTTCATCATCTGTTTTTACGATATAAACTTTGTATTTCATCTTTACCTCCGATTTAAAAGCACATACGCCTAACAATATGTATAAAATATAGGTGGTTCAGTGCAGGTTTATACTTTTCTACTTTCTATTTAGTTTGCGCATGTGGATAAGGTAGTAGTTCCTATTCGCCTACATTTCATACATTTAACGTTTTTCATAATCATATTTTTTAGCGAGTTTATCAATCAACTCGTTTGAGTATTTATGAATTTCCGATTTAGGATAACAAGTAGGCTCGTGAACAACGCCAGTTTTAACATCAATTAAGTATGTTTCATAAACGTGTCCTTCGCCTAAAAAATATCCAATCTCATAACCAAAATGACTATCCCAAGCAACCTTTTCGTTGAAAGAAAAGGTTGATGTTAACACATTATTTGTGCCATTGGTGGTTTCGTCTTTCAATTCAACTTTTTGCTCATATCAATATTCGTCTTTCAATTTAACATTTGTGGTTTAAGTCGCCAACGGACACAAAGCCCAAAAACGTTAGTAAACAGCTAAAGTTCACTACTATTTTTTCCAGTTCCAAGGTGCATTCGGGTCATCCACATTTATTTCATTTTCGGTATTAGCAGATTTGCTAACACTAAATAAAAGTAATATATCGTCTGCTACTTCATCAAGTGTGTAGCCACCTTTAACATACTGCCTTATATAATCTTTTATCTTTTCTTTCATACTGCTTTTATTTATAACCGTTATGGCTAATTTTAACGAGTGACTTCACCAGTTATTAAATCTTGCTCTCCCAAGCTACTTGTGTTTCGTGATATTTGTCGTAATATGTCTTATAAAGAAATGCTTCACCTTCGTAATATCCTATATTTAATTCACTTGGTTTACATTTATGCTCTTTCGCTTTCATTTCTAAAAAACCAACCATAACATCGGCTATATTTAATTGCTGACTCTGTGGGTTATCGGAGTTCTGTTCTGTATTCATCATTTCTACTTTTAATTAAGTTAGTACGTAATTTGAAAAAGGCACTACACATAGCCTTTTACGTTATAGCCAATGCTAAGAGCGTACACCTACAAAAAGGCTTACTTTAATTGCTCTGGTCGGATATATGTGTGGGTCAATAACAGATTTTTCATCTATTTGAATAAACTTCATACTTTCTTCAAACAACCTTCTTCTTGCTTCTTCAAGTGATTTTTCATAAACCACATTTGCAGGTAGCCCGTATCGTTCACTACCTACATCCGATAATAATATTTCAGAACGGATTTCAGTCATTCGCATTTCTTTACAAATGTGCTGAATAGTTTGCATTGGTTGATTGTAACCAACAGAGCTTAATATTTCCTCTTTGAAGAAAGCAAATAAAGCCTTTTTGAATCTTGATTTTAATTTCATTTGTTTATTATTTAAAAGTTAATAATTCCGTTGAAAGAAGCACTGGCTATAACAGCATATACCAAAAAGAGGGGTTTAGTGCTGAAATGTAACTTTGTACTTCGGTTAATATTCATTGTTAATTGATAGTTATTGCTTCGTAATCCCCATTCGGGTATATGCAAAACGTTATAACCAATTAAATACCATGTCTAAGTTCAATTTTATTAAGCATATCTTTGTATATCTTAGATAAGTAGATATGATAATAATTTCGTTTCCAAAATGGTTTTGATTGGTGCTTAATAAAATCTTCCATTAAATCACCCAAATTTGCCACGTATTCATTGTAGTAAATTTTAATTTCTTGTTTATCTGGGAGTACACCAATACCTTCAATCTTTTCCCATGTGGGAAATTTGGGTGATTCTTTATACATAATATTCAAATCTTTCATACTATTTAAGTTTAATAATAAATTCTTCCAATCGTATATTTTTATTTCTTTCTAAAAAATCCATTAAAAATTTATGTCTTATTTCTTCATCCAAATTATTATACTCTTCGAGTTTGATAGGTATATTGTTTGATTTTATTTCTTCAATAATTTCTTCAATTTCTATATCTACATTTACATTTTCGGAAACATCATGTTGAGCATACATATCATCGATGGTAAACATATCTTCGCATTGGAGAATAATATATTCATCCGAGTCATTATCAATTTTTGATAAATCGGGGTCTATACACGAATCAATTAAATAGTTTTTTAATTTAGAAAGTTTGATATTGATATCTAAATAATCGATATCTAAATCGTGTGGACTAGAAATAGTTGAACTAGTTTTCACTATAGTATCAATTGTAATCATAATAATGTAGTTTGTTTATTGTTTATTGATAATATACAAAATAATTATCATTTGTCAAAAAATTGGGTGTATTTTTTAGATACACCCATTTTATTGTTTTTATTAGATTTCACATGCGCCACCGCTACATGCAATAGCACCCAACGTATCAATATCTGTATATTGAGGTTGAATATCCAACGAAGACCAATCGATTGGTTCTAAGTTTGCAGTAATTCTAGACCATTTATGCCAATTGTAAACATCTTTTAGTAGATATGAAGTTTTTTTCTTATCATCTTTGAGATATTTATTTGCAAATGATTTAAATCTTCTAATCCAATCTTTTTTCATTGCACCATTAAATGTATCTGATAGTATAACATTATCTAAGTATTCTTTGTACTCGTATACTGTTGGTAACTCATCGGTTTTTGCTAATTTAGATGCAATTCTACGCTTAATACCTAAATTGACCCAAAGGTCTTCAATGTATCGTAGTCGTTCATCATTATTTTCAAATGGTTTGTTAATAATGTTTTCTACTTCTGAATTAGTATAAGATAATTTTAAGCCTATACCCATCGCAGTATCACATGCTAACCATAAGTTATTATCAAATGCTTTTAACCCATCTACAATCAATCCTGAAGCGAATACGACACTATCACCATATTCTTTCAACATCTCTTTTGGAGTATAAACCGCTGTATAAGGTGCTTGATTATAATCTTTATCACCCGAATCGCTTAATAAGGATACACCTGTAATTTTATCTTTGTGTTCAAATATAAAATCTGCCACTTCATCCCAATTATCTACACTAATTGTATTAGATACATTATGTCTAAGTTTAGGATGAACACATCGTTCAACACGTGTTCCTGCTTCTACCCAAGAATTTTGTACTTTGAGTACATATTCTAATAATTTAACTCCTTTTAAATCGGAATTAAATATTGAATGTTCGGGTGCTTCAATCGGGAATGCTACAGACCAATCAGATTTAGTCGAACTCCATACAGAATCTTCAAACATTTCGGGATTTCTTAAATATAAATACTGTCCATATTCATCCATCTTATTTAATTGTTTATGTCTTAGATAACGCTTTGAATGTTCTCCATGAATACCAGATGTTGTTCCTAACATCACAGATGCATTTCCTGATGGTTTGGTACATGTTGCACGAGCGGTTGGATTAATACCAATCATTTCCGCAACGATTTCATTCACTTCCAATATGAGTTTAGCACCTTCTCTTAACAAGTCTTCATCAAATAATATTTTTGGATTATTCATGAATCCTGTAATAGAACATCCCAATAATGCTTCATGTTCCATAATTTCTTGAGATACTTTACCTAAATATGGTTCATATGTAAAACCTGCTTGAAACGTTCCAATGATTGCACTAGCTTTACACGCACGTAAAAAGTCTTCTCGTGTTTTACATAGTAAACCATTGATTTCAGTTAAGTTACATTGTTTTGTTAATACATTATTAAAAACACCTTGGTGTTTTTCATTTTCTGTAAAACAATATGTATCGTGGATACCATCTAATAAAATTATATCTTTTATAGTCTGTGATTTTCCTTTTGCTTTAACTGATTTAGATTCTAAATTTAATCTATACGATTTTAAATCTTTAGTATCAGCTATTTGCAAATACCATAATTCACGTTTTCTAACTAAATTCATTGATGTCTTATCACCAACGTTACCTAATTTATTAATTGATGAATTAACACCAATTTTAGTCAATAACAATTGGGCATCACGTAGTTTATGTTCTTCACCATATAATCTACAACCATTACCTTGTGCTGAACCATCAGCATCTATCCAACCTGCAACAAAATTTATAATGCTATTTCTATCCCATGTAAATATTGTTTTTGGAAGCCCATAATCATATTTTAATTCAAAACTAAATTTTTTATCAACATCTATAAAATATATATTATGGAATTTAGTCCCGTATGAATTAAATTGTGATGTTCCAATATTACCTCTTAGAGGTAGATTTATATCCTCATATAATGATGCAAATGGTGTTCTATATTTCAATTCAACGTCTTTATGATGAATTGTTGCACACCCATCACCTAAAATGTATCCATATTCATACGCATATTCTTCGTGAATACCACTATCATATGTAATATTGACTCGTGGCACGGACAAAGTATATTTAGTATTAACTAATTCTTTGATTAAATCTTTAGTTTCAAGTTCTCGATAAGTCTTTTCGAATCTATTTTTCACCAAAAATGTGTGATTATCAGTACAATCTAAATATGAACCATCACCAAACAGAACTCTATATAATTTTTTATTTTCACCTGTTTTTACGGGGGTCACTAGACTCCATTTTTCACCATTCCAAATTTCAGCAGATAAATTATTATCACTAAGATTCCCAATAGTTTCAATACCTGTTTTAGTAATAAGTTTAGTATCATGTGATACACAAGTTTGCCAGCCAGATTCATTTGTTAAATGGTGTAAAGGTTTGAACGATATTTCGACACAATTATGTGCATAAAAACCATTCGCATCAAACGCATGAACTTCATCGATAGTAACGTCATACACATCTTCGTAACCAATCAAATTAATAGATACAACTGTATCATAAAATTTATCGTTGTTTAACTGTCTTTTATATTTAGATAGTAAATCTACCAATTTTTCTGATTTATCTTTATTAAAAAAACCAATTATATCATTGAATTTTTTTAAACTTTGTTTGGAGATAACTAATTCGTGTATATGCTTACACAAATATTCCTTTGTACCACCACGTCCATCTGGTAGTTCTCTCAGTTGTTCTATTCTTCTATTTTTATAAATAGAACTCATAATACCAAATCGTAAAAGCATACGTTGTACAATTTCTAAATTTTGTAATTCTATAGATGTTAATCGTATCGATACTCCTTTTTCTTGTGTACCTTGAACACTCCCATCTGAATCGAAATATCCTCGTAATACCCCTTTAATAAAGTTATCCGATTGAGTTTCAACCGTTGAATTTAAAATTTTATTACCACGTATTATATTCAATTTCTGAGCTAACATTTGCAATTTTTTGGATGAAAATGTAGTTTTATCTTCAAATGTAGTACCAACTTTTAATTTATCGTACGACTTGAAATGAGAATTCAATATGGTTTTAGCTACATTCAATTCTTCTACATCACCCCAATAACATAAATGTGCGCTGTTATCGATGAATGTACCATCACCAATTAAACTTCCTATAGCCCACCCCCGTTCAAACTCCGAATCTATTTGTAATTCCGAATTATATACGGTATGGTCATTCAACCTGATTTTAGATTTTAACGGGATATTAGATAACTCTTCCCATTTATAATCATCTTTATCATTTAATTTATATTGGAATTGGTGATTTCCAGTGGCTTTTATTTTAAAACCTTTTTTAGTTTCTAATTGATACACGGGTTTAGTACCAGTTTTCCAAAACCCATTTGATAAAGATTTATAAACCGACCCATCGACAATAGCATTAAACGGTTTACCAATCAAATCTTTGACCAATTTAGTACCCTCAGTAGTTTTGACCGTAGTATCGGAAGTAACACATGGATTTACAAGTATGTCTTCATCATCAACAAATACGAATGCAGGTTCACCGAATTGTTTGGTAGATTCTATTATAAAATCGAATTGTTCTCTCGTAACAGTATCTCTTAATAACGCCACACTATTATTAGAACGCCCACGTTGAGGATTTGTTAAATACCAATCTCCTGTTTTAGCTTTCATCATTTCGGTATCATCAAATGAGAATACACAAATTGTCGCGCTGCGTCTTAATCCACCCGATAGTACAGCATCACTCATGTGCATTACAACATCATATGCTACTATTGAACGGAATGGGACGGAAACATTTACTGACAAGGATACTTCTTTATCTAATAAATCTTGTACTTTTTCAATGGATTTTTTCAACCCTTTATGACTCGGTGCTTTAAATCCACCTGTAATATAAGCACCTTCGGGTCTTACTAGAGAGTAATCGAAATATACTTTATATCCTTGATATTCGGGGAATGTAGTATCATACCCTTCTGCAACATATGATGATAGTAATACACCAAACGAGTCCGCCCAACCTTCTGATGTATCAGGTACAATATAAGTTTTAGTTCCTTTATTACGAGCAGATAATTTGGGCAATTTAGCAATGTGTTTTGTTTGTGCTGAAAATCCAACACCACAACCCATCATGAGCATGAACATAATCTCTTGAAATGCTCTAATTCTATCTAAATATGTTACGGCACAGTTATAAATTCGCATCTGCTTTCTTAATGTAGGTTCACCACCATATTGAAGACTTCTCTGAGATGCTAATACCAATTGGTCATCATAAGCACTATGTGCAAAATCAAATAATTCTTTTAGTTTTGGATTACTATCTATCTTATCTTTATATTTAATATAGTGCATCCCCATCACACGTTTTGTTGAATCCAACCACGTTTCTTTTTTTTGTATTTCTTCGTTGTATTTGGAATATCCACTAATAAATTGGAAATCTCCTAATAGTTTTTTACCATCTATCTTTTTGTTCATATTATTTAGTTTGCTGTTTTAGTTTATTATTATTATTTTCTAAGGGGTAAACATTAATTACTCCCATTCTTTATTTTTTTGACAAAAATGTTTTTTTCTTAACTAATTGTTTTTTTTGAATTTATATATAACTACTATATTAAATCTGAAAATGCTTCACTACTTTCAGACATTTTTCTTTTTTTGACAAAATTTTGATATTTGTCCTTTAATGATTCTTCCACGACTTCTTTAGTTTCAACATCGGGGGATAGTTCAGTATCATCAATATTTATAACACCATAATCATAATTGGTAGTAGCAGATAATACATACCCATCTTTACCAAATCTATTTTTAATAAAGGAAATGTTAGCTTTGTTTTGAATTTTAAAGTTATCGGGTCTTGCATACCCAAGAATTAAATCAGCAGGGTGTAAACGTTTTGTACCACCCGATGTAGTTTTAACAGATATTACTTCTGCATCAGAAGCGGTAGTATTACCTTGTACTAATCCAACAATTCTTATGTTCAATTCAGATGCTAATCCAAATAAATCCCTTGAAACAAATTCTTGTTTTTCCCAATCTTTTTTATTGTTATGAACAGGGTCAATAGTGTCTAAAATGTCTAAGTAATCTACTAACATATACTTGATTTCAATACCCTTTGATTTCAACATCTTGATTTTTGTACGTAATGTAGAAGTAGTAGTACCCGTAGGACTAAATTTTTCTATTACCAATGATGATTTGGGATATAATAGAATTTTTTCATGGATGATATCGGCATATTCTTCTGCTTCTTTTACCATAGATAATGGTTCATTCAATATCATTGCATCAATTCGATGTCTAATTTTTCTTGCATCTAATTCTAATGATGCAAATAAACAATCATGTCCATGTTCACGCATATACTTTGCAATTATAGAAGCAATCATAGTTTTACCTGCACCCATTGGAGCTACTAATACCATGAATTCACCTTCAGCCATTCCCCCACCAATACGTGTATTGATAGCATTCCAAGGCAACGGTATAAGATGTTTCCTCGGTTTATTTATTCTTCTATCATCGATATTATCAAAATCGATACCACCAGATTGTATTTCACCTGCCATTAATGCAGTATCTAAAACATGACGAATCTCGCTGAATTTTTTATATGGTAATAATTCTGCCGATTTTACTAATGCATTAGATACCGCTTGATTTCTACAAAATATTAACGAATCTTCCTTAATAATATCACTATCACGAGTATATTTCTTTTTAAATTCAAATATCTTATGTAAAATAATTAATATTGGGTCACGAACAGATTTTTTTAATCCTTGACTTTTAATTTCAATAATAAAAGCATCTTTAGTAGCCATAGATGAATATTTCATATGATACTTCTTAATAAAAGCGAACACCCATTGATGTTCGGGAGTACTAAAATATTCTTCTTTTAAAATTTCAATTATCTGTGTTAGAAATATCTCATCATCTATTAAGTTAGCTAATAATTTAAGTTCATATTCTTCGCTTACTTCAAATGTATCGGTTATTGACATAATTTATCGTAGTATTTTAAAAAAATTATCTATTCTATACGTTGATATGATTGATGTTAATAAATTAGATTTAAGATAGTCGAATAATTTATCACGATTTCTAATATTGTAAACTTCATCGTCCATTATAGATAATATCTTATGTTCTTGACTATTATCAATCATCGGTTTAGATAATTGCATAATGTTATACGATGTTCTAATCGTACTTTCTGATTCAACTAATAATTTACCCTTTTTAGTGGTACTCAATCGCTCTTGTATAGATTGTATAAAAGATAAGAAATCATCAATCGATTTAAAAGGGATTTCTGAGATTTCAGGAAGTAATTTTAATAAAGTTTTAGTACCCAATCCTTTGATACCTGCTAACTTATCTGATGTGTCACCCTCAATACTTCTAATATAGATTACATTTTCTATTGGAACTTCCCAATATTGTGTATAATTGTCAAGATTTACAATTTCTTTCTTTTTACAGTTATACCAAACTGTATTGTTATCAATCAATTGAATAAAATCCTTATCAGCAGAAAAAATCATAACATTAGTATTTCTATCAGGATAGTATTGTTTAGTTAAATATCCAATGACATCATCTGCTTCTAAACCGTTGATTTCAATTGTCTTAACAGGTAGCAATTGAAGTATTTTAATAAGCATACCCAATTCCAATTCCATTTGTTTTTGTGCATCTGCTTCATCATATGATAAAGGAGACCGTAACATCTTATGTTTTTGACCTCTATCAGCCTTATAATTTTCATCCAACTCTTGTTTTTTACTCGCATTATTTTTCCCATCGAATACACAAACAACATTTTTAGGGTTATATAATTTAATCATATTCTCGATGTAACGAACTGCACCACCGACACCACCCATTCGTACACCCTCTTCAGTTATAAGCGTCTGAGCGCTAAATTGTGACCTAAATATGTACATCATATCGAATATAAGGATTGGTCTTGGTTTTGCTTTTCTAATTTCTTTTTCTTGTTTAAATTTTAGAAATTTTGCATATAAATCCATAATATCAGTTTAATTTAAAAGTTAATAGTAATAAAAAAGGGGATTGTTAATCCCCTTATAAGTTAATCAATTTCTGATTCTTCATCTTCAGGATTTTCATAAATCAAATCTTCATCTAAATCATCAAAGTAATCATCACCTTTACGGTCATACTTAACAATATAATTCGGATATAGTTTGTTATACAATATATCAAAAAATTCTGAATCTGTACGCAAAAGTTTTTTGAATTGTGGTTCAGATGGCATCTTACCATCAATTCTGAATACTTCACCATCTTCTAATGTGTATTTAATACCTGCACTCGTAGAACTAATGATGTTTTGTTTTTTCAAATGTTCCAAGAATGATTTGTATTTATCTAAACCTTTTGTTCCATAAAGGAAAATAGTTGTTTCTCTTTTGTTTGGTGCAATTCTATTCTTAACAGTCTTCACATTGATTTCTGTACCAATAAATTCCTTATTAGAATTTTTGATATTAGTCTTTAACGTTAATTCAAGTCTAACATCCGAATAAAATCTTTGTGCATTACCCGATGTACTACGAGTTTTCGCAGAGAATTTATTAGCACGTTCCATGTTATCACGGATTTGGTCTGTTGTAATAAAACACACCTTTTCATCCTTAATGAAATCTATGATTTTTTGAAATGCTTCTCCAAGAACTTTTTGTTTCTTTGCTCCACCTTGGAAACCTGAATCTCCAAATGCAGTTAAGTCTTCGATAACAGATTCAATATTAGTAGCAGTCATCGAATCGATTACGATTACGAATGGTACATCTACTTTACGTTTTTTATTATTGATAACAACTGTTACAATTGTTTCAAAAATCTTTTCTAATGTTCTCATCTTACCGATGAAAATTGTTTTTTTAGGGTCAACACCTAATACCTCCATAAATGGTGGGAAAACTGCACGTTCTGTATCGAAATACATTGCATATCCACCTGCTTTTTGGAATGATGCCATGATAACTGCTACTATCAATGATTTACCAACTGATGAATCACCAAAGATATTTATAAATTTAGATAATGGTAATCCACCATGAGGTCTATTACTAATTATTAAATCTAATATCCAATCTCCTGTAGTTATATACCCCGATGGCATGAGTTTTTCATATATATCACTCATTAAGTTGATATCACCTGCATCAGTACCCTTATACAGTTTCTTGACCGCATCGATACCTTCCATAATTTTAGATAAATCATCAGTTTGCGCTTCTACTAATTCGTCTTCTTCATCTTTTTTCTTTCTAGCCATGTAATTTTTTAAATTTAAAAGTTTAATAAAATAAAATGGGTGATATAAAATCACCCATTTTAAATTTAGAATGGTAAATCGTCATCATCTTCATCATCTTCAACAACTTCAACAACTTTTTTGGTCGAATGTTTTACATCAGGTTTTTTTTCTGATTCTTCTTCGTCATCATCGTCATCGAATACTGCACTTGCTTGGGCTAATATTTTAGCTTCATCGATTTCATCTTCGACAGAATCATCGTCATCTGATGAACGTTTTCTACGTCTTGAAGATGCTTTATGTTTTTCATCTTCCTCTTCTTCATGGTCTCCTGATGCTCCTTTTGAAAGGGATTTAGCAAGCATTATTTCTAATTCCTCATATGTAGGAGAAGCAAATATTTTTGTAGGGTCAATTGCAGATGCTACTAATTCTTTCCATTGAGTTTTTGACTCTACTACAGGAGTTTTAGTAGTATCGAAAGAATATTCAATTTTTTTATACCCCGTACCCGATTTATCTTTACCTACGACATCGATATATAAATCCAAACCGTTGTAATCTTGTATTTCTAATTCGGGATTACGTTTTATAGCTTTGAAATAAGCACTGATGATTCTTCCAAATTGACCTTTAGTATCATCAAATGGTTCGGTATCAGGATATCCACCTGATAATAGTAGCCACTTAACACCAAATTTTTCATCATAGGTAGAATCTTTATCCCCTTCACGTTTAATCACGGGAACTAAATATACAGGCGAAGGTCTTAATCCTGAAATTCTTTTGAATTCCTCTTTTGATAATGAACCACCACGAATCTCGTCTAAGCAAAATTCTTCAACAGGGTCAGGTAAACCGTATGTTTTAGGTGAAATTATAATTTCAGATGCGATACCTTTATTTGGGTAATACACATAAAGCAATTTGAATAGTTCCAATTTTGCATATTTGTTAGCTAGAATTCTAACTCTGTGTTCCCCCTCTTCGAAAATAGCAATATGTGAGTTTGATTTTTCTACTGCTTCTTGAGCTTTTTGGCGTAAATATTGAAGAGTAGACATTTGTTTTGGTGCGTTTGCTTGTTCGGATGTTTCCATATTATTTTTGATTGTTTTGTTATTTGTTAATGCATTTTTGCCACTTGACGATTTTGTCTTTCGGCTATTGCATGGTTAATTATAGGAATCTTTTGGTTTTTGTCAAGTTAAAATAAAAATTTTTCTCTGTCTAACATTTTTATTTTAAATGGGAATTCTAGACTTTTTAAATATAATAGTATATCATTGATTTTATTTGGTTTAGCATCAATTATAAGACCATCATAAAGATAAAAAGTTATATCAAAATAACTATCGGTTGGTATATTATTAATGATTTTAGACATTTCCAATACTTCGTGGGATTGAATTACATAATTAAAATTTCTAGTATAATTCAATGCCCCATGCATCGTTTTATATTTTGATTTTACTTGTTCGAAAAAAGGGTGTTGTATATGAAATGACTCAGAATACAAAGATTTATAAATCTCTTTTTTGAAGTCTTTTCTATCTAAGGATGTATACACTTCATTGTGTATTTTTTCAATAGCTTTTTCATTCTTTGGAATAAGATTTAAATTTAATAATTTGTCTATAATTCGAAGGTGAAAGCCATCAATATCGAGTTCAAGTTTTATTCCATCATATACAACGTTATTTCTATCATCTTTTTGCATTGCTACGGTATTCCCACCAATGTCATGCAATCGACCTGTTACGGTGTAGGGGTTAAAATTTTTTGCTATGATAGTATCGTCTTTGAGTAATAAATCTGAACTCAATATTGAGCAAGCTTTCAAAACTTCATTATGATTTGGAATGTGCGCTTCATTATATACAAAAAAATCAAATGATAGTTTATTTAATGCATCAATATGATACGCAACATTAGGAATATTTTTTATTTCATGATAAGTCTCCATTTTGTTATTTTGCCAATTTGCAAAGTTATAATCGGAAAATAAATATAACAAATTTTGAATACGTTTGTCAACACTAAAATGAAAAAGATTTTTTTTATTATAAATGAAAATTTGACCATCAGACTCTTCAATATGTTTAGATAACATATCAATCGTTTCTTCAATTGAAGGTCTGTACAACCTAAAATAGGGTGTATTATCACCCGATGATACCTTAATCACATCAACCCGTTTATGTTCGGATTTGATTAATATAAAATCTAATGTGTTGCTTACTATAAATTCAAATATTTTCATTGAATTCTAATATATTACTAATATATTACTTAGTCAATACCTTTATTAACATTTCTTCCAATATTTCTTTAAGTTTTAATAATTCCGTTTTTAGTTTTTCATTATTTATCGTTTGTTGTGTAACATTTTGATGAGCAACCGATGATAAATATAATTGTGCTTGAATATTAGTTGTCCAAGAACTATTTGTAATAGTATGTTTCTGATTTGTAACAATAAATGAATTCCAATTAGTTTGTTGTTTCATATCATACCCCATTGGGAAACTATCATTTGTAACTTTAAACATCTGTGTTGGTATTATCCCTGCAATACCATCAATAGAAAAACTAATTTTCAATGGTATTTCTACCAATCGATTATTAATATTCAGACTATCAGATTCAACTTTATATGATTCCATTAATATTCTATAATATAATAATATATATGATAAAAAAACCGATGATTCCATTCGCTCATTATTATTAAACTCCGAAGATTCGTATATTGATGCCATATCTTGTAATGAAGAATCAATTGTATCTTTTAATGAACTTATTAATTCACCATCATCATTTGCATCAAACATTCGTTTTATAATAGGTATATCATCTATAATTGCAGTTATTCTTTGTTTTCCACGATTATTAGTATCCGTTTCATCTTTTTCGTGTAATTTTTTAGCTATATAATCCCTGATGTAACTTATAGACCCAATATCCGATGGGATATCAGTTATAACTTCTAATGATTTTAAATTATATTTAGGGTTGAATAAATCTAATGTGTAATATTCTTCAGTTTGTTCTACATTGACCGTAATCATATTAGAATCGTGTAATGTTAAAGTCAAAGTTTTATAGTCATTGTCTATGGAATGTTCACCCGTAATTTTTAGATTTACCATACCATTACTACAATAATTAATAGTATCAATAATATTATTTAGAATACCATAAATACTTTTACTCTCATTAATAATTTGAAAAAAAATAGGTGCAGAAATGTAAATATCCTTAGTCAAATTAATATCACCATTTTTTGTTTCTATAAAGGGTTTATTTTTATCATCATTTCTTTCATATCGTTTATGTTTTGGGTTAAATAACATTTTAGTAGGGTATATACTACCCAAGGCTGGTAATTTGGCATAGGGGGAATTGGATATATTTAAAAATGTGATTAATCCTTTTTGTTTACCAACTTGTACACGTGTAGAAATTTCATTTAACATATATTCAATCGCTCGTAAAGAAATAAAATAGTATTTATCTACTAAATATTGCTGAGAATTTAATTTTAATTTAGAAAGTACTGTTTTATATATACTTTCTATATCTTTATAAGTATCAGAATAATAATTCGACATAAATCTATTCATATTTTTTGATAAATCATTTGCAAATTCTTCTAATTCCATAATACTACCATTATCGTATGTTGAAATCAATGACTTATTTATTTTTAATGCACTCATTAATTCATTATCCAATGAAGATACGTTATACCATGGAATTTGACGTTCTTTATTTCCAATTTCAATCGCGATTTTCAATATTTTTGCCAATTTAATATATTTTTCAACTATATTTTTATATTCTTTGGTAGACATTGCTTTTGCTTTTTTATCAACGGGATTGCTGTTTGTTTTTATTATCTCACCACCATTTATAATACCACTTGGATTTTCAGTCAATGTGATGAAATTAAGTCCTCGTTTTATTATTCCTAACCCATGAATATATGTATCAGAGTCACTTACATAATATATATTATCATGATTATCATTAAAACCAACAAGACTCACACTATTCCCGTTAATTTTAGTTCCTATTAACATACTCCTTAATAATAATTTTATCTCATTAATCTGTACTGTTTTAGATTCAACATCCATATTTTGATTATCTAATGCAAATAATAAATTAGCACTAATAATTTTTAGATTAACAGTTATAGTTCTATTAGGATTAGTTTTATAATCAAATGATGCAATTATTCCTACTAGAGTTTGTTTATATGGGTCTGTATCGGGTAATTCTCCAATAGCTGTTTTTGTTGGTTTAACATTTATTAATTTATTACACCCCCATTCAACTTCAACGGGCAAACCAAAATCTAACCATTTCATTTTTATATCATTAAAATCACTGATACTTGGAATAATCAATTCCACATCAATAGTATAAAAGGTGAAATCTGTTTGTTCAATGTTTATAGCTTTGATAGATGGTGGTGGTCTAAATTCATCATTTTTTAATATTTCATTAAAACCTTCATTAATTTTATATACACCTTCTTCATGAATATATCCTAATTCACAAAATTTTTTATTTTTGATATGCAGATTAGGTTCTACATTAATATAGTCTTTTAAATATTGTAATTCATCTAAAGATGTATTCCATTTTGGTAAATCATTTAATCTTTTTAATTTAACATAAGGTAAATGATAGGGAGTTAATAGATTACCGTCATCATCATTAATTTGATTTAAGGTTATTCTACTTTTTAATTCTTTTTGTACTGATTTTGAAAATGGTTTTCCAACCACATCTAAGTGAAAATTATTTGCCATAATATATAATTATACGAATATTTTTAATCTTCTTCAAATAAAACTTGAACACCTAATGGTATTCTAATAGTTGTTTCTTCACTAACATATATACCCGTAAGATTATTAATATATGCTAATAGTTTCCACATATCAACATCATTATAATATGTTTGTGCAATATGTGTTAAAGGTACTGTTGGATATAAGGTAATATAAATATCATCTTCACTCAATGGAATCTCTTTGATAATATATACATTATCCTTTAATTTTTTAGTCGTTTTATCTATACTTTGTTTATAACTTATCATTACCCACCCTTTGTATTATTAAATGCACCATTTTCTACATCAACATTATTATATGAATGTGAACTAGATTGTGGTGGTTGAAATGTAATGACAGGATTACTTGTGTCAATAGTGTCATACGTCTTTATTTGTGTTCGTGTGGTAGTAAGTTGTTTATATATTTCATTTGTATGATAACCGTGACCATCAAATTTTTCGTTATCATAAATCATTGGCATTTCATCGTGAATAACTGTTAATGCTATTGAAATATCATAAATTTTTGCACCTTGTACATTTAATCGTGTTTCCCACAACGATTCTAAATTTGGTGTAATACTAACATTATTAACATATGCACCCACAGATTGATAATCATCACCAAATGAAAACCGTATCAATGGAGATTTTATTCTACTAAAATTAGTTTTACTTGCAGTTTTAGGATAAGCAAGACTTCTTAAAAAATCTAATTTCTTTTTATTTAATAAATATTCTGTCGGTGTGGTTGAATAAATTGTAAATGCAATAGTAATATTTCTAGTAGTTTTACTATATATTGGTATAGTTTCCGTCCTACCAATATAATCTTGTGGTTCTGGTGGGGATTGAATATCTTCTGATATTGAAGTAACCGCAGGATTAAAATGTGCAACATAGTCTGTTTTCATATCATGTATAATAATTGGAAATAATCCACCAAAATTGCGGTTATTAGTATCTTTATCTATATCATGAGATGAAATCTTATTTTTACCATGTGTAACTTTTCCTTCAAATTCCAATATATTTTGAAATAGTTGTTCTGTATTTTTTGTAAATTTATAAATTGCAGAAATATTGGTAGTTGTATATGTAGAATTAGAAGATGTTATAAATGTAGGAAAACTATCTACAGATGGATTTACAAATTTATCACCATATACCAAACCAACAACATTTGGAAATTCTGAAGGGTTTTTGTCTTTTTTATCACGATGGGATGACAAGTAATCTTTTATTTTAGTTGATGGTTGGTGGTTGGAATATGAATATACAAATACAGAATTCCAAAAATCTTTTTCTGACCAATTTTTAAAATGATTATCACTATCACCGTCTTTACCCACAATCCCTAAATTATTTACAAGTTTTTTCTTAAATTTACTCCATATACCATAATCCCCTTTATACTCAGATTTATTTTTTTTTAAATTTATAAACTCTTGTGACATCGGGATTCGATAATTCTGAGCAATCATCAATTTATCCATTTCTTGACGCATTCTATTTGCTATAATAGGATGTTCCAATAAAAAATCTACTCCATAAATATATTTTATTGCAGTAGAACCATTGGGTCTAATATTATACATACCTCCCCCATCAGCTAAATGTAATGAAGCATCGGCATCACGCATTGTAAATGCTAATGCTTGTGCTATAATTGAACGGGTTGGTGCAATTTCACCAATAGTTGCTGATGTTGCAATATTAACTAATTTTTGCCCTATAGTGTTAATTGCATCATTATTATATTCTCCTTTAAATTCATCTACATTATGAAAAAATAATTTATCGGAATCTACATCTGCTACATTGGCAAATGTAACCCCATCGGAAGTTAAAGCTATACCACTACCTAAAATTGTAGATGCAGTTTGTGTAACCAATTGACCTAATGCTCCTGCTCCCACATCTTCCACCTTTAATGATAAATAGATTCCCAATGGATTATAAAATCTACTTGTTAATTTATTTAGAAGGTGTAATTTAGTTTGTTCTAAAATGTATTCTTTTTTGTTTAAAAAATTATTTACAATAAAATCTTTAAATGTTTTATTACTTTCGAATTCATTTAATGTATCTTTAACATCATTAGTTTTTAAAAAATTATCAACAATATTATAATCACCGTACATCTTATTAATAGCATTATTGGATAATTTATCCCATACTAAATTAGATTTATTATTAGATTCGATATTATAATTGGTATCTGACATTAGATTTTATTTCTTTTTAAATTTAGAAGATTCTCCTGTAATTAATGCTACAGTTCTGTTGTAATACTTATCTTTTTTAAATTTATTTTTTACATTATCATAATTATCATTTGCAATATTGAATTTATTTTGAGTTTTTTTTGCAATAGCAAATTTATTAAGTAAAAATTTATCCATTCGTGAAGAATTAGGTTCACCCCGTCTGATGGGTCTATCAGTTGACTCATCAACATCTACAATTCTCCCATCCCATTCTTTAATATCTGTTGCGAATGGTGAATCAAATCCAAAACCAAAATAATCACTATTGGTTGTTCTAGCTGGAGTTGTTATCATCGATGCAGATTGAATTAATGATTCTAACGGACTAGACATTATTTATATCATTTAAGTAGTAAAGACTTCTTTCTGATGATTTATTCGCGGTTACTTGAGTTGTTAATAATTCACTCATACCACTCGTATTTGAAGTCGAAAAATTAATCATCGATTTTCCATCCCACTCTTTAGGGGTTTCTGCTAATGGGTCACCAAATAATTCTGTTTTGAAATAATCGGTGCGTATAGTGCTAGTTCCTTTTTGAACTGTTTGAGCAAATTTTGTCATAGCGGTGATATCTGTTTGAGGCATATTTTTTATATTAGTGTTTATATTTACTGTGTATCATTAATTATAGTAAAAAATTAAATATTTACTAATTCGCTTGATAATATCATAGCTCGTTTTAGAGTATTAGATTTTACATCAGTTTTATTATCAATATTTAGAGTTAAATTCACATTCATTTTTTTTATTGCATCGACAATATCTTTAACAAATGATGTATCTATCTTAATAGTATTAATAATATCTTGTTTAATATCATTTTTTAATCTTTCATTTGTTGTTTCGTTATTAGATGCTTTGGATAAGGTAGCTTGTTTTGGCACTATTGTTGATGAAGGAATTAAACCTTCACTTTTTAATGAACTTGTAATAAATCCACCTATTAATTTTTCTGAACGTTTCGATGTTAATGGTATAACTGCTTCGCCCGTTGATAAATTAGCTTTATACGAATCATTCGGATAACCCGTTGGTACTATTGCACCCATCGCATTGTTTTTTATAGAATCAATCTTTGGATTATAATTAAATGAATCATTAGTATTATCTCTTGATGAAAACCATGTACCTATCATACCACCTAAAGTTTCGCCAATCATTGCACCAACAATAGGATTTCCCATTAAAACTCCCAAACCTGCTCCACCAATACCACCAATAAGAGAACCGATTTCAGCCCCACCGAAACTATTTCCCGATGCTAATGATAACGCAGTTGGTAATAAAGTCAATGCTAATGCTCCACCAACTTTACCCCTCTGATTCTTTGCTTTGCCCAAAAAAGTAGTAGAATCAGTTCGTTGACTTGCCTGACCTGCTTTTCTACCATACAATATCGCTGAATGTATATCTTTTAATAACGCCCATGTTTTAAGACTTATCGCACGTGCAGAATTCATATATATAGCAATCGATGTACCTACTGCACCAACTAATATTAACATTTTTGAACCAACATCACCAAAATTTACTAATACATTATCTATGCCTTTTAAAATCCTACCTGCAAATTTAATCGAATCAGCCACAAATTCAATTAAGACCTTTATACCACCACTTGCTTTACTACCTAAAATCTCAGCCAAAGGTTCTAATATGTATTGACTAAAAGCGTTTTTTATTCTACTTAATCCAACCACAGAAAATACTTCTGTGAAATTACCCATATTTTCGGCAAAATTCATATCTACTCGTGCGGACTTTGCTAATTCACCATTGAAATCTTTGGAGATTTTATACATTTTAACCAATTCATTAACTGAAACTCCCAAATTTTGTGCAAGAATACCTCTTATATAAGGTTGGTCAAATTGTTCTTTTGTAATCAATTTAAGATTTTTATACAATGAATCCATTGCTTTATCTGTTTTACCCATAAATTGGTAAGACGCCGCTTCAACGAGATTAAATTGAGTATTGGTAAACATAGCAATTTTCATCTGTTTCTCTATAATACTCTCGACCGTGTTGAGAGATTCTAAAGTTTTTGCCATTGTTGAAAATTCAATGCCTAATTTATTTGCAGTAATATTTGCTTTTAGTAAATTATCATAACCAATACCTGAATATTTAGCATAATATTCCGCATTAGATTTGATGTCACTTAATAATTTTTTATAACCGATTCCATTTTTAGACCCTAATATCGAAATTTGTCTAATCATTTGTTCTGAAACCTCTGCACTAGTTCCATTTATCCCTTTGAATAAACTTAATAATTCAGCAGATTCTTGAACAGAATAACCCAAATAAATTGGATAACGAGAAATATTGTCTAATGTTTTTAAAGATATGTTATCGACATTACCTAATGCTTGTTGCAATTCTTTCATCGTTTCAATATTAGTAATAGATGACATAATATTTTGTTTGCTTTCGGGATTATACGACATCGATTCTCGTTCAGCAAATAAATCTTGAGATGATACACCAACTTTTCTAGAAATATCATCGATTTTGTTTAATACTTTAGACGAAAAGAATAATATTTTTGCAAATGGAATAAGTGATGCCTTTAATCCCAAAAATCCTTGTGTAGCATTTTTATTCAATTTATGTTCAATCATTATTTCATGTAATACTTCTTTACGTTTTGACCAACTTTTTTTTGGATTTATTCTATCTTCTATCTCCTTTTCTTTTGTCTTTTTTTCTATTTCTTTAATATTATTTTCTATTGTATCGGTCAGAGATTTAATTCTTTCGACTAATACTGCATCGCCCGTTGCCTGACTTTTGATTGATTTGTTTAAACCTTCGATAGCCGTTTCATTTTCCAATAATCTGTTTTCTAATTCTTCCCTGTCGTGGTTTAATTTATTGACTTTTTCTGCTTTACCCTTATATTGATTCTCATTTTTTATTTGAGTTAATTTTTCATTTATAGTTTTTATTTCTTCTTGAATTTTATTAGATTGTGTTTGTTTTGCATTTAATGTTTTAATTTCGCCTTTTAATGTTTCAAAAGCGGTTTGGTTCTTGTCAAAATATTGTTCTATGATTTTAGCTTGTTCTGCCTGTTTTATTGCTTGACTCGCTTCCAAATTATATAAAGCTTCAAATTGAGAAATGTTTGCTTTATTCATTTTATCAAACATTTCCATCAAATCTCCTAAAGTAATTGTAAAACCCGAACCGAATAATTCCATTATATTTTATTTATTTTGTTTATTTTGTTTATTATTTTCTTTATTAATTATATCTATCACATAATTTATATATTTTTTTCTAAGGTCGGTGGGTAAATCTAAAATTTCATTATAAGACATTTTCTCATAATGCATTAGTTGAAAAAGTTCTGATTCGAAAACATTGCGATTGTTGAAAAAAAAGAGTTCGGTTATACTGAACTCTTTTGTTAAATTGTTATTGAAAAAAAAATGATTCGTCTAAGCCTACGGATATTTTATTTTCTGCACCACAAGTTGAACATAAATGTTTAATTGATGGTTCGGTTATACCTGAAATTTCCACAATTTTTTTACGAATAAATTGTGTATCTTTCGGAGATAAATTTTCTACATAATCCAATATTTCTCCATACACATACCTCTTAGAAACAGGATGTTCTACAATTAGAGATGATGTTAGTAATGAAAATAATTTACTATTATTAGTACGTTTGAGTTTAGCAATTAAATCCATCTGTCCATGACCATCCAAAATTTTTAATTTAATTTTATCTTTGGAATGTGGTAATTGAATCTCATATTCATTTACATTATTAACTAATGGAAATTCAATTTGTTCAGTATCATCAATATTTGATAAATCTACATTAGTTTTTGGATGGATTGTACCACAACTCGAACAAGAAAAATTATTAACCTCAAACTCTGCTCCTAACGACATAATTCTAATTGCTATTAACAAATAAATTTTATCAGTCATGATTAAATCTAATGGTTCAAATGTTGGTTCAACACATAATTGTTTTAATAACATTTCCATCACATTACCTTGTTTAATATAAGCAGGATTAGCAAAGATATTTTCATCTTTACCTTTCATGTAACGTAATTTGATTTTGCCTGAACTTAAAAAATTTTCTGTTGGATAAACCAAACCTTTTGAAGGTAGGTCTAATTCGATATATGTTTCTGTGTCTACTATTGGTGTTGTTTGTTTTGGTTGCATATTTGCCTCTAAATGTTAAAAAATAAAAAGAGCCAATAGCATTATACTATTGGCATTAAAAATTAAAGATTAGAATCTTTGAATTACATCATCATATCTGATTGATAATTGGATTTGCATAGGTTGTTCATTTTCCCATGACACTTCACCAAAATTGGCTGATAATAAGAAACAATTTAAGTAATCCCATTTTTCAATAACTGCGCCAACTGGGTCTAATAATTCTAGTGTACATTTTCTTCTATAAAATGCGGAATATCCCATTCTACCCGTGAAAATCTCCCCCTGAGTCGCTAACCATGCCGAGACATACTGAGATGTGGATGGAACTATATAGTCGATTAGAGAGATATTTAAAGGTTCATAGGTTGGTCTTCCTGCTTCGTATCTCGTTTTATTGATGTGAGGAATCGCAATTTCGGAAAACGATACGGTAGGTCTTGATGCTTGAGTACATAATAATTTAACCGTAGGGTCATCATCTACGGAAAATAGGAATTGGTTTGAATGTTTAGATTGAAATTGGTGTGTACCTCTAATCAATCCTTCAGGTTGTATATATGACATTTCGTGTTATATTAAAGTTGATAATGATTTTCTTATATATATAAATATAAGGAAAGTGGATTTTTTAAACCCACTCCCATAATTTTTTAACCTTCGTTGAATGAAGTTCCAGAAGAACCTATCACGAATCCAATAGAAATACCACGAACCGCACGTATAGGAACTAAATAAATAACCCCTTGTATGATTGCTTGGTCTACTATATCAGGTGTATTAATCGATTCATCAAAAATAGCTTCGAATGTTTCTAAACCATTGTTTGCTTGAATAAATGATAAATAACTTCTTATTTCACCTGCTAAAGCGTTTCTTGTAGAAGGTGTTAACGGTCTACCAATGTATTTTCTAGCAATGAAATTGATTTCAATTTTAGCTTCGTTTAATAAACGTCTAACATTTATAGATGATAGTGAAGATTCACGTTTCAATAATGTTCTATCGTTTAAAAGAACTGCATTTGGTTCTCCTGCAAATTTGACTACTGTATTAACACGCAAGTCATCCAAATCATCTCTTTGTGATAGAGAGAATTTAGTATAAGGAATACCTGATACAACACCACGTTCAAATCCTAATGGTGAGTACCAAGGTGCTGAAACTTCATCGTTTTTTGCTAATGTTCGTAGAAATACTGATACCATTGGTACTAATACATTATTAACTTTTTGCCAAGGTGTTAACCCACAACCAAATGAAGTATCAAATGCACCTTCCATAGATGATTCCATAGTGCTTAATGCATTAGTTGAATTTGCAATAGGTTTAGTTACATCAGCAGGGATGAAAATATCACCACGCTCACTAGCTACATTAAATGCATAATTATATACGTTTGCATGGTCTGTCAAATTTAATCCTACCAACGCTACTGTTTTAAGTAAGACATTATCTTTATCGGCAATTAAATCCAATGCTTTTTTATATCCAAGATAACCATTACCTGTAATTGAAGAGAAATCCAACCCAAAAGTATTAGATGGAACTGCATTTGCACCAATCAATTTTTTTGTACTTTTGCTAATACCATTAGTTGCACCAAAAATACCGAATGTAAATTTACGATTATTTTTTGGTACTAATGTTATATCAGAATTTGATAATAGAAATGGTGTTGCTTGTGTAGTATAAAAAGGCGAATTAGATTTAGGTAATTCTGTATGAATGAACCCTAAAGTTTTACTTTTACTATCAAAATTTACACCTGAATAGTAATCATCTCCTGTAGTGCTAGTTAAAGCTGCTTGTCTTAGAAGATTATCAAATGAATCATTAGCATTAAAACCAAACGCATAACCATCAAATCCAAAAGGAACTGCATCATTAGGAATGTCATCAATATTACCTAAAACTACTCTTACATAACTACTTCTGTTATTATAATCTCCTTCTGATTCAATTTGTCCCGATGTTTGATTAAAAGTATCTTTAACTGTACCAATTCGATTGCCAATAAAATTGGTATCAGATGGGTCTAATGTTACATTAGAAAATATTTCCAATGCTTCTACACTACTATCATCATCGTCATATTTACGAATAATTACATCAAATTTACCATGAGTAATATCTACCCCTGCTCTTTCAGATGGTAATTCAACATTAATAATAGAAATTTTAAATTGTCTATTAACTTGTTCACCCTGAGATATAGATTCGAATCTAAAAAGATTATGATTTGTTCCATTATATGTTTGTGAAATAACCCATGGTGATAAACCTTCTTGATAACTTGGCATCGTTATTTCTGCTGATGATGTAGTTATAGAAAATGTTGCACCTGATGATAAACTACTCGAAGGTTCAGCATAATATTTCAGATATACTCTGTTAGAGTCTGATATCGCTTGTGATAAATCTGTTACTGAACTTATACTACCATTTGTACTTGGTGATAAGCTATAATTAAGAGTTTCTACTACTGTTGAACCCGATTTTAATTGTAATTTTATATCTCCATAAGTAGGTGTAGCACTTACTGCAAATCCATCTATACCATCGGTAATACCTTGGGATGTAAGATAAAATTGTGCGATTGAACCTGTGAAGTCATCTTTAGAACCAACGATGTCTACCGCTTTTCCTACTGTATAATCTTCAGTACCCATTACTGATATCACCATTACTGATGCATTCGTACCATTAAGTGTGCTATTAACTGTAAATCCTACATATTCTTCTAATTTTTTGATATCATAATAACCAAACTGTTTAATATAATCATTATAAGATGAAAATAATGTTGGTATAAATGCACGTCCAAATGGTGTTGTACCAATGATGCAAAAATCTGCTATTTCGGGATTAACTGTTATGGCACTTTTATCTGTTTCGGAAAAGATAATATTAGGGGATTTAATTTTTGTTTTTGCCATTTATTTTTATATTTAATTTGTTAAAATTTTTTGAATTTGTCTTTAATTATAGTATTTTTATTTCATAATCAAATTTTAATAAAAAAAGCCTACCATTTGCATGATAGGCTTAATTTTTTCAGTTCGGTTAACTATTAACCGAATGATGCTAAATCTTGAACCAAGATTTTTGCATAGAATTCAGGACGAGTAACAACTTTGGCGTTACGAGTTTGAATGAATTGGTGAATAGAAGCATCTTGGAAAGATGTGATAGGTGGAGTCATCATATATGGAATGTAATTCAGATATGCTGCACCTGAGTCTAAGAAGCTACTTCCTTTGAAACCTAATAAGATTTCATTTTCTTTCCAATATGGGTTTGAGTAAACCTTATATTGGTTAGAAATAGAACCAACACTTTGTAAACCTACTGTGTAAGTATTTTCAGGTGATTCATTAGAACGGAAAGTTTCGAATGATTGGATTAAAGCTGCAACTTTTGGAGAAACAACTGCCCAATTCGCACGTCCACGCATAGTTCTTTTTTGAATTTCATACGCTACTTCGTTCATACGAATACCTAAAGTTCGATACCAATCCGATGGAGATAATGTAAATGTTGCTTGGTTGGTATCTGTTGTACCATCTGTTGCATTTACGAATCTACCAATTTGTGCAGACCAATATTTTTTGATTGGAGCTGCTTGAGATAACATTTCTAGAATTTCCAAATCTTCTTCTTGTGTTAAGAACTGAGACATGATATTAACCACTTCTTTTTGAGCATCCATTGTGTGATATGCTTTTAAGTCTTGGATTAATTCAGGAGTCATTTGAGATTTTAACCAACGAGTTTTCGCTACTACAGTAGTGTTTGTTAGTTTAATATTCAATTCGGTTGGTAAACTAACACCTGCTTGACCTGATTCAAAATCACCTCTATATCCAGGAGTAGGTTGTTTAGTATAAGATACATTTACAATAGAACCTGATGGAACTGTACCTGCTGAACCTGATGTGTAATAGAATACATAATTTTCACCTGAAATTTTTGTATAATCGCGTAATACGGCATCAACATGTGAGCCTGTGTTAAATACAAAAGAAGCAAGGGCTAAATTATCAGGGTCTGATAATCGTGAAGTAGGAACAGTCAATTTAAAGATTGTACCTGCTGCAACTGATGCTGATAATGATTCTCTATATCCTAATTCGTCCCATGTTGCACTAGTACTACCTGTAGTTGCAAGAACTTGAGAAGATTGATAGTTCATAGAATAACTGAAGCGATTTGCACCGTAGAAACCACCTGATGGGTCACTTGCACCATTAGTAGTACCATAAACTGATTCTTCAGCATTATAGATACTTCCTGCGGATGGTTTATTATCATTAACTTGGAAATCCAAGAAGAATACAACACCTGTTGGTTTATCAATCGATTGTGTGTAAATCAATTTTTTAGCATTACCTTCTACGAATACTTTACGTACTACAGGAAGAGCAATATCATGCCATTCTTCTGAACCAGCAGCGGTAGAAGTACGGGATGCTTCTTTTAATAATTGTTTAGCTTGGTTTTGTAACAACATAGCTAAATCGGAAGCGTCTTTTTCAGACAAACCATTTAAAAGTTTGGTTTTTTTCCATGTTTCTACAAGGCGTTTTGCAACGACATTATTAGATGCAGGTTCATGTCTTTTGACTGCTTCATTAAGGAATGATTGAAATTTATTCATATTTTTTAAATTTATTTGTTATTGTTAAATTATTTGATGTCTGCAAGACGAGCTAAGTTGTCTGCAAAGTCATAACCTACGACAGGTTTACGGTTTTCTTTCAAGCTAGTTCTGATAGGTTTTGAAAATTTACCAACTACTTTTTTATTTTCTGCAATATTAGTTTTTTTCTTTGGTGTATTTACCGATGTCGTAACTGCGGAAATAGATTCACTAATACGTCTGATATCCCTCTCAGTTTTAGCAGTATCTAACTGTTTCATGATTCTCAATTTCTGAGTTTCAGTAAGTTTTCTAGATTTTACTAATGATGTATATGCTTTCGCACGAGACATGTCCATTGAAGTTTCTGAGATAATACTAAATACTTTATTTAAGTCTCTTTTAAGTTTTCTGTTTTCCTTAACTAGAGCCTCAAATTTGATTCCACCCGTTTTATTAGATTCGTCAAGTTTTTCTTCTTCATCATCACAAGATTCACCTTCCGTAAGTGTTTCTTCGTCTTCAACTTCTTCATCATCATCTTCTGAACTAGCTTCTTCTGCTTCGCCCATTAATGATTTTAATTCTTCCATGAATGCTTTTAAATCATCATCTTCACCTTCTGGTGATTCACTTTCTTCAACAACTTCTTCTTCTGATTCTTCAGGAAGTTCGATGTCTTCAACGTCTTCAACGCTTTCTTCTTCTGATGAAAATTCTTCATCTTCAAATTCTACGTCTTCTTCACCTTCGGCTTCTTCAACAAATTCGTCACCGAATCCATCTTCATCCTCAATGATTTCATCATCGTTTTCATTCATTTCTTCATCCTCAAATGAGTCCATTTCTGCAAGTTGAGAGTTTAATGCTTGTTTAACTGATGGTGCAATAGATTCAAGAATCTCTTTTTTCACCATTTCTTCCGCAGATGCTTTTAGTCTACGTGCTTCAACCAATGCTTTTTTAATTAAAAGAGAGCTATCAATTGGTTTTTTATTGTTTGTTTTCATATTGTTTGTTTTCATATTGTTATCCTTATTGGCTTTTGTTTTTTTTAATATAAATTAATATTATTAAAAGGATAAAAAACTAAATTATGTTAGTTTATAAGAAGTGCCTTTATAAATTTATAGTGTTATTTTTTAGATGTGCTTGATGTAACACTAATTTTTTAATATCTGTATATTAAGTATAGCTTTTTTATTTTATAATCAAAGAAATTTTTGAATTCTTTAATCTTTTTCGTATTTTTTTTGTATATCTATGTTTAGATTTGATTATATTACGTTTTTCTGATTTACTTTGGAAAAACTTTTTCTCATTATAATCCAACATTAATTCTGAATCATACACTTTTTTATTAAAAATTTTTAGTGCTTCATTTAAATTGTTATTTCTGACTTTTACGCCAATTGCCATATAGACCTCTTATATTTTAGTTAATAGTTTGTTAATAGTAGTCTGTGTTGATGCAGATTTACCAATACTAAATATATTCAACATTTTATTTTTAAATGTATTATATTCTTTAGTATTCCATTCATAATATAATCTTGCTAATGTCTTAATATTATTCATAGAAATAGAAAAGTTTTTAGACTTAGCTAATTTTATTATTTCATTCGAATAAGATTTTTTTAATAATTTTTCAATTTGTGTTAATTTCTTATTTAATGTAATTTGATTATCTAGATTTCCTTTACCTTTAGCAAGTATACCAAATAACGATTCAATAATTCCATCCACCCCATCAACAGACCAACCCAAATCATTTATTAAATAATTTTTTAAGAATGTTCTCGAAGTATTAATTTTAACATCTTTTTCATCATTAGTAAGAGAATTAACTTCATCATCACCTTTTTCAGTTGCCGATTGTTCTTTTGGTGGTTCTACCTTTTTTGGTGGTTCTACTTGTTTTGGTTGTTGTTTTTCAATAGGTTTGGATGATACTTTTTCATTCGGTACATCTTTAGGTTTTTCCACAGTCGGTTTTGCTAATTTTATACCTTGTTCTTCAGGAACTTTTTCATCTTTTTTATCGGTTTCTGTATCATCTTTTTCAGTTATAGAATGTTTATTGTTTTCCATATAACTTTTTTGACAAGCTTCCAATTTTCTTTTAATATTATCTAATAAGTATTGTTTATCTTTTTTATCATCAGTTCCTTTAAATGCCAATGCTACAAATTTAGTAATCTGATTTTCATCAGCACCCATCGAAGACATATCTGTTTTAAATTGCGACAAATAATTTTTTAAATCATTTAACATAGATGTTGAATCATTTGCTACTGCATTTGGTGCAAACCCTTCTTTAACACGATTTTTAGTTTCTGAAACTACTTTATTACCATTTGTAATTTGGTCTTTATCCACGGTAACAATACTATCATTATTCTGTAGTTCCAATTTGTTTAATTCTATATTCAACGTTTTAGTTGCAGTTTGTAAAAAACTAATCATTCTTTTTTGTAAAGCAGGATTATATTTAGTAGATAATACAATACTGTTAATTAATGCAATAAATTCTTCACGAATATCTTCATCAGACCAACCTGATTTAGTTAGGAATTTAATAAAATGCATATTAAATACATCGGGTGTATCTACAGTTGGTTTTGGGGTTTTAACGTTGTTTATATCAGCCATTTTAATTTAAAATTTGATAGATTAATTTGTTTATTGATTTCATTTTACTTGCATATTTATCACGTGCTTTTTGTGTTGATTCGGCAATATATGCAAATGCACCAAATGTTGAAGGTTGTGTTACTGCATCCCATCCTATTAAATCAAAATCTTCATCAACTTGTACAGTATCATTACCCATATCTAATTCAGAACCTAATCCTCTTGAAGAGAACCCTATCGGGATATTATGTAATAAGCACCCTCTTAAAATATTAGCCATCGGAAAATGTTTTCCTGATAAAATTTCAACAGTACCCCATAATTCACTTCCTTCCCACCACAATTTGTTTATCTTATGTGATGCAGTTTTATACTCGATAATATCTCTTTCAGAATTACCTGAAATTATAATACTTTTATTTTGATTATCTCGCACAACGATAGTATGATTAGGAACTGTAACACAATATATTTTACCATCATATTCTTCTTCCGTTATGGATAGATTTCTTTTATCATTATGTAAATAATTGGTTTTATATACTGTCAAACGATATATATCATTAGAATTTTCTTCTTTTATTAATCTACCTTCAATAAATCTATCTTTTTGTTTTTGTATTACTATAGATGATGCAAAACCTAATTTAAATAATATTTCTTGTACATCATCTATTAATTTTTTTGAAGTACTATAATAACGGTTAACATTATTTTTTACCGTGTTAATTCTTGTCCCATCACCTATCATCAGCCAATCAAACAATATTTGTAAATAATTAGGATTTAATAATTTTAAATCAGCAGGTATAAATTTATCATATGCTTGTCCAAACTGTTTTAAATAAGTCCACATTTTTTTATTATTTGCTGTAAACATATTACCACTATATGAAAAATTGAATGGTAATCTATCTAATAATTCCTTTATTTTAATAACATTATTACTTTTTTTCTGAGATATCCCAAATGTATAATGTCCATTATCAGTATAATTTGATGTATGACCTTCCGATAAAAATATTCCCATAAATGCAACAAAATCACTCATTGGTATAGAAATATCACCCAATGTCCAAACTTCTTTATGAAACCCGTCCCAATTGGACTCTGTTCTAATCAATCGTTTTTTTCTATTATTTTGTAATTCTCTCGCTTCAATCAATTCATATTTATCTTTTTGTGTACTATCACTTCTACCTTTTAATACAAATTTATGATTTGGTGTTACTAACATATTTAACGTTTTATGTTTTAATCTAATCATATTACCCACGTGATGTTCAACAATTTTTTCTGTTATATGTTGATATTCATATTTTTTGGTATCCATATTAAATGTTAATACTACTTCATCTTCGGAAATATCGACAATCGGTTTCCACCCGTCTAATGTTAATATATCAACGTTTTCATCAAAGCAAGGGTGGTCTAATTCTCCAATAGCAGTATTTTGTTTTATAAGCTTTTGATATTTTTGAACTTCACGAGTTAAAACATCTTTGGGATATATCCTACCATTAGCATTTTTTTTATCATATGCTTGTAATAAAACTGTTAAGAAGATTGGTTCATCTAATTCTATTTTTCGAAGTAATTCTGCATTGGTATAGTTTACTTTTGCAACAAAAGCTTCGTCTTTTAAAACATGTTTCTGTGAATATTCAGGCATTTTAGTTTATGTATTAAATTGTTTTCGTATAATATCTAATTCTTCTTTTATCTCTTTAAGTTTTTTAGAAAATAATTCTTCTTTTAACTTTGTATATCCATTTTTTTCCATAGGTTTTGTATCAGATTTCCCAATGAAATTTTTTGTATGGACACCTGCTACATTTCCCGTTGATGAAAGTTCTTCTAAAGTTTCTTTTTCGAGCATCATTATTTTAACTCCTCTAATAGTTGATAATAAAGTAAAATCTTTTCATAATCAGAATCTGAATATATTTTCTTTTTTTCTAACATTTGAAGATTGGTTGTCACTTCATTAATTTTTAACTTTAATATTTTTTCATTATCTGTTTTTGAAGTTAATCTTTTAGCAGATTCGGTCAATGATTTTTTAATCGATACAACATGATTATTTACCCATTCAGATTCATCAGTTGTTTGATAAATAAAATCTTTAATAAATTTTTTCTGATTTTCATTCAATTTATTTTCTACTATTGTATTGAATCTTTTAACTAAAATATGATATGCTAATTTAATTTCATCAGAATCATATCCTTCAAAAATATCAGCAATTTGTTTAGATTCAACCAATTTTCTTTTACTAAGTGTTTCTAATATTGGTTTTCTAAATTTAGTTTTAGATAAAAAATCTTTTTTTCTATTAGCTTCTAAGAATAGATAAACAGTTGCACTATCTTTATACTCAGGAATTCTAGTATTTACTAATGATTCCAATTGATATTTTCTCTTAATTTCTTTAACTAAATTGTATTTAGCTCTATTTAATAGATTTTGATTTAATGAATTGTGAAAATCACAAATTTCATTTAAAAGAAAATCTCCTGCACTTTTATCATCTTCTGTAATAACAGATTCTTTTAATAAAGTATTATATACTTTAAGTTCTTTCTTCAATATTCCTTTGGAAAAATGTTCCTTTATTAATTTGAAAGCAGAACTATCAGCTAATGTAGTACCATTAATAATATCCGTCGTAGTTTGACGAATTAAAAATTCATACAATAGATACGTGTTTTTATATTTCGAATGTTTTATATTGCTCATTTTCTCTTAAATAAAATTTAGTATTGTACATTTAATTATTATATTTTTCATATTTAATTAATTTTTTTATTAAATTTCTAAATCTGATGTTGTAGTGTTCCTTCTTTCAGGTGGATTTGAACTTTGTTTCCTTGCTCCCATCAAATCTTCTGCCCTACCAGTTGGTGCATCTTTCTGAATTGCATCGGGTGTAGATGCAGGTTCTAATCCTTTATCTTCACCATTATCAGATTCTTCACCTGTTGTACCAACTTCTGAATCATCGGGTAATTCGATAGATGAAACAGTATCTTCACTAATTTTATCATCAATTTTATCATTTTGAATTTCTTTTTTCATGGTTTCAATCTCAGAATCAGATAATTTGAAAATTTCTCTCCATAAATAATCTCTTGAAAAAAATCCTGATTCTAACATAGATGAAGCAACATCTGTCATACGTTCTAATGTATCTAATTTTTCTGCTTCATGTAAATTTGATGGTGCAGTTAATGATAATGTAAACGACAATACATCTTTTTTAGAAAATCCTTGTAGAATTAAATGTGTTACTGCAACTTTTTCCAATTCTGAAATCATGATTGCTTGAATAGATTCTACAGTTTGTGCAAATCTAATATCCTCAGAACCTGCGGTTGCACGAGAATTTAATTGTTCTTCATAATTCAAAATAAAGTTAGGAATCCCTAATCCTGTCATTAACTTCTGACGTAATAAATTAATACCTTCTATAATATTTGTCTCATTGGATGCAGGGATTTCATCAAATGTTGTATTTTCATACCCTTCGCGAACAGGTAAAATAATATCTTCAATAGCTGATAATGGGTCATATAACATATCATAATCACCTGTATCACTATTAATCAATGGTTTTTTCTTGTATAATATCTTTAGCTGTTCAATAAAATTTGGTACAGACTGTGGTTCAATTGCACCAACATCAACTTTAAATACACGTTGATTTACTGAGCGTAATAGGTAATAAACCATCATAAAATCTTCCAATAATGTCATCATTTTCCAATATTTACGTATGGATTCTAATAATGAAACTCCATATGGTAAAAATTCTACTGATAACACATGTCTAAAGTGTAATATGAATTCTTCGTTCAAATCTTCTGATATATTTTGAATAACAAATTTTGTTACTTCACCTCTAGTTTCGTCCTCTATACGCTCTACATCACCCGAACCGAGTGTTACTGCGTCTGTTACTCCGATACCCTCTTGTAAGTCCAAATAGACGTAGCAATCACCATATTTAAGCATTTGTCTTGTCCACATCGGTAATAATGTATCAATATTTAAGATTTGATAAAATAAATGTTCTAATGATGCTTTAACTCGTTCGTTTTCACAATTGATATGCATCATTTCATCTTGTAAATCTGTTAAACAAGATTGTTGTGCTAAAAGTGTTAATGCACGAGATATAATTGGGTCACGTTCCATTAAATCGTATTCATACGTCAAGAACATTTTATTTTGTACTCTCGATGAATAATTATTCATAAATGAATTATAACCTGATGAATTTTTTAAAGTAAATAATCGGTCATACGCCATATTAATGGTTTTATCACCACTAACAGATTTTAATTTTAATTTATCCCCATCTTTTGTAGGTATTAATACCGTCTTACCCGAAAAATATCGTCTTAAACGTTTAAATAATTGAAAATTATCGTTATTTTGTTTATTTATTGCCATGTATGTAATTATATCTTTTTTTATTTAAAATCAAGGTTTTATAATAAGAGATTGCAAATGTGAATAAGTTTTTTGCATATGTTTTGGGATAATCGAACTCATAACTTGTTGAGAATAATCCATCATCCTAATCTGTGTTTTTATATTATCTGATAGCATATTTTCATCGGGTGTTTCTTTTTTTGAAAGATATGTTTCCATTTTTTCTTTTGTTCTCGCAGTACCCAATGCTAACATCCCTAAATATTCATCCATAGTATCAGTACTAGTAGTTTTCATAGTAATATCACCACGCAAACTATATACCGTTACACCAATACCAAGTGCCAGTAAACAGTCATCAGTAGCTTTATTTTTAGTTTCTGCTTGTGCTTTACCGTTAATCATTTTAAATGTTTTAATTTCAGTCAATGTTCTAACAGAACGTATTTGTAATGCTTCATCTATTTCAGGAACTTCAATACATTGTTCTAACTGTTTAATGATTAATGGTCTAGTTTTCATAGTTGTTTTCCAACCAAAATCTTTTTTAGTAATACCTAAAATTTTACCCTCTTTACCTTGTCCACGAATATAAATATTATGATAACTCAAATCCTTACTACGTTGAACAATCGCGGTACCAACGGCATTCGCTTCAATAACTAATAATGCACTATTATATCTTCGTGCAATAGGCACAGGTATCCACCCAAACTCTTCATAATGGATTTTAGAAACATATTCTGCCACTTGAACCATTTGTGGAACTGAAATTACTTGAACCACATTCTTATCATTACCACCTTCGGCACAATCCACTGAAACGATATACGATTGGTCGGGTTGTGGTTCTTCCCATATCCACAAATGTCCTTCTTTTCGAATTGGTTCACGAACCATAGTTGATTCAATACGTTTGATGTAATCTGGGTCAAAATAAGAATCAAGTGAAAATCCAAATTCAGCATCATATTCCTGTGATGCTTCACGTTTATCCATCGTCCTATCTTTTTTTTTTCTCCATTCCCAATCAGGAGAACCATCGGGTAATTGTCTTTCGGGATGGACAAACCAAGGTAATTGAGTTAATTTAAACTCTGAATCTTCTGCTATAATGTTGGTATATGTTTCGTAAAACCACCCAGTTGGTTCAGCAGGAGATGATAATGCTATTAATTGACCCCCTGTGTTTAATGTAGGTTCAATCTGAGAGAAAATTTTATTAGCACCAACGATAAAGTGAGCTTCATCCATGATGAATACTGATGCTGCAATACCACGAATACCTGAGTTTTTACGTGAAGCATATGCTTTAATACGTGAACCATTTTTTAATTTTAAAACTGTAGTTGTTCTATTAGCCCATTTAACCATTAAAAATGGTGGTAAATTATCATACGCAAATAATAATTTATCATGTAACTCTCGTGCAATATCTCTATCTGTAGCTACTACCGCAACGGTTTTAGTAGGGAAAAATGTAATTAACCACAATGATATAGCAGAATATAATGTAGATACCCCCAACTGTCGTGATTTGACAATTTGATGCAATAGGTAGTCGGGGTCAAAGAATTTTTTGACCAAATCTATCTGAAATGGATATAAAATAAATGGTAACGAGCCTCTGATTACATGAGGAATCTTAACATACTTTTCAATGAAATATATCGGGTCTGCTTGACATTTTATATATTCAGGATGTGAAGTATCAGCTTCACCTAGTTGAGTTGTGTAAGTACGTGTCGTTCCAACTCGCTTCGTTGTCCTCGATGTCTGAGTCGTTGTGTTCTTGTTCTTGTTTAGCGCCCCTTTTGTTCTGCCCATAATTATTGTTTCCTTGTTTTAATACTTTTCTTTTAAAATCTAATATCGATTTGAAGAACAATTGGAAAAAATTAGAATTTAATTCTTCATATAATTGTTCTAATAATTCGGTATCAAATTCTTTTTCTTGATTTGTTTCTTTATCAACACCATATCCTTTTAATAAAAAATATAAACCTCTTAATATATCTTTAGGTAAATCTCTATCCCAATGTCTAACTTTCAAAAACATATGATATTTTTGGTCATTTAATATATCTAAACAAATAAAATAAATATCTTTCTTTTTATCAATAAAATTTTTCTTACATACCACATCACTTGTTTTACCACCTTTTTTCCATATATCACGAATAGTCATATAACCTTTACGTATTAATGGGCGTTTAAAAAAAATCACATAATCATTTCTACTAGTATTTAATTCATTTTCATAAATTTTTTTAATAGATTCTCTAATAATTTTTGTTTCATTTATCATCGCTTTTTGCTATTTTTTCTAATATTTTAGTTTCACTTTTTTTATAACTTATGATATATGATTGCATAGATGATGCTAATTTTTGAGTATTGGCATTTAATGTCACTTTGTAATTATCTAATTCATCTACAACACTTTTTGTTTCAGATTGGTATTTGTTATTTATTTTACTATATATCGATGATATTTTTGAAAATACAAGCTTATATTTGGTTGATACCATTTTAATAAACCCATTAAACATTGATGAAATGCCCTCATTCATTTCTTCTTTAACATCATCTAATGATTTCAATACTGTATCTATTTCACCTTTATGTTGAGAAAAATATGTACCGATTTTTAATGCAGTATCTTGTTTATCACCCGTAATATTACCTATAACTTTATCCTCTGGTTCGATGTATCTTACCATACCACTTAACTTCTCAAATAGTTCAGGATTTTCTTTTATAATTTCAAATCCACCTTTTTCTAACATGTAATACCCCTTTGAAGTTCGAGAAACACCAACGGTTCTACCAAATCCTGTTACAAACATTTTACTGTTACTAATAATTTGTTCATCTATATCGGTTAATGAAGAAACAATATTTTTTACATTTCTAATTATGTCCTTTAATTCTTTATCAACAGCACTTTTAGAAAGAGATTCTTTACTAGATTCTTCTGCTTGTATATTTAAAATTTTTTCAACATCTTTTATATCCTTTGGTACCAAATTGTATTTAGCTAATAGTTCCATTCTAACTTCTTTACGCATCTTTTCTATACGTTTTTCTAACTCATTCTCCATTTTTATATAATTATTATATTTAGCTTTATGTGCATCAAACATAATTATTGCATCTTCGAATGATTTACTAACATCTGAATATATTTTTGAAATACGTGCGACAGCATCTCTAGTTTCTTTTATATCGTTTACTAAACCTGCATCAGTATAATTATTTTCATTATCAGTAAAAGTTTTTATCTCGTTTAATAATGTTGTAATATTTACATTAATTTTAGATACTTTAAATTTTACTTCTTTAGAAGATTTGACCGATTCATCCATCAAATTATCTAAAAAACTTACAATAACATCATTTTCTTTTGGAATAGAACTAGCTTGTAATTTAGTATAGCTTACTATCGTAGATTGAATATCTGTTTTTGTAGGTTCTTCTACATTTGACTTTTTAACAATTGGGAATGAAGCTTTAGTTTCAATTTCTTCCGTAAGAACACGTTTAATATCTTTTTTTAGCACTTGTAATTTATTATACAAATATAGGTTTCTGTATTTCATAGTATTTATGTTATTATTTTTTCATCTTTAAATTTTTTAAGAAGTAATCCATATTCTTCTTCAGTATATAATTCCTTTAATTGTTTTAAAGTGCCTAATGGTCTGCCAAAATGGTCTTTAACAACAATGGTGTCTTCATTAATTATATCATTTCTTTTATTTAGTATAATTTCATCAGTTTCTTTTTTTGCAAAGCATGATGTACAACAGTTAGTATCTTTTATTGATAAGATATTATTTGTGTTTTGTGTATTATTTATAAATTTAGTACCACAATCATGACATCTTACAAAAATTTTTGTATCTTCAATATTACTTTTTAACGAGAATTCAATTTTAAACCCTTCTTCTTGTTTATACCATTTATTATTTTCAAACCATATTTCACCGATTTCTCGTTTTTTATTCATACTGTTTGGTAAAGGTTTTAAATTATATGTTTTTGTTTCGGGTATTTTCCATGCTTTAAGGTATCTGTTTATTGCATAGTTAGAAGCGTTTTCATCAATTTTCATGCGTATAGTGTTTAGTTAATTTTTTAATTTAATTTTTTAAATAAAAAAAGCCCATAAACCTAATTATGAGCTTTTAAATATTTTGTTAAAGTTAATCTTTAAAAAGCGGTTCTAAGATGAACAACGTTTGTAAATCTAGTCTTAGTCCTGCTTCATCAAATTCGGTTGAACTTAGAAATACGGGAGTAGTAACTTCGATTTCAACATTGGATAATTCTACTAATTTTGCGTTTAATTCAGGAATATTATCGAATTCGACCTCATTGGTTTCAACTTCTTCTTTTGTTCCATCTGCTTTTTCAACTACCGATTTATGTCTGATGTAATTTCCTTCTGCATCTTTTTTAACATATTCTTTTTGAATCTCTGTTGATGCTTCTGAAAATTCAGTTAATGCTTCACTAAATGTTTTTACTAGTTTTGCTACTTTGAAGCCCGTTGATACTTTAAGATTTTTTGTATCAATTTTTGATAATGCTTCTGCGATATTACGTAATTCGAAATTTTTTACTGTTATGACCATAGTTCCTCTGTGATTTTGTTATTGGTTATTTTAATTTGTATCCCTAATTATAGGTTTTTTTTATTTTGAAACGAATTTATTTTATTTATTTTCAAAAATCAATTGGAGTATGTAAACGTAGTAGAATATTTAGTATGTGTATACGTTGCACCAAATTGTACTTCTAATCTATAATATTTTTCACCACCCCAATACCAAGAGAACACCCAATCTGTAGTTGCAACAGTTCCTGTATATTCAACCCAACTACCAACCTGATAATTCGATGAAAAGCTAATTGAATCAGGTGCTACTAATCTCCATCGACACGGATTGTTACCATTAGGAAGCATTACACCTCGTACAGTAATAACATCAGGATTACCTTGTACATCAGAAAAAAGTGTTGGGGTCAGTGGATTAGGTGCAGATTTACCAAAAAAAATATCTGTACTCTTTGTTGCAGAATTAACCATTAACCTAAAATTATCCATAGTTTTAGTAAATGGTGTTACCCCTGCGAATTCTGTTTCTAAATCTGTTGTTGATAGTGTACCACTACTTGGTAAAGCCATTTAATTTCCTTTCCAATACTATAATTTTATCATTTAATTTTCGTATTTCATCTTGTAAATTACTTATACCTTTATGTAGTAAAGGAATCATACCTACATAATCCAATGTTAAATAATTTTCATCTATAGGTGCAGGTCTTACTAATTCTGGGAATGTTTTTTGAACATCTTGTGCAGAGAATCCCCATCGTTTATCTTTTGATTCCATATACTCTTTGTTTAATATAGAATAATCATCGTTAAAAGAAAACGCATTAAATTGTAGTAATTTATCCAATATATTATCTTCATAAACTATATTTTTTTTCAACCTGATGTCCGATGATGTCCATGTTATTGACCCTGCTACAGTTAAATTATCACCCATAGAAGATGTACCCGTAATTCTTAAATTAGAACCAGATAATGCACCCGATGCACTTAATACGCCTGTTACATTAACATTACCACCCATCGTTGATACACCTGTAACTCTTAATGTAGAACCTGTTATTGCACTTGCTACATTAAAACTACCACCCCAATCAGTTTTTATTGAACCCGTACTTGTTGTATCAATTTTAAAAATATTAAAACTTGCACTAAACGGTGCTGATGTTGTATATAAATTATAATTCAAGTTTAAAGATGCAGTATCATAAAACATATTAAATGTGTTATCAAATAGATGCCCTGTGTATTTAAAATATAAACCATAATGATTCATACCGTATTGTAAGGATTTGTCAGTAGGGTTTCCATCGGATTTTTGACGTTTGATATTCAAATCAAACCCCCTTTCACTTGTTTTCAATGTAGCTGACCCTGTTGAAAATGACTCTATATTAGTAAACAATTGTTTTGCAAAACCCATATATTTAGGTGTACTTTTATATGATAAACCCACATAATCTACGTCAAATGCACCGATTTTAGTAGTAGTGAAATCAGGTGATACAATTTTTAATTTACCATTTATAAAACTTATATATTCAGTTTGATTACCTAAAAATAAATTAGTTTTAGTGTAATCATTATTATACCCACCGTAAAAACTTCCTATGTTTATATTTTCTCCATAAGTCGTTGGTGACTTTGGATTTCTCCAAATACAATCATCAACGTTACCAAAACTTATATTTTCAATTATAAATTGTACATTATATTGTGAACCAACATTTTTAGCAGTAATATCCAATCCTGTAGTTGGATATAAAACTGAATTAGAAGCCGTGTAATATGTACTATTTGTATTTATATTTGTTTTTATTCTATCTCTGTATTGTGTTATTGTTTCTGCAAGTTGAATACCAGACCAATAAATACTTTCTACAGAACCAAAAATCAAATACCCATCAGCAGTATTACTTGTTGAGTTTAATTTCTCATCTATATAAACAGTTATTTTAGCTTTACTACCTTCTATACCTTTTCCAATATAAACTTTATCAGAAACATCATCTTCACTTCTATTAGCAAAAGGTATATTTCCAATGCTAATATATCCTTGTGAAGATATTTTTACACTTGATGTTGTATTATCAGTTCCAACTTTAATACTATCATTTGCAATACCCCACCCTGCTATATTTCCTGATGTTGAAGATATTGAACCTGTTATTTGTAATGAACCGTTATTTAACAATTTAAAATTGGTTGAATTTATTGCAATTTTATTAGCAAGTGTATCAAAAGAAATATGACTCGATGGAGTACCTAATTGAATAAAATAATTAGAACCTGTATTCAAAATATAGTTATACGAGTTCATATAAATCCCACTCATCGTTTCATCGTATTCATTTTGAGCATTATCTTTGGCGTAAGACCACACTTGAACAGCCGAATTTGCTATCAATGATATATTCCCTTTACTTATTGCATCAGAACTTATACCCCAACCCCCAATAGTACCAGAAGAAGCAACAATAGAACCTGTCATAGTAACATTACCATTACTACTTAATTTAAAGTTATTTGTATTTATAGAAAAACTTCCAGAAATCCCATGATATAAAATATAATTTGTAGCATCACCAACTCTAAAATACGGATTTTTTCCACCCGTTGAAAGACCAATATCAGCAAAATAGTTATAAGAATTTATTTTAAATCCCGAAACATTGTTATATGCAGGATTTGTAGTAGTAGATAATGGTAACGAACCTTCCTTATAAAAAGACCCTGTTTCAGTACCTAAACTCAATGAAGAATATATACCCACATCATCATGTGTCAATGATGTTGATGAAAGCGTCCACCCTGCTATAGTACCACTAGTAGCATTAATAGAACCACTAACTATTAATGTACTTCCATCCCATACAAATTTATCACCTAAGTTTAATGTACTACCACTTAATAATACTCCTGATGATGATAAGTT
>Ga0210043_1000403_pt1 | contig 45420 bp, 44 predicted proteins | sample CryGeymet201501t_FD_183990 | JGI IMG/M metagenome (GOLD analysis project Ga0210043, IMG submission 183990) | Groundwater microbial communities from Crystal Geyser aquifers in Utah, USA - Crystal Geyser metaG 2015-01t (SPAdes) (version 2) | ecosystem: Environmental > Aquatic > Deep subsurface >... | reverse complement strand
AGGAATGGAAAAGGGCAGTGTTTTAAACTTGCTTAAGACTTTTTTATGCCTTTATGGGATGATTTCCATGAAATTAATAATTCATTGTTTCATATTTTTAGATATCTTGATCCTTTTTATAATTGAAATAGAATTCATTCTTATTTAGATTATGTTAATATTGATAGATTTGAATCAGATGAGAGAAATAAATATGGTTGAAAATGCTGGTGCAATTCTTGGTTACAATTTTGATCCATCGAAGTCGATTCTCCCAGCTAATGGAGCTGACTGGATGAATTCGTCGAAGACTGCAAAAGATCACGAGCCTGATTCCTACACTTTAACAAGAGATATGGCTGTAAGGATGTGGGATCATAGGCACCATTTGCATATTTCTGAAACAGGATTTGGACACAAATGAAAATTTTCATTATATTTATTTTAATCATTTTCAATGTTTTTTGTAAATCTCAAAATGCAATTGCACAAAATTACAACGAAGAAATAGCTCAGACGCATTCAGTTGATAATTTTTTTGAACTTTGGAATATTAAACTTAATAAAGATTTTAAGTTAGCTTTGCGCTCAAAAAATGAAGAATCTCTATTTATAAAATTAAATAATTTTCTATCTTTGCGAATTACAAAAACAATCTTTAAATCGGAACCTATCGATAAAACAAGATTTTCAATTATTCTAGACTTTCCTGAAATAAATTATCCTGTCCGAAATGATAAATTATTTAACTTCAGAGACAATCTCATTTCAGAAATTTATAGAGAATTAACTTATGATAAAGTGGAAGCAATTGGACATGCCCGAGTTGGACTTGCTTTCAAATACGACCAGGGACAATTATCAGAAATATCCTGCCATCACCTGCCCGGATCAAATGGATCGAGATGTGAAGACTCCATCCTTCTCAATTCCGATGGCTCTATTCGAGAAGTCAAAGAATATAAAATAAAGTGTAAACAAGGTTGCGGTCAATTCCAACCGCTTCGCCAAAAAGGATACTATTTTATCAGCACAAACCAAGTTCGGATACGAGAAAAACCTGATACAAAATCTAAAATCATCGCCGAACTTTCGAAAGATGTAAGAGTTGAGGTTATTAAGGATGCAGAGAAATATGAAAAGATATTTCCTCATTTTGCAGCCTGGGCACAAGTAAAGTTAGACGATGGCAGAGAAGGATACGTATACGGTGCATTCCTTAGAGCACCTGGCGAACCCGATGTGGTTGCCATCCGAGAAAAAGCGGTAGAGTGGAAGAAGGTGAATCGGGTGAAGGCGAAGTAAGGTATGAGAATTCTAAAAACTAATTCATTTTACACTTTATTCGTTAAAATAGAAGAATCTTGAGATATATAGTTATAATACACAGGAAATTCAGAACAAATTCTCGTTTGGTTTGAAATCATTCTATATAAAATTATATCATTAAACTACTAACCGTAACGAAGTTATTGCCTCCGCAGCGACTTTGGCAGACCCAACTGGCCACTAGGCGCGAGGAAGGTAAGCACTGAGTAAAATTTCTGATCAATTTGGTACGAGTCGTGCCAAATCTACTCCCATTATAAGAAAATAACAAGTATTATGCGAACATTTAATATAAAATAGATAGAATCTGTTTTAATTTCATCCTGACTGAAGGAAGAATCTTACCGTACAATATGAACTTAGGATGATAAATTGGTATTTTAGAAATAGGTTTCTAAACCGATGAATGTAACCCTTCACCACGTGCTTTAGCGAGTGGTGAAGATATCAAAACACCTGGCGAATTGATTATCTTTCGCTGGCTCTCTGCATTTCACGATGTGGCAACCTGACAATGGAAAATAGTCAATTCCCTGCCGGAATAGTTGCCCACGATAAACAAAGATAAATGCCGCTTATACGTAAAGTTGTAACTTTCTATTTAGTCGTTCTCGTGAACACTCCGTCCCAATCACTTGGTGGTGGTGTTTTTTTATAAGTTTCACATCTGTCGATTAGAAGTTTGGAAGACTTATCTTCTGTAGATTTTAGTTTTGCATATTCATGGAATGCACTTATAGCAAGATCCCATTTCCGTTCCAGATATAGTTGAAAGCCTTCCTCATAAACCTGGTTGGCCTTATGCATAGCTGTAGTTTCTTCTCCCTTTCTTGTTAGTAGTTCATACAGGACAACAGGCTCCGTCTTTCCTTTGACTCGAACTACATCTAGCTTTCTAGTATAGATTCTATCATGGACTTTTTCATAAACTGAATCAGAAACTAAAATATCAACACCGTAATCTTTACCTGCTGCTTCCAGTCTTGCAGCAAGGTTAACAGTATCTCCCATCATGGTGTAAGAGGCTAGGGCATCTGTTCCCATGAATCCTACCTTAGCAAGTCCTGTATTAAGACCAATTCGGAAGGTCATATTGCGCGCTTCTGGAATGTATTTATTGCTTTTGATCCATTCTTTCTTTAGTTCACCTAACTTAAACTGCATGTCAAGTGCTGCTAAGCTTGCCTTATAGACATGATCATCTACATCAATGGGTGAGTTAAAAATTCCTACTATTGCATCACCTATGTATTTATCTAAGACTCCGTCATAGTTCTTAAGGATGATAGTCATTGCAGATAGATACTCGTTCAAAAGATCAGCTAACTGAGGTGAAGTTAGATTTTCTGATATTGCGGAAAAGGAGGCTATGTCTGAGAAAAAAGCAGTAATATTTTTTTCTGAACCACGCTTCAAGGCTTGTAGATCCTTCATTGCCTCACTTACCACAACCGGATCAATCATAGAACCAAGTATGCCTTTAATCTTTTCTCGTTCTCTAAGACCTTGCACCATCTGGTTGAGTGCGATGGTTAGATTTCCGAATTCATCCTCTCCTCCATGCTCAAAAGTAACGTCTAAATCTCCGGAACCAACAGTCTCAGCACTTTTTATAATACGCTTGATTTTCTGAACAACAACACCTGATATGAAAATGGCAAGAAAGATTGAAAGCAATCCAATGATTAATGCACTTAAGATTGCTTTATTTCTATTGTCTCTAATTTTTTGTAAGCCATCTGTTCTATCAACTATAGTTCGAATAATGCCAGTTAAATTTCTAGAGAGTATAGATTTTGCAAGCGAGTCTTCTTCTAAAGGAAATAAAGGAGTGGAATCTAATTCCCAAAGTAGTTCCTCCGCTTCCGATCGAGATTTCCCTATTGTTGCATCAGGGATAAGTTTTCGTAGGCCTGCAGTGGGCAATTCAGACTTTGCTTCACTGATCCAATCTCTAAGTTCACTCCATCTCTTCTTATAGTTCATTCGAAACTCTGGATCGGAACTGTAACGATCAAGGTTACTTGTGTCTGGTCTATAGCGAAGCAATATTTCATCTTCCCAGGCTGACTCTCGGAGGCTACTAAGTGATTCAATTCCTAAAAAATTATCATCCTTAGGCGGAAACTTTTCAAGTAAGTCATCTATTGCTTTATTTCGATTTGCAATTTCTTTATTGTATTCTTTATATAAGTTTAAAAAGGCTTTATCACGATTGGGTGGAATGGGAGGTTTTCGATTTTTTAAGTAATCGATTCTCGCTTTGATCTTAGGATAGATTTCTTTTATGTTGGAAGATATCTTTCTATCTAATTCAATGAATTCCTTATATTGAATTAATTCATCTTTAATTGCAATGAGCTTGGATGCTCTTTTGGTTGATTCAGGATATTTGTAAAGCGGTGAATACAAGAGTTGAATATCAAGTTCAGACCAATTCAAACTTTCATTGTAGTTGAGAAAATCAGATTCGGGCTTTTCGATAACAGATTGAATTGCGAGATCTAAACTTTGTTTCATTTGAATAGAATCTTCAAGTTTAGCTAAGGCAGTATCTTCGTTGAATATTTTAGTATCAAAAGATGGTGCCAAATCCAAATCTGTGTTAACTTTAGTTAATGGAAAAGTTTGCATTCGAAATCTATGAGTATCTAAACCTAGGTCTTCTATATTTTTCTTTTTGGACTCAATGATAAAAAGTGCGATCTTATGTTCTAGTTCTGAACGGATTTTTATCAATTGCAAATCAGATCTGTCTTCGTCCTTCTCACTTGCTTCCAGCAGAGTGTACTGTCTGGCAACCGCTTGAAGATCTTTCCATTCCCTTTCAGTTATGACTCGATCAGAGGCAAGATCCAATTCTCCTTTAATTTTCTTCTCTAAAGTCTCGATATCTTCTTTGGTTAGATACTGAGAATAGAACGTATCCTTTGATCTATAGAAATTTTCTTTACCCATAGTTCCAAAAAGGTCAGTTTTAAATCCAAAAATTTCTACCTTCTTTTCCCGCTGTAAAACCTGTGAAGTTTTATACTTTCTTCTCGATTTACTTTGTTGTTCAATTTGTGTGCGAAATTTCTCAATTCGAATTAAATTTTGTGTGATGTTATCAAGATTAGTTACAAGATTTGCAATATACTTTCGCGAAATAAAAGCTTGGTTCTCATAGGATTCTGTTAAAATTGAAGTCTGTTGTTGAACGGTTATCCAACTTAAGAAAAGTATTGTTAGTGCAATTAAACTTCCTGTAAACAAAGCGAGTTTAGCTCGAATACCTGAGAGTAAAATTTTGGAAAAATCATTAGCCTTTTGAAAAAGAAAAGAAAGGCCTGATTTATTGTAAATCATTCCGAAGAATTTTTCTGCTTTTTGGAGAATTGGAATTAGAGCATCTTTTAAATTTTTATAGTATTTTATTTTGATTAACTTTGATTTGTTTATTTGTGTAGCAATATTATCTTGGTAGAATTTCTTAATTTTAACTAGAATAGGAAGCATTGATCAATATTTGGTATTAAATATTAGTTTCTCAAGCAGAAAAACTCTAAGTTATAAAATTAAATTTATAAGCTGTCCCTACTTATGATTTAATCTTCATAATTGTTCCAGTAATGATAGATTTTTGAATTTCACTAGTTCCTCCTCCTATCTCAGCTAAGCGAATATCTCTGTAAAGTCTTGCAACCTTGTATTCCTCCATAAAACCAGCACCGCCATGGATTTGAACTGCTAAATTTGTGCCTTCTCTAGCTTGAACAGAAGCAAATAGCTTTAGAGCTGAACATTTAGCTCCCAATTCAGCATCTTTGTCTTTACGTTCTTTCCTCAGATCTATTTCCATTTCTTCTGCAATGCGATAGGTGAAGCTTCTAACGGATTCGACTTTCGTATATAATTCTGCAATCATTCCAGATACAGCTTGGTGTTGGTAGATAGGGATTCCAAAACTTTTTCTAGTTCTTGCAAATGAAATGGATTCTTTTAGACAGGCATTTAATACTCCTAAACTATATGCTGCAATTGATAGTCGTTCTTCATTGAAAGTCATCATTGTTTGACGAAATCCTTTTCCAATACCACCTAATATGCATTCTTCCTTACCAATTATTGCTTGGTCAAAAAATAATTCACCTGTTACAGAAGCTTTCAGACCTAACTTTTTCATCGGCTTACCGCGATTGATTCCAGGTTTATCTAATTCAAAAAGAAAATGAGTTAAACCTTTGTCTTCACCATTGGAATTGGTATATCTTGCAAGTATGATTGCGAAGTCTGCGATAGATGAATTGGTGATGTAAGTTTTTTGTCCGCTTAAAGAAATACTTCCATCTTGTAATTGTTTAGCGGAAGTGGTAATGGCAGAGACGTCAGATCCTGATTGCGGTTCAGTAATTCCAAGACATCCAATTTTATTACCCTCCAGGACAGGGATATAGTATTTTAAGATTTGTTCATTTGTTCCAAAATTCCGAAGTGGTTCTCCAAATAAACCAAAGCTTGCACTTGCGGAAAAGAAAGTGCTTCCACAGTATTCGCTGAGCATCTCCATTGCTTTAACGCCAGCTAATGCTCCTAGATTTGAGCCACCATATTCTTCTGGAGCAAGTAAACCGAAGTAACCAATATTTGCCAAAGCTGGAAAAATTTCTATAGGCAGACTGCCTTCATTATCCCATTCTTCTGCCTTATCTTTGATTTCTTTCTCGCAAAAATTCTTGAATGTCTTTAAGAATTCAGTAGTCCAATCCATGCTAGCTCCTTATGGTTCAGGGTTCAATTAATCTAATTTGGGTGAATCCAATAGTGAAGTAATCCTTCAAAAATACAATTCTATCTTTCGATATTTTTTATAATTTTCTTTTGAAAGATAGAAATAACATACGAAACGTTCACTCTATCCAATTATTTATGATTGGAATTCTTTGATTAGCTCTGAAGATTTTATTGCATGCTATTTTAAACATTAACTATTGATTGCTAGAATAGAGAATCTAGCTTGATTGCAGAGTGAATGATTGAAAAAAAATAAATTATATTAATTTAAATGTCATTATTTTATATTAAAAATATATTATAGATAAGAGGTATGTCGATTGGGATATGATTTTAAAAACCTAGTATTTCAAGGTGGAGGCGTTCTTGGGATTGCCTATTCAGGAGCAATCCAAGTTCTGGAAGAGCAAAAAATTCTACCCAATGTAAAAGCAGTTGCGGGAACAAGTGCAGGAGCAATTTCGGCATTAGCACTTTCACTTCGATACAATGCGAAACAGATCCAAGATATTTTAGTCTCAACGGACTTTGAAGAATTCCTTTCTGAGGGCCGACCCTTAGAATTTACAAAAATGTATGGTTGGTTTAGCACGGAACCAGTGTTAAACTGGCTAAAAGAACTGATTAAGAAATGTGGAATTAATTTTCATCCCGAGATGGACTGGACAGGTGAGGAGACATTTTTACAACTTCATGAACGTGGCGCAAGGGATCTTTTAGTTTATGCAACAGATCTTAATACTAAGAAGGCAATAGAATTCCAATATAAAACTACACCAAATACAATGGTAGCTGAGGCAATCTGTGCATCGATGTCTATTCCAGCATTTTTTCAGGCATTCAAATTTTCTAACTCTGAACCTAACGATCATATCTATGTGGACGGTGGAGCCTTATTGAATTATCCCATTATGGCATTTGATAAAGATGGGATCAACGATAAGACTCTTGGATTCAAATTCCAAAAGACAGAGATTGTTCCTAAATCAAAAGATTTAGATTTTGGAAATATCCGCGAGTGGGTAAAAAGTTTGATTGATACAGTTGCCGATTCCCAATCAGAAGTGATTCGTCGAAATCCGGAATACTACCGTCGAACGGTAGATATAGATACAGGATCTATTTCTTTCGTAGATTTCGATCTTAAGAAGGAAGAGAAAGAGTTTTTAATTGAACAAGGTATTCTTTATACTGAACTGTTTTTAAGGAATTATAAAAGAATGAGAAATCCATTCTATAAATTTTTATCATTATTCAAGAAATAGATAATTCATTCAGGATTTACATCCTGAATTTCATCTTCCATACTTTCTTCGTCGTTCTCTTTCAATGCCGAATCAGAATTTACTTCAGAAGGCTCAGAATCAGCTGAACCTGAGTTAATTTCAGAGTGACTTTCATTTATCTTAACCCAAATATCATTGCTCAGTGCATTATTCAATTCCTGCTCTTGCATATATAAGAGATCTCTATTCTCAGTTCGAACCAAAATAATTTCTTGCATTTTTTTGAAAAGAACCACTAAGAATTCAGGGTTAGTCTTGGAGAGAACGATGAAATGATTCCTTGAGATTACTCCAATCTTTGCATGGTCGGATATCACTTTTGCAGAAGCCAGTCTAGGTACATTTTGTACGAGAGCAACTTCACCAAAGAAAGATCCTGGATGCAAATGATTGATTTCTTCCTCAATACCAGAAAAAGTTCTTAAAATACATATTTCCCCTGAGAAAATAAAAAACATTTCTTGGTTCCCAAAAGCTTTTTCTTTGAAAACCATATCACCTTTATTAAGGCTTCTAATCTCTAAACCCTTAGCTAATTCCTGTAAATTCATTTTGACCTACCATTTGCTATCATATGATCCCTTCCTGTAATGAAGAAATATTTTCAGATAGTAGTGAAATTTCTTTTTCAATCTTCAGTAGTTTATCTATGCTTGATTTCAAAAGGGAAAAAAAGAAAAGAGGATTAGTCTTACCAATATGAATGATAGCCTTATTGTCTAAATAGCCGACTTTCGTATTAACATCAATAGATTTGTATACAGATTGAACTTTTAGCTTACTTGGAGACACTGCGAATCCAAAAATATCTCCTGTATTGAGAAATTCTGTCTTAAGTTCAATATCTGGTTCCATAGTTCTCTTAACTTCTACTCTACCTTTTAAGATGAAATAGAGTTTATCTTCTATATCTCCAATGTATTCATCAGCTATCACCTCATTTAAATGATAGATTCGTGAATCTAAGTTTGTAACAAATTCGTAAATATTCATAGGCAATGTTTATATAGACGAAATTGATCTTAAATTTCAATAAAAAAAGCTGTGGTCACCCACAGCTTTTTTATTTCTAGAATCTGTGTTAGAGACTAGAATGTGTAATAGATTCTATCTAATTACATCATTCCGCCCATACCACCCATTCCGCCCATGCCACCCATACCAGGAGGCATTCCACCGCCACCACCTTTGTCCTCTTCAGGCTTATCAGTGATAGTTACTTCAGTTGTTAGGATCATTGATCCAATAGAAGCTGCGTTTTGAAGTGCAGATCTTACAACTTTAGCAGGGTCAACAACCCCAGCAGCGATTAGGTCTTCCCAAACCATTGTTAATGCATTGAAGCCTTCGTTTCCTTTCTTGCCTCTAGCATGTTCAACAATAACGGAACCTTCTAGTCCTGCGTTATTAGTGATCATTCGGATTGGTTCTTCAAGAGCACGGAAGATGATAGCCGCACCAGTTGCTTCATCGCCAGTAAGTTTAAGAGCTTTCACTCCTTCTTGGCAACGTAGAAGAGTTAATCCACCACCAGCAACGATTCCTTCGTCAACTGCAGATCGAGTTGCAGAAAGTGCATCTTCAACACGAGCTTTTTTCTCTTTCATTTCAACTTCAGTAGCTGCACCAACATGAATTACCGCAACACCACCTGCAAGTTTTGCAAGACGTTCTTGGAGTTTTTCTCTGTCGTACTCAGAAGTAGTATCATCGATTTGTTTTTTAATTTGAGAGATTCTTGCTTGGATATCTTTAGAAGAACCTGATCCTTCGATGATAGTTGTGTTTTCTTTATCTACAACTATTTTCTTAGCTTTACCAAGAGTGGCAATATCAGCGTTCTCTAGTTTCATACCTAAGTCTTCAGAAATAACTTGGCCACCAGTTAAGATAGCGATGTCTTCTAACATAGACTTTCTTCTGTCACCAAAACCTGGAGCTTTAACCGCAACACATTGAATCGTTTTTCTGAGAGTGTTTACAACGATAGTTGCTAGAGCTTCCCCTTCTACTTCTTCAGAGATGATTACTAATGGGCGTCCAGCTTGAGCCACTTTCTCCAATACAGGAAGAAGGTCTTTCATGCTAGAGATTTTCTTGTCATAGATTAAGATAAGAGGATCTGCAAAAGTAGCAGTCATGCTCTCTGGATCAGTAACCATGTAAGGAGAAATGTATCCTCTGTCGAATTGCATACCTTCCACAACATCTAGAGTTGTTTCGATAGATTTTGCTTCTTCTACAGTGATTACACCGTCTTTACCAACTTTTTCCATAGCGTCAGCAATCAAGTTACCGATTTCTGGATCGTTGTTAGCCGAAATAGTCGCAACAGCGGCGATGTCTTTTTTGCTATCAACTTTAACTGCTTTCTTTCTGATTTCTTCAACAGCAGCAGAAACCGCTTTGTCAATACCATGCTTAAGGGCCATTGGGTTTGCCCCAGCAGTTACGTTCTTCAAGCCTTCGTTGATAATGGATTGAGCAAGAATAGTAGCAGTAGTTGTTCCATCACCAGCGATATCGTTGGTTTTGGTAGAAACTTCTTTTACCATTTGCGCGCCCATGTTTTCAATTGGGTCTTCTAGTTCGATTTCTTTAGCTACAGTTACACCGTCTTTAGTGATAGTAGGAGATCCGAATTTTTTATCAATAACTACGTTACGACCTTTTGGTCCTAGGGTAACTTTTACTGCATTTGCGAGTTTGTTAACGCCTGCTAGTAATTTTCTTCTTGCTGATTCATCAAATTCTATTTGTTTAGCCATATTTTATTTCCTCCTGGAATTATACGATTGCGAGAATATCGCTTTCACGAATGATAAGGTAGTCTTTGCCACCGTGCTTGATTTCTGTTCCGGAATATTTTCCGTAAAGAACTGAATCACCGATTTTTACTTCAGGTGCTACTAGCTTTCCGTCTTCGTAACGTCCTGCCCCAACAGCAACTACTTTGCCTTCTTGGGGTTTTTCTTTTGCAGTATCTGGTACGTAGATACTTCCTATTTTTTCTTCAGCTGTAGTATTTGGTTCTACAACAACTCTGTCTGCTAGAGGTTTAAGTTTCATAAACAACATCTCCTAATTTGTATTTTTTAGAAAAATTCGTATTAGCACCCAGAAATTTAGAGTGCTAAGTCTTAAGACAAGTATTTGGGAGGTGGGTTTTTTGGTCAAGCACTATAGTCGCGAGAGTGCTAAAAGCTGTGAAAAATCAAATTACAGATTGTACGGCTTATAAATTTTTAGGTTTTATAATTTTAAAAACTTAGAAATTTATAAGGAAAGACTTTTTACTCAGTAGTATCGTAGTAAACTTCAGTGAGAACATAGGATAGGCCGTCGTCTTTCTCACGGATACGAACCCCCATTTTGCATGGAAAATCTTTTAGTATCATCATGAGACCAATTCCAGAGTGTCCAGAAGTTGGATCAGTGGAATTCTGTTCCAATTTCTGGAAATAAAGGGATTCAACATCATCAGATGCGAAAACTTCTGACATGACTCGATTGAAATTCTCAGCGGATTCTACTGAGGTTGAGTTCTCGACTTGCATCTTGAAAATAGTTCCAAATTGATTCAAGTCGATACGGATATTTGCCTTTTTATCCATGGAGTATTTGGCAGCATTTTCGATTAATTCGTTGAAAACAGTAGAAATGGAGTGAAATACAGGAGTTTCAGAAATGTCTTTCACCGAAGGATCGAGTTTTACAAAAGAGTATGAATAAAAACCTGCAACAAAGTCAGCTAAGGTTCCCACTCTTTTCCAAAAAGTAACTAGATCTAATGGTGTAATGATAATTTGAACATGGCTATCTGCAATACGATCAGCAGGAACGATTTTCCCATAGTCACCAAGTAGAATTTCTTTCAATTTCGTTGCCTCGCCACAATTCTTTCTAGTAAAAACTTGCCAGAATTAGTATGTCTAAATTAGAATCAAATCAGTCAAAGAATTTAACAAATTTTTTAAAATTATTTAAAAAATTGCAATTAGAATTAAAATATGGTCGCAGAAATTATTCAATACTCTGATTTTAAAATGATACCGGATATTCTTCCGCCAGAGTCACATCTGTTTCTTCGTCTTCAACCGATTGACATGATGTCTCAATGGAAGAGAATTGGGATGGTTTCAGATTTTACCGCTGAGTTCTTTGGACAGCACCAAAACCTTGGTAATTTAACAAAAAATTCCGTCTCAACAGTAGTAAACGAGCTAGTTGAGAATGCGGCAAAATTTGCGAAGCCAAGAAATGGCTTGATTGATTTGGATTTCAAATTCTATTCTTCAATTATCAAGATTGAAGTTAGAAATATTGTTTCTGATAGAATGAGAAGCAATTTTGAATTAAATATTAAGAGATATTTAACTGGTGATATAGAAAAGATGTATTATGACCATTTAGAGAATTTGGTGAGTAAGAGTGATACATCAGGAATTGGGTATCTGCTCATGTATAAAGATTATCCGATTCGATTTGGTTTTCAATTTAAAAGATTAGAAAGTGATAAGCATGAAGTCACAGTTGAAGCGTATTTAAATATTATTGAACATTGATTAGGACTATAGGAAATGGAAGTAAAAACAGAAGAATACGCCGCATACTTTGATGATAAGCAACAATCGGTTATCATGACAGGTTCCATGAGGTTGCAGAATTTAGCATCCTATGAAGAAATTAAAAACATTCTCAAAGAAGGTTTAGAAAAGTCTTCAACCCAGTTAACAATTGATTTGCGAAATTTGAACTTTTTAAATAGTTCTGGAATAACCACACTTAGTTTGTTTATCATTGAAGCCAGAAATAAGAAAAGCACTCCTATGAAGGTGATAGGCTCTGCAAAGATAGCCTGGCAGATTAAATCTGTTCTCAACTTTAAGAAACTATGGAATGATATCACTTTAGAGTTTCCAGATAAAGGCCCTGATGATGATCTTCCGGTAGGTTAATACATCTATGACTGATCCATATTTGGATTCACTTTCCTTGCGCGAGGAGATGCCACGTCTCGCAAGCCAAGCCAGATTGATCTACTTAGGACTAGAAGAATTCCTCAAAAGAAATTTAAACCATACAATCAACACTGAATCTATTGCAGATATAGGTTCTGGCCCAGGGATACTAACATCTCTAATATCTAAAAATTTTCCTAAAGCTAAAATCAAGGGTATCGATCGATCCCAAGAAATGATCAAATTTTCCCAAGTATCCAATCCATCCATTGAGTGGATTCTTGCTGATGCAAAGAAACTTCCTCTAGATGATGGATCTATTTCTTTATTACAATATTCTTTTTTTCTCTATCATCTGCCCAATCTAGATGAAATTTTAATTGAAATGGATAGGGTGCTCCAAGCGAAAGGATTGGTATTTTTCGTTGAACCCAATACCGAAAAGAATAAAGCAGACCAACCCATTTTGGATCTTATAAAAGAATACAATAGGCATCTTTCTCTTCATACTGATGCAGTTCAGAAGGCTGAAGATTTTTACAAAAACAATAATTATACTCTTATAGCTTCCACAGACATTTCCATTTCTGCAAAAGGTTCTGACAATGAGGCTGTACTCGACTATCCTAATATTTTGATTGGTAGAATGGCTGCTTGGTCATTACTATCGCATACAGGACAACTTCTCAATCTCCGTGATTTATATGGAGAATGCTTAGAGAAGTATATGTCCAAAAAGCTGAATATCCATGAATTTAGCTATGCTGTCAGATTGTATCAGAAATCTGTTTAGAATTTATTTTCAGTCTCCAGAAAATAATTGACCTAGGAATTTAATTACTTAAGGTCGAACATAGTTTTTCTGGGAGGAAATAATGTTCTCGAGATCACTTTATACCACTTTACTTTCGTTCGTCTTACTCGCTTTAGTGACTTGTTCACCCAATAACGATGCTGAGAAAGAGCGTGAGAACAACCTTCTCTTAGCAATTATCGCCAATCCAAGCACGGAAGGTTATGTTAGCTCTTCCGATGGGACTAAGATCTTCTATGCTAAAGTAGGAACAGGAATCCCAGTAGTAGTTTTACACGGCGGCCCTGGGCTAGATCATAACTATCTTGTGGAACCACTTAAGGCAACCATGCCAGGCCACCAACTCATCTTCTTCGACCAACGCGGAACTGGATTCTCTGAAGGAAACTTCAACCAGATCAATTCATCCTTCATCAACAAAACTAAATTTCTGCAAGACTTGGATGCAATTCGCACAGGCTTGAATCTTGGTGACCAAATCAATATCCTAGGGCATTCCTGGGGTGGTCTCTATGCCATGCTCTATGCAACCGATGCAACTTACAAGTCTCATGTGAAGTCCTTGGCACTGGTGAGTAGTGCTGGTGCGCAACACCAATACTTTTTTGGCACTGCTCAATCTTTCTTTTCTAGACTTGTTACAAAAGCTGGAGGAGATGCTACAGCTGCTCAAGCGAGGTTGAATGTTGTTCAAACTCCTGTTGATCCATCTAAATCTGGATATGCGCCAACTTTGAAAGCATTGAAGGAATATTATGCATTCTTATTTAAAAAATACTTTAATGATTATTTGCCTACACCTACAGCGTTAGATGGATCATCTGAAAATTTTAGAGTATTGAATCTTGATTTTATCTCAGAGAAAACGATTCGAAATGGAGTGGCAGTCTCAAATTTATTGAATACTGAATTAGGTATAGGTGCAGGAACAGGATCTCTAGATATTAGAGCGTCTCTAGGAGTAATTACTGCACCAGTGAAGTTGATTCATGGTAATAATGACGTAGTTCCAATTGATTACATTATCAATACTACTAATCAGGATGCAAACTCAGTTGAAACTGCATTGACTGGCGTAGTAGAAAGTAAGGTTATAATTTCCAACTGTGGGCATTTTCCTTTTATTGAAAAACCAACTGAATTTGCAGCCGCTATGAGTGGCTTCTTTCAATAGTAAGACGGTTTAAGCATTTAAATTGAGGATTTTGTATCTTGATCGGATAGAGAATCCTTAATGAAATCAGAAGATCTTTCTCTAGTACTAAATGTGCTAGAGATCTAGGCTTCTTGATTTCTCACTAACATACTAAGAAATCAAGTTCATAACGATTTTCAAAGACAGAGGAAAAGATTATGGATGAAGATTTATCATTGATTTATGGATTATTCAGTTGGACTTTTTTCTTTGCTTTGGTATACATCTACAAGCATTCCCTTGCGAAATCGAGAAGGGATCTTGAGACAAACTTCTGAATTAGATCTTCCCTACCATGAAGTAATGAAAGGAAAAGTTGAAATGGATGATTTTCCGCCTCGCTATAGAGTAGGGGATCCATTTGAAATATCTCTTGATCGCCAAGGATTATCATTTAAAAGCCATGATAGAAGCTATCTACTATTTATTCCTGTTGGATTTTTACTATTTATTTCCATTTCGTTCTTTTTGGCTACTGCAAGTTATGAGCTCTTTACTATAGCTAATCCAGATTGGATCAGTATAGTCTTTGCAATTCTTTTTAATTCGCATCTATTTTTTGCAGTGAGTTTTTCTTTGTATGTTACTTATCGAATCTATGTTCCTAAGACATTGCGAATCGAAAAAGGAATCATGACTTATGGATTCATGAAAATTCCAGTCTCCCAAATAGAGGAAGTCAATTTTGAAAAAGTATATATAAAATTTGTAACTGATGAAAAGGTTTACAAAATATTTTTACCTTTTCTCTGCCATATAAAAAATGCAAAACTATGTTCAGATTTAATCCAAAAATCTATCCTATACTTTGGCATTCGTTAGTTGGTAAGCTATCAATCTATTCTTCTCTTGATTTTCCAATTGCAAATTCATGAATCAAATAGATTGAATGTTTGATAGGGCATATTTTATTCATTAGCTATTTCAGATACTCTTCCATCTTTTCCCGAAGATTCGCAGGCCAAGCACTAAGACCAGTAGTCTTGAATTCTGCGAAACCGTAGAGCATTTTCATACTGCATCGTTTCTGGGATTCTGGAGAATTTGCAGTAATTCTTAATAGCACAGTTGATTTTCGTATTTTTTCCACAACCAGAGAGAAATGCAACATGTCACCTAACTTAGATGGACTGTGGAATTTTGCATCAATATGCATGGCAGGTATTCCTGTATAGTTCTTACTTATCATTGTTGCAAAAGGGTAATCTAAAGCATCAGCAAACCAGTCTTCTAGAACTTCTATAAATAGATTAAAGTATTGTGGTGTGAAAACAACTCCTGCAGGATCGCAGTGTTGGATTCGGACAGTCTTTACGGTTGAAAATGTTTTTGAACTCATTCTAGGTAACAAATTTAGAGATCCACGAGGTTTCGTCATGGCTTTTCTTTATTTGGTTTCCCTTTGAAGATGAGTCTGTGTTACACTAAATATCTCAATAATGCTGAGATACATGATCTCTGCACTATTGATTAAGATGCAAATGTCTCTGGTAATTTCCTTTTCGGTTATAGTGTAGTGTGTGTAAAAGCCAAAAAGTTCATAACTGCTGATACAATCCATACTGGAGTGAAAATTATACCTACATTTCGTCCATTTCTGGATACTTTCGGGTTGTGACCTAGGAATGGTATACCAGCATGATTGGCATTGACCAAAGCAAACAAGGTAGACATCACAAAGAAAAGGAAATGCAGAGAGGTTCGTTCGATGAGTGGCAATTGAAAGGCATAAATGATAGCTACAATTACTGACCAATAAGCAAGCGAGTTTTGGCGCTGCTCAAAGAGTAGAAGGAATATGTAATCTTTAGCAGCTGTTTTCTTCTCTTCTGGCACAGACGAAATGGCAGAATCTAGCATCCCCATCTGCTCTTTAGCAGTTATTTGACTCTTTCCATTTGGCAATCCATGCTCAAAGAATGGTAGAACATAGTTCACAATGAGCCGACCCAACATGGGAAAAGCGACCTCGATTGAGTGAAGAATTCCAGGTAAGGTACATAATGCCATACCAATTGTAGAAATTAAGTTATTGTCCATGTTAAATACTCCTTAGTAATTTTCTCATTCTATTTAATTCTCCATTTGTAACTAAATAGTTACTAAATAACTAATAATTTAATAACAAAATTGAGTCAAGAAAAATAAGTAATTGAATAGTTACAAATAGCGAGTAAGTGATTGATCGTTTTGGGGAAAGAAAAAAGATATAAGAATGGGAAGAAACAAAGAATACAAACGGGAGCAGCTTTTAGCAAGTGCCATAAAAATATTCAGAAAGAATGGATTTCATGCTACAAGTACAGATTCTCTTGCCGATGAATTTGGAATCAATAAAAAGAGCTTGTTTGCTGAATTTGGTTCCAAACTGAATCTATTCACAAATACACTCGAATACTATGAACAAACATTTTTAAGTGAGATGCTAAAACCAATTGAAGAGAAGGATGCGAGTACTGAGGGAATCAAAACATTGTTCAATCGAATGGTTGAGTTTGGTCAGAAAGATCTATGTGGACTGGGTTGTCTCTTATGCAATACTTCTGCTCAAAGAGGCTCTCTGGATGCTTGTATTGGACCATTGATTGATAATTATTATGAAAGGATTCAGAGCGGGTTCCAATATGCTTTGAAAAACTTTACCAAATCAAAAAAAAGCGAATCTCGTATAAACATCCAAATGGTTTCTAATTTTTTAACCACAACCTTGATAGGCATGGCAACAAGCATCCGAGCAGAAGCTCCTATACAGCAGTTACGTGGAACTTGTAAATTTATTGAATCATATATCGATTCCTTGAGCACATAGAAAGTTTACAAAAATTTTGAAAGATCTTGCGTTTCCTTGCAAAATGCCATGAGTTTCCCCATGGCATCCCAGTTTGCTTTAACTTTAACTTGACGTTAAATCATATCGGTAAGACCGTTACGGTTAATCGATTTTTTATTTCAAATCAAATCTATCGTTATTCATCACTTTTACCCAAGCCTTAACAAAGTCTTGAACGAACTTTTCTTTGGAGTCATCCTGAGCATACAACTCAGAGTAAGCACGAAGTATGGAATTCGAACCGAACACTAAGTCCGCTCGAGTCGCAGTCCAGCTTGTCTTCCCAGTTTTACGATCCACTATATCATAGGAATTTCTTCCAGTAGGAACCCAATTGAATTTCATATCTGTTAGATTCACAAAGAAGTCATTGCTTAGAACTCCCACACGATCCGTGAAGACCCCATGTTTGCTTCCGCCGAAATTTGCTCCAAGAACTCGCATTCCTCCCACTAATACTGTCATTTCAGGAGAAGTTAATCCCAAAAGTTGTGCTTTATCTAAAAGCATTTCTTCTGGTGTAACAGCGTAGTGTTGTTTCTGCCAATTGCGAAATCCGTCATGAACTGGTTCCAATTCTCCCATAGAAGCTACGTCCGTCTGCTCTTGGCTTGCATCTGCTCTTCCTGGCTGAAAAGGCACCAGTATCTTTACTCCGCCTTCTTCTGCAGATTTCTCAATGGCAGCTGAACCACCTAATACTATTAAGTCGGCTATACTTACTTTCTTGGAAAGACTAGCTTGGAATTCTGTTAATTTATCTAGAACTTTCTTTAGGCGAGCAGGTTCATTTCCTTCCCAATCTTTCTGTGGACTTAGTCGAATTCTAGCTCCATTCGCACCACCTCGGAAATCAGAACCTCGAAAGGTTCGGGCACTGTCCCAAGCTGTTGTGATTAAATCTGTTTTACTTAAGCCAAGAGCTAGTATCTTCGCTTTCAAATCAGAGATTTCTGAATCTGTAAGAGTATAATCAACTTTTGGTATAGGATCTTGCCAGATAAGATCTTCTTGGGGAACATCCGCGCCCAAGTAACGAGACTTAGGTCCAAGGTCTCTATGTGTCAATTTAAACCAAGCTCTTGCAAATACATCCGAGAAGTAAGCAGGATCTTTGTGGAATTTTTCAGAAATCTTGCGGTAGGCAGGATCTTTGATCATCGCCATATCTGCATCAGTCATGATAGGATTTTGTCTCTTAGATGAATCATGGGCATCAACGGGTTTATCTTCTTCTTTGATGTTGACAGGTTCCCACTGCCAAGCACCCGCAGGGCTTTTCTTAGATTCCCACTCGTATTTGAAAAGCATATCGAAGTATCCATTGTCCCATTTGGTTGGCTCTTTCGTCCAAGCTCCTTCCAATCCACTAGTAACAGTGTCTTTTCCGTTTCCTTTGCCTTGGGGATTCATCCAACCAAAACCTTGGTTTTCGATTTCTCCTGCTTCAGGAGCACCACCTAATTTAGATGCATCGCCATTGCCGTGTGCCTTTCCTACTGTGTGACCACCTGCCGTAAGAGCAACAGTTTCCTCATCATTCATCGCCATACGTGCAAATGTTAGGCGTACATCATGAGCAGTTTTAAGTGGGTCAGGCTTGCCATCCACACCTTCTGGATTTACATAAATAAGTCCCATTTGAACTGCTGCTAGTGGATTTTCTAGAGTATCACGTTTGCTAGCATCTTCATATCGATTTTTAGTTTCAGCTAACCATTCTTTTTCGGAACCCCAATAGATGTCCTTTTCTGGATGCCAAATGTCTTCTCTTCCTCCAGCAAATCCAAAAGTTTTGAATCCCATGGATTCATAAGCCATATTTCCTGCGAGGATGATCAGATCAGCCCAAGAGATTTTGTTCCCATATTTTTTCTTAATGGGCCATAGAAGTCTTCTTGCTTTATCCAAATTTCCATTATCTGGCCAGCTATTCAAGGGAGCGAATCTTTGGTTGCCATTATTTGCACCTCCGCGTCCATCTGCTACTCGGTATGTTCCAGCAGCATGCCAAGCCATTCGAATCATAAGTCCACCGTAGTGACCCCAGTCAGCCGGCCACCACTCTTGGCTATCAGTCATAAGTGCTTTTAAATCTTCCTTTAAGGCTTCTAAGTCTAATTTTAGAAACTCTTCTGCGTAGTTGAAATTGGAACCTAAGGGATTTGTTTTAGAATCATGTTGGTGCAAAATGTCCAGATTGAGGGATTTTGGCCACCAAGCCACAACCGATTTTTCATTGTTAGAATTTGCTCCATGCATTACGGGGCATTTGCCAGAACTTTCATTACTCATTTTAATTACCTTCCTATATTTAATATAGCTTTCAGTTTATATTAGAACATAAAAAATAATTTAGTCCACCTCTTTTTTACTATAATGATTGAGATTGGTTAAGATTCTCTCAATGAGCAGATAGAGGGAAGCTATGATAGTAGATAATTATTTAATGTTAAATGATTTGCTTAGACTTTTCTTATAGGAATTAGTTCATTTTGCAGTAATCACAATTTCCACAAAATGTAGGTTCTTCGCCAAAATAATTGTATAGAAATGCTCGCCTGCATTTTTCAGCTTTAGAATACATTAACATCTCGTAGAGTTTTTTGAGGGAATTTTTTTTCTTAGATTCTAGTTTTGCTTCATCAGTTAATTCTTGGGGAAGAGTTCCGATTAGTTTTAGATTGTAATTTTCTACATCTCCCGAAGTTACTGAATATCTATCCAATAAATTTAATACTGTCTGCAATCTGTGGTCTCCACGATTTTTAAAAACCACTTTAGACTGGATTTCTTGGTAGTCCCATGAGGTAAGCTTCTCTCCTGCATGGTGAAATGTATCGTAGACTTTTTTAATGAACTGAGAATCTGGATTTTGCCATTCGATAAAATCCATAAGTACAGCAAGATCATTTTCCACATAATACAGATAACACTCTGAATCTTGCCCATCTCTTCCTGATCTACCAATTTCTTGGTAATAAGACTCTATGGATATGGGAAGTTCTGCATGTATGATTTTTCGGATGTCTGGTTTATCAACTCCCATACCAAATGCGTTAGTTGCTAGAAGTATTTGAGTCTTATTTTCTAAGAAATTTCTTTGAATACGATTGCGATCTTTTGCATTCAATCTTCCGTGGTAGACAGAATGTTCGATACGATTGGTGGAAAGGTAGTCGGAAAATTTCTCTAATTTATCAATGAGGTTGAAATAGACCAAAGTGGATGAACTTTTGCCATTTTGTAAACCTTGGTCATTTCGAATTAATTTTAGAATTGATTTCCATTTTTCTGGTTCATCAACATTTTGCTCTACATGGAGATATAGGTTGGGGCGAGCAATTCCAGAATGGTAGAGTTTAATCTCATTTGAATCAAAGCCTAATTGTTCAATGATATCTTTTTGTACATGTTTGGTGGCAGTTGCAGTGAGAGCTATCGTAGTGGGTGAGTCTAAGATAGAGCGAATTTCAGCAATTCTAGAATAGTCTGGTCTAAAATCATGCCCCCATTGACTTATGCAATGTGCTTCATCTATAGCAAGTAAGGAAATTTTTTGACCACGAATAGCTTCTACAAAAAATTTACTGCGAAATCTTTCGGGTGTGATATAGAGTATTTTGTATTTTCCTTTTTTCAATTCATCCAGTCTGAAGATTCGTTCTTCCTTACTTAAAGAGGAATTGATAAAGGTAACCTCTGGGGTAATTTTTTTTAGCGCCATTACTTGATCGTACATGAGTGCAATGAGTGGAGATATTACTATCGTTAACCCATCGAGAAGCAATGCTGGAATTTGGTAGCAGAGGGATTTGCCCATTCCTGTTGGCATAATCACAAGGCAGTGTTGCCCACCAAGGATTCGTTGGATTATATCTTCTTGGAAGGAGCGAAATTCTGAAATTTGAAATAATTTTTTAACGGATTCTAGAGATTGCAAAATTTTCTATCCAAAACTAGGAACAAGTTTACTTTGTATTACAAGGATATTTTGTCAATTCGACATTCTTGGACTTTAAGTTTGTTTGATAGGTCTGAAATAAAATTAGAATAAATTTTATAGTGTGAAATTTGGTTTCTATAAATTTCACTTATTATTTTAAACTGTTAGGTGAATTAAAGGGGAAAACATAATGATAGCAAGATTAGTACGATTTATATTTGTAATATTCAATGGAATTGTATTATTTGCATTTATTGTTCCATATATTTTAACAGAATCTGAGAAGGGAGAAGCATTCTCTAAACATTTTTTGCATCAAGCCTTCACTTGGTTTTTAATTATAGCCTTCTTGGTTACTTTTCTTTTGAAATTTAAATCCATCCGAAACATTCGAAAGCAAAATTTACAATTTCGATTCGAACTTGGCTCGCAAATCTTCTGGCTTCTTTTACGCATTTTTATTACTGGAATTTGGATTGCCTGGATAGTGAACGACGCAGTTTTCAATAGTGAAGTAATTGGCGGTTTGGTGTTTGGTGCCTGTCTTTTCTATTTAATTCTATATTTTTATTGGTTGTTCTATGGAAAGAGAATGCGTAAAGAAAATGAAGAACATTTTGTAACAATTTTAAATAAAATCCAAGTTTCCTATCCTAAGGCAAGTATAGATGAAATTTCCTCGCTCAATAAATTGCTAAGATCTTCTTCCCTTTACAAAAAAAGAGATGATGTTTTTTTTGAAATCGTAGTTGGATCACCTGCTAGATCATTTACAGTGAGAACAAAAAGAAAGATTATCGAATCTGTTGCCAGTAAAACGGGTGATATAACAGACCCAAGATATTTCCAAAAATTTAATCTTTTAGAATGGAGATTTTATTTCTGCGTTGATGTTGATTCATACTACTCCTTAAAGCCAGGTATTTATTCTAAATCGCAATTTACATCCTTGTTTGATGAAAAGTTGGCGGCAAGATATGACAATGTTCTTCGAAAATTTAAAGTATCTAATATAGAAATATCTGAGAATGGAATCGTGATTGCCATTTCTCCGAAGTATGACTTAGCATCTTTGGGAATTTCGATACCTTCAGAAGCTGAGCTAGCCGAATTATTCCAAGCTTTCAATAAGTAGGGATAGTAAAATGAAAATCATTTAGTTCTATATTCAACATAGTTATCATAAATCTTTTTTTATAACATTCATATATGATGCAAAATAAGTTTTACCTTCTAACCACAATTTTACTATTTAATTGTGGATCTTTGCCTAATGCGACTATAGAATTCATAGGCCTTATCCAGTCTCCTGGCAGATCTAGGTTGCTCTTGGCACAGAATTCCTTTTAAGAAAGCCTGAATCCATTATTTCTAATATTCTTGAGGCTCAGGGATTACAAGAGTGAATTTTAATTATAAAATTATCTAGACAGTTCAAAGTAAATTGTTCAATGTTAATTATGTTTTACAGACATTGGATGAAAATTTTAATGAATCGTGCTATTAAAAATTAGATATGTCCAAATTGAAATTTGACCAATCCTACGGCCGAATATTAGGAGTAGCTTATACTTCTATTTTTAGGCGACTTGCAAAATACATGAAGGATAAAGATCTTCCCATAACACCAGACCAATTTAGAGTGCTAAGTTTTCTTTGGCAGAATGATGGATGTTCACAGCAAGAAATTGCCAAAGGATCGAATCGGGATCGTGCAAATGTCACTAGAATTATTGATATATTGGAAAGAGAAGGAATTGTAAAACGAGTGAATCATGAAACGGATAGACGTATTTTTAGAGTTTTCCTTACCGAAGTGGGTAAAAATCTCGAAGAACCTGCAGCAGAGTGTGGGCAGCTTGCTATAGCTGACGCATTAGCAGGGATTAATAAAAAAGATATAGATATTTGTATGGCTGTCCTCAAAAAAACTATTCAGAACCTTAATTGATTTTTTTGTAATATTAGTTGCGTATTTAACAATTGACTATTTAACACATTCTTTTTTACTGGTGTTGTAAGAAAATAATTTTTAAAGGATTTCAGTATGAATAATATCAATCAGTTAACAATTCAGAACTCTGTTCTAGCATTGATCGACCACCAACCATTCGTAGCTTTCCCTATTCAAAGTATAACTGCTACTGAGTTGATAAATAATGCAACAGCCTTAGCTAAAGTTGGAAAGGAATTAGAGATTCCAACGGTATTAACAACTATCAACGCAAAAGGAGGGCCTTTAAATGATCCACTATTTGTTCAAATTAGTTCTATTTTTCCGAATCACGATGTAATTGACCGTGTAAATACAAATGCATGGAGTGATCCAAAATTTAAGGACGCAATTAAAGCCACTAAACGTAAAAAAATAATTATGGCGGGTCTATGGACTGAGGTCTGTTTAGCGCAAACAGCTATATCTGCGATGAAAGATGGATATGAAGTTTTCTTTGTAAGTGATGCTTCGGGTGGACTTAGCCCAGAATCACATAATGATGCTAAATTACGCATGATCCAAGCCGGTGCTCAACCACTAACTTGGGCAGCCGTGATGGCAGAACTTTGTCCAGACAATACAACAGAAGAATACAAAAGATTATATTCCGTTGTGATTGAAAATGGGCAAGGTGTTTCAGCTCCAGTTCAATATATTATGGCTAATTTAAATAATAAAAACTAAGATGAAAACCTTGTTCATTAAAAGCGATTCTCGAATCCATAAAAGGAATTATTGGAAGAATAGTTATTATGCTTTTGTTCCATACCAAACTAATTTTGGTGAACTTTGTGGATTCGCTGATGATATCGTTATGGCTGGACAAGGCTTCGGAATGCACAGACATGAAAACATGGAAATTAGTACTATTGTTGTGGAAGGTGCACAAGATCATAAAGATAACTCAGGAAGCTTTGGAACTATTGGGATTAATTCCGTTCAAACAATGAGTGCTGGAACTGGCATTATGCATAGTGAATTCAATTCTTCTAAAACTAAATCCTTTCATAGCTATCAGATTTGGATTTATCCCAAGGAAATAAATATTAAGCCTCGGTATGAACAGTTTACATACAAGCAAGAGGACAAAAAAGATAAAATTCTACTTACACTATCTCCCGATCGGAGAAATAATTCTGCATTTATTAACCAAGATGCTTTCTTCAGTGTATCTAGATTAAGCCAAGAAACAAGAATTAAATATATAATGAATAAGAAAGGGAATGGAGTCTATATTCATTGTGTGCAAGGTTCAATCGAGATTGAAAGTTTTCAATTAAATGAAGGTGATGCTTTGGGAATATATGAAACAGATGAAATAGAAATAAAATCTAACTTGAATTCTGAATTAATTTTTGTAGAAGTTCCCATGAATCGAGAAGTAGTAGTTAGCTGAAACATAGAATAAAATTCAATCATGGAAAAAATTACTGCAACAGTCTCAAACTTTCGTCCACATTCTAGAAATGTTATGCCTTCCGTTTTGGAAAAAAATGTTAGTTCATTTATATATTTTGATCACTTAGGACCTTTCGATTTTCCAGCTGGGCAAAAAGTTCATATTCCATATCACCCTCATTCTGGAATCGCTACTATTTCTTATATGTTTGAGGGAGAAGGTTATCATAAGGATAGTCTAGGAAATGACCAAATACTAGATAAAGGAAGATTGAATTATATGATTTCGGGGAATGGTATTTTCCATTCGGAAGGTCTCTCTGATGAGTTTTCTGAAAAAGGTGGAAGATTATGTGGGTTTCAAATATGGCATTTACTTTCTTCAAACGAAAGAAATGGGAGACCTTCCTTTCAGACGATTCCCGATCACAACTTAGAAAAAATGAATTTGCTCGGAGGAATAATTATTACTGCTTTGCTTGGTAAATATGAACAAATCAGCTCACCGATTCAAACAGAAAGAGACATTATTTTATATACAATACGAAGTAACAAAGAAGCTTTTTCTTTGTTAAAACTCAACAAAAAATGGGAATATTTAATCTCTGTCTGCGATGGGGTATGTAAGGTTAATGATATAGATTTATCATTAGGCAAAGGTTTCAAAATCTCATATGAAGAAGAGATCTATTTATATATAAATAATAACTGTAAAGCAGTTTTAATGGGAGGCCCACCTATTAATGAGATCCCAATATTTAATGGGTCCTTAGTTTCTGTAGGTGAAGAACAAATGAAAGATTACTACAGGAGGTTAGCAAACAGTGAGTTTAGGAAAAATAAAATCTAATATATCAAAATCTAAATCGATAAAAGTTACTTTAGGATGTTTTAATGAAATTAGATTTCGTTTCCTTAATATTGAATGTTCATAATAAATTTTTAGGATTAATAATACAATATAAGTAGAATGTTTTTTATTTTAGTTAGCTTGGTAAATTTAACAGAAGAGGAAAAATTAAAGCGAGGGTATAATAATATGCTATTAAGTGAAAGTATTTCTAATAATAAAAACGCTCCAGTAGTAGTTCTTTTTGGAGGGAATCCAATTCGAAGAGATGAGGTTGTTAAGTTAGTACAATCTATCGGTGATATTACAATTTATGGAATGTTAAGTGAAGAAGAAGGTATGGAAAAGATAAAGTCATTGCATAAAATAAATTTAATCTTAATCGGAGGGAGATATTCAGATGAACAAAGAATTCGAATAAGGAAATATATTAAGGATGAATTACCAAACACGAAAATTACGGAACCTGGATTAGAATATCCTTATGAAAATAATTCAATAATTCAAGATATTAAATTCAAACTGGAGATATAAAATGGAAGAAAAATTAATACTAAGCCAAGAAGAGATTAAATCTCTGTTAAAAGTTAAAGACGAATTAGAAATTCGTTCCTTGGCAGATAAATTTAGTGATGCGGCAAATAGAGTTGATGGTAAAGCATTTCAGAGACTCTGGGCAACAGACAGCAAATGGATCATTGGGTCTCCCATTAACATGGAATTTAAGGGTAAAGAAAATATGAGTGATTCAGTGACACATATGCTAGGGTTATGGGATTTTTTTGTACAGTTAACTGGACCAGGAGTTGTTAACATTGATGGAGATAAGGCTACTGCACGATTCTATGTGAATGAAATTGCAAGAAAATCTGATGATAAGTCAGGTAATTATAATCTGTCTATGTACGAGGATGTATTGATAAAAGAAAATGGAGAATGGGTTTTTCTAAAAAGGAGTTATCATACAATTTATCAAGATTCTCCAAGCTATACAGGTTTAATTCAAAAATTAGATTTATAAAAAAAGGAATAAAAATGGGAATGACTAAGCTATCTTAAAGTTAAATAAGAATAGTCATTTAAAATAATATTATGAATAACACCGAAGAAACAACAATTAAAAATATACTTTCCTTAGAAGCAGAATTGGGTAATGCAGTTCTTACACATAACGCCTTACCAATTGAAACCATATTGGCTGATGATTTTTATGCAGTTGGTCATGTGGGAAATGTAGTTAATAAAAAAGAATACACTGATATTCATTTGGCAGCAGAAAGAAATTTTATTAAGTTTGAAACCAAAGAGCAATCAGTAAAGTTGATTGGAAATGTAGCTTATGTTACAGGATTGATTCATGTAGCCACAGAAGGAATTAAGAATACCTCTAGATATATTACTATATACCAGAAAATAGGAGATAATTGGAAAATGATTTTCTGGCAAGAAACACCTATAACTAAGGACAAATTTTAGTGGTATAGTTTTTAATTTAAAATCGTTAAAAAAAGAAAATTAATTCTTTTTCATTCTTGATAACTTTGATTTTGATCAACAACTTCTGTCCTTTCAATCCGCATATTCGGTCTGAAAGACCCAATCCAATTGTCCATCGCCTTCATTAAGACTTAGGGACTAAGGCTTGCTCAACGAACATTGAAGGTCTCTAATTTTAGAATATTTAAGAATGGAATCGTGATTGCCATTTCTTCGAAGTATGACTTAGCATCTTTGGGAATTTCGATACCTTCAGAAGCTGAACTAGCCGAATTCTTCCGAACTTTCGATAAGTAGGGAACCTATTTAAAACTTTTGAATCTCGATTTAACTTCTTTGGATAGAGTGTCTAATGCTTTCTTTTTATCTTTGCTTACAATTTCTTCGTCGTCAATAAAGCCTAAGGGTTTTGGACTCGTTTCACTTGATGAATCTGCTTCACTCGTAAAATATAAATATTCATTCTTAACATCCCAAAGTGTTGCAGCAAATTCAAATCTTGATTCCCGAGAAGAGCCTGGAGCAATCCATATTCCAGCTATTGTAAGATAAAAGATACTAAAGATATTGGAAACTTTTTTATAATAGGACTTAGGTTGAACAATCAGAACTGCATCAGCACCATACCTAGAAGATAGAATCCGAATTGCTTTAACACTTTCTAAAGTTTTTGTTCGCTCTTTATATCTGTCGCCATAATAGGAGTCTTCGTTAGAATTATCAACCTCAAGTATGGAATTAGAGACGAAAAACATCTGACTAACAATGCCGATCTCTTTCAGTTCATTTTCAATTTTCAGAAATTCAGATTTGTCTTCTCCATTGATACGATAGTGAGCACCTTCGTTGCTTACAAAATAAACACCCACACGGAAGGGCATTTTAAGTTGAGGCTTAAGGCTTGCGTATTTTTTTATTTCCTCATCATCGATTACGATTTTCTGTCCTGAAATGTCTGGTAGTTTCCCTCTGTCCATGCCGCTTGATGCACAGGACTGAAATATTAAATGAATTGTTATAAAAAAAATAAATTGAATTTTCATAAGTTTCGAATATCCTTTTGTTTTATAGATTCTTTTCCTACTGTTCCACACAGAGCAATTGTTGTCCTGAAGCACTTTGTCCACAAGAGATATTTGCTGCGCCTCTTAGAATTCCATCACCAGTTTGTTCTCCTCGACCAGAAACCCCAGAAGCAGCAGCCAAAGTTGACCCATCTGTCCAATTCGAACAATTGCCGCCAACATTGGTTGTCCAGTCTGCATTCATACCTGTAAAGTATTGAGAAGCTCCAGCAGTTGGTGAAAGAATCAAGGGAAAAGGAAGTAGCCGCTGTGCATTAGAGATTTGGATAACTGCTCCATCAGGTCTAGCATATGAAATATTGGGTAGAAAGACCCAATCCAATTGTCCATCTCCAGTATTAGCTGAAATACTCGCGCGTCGATTAGAATCTACTAACATAGCTTTGTATGTTCCTGTCGAAGGCTTGTTCGTATCACTCATACATCTTGCATCGGCAGTGAGTGCTGATGTGAAATCAAAGGCAGCACCAGGTCTTGAACCTATTGCTGTTACAAAGATTCGTTTAAAAGTCAGAATTTCTATATTAACAAGAGTTGTGGTATTACCCAATGCATTCGTTGCTGTGATAGTATAAGCAGTATTTCCCGAAGCTCCAGTGGGAGTCCCAGAGATGAGACCTATGGAAGTATTTAATGTTACTCCTGTAGGTAGACCAGGCAAAATGGAATATGAGACCACAGTTCCTGTCACTGTGGGGGATAAATTGGGCATAGTAACATTCACAGTTAAAGTAATCGAAGCAGGGTTATAGGAAAGACCAGAAGGTGGTATTGTAGGAGCAGGAGTACTTGCAGTTGGTGTAGAATCAGAATCAGTAGTCGTTGTATTGGTTTGGGATTCACAGCTATTTGCATCAGCTACACATGTTAGAACTCGGAGTTCTAAAAATTGGTGTGCAGGAAGCTTCTTTAAAGGAGGTACACAATAAGAAATTGAAATTGCTAAAGATACAATCAGTAAATAGGGCTTTTTGAATTGCTTCATATCGAGACTTCTTTGCTACTCTACCTTTCACAACAGTTGGAATTAAAATATTTCCAAATATAATACCACTTTTTTAAGAAAGATTTGTTGTTCTATCTAAATAAAACTATGAGATTGTTACATTTTAATACATGCACTTCAAGTAAGAATATATATATTATTTGTAAATTTTCTTTTTTGAGTTGCGAATCTTGGGAATCTAATGGATTATTCGATTCAGATTTTCCATCAAATTAAGACTGAATCTAAAAATATCAATAGACTCCAAAACAGCTAATTTCAAGATAGGAGCATGTTCTTTCAGACCGACGACATTCATATAAAAGCACTTAAACCATTGATTCCTCCTGCAATTTTAATCGAAGAGATTCCTATTAGTGAGTCTGGAAGTGAAGTAGTCTCCAGTTCTAGGAAAATGATCGAGAATATCATTAGCGGTACTGATGATAGATTGCTTGTAGTTGTCGGTCCTTGTTCTATTCATGATCCTGAATCGGCTCTTGAGTATGCTGGCAAGCTAAAGAAGCTCGCTGATTCTGTTAAAGATGATGTTCTAATTGTTATGCGAGTCTATTTTGAAAAGCCAAGAACAAGAACTGGCTGGAAAGGTCTTATCAATGATCCATTTATCAATAATTCATTTGAAATCAATAAGGGACTCCGACTCGCAAGACAGGTGCTAGTTGACCTGATTGGTATGGGTCTTCCCGTTGGATGTGAATTTCTCGATACAATTTCACCTCAGTTTACAGGCGACTGTGTTTCTTGGGGAGCCATTGGAGCAAGAACTACTGAAAGCCAGATCCATAGAGAGCTTGCATCTGGGCTTTCCATGCCTGTAGGATTCAAAAATGGAACGGATGGAAATGCACAAATAGCAATTGATGCTATCCACGCAGCTATGCTTCCTCACCATTTTCTATCCATCACCAAGCAAGGTGTAGCTGCTATTGTTAGCACAACAGGAAACCCATTCTGCCATGTTATTCTTCGAGGTTCTACCAAGGGACCAAATTACGACGCACAAGCTATAGCCGAAACTGAAAAAGCAATTAGCGATGCAGGTCTTGTGGAAAAAATCATGGTAGATTGTAGCCATGGCAACTCTAAGAAAAATCCTAAGAATCAACCTATCGTTGCAGAAGATATTGCCAAGCAAATTGAGTCTGGCAATCGATCTATCTTTGGAATTATGATGGAGTCTCATCTTAAAGAGGGCAACCAAAAGGACGGACCTTTGGATAAGATTGAGTATGGCAAATCCATTACGGATGCCTGCTTATCTTGGGATGATACAGTTCCTGTCATTGAAAGATTGGCTGAAGCTATTCGCAAGAGAAGAAAATCTTAATACAATTAAAATAATTTCCTAAGTTTGAATAATTTTGCAGATAGAATGCAGATGTAAGTCTGCCTAATTGCATTGATTTTATCCTTTCCAAAAGATTTTTCACCCAAATACTGGCATTCATGAAAGTATGCGTAATTGGAACAGGATATGTAGGATTGGTGGCAGGCACTTGCTTTGCTGAATACGGCAATGATGTGATCTGTGTAGATAAAGATGCCAAGAAAATCGAAAACCTTAAGAACGGAATCATTCCTATCTACGAACCTGGGCTCTCTGAACTTGTATTAAATAACACAAAAGAAAATCGACTCAACTTCACAACCTCATTAGTTGATGGTGTGCAGGCATCCGAATTTGTTTTTATTGCAGTAGGCACTCCTACAAAAGCGGATGGATCCTCCGATCTCTCCATGGTTCATGGAGTTGCCCAAGAAGTAGGTAAGGCTATGAACGGATACAAGATCGTTGTGGATAAATCCACCGTTCCGGTTGGTACAGCGGACGATGTAAAGAAAATTCTTTCCGAGAACACAAAACATCCGTTTGATGTTGTTTCCAATCCTGAGTTCTTGAAAGAAGGTGCGGCTATCGACGACTTTATGAAACCGGAAAGAGTTGTGATTGGTGCTGATTCCGAAAAGGCACTCGATATGATGGCTGAACTTTATAACCCTTTTGTCCTAAATGGCAATCCAATTTTGCGAATGAGCATACGTTCAGCCGAACTTACAAAATACGCCTGTAATGCCTTTCTTGCTACAAAGATATCTTTCTCTAACGAAATAGCTAACCTTTGTGATGCGGTAGGTGCGAACTACGAAGACGTACGCAAGGGTATGGGAACTGATTCTAGAATCGGAAGACAGTTTCTTTATGCAGGAATAGGTTACGGCGGATCATGCTTTCCAAAAGACGTTCAAGCCTTAATAACAACTTCCAAGGAAGCGGGCTCTCCTGTTCGAATCATTGAGATGGTGGAAGAAGTCAATGAATCGCAAAAGGTTCGACTTCTTCAGAAAATTATTTCCCATTACAAGAAAGAGGATTTATCAGGAATGACATTCGGAATTTGGGGGCTTGCATTTAAGCCGGGCACGGATGATATGAGAGAGGCTCCTTCCATTCCGCTTATTTTAGAATTGTATAAGCGAGGTGCTAAGATTCAGGCTTTTGATCCAGTTGCTAAAGAAACATCCAATTATTATTTTCAAGGTAAAGTTGAGTACAAAGAGAATCCTTATGATGCGATCAAAGATGCGGATGCAATGCTACTTGTAACTGAGTGGAGAGAGTTTCGGGAACCTGATTTCAAAAAAGTAAAATCTCTCATGAAATCCCCTGTGATCTTTGATGGTAGAAACCAATACCGCCCAGCAACTATGGAAAAATTAGGAATCACTTACTATTCTATTGGAACTCGTTGATTCAGCTGGATCGTTTTAAGATTTACTAAATTAAAAATTTCTTGCTTTGTTCTCTTATATTCTTAGTTTGAAGGATATCTTTTTTGGGAGCAAAGCATGTTCGGAATTCGTTTTATAAAAACTCGACCTATCGATTTTACCATTCATTTTAAATCGGGTAGGATCAAAAAGCAAGGAGCAGGATTAAGTTTTTTCTATTTTGCGCCCTCGTCTACACTCGTCATCGTCCCTGCTGATACTCGCGATGCACCTTTTATCTTCCAAGAAATCACCAAAGATTACCAAGAGATCAGTATCCAAGGTCAAGTTACCTACCGTGTCAAAGATGCAGTTAAGCTTGCCTCTCTACTTGACTTTACTATTGATGCTAATGGCCGCTATATGGGAGACGGAATCGAAAAATTAAATCTTCGTATAACGAATCTTATTCAGGTAGCTGTTCGAGAAAAATTCCGATCTCTAGAACTTACCGAAGCCTTGACAGCGGCTGCAGAATTGTACCAACCTGTACTAGATCGTTTGAAGAATTCAAACACCTTGGTAGAACTTGGTATAGATGTCTTAGATTTTAATATTTTAAAAATCTCACCTGCTCCTGAGATGGCTAGAGCCTTAGAATCAACAACAAGAGAAGTCTTTCTGCAACAATCCGATGAGGCTGTATTTCAAAGAAGAAATTTCGCAGTAGAACAGGAACGTAAGATTAAAGAAAATGAACTCCAGACCCAAATTGCAGTAGAAGAAAAGAATCGAACCATTCGCGAAACGAAAATGAATGCTGAAATTTCTGTACAAGAGAAACAAAAGTTAGTCGAAGTGGCAAAGATGGATGCAAAGCTTGCTGTAGAATCTAAGAATGCTGACATTGCTCAACTTAAGTTAGATTCTCAGATAGAACAGGAAAAGAAAAAATCAGAACTTGTGAGCTCTCAAGCTAAGAACATGGTTGAATATTCAAAAGCGAAAGCGCAATCTTTAAGCCAAGAAATTGCTCCACTTAAAGAATTATCAGCAGAAATACTTGAAGCACTTTCCCTCAACCAAATGGACAGTAGGCAATTAATTTCCAGAGCTTTTAGAGATCTTGCCAAGAATTCAGAAAAAATCGGAAATTTAAACATCAGTCCAGATCTCTTGCAATCTATCATGGAAAATGATTCTTATTCGAATCAGTCATTTAGTGGAAATTCTGGAAGAGAATCTTAATATTTGTTATTGTAAGCAGATTTTAAAAGGCTACCATGTTCGATAAAATTGTAATCGTAACAAGACAGACTCGCTTGGAAGAAACTATTCGCAAGTTCAACACCAAGGGTCAGGCTAAGTTTTATATTACCAATCGAGGTCAATCTTTCGAAGACTATGAATTGGAATATGATAACTACGCTAGGGCAAAAGAAGCAGTTGTTCAATCCTTTGAGCCAGGTGTTAAATTTCATTTGATTGATAGGTCTTATCTTCCGAACTATATGTTCGGTCCAAATGATTTGGTCCTTACTTTAGGGCAAGACGGTCTTGTTGTTAATACAGCAAAATATTTAAATGGGCAGCCTATTTTTGCAGTGAATCCTGATCCAGCTAGATTCGATGGAGTTCTTATGCCTTTCCAAACGGATCAGCTAAGCAAAAATTTAGGAAAAGTTTTGAATCAAAGTTATGATCTTCATAAGATTACCATGGCTGAGGTTAAACTTGGGGACAATCAATCACTCTATGCGTTTAATGACTTTTTTATAGGCCCTAAGTCGCAGTCTTCTGCACGTTATACGATAAATTTTAATAAGAATTCGGAAAGACAAATTTCGAGTGGAATTATAGTCTCTACTCCTGCTGGTTCAACAGGATGGTTCAGTTCTGTATTTAATATGGCAAATGGAATCAATGCCTATTCGAATTCTGAAATCAAGTGTGAACTTAGAGATATAGCATGGGAAGAGAGGATTTTACTTTTCGCAGTTAGAGAGCCTTTTGCATCAAAATGGTCGGGAGCAAGTCTCGTTGCAGGAACTATCCAAGAAGGGATGGAGCTAGTATTAGAATCTCATATGCCAGAAAATGGGGTCATCTTCTCCGATGGAATGGAATCAGATTATTTAGATTTTTCTTCTGGAACAACTGCAAAGATACAATTAGCACAAAAGACAACCAATCTGATCGCCTCCTTCGATAAAATTAAACCTATCCAAGACCTTGAGGAAATGGAAACTTCAGAAAAAAAGACAAACACGAATAAGATGAAAGAAAAGATAGATCTAAACACTAAGTCAAAAAGGTAAAAACAAATGAAGCAAGCTCTACTTATTACTCAATGTTTACAAAATGATTTTGTTGAGCCGATTCAGAAATATGATCCTATTCCAAACTTGCTGCACGTAGGATATTCGGAATCAAAAAGATTGATGGGAGAAAATCCATCTGAAGGCGCAGTCATTGCATTTATGGAGTGGGCAATTGCCCAAGAGAAAGCAGAGCTAGAAATTATACACATCCGAGATTGGCATAATGCAAATGATCCAGAACAGAAAGAACATCTCAAGCAATTTGGAGCACATTGTATTGCTGATACTCATGGAGCGAGATTCGTATACCAATCTTTGTTAGAACAAGATGGATTATCAAATCATAAAATTGTAGATGCAAGTGGACTCAATGATTTTCATAAGACAGATCTTGAAGAAAAATTGAAACCATTCGAGAATTCAAAAGAAAAAATCCGAATTGGTCTCGTGGGCGTGTGGTCGGAAGCTAAGATTTCATTTCTAAGTTACGAATTGTCCACTAGATATCCTAATTTTGAAATAGGTATTTGTTCTGCCTTAACTGCGAGTTCCTCTAGGCATATGCATTTTATATCCTTGGATCATCTTAAGAATATTTTAGGAATACAAATTTTTCCATCTATAGGTGGATTTAGTGAATTTCTCTCGGGTGAAAAAATTGAATTGCTGCCTGGCGGATTAAAGAATCGTGATAGAGTTAAGATTACTTTTGACCAAGAAATGAAGCTCTCTTCTTCCGATGAGGACATTTTGTACTATTTATATAGAGATTGCAAATCAGTGGAGTTCATCTGTTTGGATGGTGGATTTTCTGGAAATGTTGTTCTTCGTGCAAAAAGTATAGATGCTATTGGACACAACCAAGTTCCCACTGTTATTAAAATTGGCCCAAGAGATCTCATTGCCAAAGAAAGAACATCCTTTGAAAGAATTGAGGAAGTCCTTGGCAATAATGCACCAAGGATAGTTGATTTTGCAGAAGTTGGCGAAAGAGGTGGCATTAAATATCGTTATGCGGCTATGATTGATGGGAAGACGGAGGTCTTCCAAGATCGATATGAGAAGGGCGAGGATTTAGAAAGTATTTTCCCGATTCTGGAGACTGTTTTTACCAAACAATTAGGTCGTCTTTATGATGCTAAGGATGTGGAGAAACTAAATCTTTTAGATTACTACGACTTCCAGCCTAAATATTCTAAATCTGTAAGAACAAGAGTTGAGGCGCTGCTAGGATTTAGTTTAGAGGATCAAGAAACATTTCCAGTTAATAAATTGTTTCCAAAAAATGAAAAAGTCCAAGAACAATCACATAAGAGTAATATTGAATCGGATAGATCGAGAAATTTAGATGGCTCAATTCAATCGAATGGCTCAGCTAAATTGTTCAATGTCTGTTTATTTTATGAAAGAGATCTTCTTGAGCTCAAAGAACTTTCCTCAAGTGCACACTATGTGTCTTACATTCATGGGGATTTAAATGGAAAGAACATGATCTTGGATGCTCAGAATAATGTATGGCTCATAGATTTTTTCCATACACACCGAGGTCATGTAATCAAGGATCTTCTTAAATTAGAAAATGATCTATTATATATTTTTACAAAAATCGATGAATCGGATTGGAAAGATGCTTGTAAGCTTACAGATGTATTGATTAATCAATCGGATCTAGGAATCCCTCTTGATGCTTCACAAGTGAATCAGTATTCATCAAATAAGATCCAACGAGCGTACCTTACCGCTTGCAAATTACGATCTTTTTACCCCAAACTCATTGAACTCGATAGAGATCCTTACCAAATGCAAGTTGGGCTTTTGCGATACGCGATGCATACTTTATCATTTGATGAATGTTCAGATATCCAAAAGCGCTGGGCACTCCGTACGGGATGTATACTAGCTAAGAAAATTCAAACAAATCTAAGACTGTCTCAAAGACTAAGAGTCGATTATGTGCCAGTTCCAAATAGTAAAGGGAAAATGGGTTTAACTATTCTTCCAGGACGACAGGATCGAGGTCGTGATCTGAATAACGATATAGCAAGTCTAAAGGAAGATGGAGCAACTAAAGTAGTAAGTTTAATAACTGAACAAGAATACGCAGAATATGGAGTGAAGGGATTAAGGCAGGCTTATATAGATGCAGGTTTATCTGTTGTCTCTTATCCGATCTTAGACCAAGGAATTCCTGATTCAAAGACTCTTCCCATACTTTTAGAAGAAATAGACAAAGAATTGCAAGGCGGTGGGTCTGTCATTTTACATTGCGTAGGCGGACTGGGACGATCAGGTACAATAGCTGCGGCTTATTTTATGGATAAATTTCAAATTCCTCCAGAAGAAGCAATCGCTACGGTTCGTGAACATAGGTCTCAGAGAGCTGTGGAATCAAAAGAACAACTGGCATTTTTGAGAAATAAATCCTGGTAATCTATGCTTTAAATGTTTGATTTTCCATCTAATTCGATAGTTTCAAAATTACGAACTTTATAGTTTTATTCCAATCCTTTGATGAGAGGATATTCTGATTCAGTCAGACTAGACCATTCCCACATGGAGCCAGCATAATTTTTTGCATTATATCCATAAGATGATAAAACAGCAGTTATTATACTAGATCGTACTCCACCTGTGCAATAGCTCACGATTGTATCAGATTGATTGATGCCTTTATTACGAAGCAATTTGTCAACTTGTGGTTTAGAGAGAATTGCCCCGTTCTTATCAATCAGATCTTTGAAATATATATTTTTTGCACCAGGTAGATGTCCGCCACGTGATTCGCCAAAAGGACTAAACCCAATAAATTCAATTGATCTTCTAGAATCAATGAATACGAAGTTTTTATCTTTCAATGAATTTTTTACCTCAATTGTTGAAGCGGTAAAGAACTTTTGAGATGGGTAAGATAGTAATCCTCTCTTAGAAGGTGGAGGAATGTCTTTGGTTAATTTATTTCCAATTTTTATAAGGGCTAAGATTCCTCCATCGATAATTAAGGTATTTTTATGTCCTATGCTTTTCAATGACCAAGCGATTCTTCCTTCTTCCCCCCAGCCATTCAAAGGATCACCATAAACCAAAACATCTGTATCATTGGATATTCCTAGAGATTCAAATATTTTAGTTAGTTGATCTGAGGGCAGAAGATTTCCTTTCATAGATTGTTTCGATTCAGATAATTCTTCCCAGTTTAAAGATCTAGCAGTCGGTATATGACCGTCTTTATAATCTTTCTTATCTCTTGCATCGATTAGAACAATAGATTTAGATAGAATCTTCTTGCTGGATTCTTCTGCAGAAATGAACCAAGATTCGGAAGCCGAGAGATTTATAACTGAAGTGAGAAAAATTATTATAATTATTATATAGTAAAACTTAAAAATATAAAACTCATTAAAATTATTTTTCATATTTTTAATATCCTTGAATATAGATATATAACTATGAATTAGACCGCAGAAACAAATTTTCAAGAAACTTTTAATAAATGCATTACCTTTTATACATGGTTTAGATAGTCTTTACCTCGGAGTGAACTTCTTTAGTGCTCATAGAATAAATAACTCTAAGTCAATAATTTTCCCAGAGCGAACATCTCGCTTCCTATTTCGAGAATTTTCTCCCAATACACGTTTTCCTCTTGGGTGGTTCCATCTGAGATTTTAGGATCTATGTAGTGGAGATTGATTTTGGATGAGGCTCCGAATACTACCGGACAATGTTCAGAAGCATGGTCACAAGTCATTATCGCAATAAAGTTTGATTTAGGATTGGTTGGATCACTGTATTTCTTGGAAAAGGCTAGTATAGGTTCTGAATTTTGAGATAAGAAAATTTTGTAGATAGGATTTTCTTTTGCATTGTTCGACTGGATGGTAAATCCAAATTTTTCCAAAGCATGAATTACTCTTTCATTGAGTGCTGTTGCTTCCGTTCCCCCACTGAATGATTTAATATTGATTATATTGTAGTATTGTATAGCAGTTTGGAAAAAAATTTGAGATATATGCGATCGTCTTGAATTGTGGGTACAGATAAAATTGCAATTTGAAGATCCATTTTTTTCAATAGATGAAATAATTTCCTTCGCAATAGATTGGAGAATGGATTTTCTTTCTTTTTGAATCATCTCGATTTTGGGAAGAATATGCTTCTGGATTGATTTAATCAAAGCAAGATCCAAAGGAGGGTTCGATTCGTTGGATTGAGAAGTGTTCATTTGCTGATACCTTAGTCAATTGGTTTCTTGGAGTAATAGATTTTCTTGAAATACAAGCTGAGGTTGACTAAAAGTATCAATGCTGGCACTTCAACTAAAGGTCCTATCACTCCTACAAAAGCTTGCCCAGAGTTTATCCCGAAAGAAGCTATAGCTACTGCGATTGCTAGTTCGAAATTATTTCCTGATGCGGTAAAAGAAATGCTAACGTTTTGATCGTATTTAGTTCCTATGGATTTCGCAAGAAAGAAACTCATTAAGAACATGATTGCGAAATAGAATGCTAGTGGAATTGCGATTTTGAATACTTCCCTTGGCAGAGAAAAGATTACATCTCCTTTAAAACTAAACATAAGTACAATTGTGCATAGTAATGCAATCAGAGTAATGGGAGAGATTTTCGGAAGAAAAGTTTCTTCATACCATTTGACTGATATAATACGAGTAAGAAAATATCGAGATAAGAATCCTAACAAAAATGGAATCCCTAAATAGATCAATACACTTTTAGCTATTTCGGTAAAGGAAATATCAACAACGAAAGAATCCAGATTAAAAAAGTTAGGTAGAAGGTATAAATAAAAGTACGCAAGCATGGAATAAAAGAGAACTTGGAATATAGAATTGAGAGCAACTAAACCTGCGGCGTATTCTTTGTCGCCCAAAGCTAAATCATTCCAAACCAATACCATCGCAATACATCTTGCTATCCCGATAAGCACCAAACCAGAAAAGTATTCTGGTTGATCTCGCAAAAAAATTACAGCAAGAATAAACATAAGCAAAGGACCAATCAGCCAATTTAATATCAATGAGAGTAGAATTTGTTTTTTATTATCCAAGACTCTTGATAGTTCATTGTATTTTACCTTCGCTAAGGGTGGATACATCATTAGGATCAATCCAATAGCGAGTGGAATATTCGTAGTCCCTGAATTCAAGTTCACAAAATGGATCGTAATGCTTGGATAGAATTTTCCAATTAGTATTCCAATTAACATAGCAAGGAAGATCCAAATTGTAAGGTATCTATCCAAAAGTTTTAGTTTAAGTTGTTTCATAGTTCCTGCTAATTCTAATTTTTTCTATAATAATTTCTTTGGTAAACTCTCTGCCCCAACTAACAGTAATTTTTATTCAACGGAAGTTTTTGACCTTCCTGGAAAAAGTCATTGAGCAATTGAGTCATTTCCTTCCATTTTTCTTTATTTATGCAATAACATAACTTTGGTCCTTCGATTTCACCTTGGATGAGTCCGAGTAATTTCAATTCACGCAAGTGTTGGGAAATAGTGCTTTGGGCTAAGGGAAGTTGATCAACTAATTCGCCACAGACGCATGCTTTCTGCTTGATGATCAAATTGAGAATTGCGATTCTTGCGGGCGAACCCAAAACCTTACAATACTCAGCTATTTCAACTTCTCTACTCGATAGATCTTTCGTTTTCGTTAAACCCATACTGTTATATCGCAATATACCGATACATGTATTTTTTGTCAATTCAAATAATTGAAAAATCGGAAAAACCTTATACAATATAATAAGAATTATATGATATATTTGAACTATGCAATATTATATACCGCTAGCTAAAGAAATTTGAACAATCGCTTTCTTAACGAGCTAGCGAAGAAGTATAAGAACAAATTTTGAATGAGAAGAATGTTCTAGGGATAGATAAAAATATTCAAAAAGAAGAATTAGAAAGAAAAATAAAATTCTTAATACAAACAATTTTAATCTATAGCATTTTGAAATAAAAATGTCATACATTCGACTATAACTCATTCTTATTTTCCTTGCCAAGGGAGTTGGTTATTCAATTCTAAGATTAGGTTCATATATGAAATTAAGAGAATCCAATATTGAAAAGTTAAAGAAAGATACCTTTGATGTTTTAATCCTCGGTGGAGGAATCAATGGTGCTGTATCTGCGGCCTCCTTATCAGCTAAGGGTGCAAAAGTCGCTTTGATTGATATGGGCGATTTTGCCTCAGGCACAAGTCAGGAATCATCCAATCTTGCTTGGGGTGGAATTAAATATCTGGAAAGTTTAGAATTTTTTCTGGTTCGCAAACTTTGCATGTCAAGAAACCATTTGATTAGAAGCTATCCATCTACAGTTCAAGAAATTCGTTTCTTTACTACTATAGAGAAGGGCTTTCGATTTCCGTCTTGGTTTATCTATTTGGGAACTTGGACTTATTGGTTTATTGGAAATTGTTTTACAAAATCTCCGAGGTTTTTAACAAAAGGTCGTATTGCAAAAGAAGAACCTGTTGTTAAAACTACCAATGCAGAAGGAGGATTTGAGTATTCAGATTCTTATTTGCATGACAATGATGCAAGATTTGTTTTTAATTTTATTCGCATGTCTTTGAATTATGGATGTATTGCTTCCAATTATGTGGAGTCTCTAGGATCCAAAAGGGAAGGCGATTTCTGGATCACATCAGTTAAAGACAATATCTCAGGCAAAAGATTTGAAATTAGAAGCAAGGTTCTTATCAACACCTGCGGTCCTTGGGCTGATGATATGAACACTAAAGCAAAATTAACAACTGAACATAGGCATGTATTCTCTAAAGGGATTCACCTTATAGTTGATCGCATAACTCCATATAAACGTGTTCTTGCATTTTTTGCAGATGATGGTAGATTATTCTTTGTTCTTCCTATGGGGAATAAAACTTGTATAGGGACAACTGACACAAAGGTAGACACTCCTACTCCAGAAGTAACGGAAGAAGATAGAGAGTTTGTATTATCGAATATCAATAAAAGATTGAATTTGGAAAAACCACTAACTCGAGATGATATTATTTCAGAAAGATGTGGTGTAAGACCTTTAGTTGTAAAAGGTTCAAAAGGATCTAATAAGGATTGGATGCAACTATCACGTAAGCATGAAGTAGAAGTTATATCTGAATCCAATCAATTGACTGTTTTTGGTGGCAAATTAACGGATTGTATCAATGTTGGTGAAGAGGTTGCTTCTTTTGTTAAGAATTTTGGTATCGAATTTGCGTTCCCCAACAAACGTTGGTATGGTGAACCAGACCCAGCAATCCGTGATGAGTATTTCCATCAAGCAAAACTCATGGATGTAGATTCTTACACCGAAGAAAATGCATCCGAGCCCATCTCACAGAGATTATGGAGAAGATATGGTGCCCAAGCAATTGGTCTTTTAGAAAATATCAGGGAAGATTCCAAGCAGGCAGAAGTTCTTATCAAGGGAACTGAATACATTCGTTGTGAAATCCAACAAGCCGCAAGACGTGAAATGATTGAGAAGTTAGACGACTTTTTGCGAAGAAGATCAAAGATTGCTTTAATCGAAAGAAAAGAAACAATACGAAATTCTGCTGGTATAAAAGAAGCCTGTGAGATTCTTTTTGGTAAAGAAGCTAAACAAAGAATGGATGAATATTTTGGGAATTCTCTTTCGCCTAAGAAATCTTCTTTGAAAGGGAATTCTTCTAAAACAAAATCCAAGACTTCAGCTAAGAAGAAATCTAAAAAATAATTACCAAAGGAAAGAATAAATGAAACAAGTTCTAAATATCTACTACCCAATCCTGGCAATATTCTACCTTGTAAGTTTGTCTTTTCTGCCATACCCTGCAGCCCCTTTAGTTAAGGCTTTACCGATTATTCTGCTAGCTGTATTTGTATTGATCCAATTCAAAAACGATGTTACAATACGTATCTTTGGAATTGGTTTGGTATTTTCATTTTTAGGCGATATAGTCTTAGCTCTAACTATAGAAAATTCATTTATGATAGGATTAGGATTATTTCTTATCGCTCATTTATTCTATATCTACTCATTTTATAAATCAGCTAGAGTTGAGCCTATGAGTCGTAGAACATGGATAGCCCTAATCATATTTTTTGCAATCTTAATGGCACTTCTCATTCTTCCTAAAGCAGGAGGCTTAGCTATACCTGTTGGAATTTATTTATCTGTAATTGCAATAATGTCTGGTTTTGCCGCCTTACAAAAGGAAAACGGTGGCCTTTTCTTTATCGCTGCATTTATTTTTATGATTTCAGACGGACTTATTGCTTGGAATAAATTCATTCAGCCTATTACGAACTCTGGTCTTTTGATTATGACCACATACTATATTGCTCAAGGACTTTTGACTAGAGCTAAAACATCGATCAAGTAAATAGTAATTTTTCATAATATGTCTAACGAAAACAGAGAAAAGAAAGATTTTGAATTACATTCATTGCAAAATATTCTTGGAGTTACAGCAAATAGCGCTCCTTATTTGGAAAAGCTAAGTACAGAAGATTTAAGCTTATTAAAGAATCAAATCCTGAGTACAATACAGGATGGGCAGAAGGATATTTTCATTACTATTGCGAAGGTAAGTAGGTTTATGCCAAACTTTCTAAATGCAAAAGTATCCATGGATATACTCGGCCCTATTATAGCTGCTAATTTGTCCTACTATCTTTCTGCCAAAGAAGCTATAGCTATAGCTTCGCATTTTTCAACGAAATTTTTTGCAGATGTGGTAGAGCATTTAGTCCCAGAAAAAATATCTGAAATGATATCCTTAACACCATTTGATCAAATGAGAAAGGTAGTTAATGAACTTATACTGAGAGGAAATTTCTTTATTATAGGTTCACTAATTGATTATACACCATTAAGTTCAGTAGAGAAAATCGCTAAAGCAATTCCTAATCCAGAGCACCTTATTATGATAACATATAATTGCCAAGATAAAGGTAGAGTTTTGAATCTATTTCAAAACTTCGGTGAGCAAAAAGTTCGTGAAGTAGTCCAGATGGGTGTAAAGGATGAATTGTATGCTCAATTTAAGTCTATTTATGAGCATGCAAATGCTACTTTAATAGAATTCACTCGTTTGGCATTGAAAGATGAACCAAATGATTTATTGAAATTTGACAAAATGATCCAAGATTGAACCTTGCATATTTCAAATTCTTTTTTAAAATCATTCGCATTAAATTCTAACTTTATTACGCTAAACTATTTCTTGAAAAAGCTCTTGTATTCCTCTAAACACTGAGGATTGGCTAAGGCATTGCTATTTTTAATTGGTTTTCCTTCGATACAATTTTTTACTGCTAATTCAACTTTCTTCCCATTGATTGTGTATGGAATATCATTCACAGAAAATACCAATGAAGGTACATGTCTAGGGGATATGGAGTTTTTAATTTTTGATTTTATATCACCAATTAAAGTTTCATCCAGCTTATAATCCTCCTTCATTTTTACAAAAAGTACAATCCGTACATCGTCCTCATAATCTTGTCCAACGATAACAGAATCTGCAATATCTGAAAAAGTTTCTATTATTGTATAAATATCTGCTGTACCAATCCGTACGCCACCTGGGTTTAAGGTTGCGTCTGATCTTCCGTATATGATCATTCCATTATTTTTTGTTAATTCGGCAAAATCTCCATGACACCAGATATCATGAAATTTTGAAAAGTAGGCTTCATTGTATTTGCTACCATCTTTATCATTCCAGAAATACAGGGGCATTGATGGAAACGGTTCCTCACAGACTAATTCTCCTTTTTCTTCAATCACACGTCCGCCTTCATCATCGAACACAGATACTGCCATACCGAGACCTCGGCATTGCAATTCACCAGAGTATACTTCTAGCATAGGATTTCCTAGAGCAAAGCATCCGTTTAGATCAGTTCCACCAGATATAGAACAAAGCAGAATATCCTTTTTGATTTTTGAATAAACATATTGGAAACCAGAAGCGGGCAGTGGCGAACCAGTTGAAAGTAGGCTACGAAGAGATGTTAAATCAATTGTATCCTCTATTTTCACAGATTCCTCTTGTTTAGAAACCTTCTTTATTGAAGAAGGTTTTTCCTTAATTGGATGATTTGATTCTGCTATAAGATCTGCTGTTTCTGCCTCTAATACGGATAAATATTTGGCTGAGGTTCCGAAGACTGCAATTTTTTCACGGCTAATCCATTTCCAGAGGAATTTCCAATCTGGGTAAAATGGATTTCCATCATAGATACAAAGTTTAGATCCAACAAAAAGCGAAGAGGCTACCCAGTTCCACATCATCCATCCACAGGTTGTGTAATAAGAAATGCTCTCTTCTTCTTTTAAATCACAGTGTAGCATCAATTCTTTCGTATGGTTTATTAGAACTCCTGCACCTTGCACTATGCATTTTGGTAGTCCAGTAGTTCCAGAAGAATACATTATGTACACTGGATCTTCGAATGTTACAGGCGTAAAAATGAGATCTTTTAATTTTATAGTTCTATCGAAATTTTTATTTATTTTATTATCGTAGCTGAGACACTCTTTTTTATTTTGAGCACACCATTTTTGTAGTTCATCAATCGGATCATTCTGTTTTTTATTTGTAAAATACCAAATTAGAACTTTTTCTACAGATGGAAGAGATGCTAGTATTTCAATCCATTTATCTATACAGTTAATCTTCTTGCCCTTAAAGAAATAACCATCAGATACTATTAATATTCTAGGCTCAATTTGTTGGAATCGGTCGAGTATGCCTTTGGCACCAAAATCTGGTGATGCGGATGACCAAATTGCTCCTAAAGATGTAGTTGCAAGCATTCCTATTATCGAAATATGTGAATTTGGTATTACAGCTGCTATTCGATCATTCTTTTCAATTCCCCATTCTAAAAAAGTATCTTGTAAGTTTTTAACATTTTGTAAGACTTCTTGTCTTGTTAAATTTAAAGAATCTGCTGTATTATATTCAGGTTGAAAATGAATTGCAATTCTGTTAGAATCTTGGTCAAATTTTCTAAGTAAATTTTCTGCAAAATTAATTTCATAACCAGGAAACCATTTTGTTTGAGAAAATGACTCTTTTCTATCGATAATATATTTTCCTTTTTTCTGGAAAATTACACCAGCTTCATTTACCCAATCTTTCCAGAATGTACTTAAATTTTTAACCGACCATGACCAGAAACTTTCATAATCTCTAAAGTGGACAGAGTGGTCTCGCTCAACTTTAGATTTGAATTGAAAGATTTGTGTTTGTTCTATTGTTTCTGAAGAGGGTGACCAAATTGCTTGCATGTTTCTCTAAACTGTGAAGGTTTTTATAAAAAGGCAAGAAAAAAGCCCAAATTCCTAACAGAAAATGGGCTTATTAAAATAAAATTTAAAATGTAAAAATCGAATAGAACTTATTAAATATAA
>Ga0210043_1000402_pt1 | contig 45433 bp, 69 predicted proteins | sample CryGeymet201501t_FD_183990 | JGI IMG/M metagenome (GOLD analysis project Ga0210043, IMG submission 183990) | Groundwater microbial communities from Crystal Geyser aquifers in Utah, USA - Crystal Geyser metaG 2015-01t (SPAdes) (version 2) | ecosystem: Environmental > Aquatic > Deep subsurface >... | reverse complement strand
GTTCTCCGATGTGCGTCATAGGTATTTATGTGCAAAATTTTGTTTTTTCTTGTAAGGCAATGATTGCCGTCATACTATATGTTCGTCTTGTGCTGAAGAAAACATAATGATACAAAGTTGGAAGGCGCGCAGAATGTCATATGGTATGGTTTGTTAACCAGCCAATGGAGAGAAGAATGGCTAAATCTACTATCACCTCTGTTTCTGACCGGATTTTGTCCGAACTGACTATTGCTCGTGGCCGTGGACGCACATGTCAGGAAATTGTTACCCGCCATGGATTGAACCGTGGAACAGTTTCGACCCGTTTGTCAGAACTGGTCAATGAAGGTAATATTGTACAGAATGGTACACGTAACAATTCACGTGGATATCCTGTGACAATTTATTCGTTGCCACGTTACGCATAACCGTGTTGGGGCCAGTGTGATACTGGCCCCAACACATTCCGGGAGGTATTATGAATACAATTGTTCAGATATGGATTAATGGTTTGGGTCATATCGTGGTGATTTATCTGTTGTGGAGAAATATATTTTTCTCAAACCAGAAATCCTTTGTCAGACTTATCCATAAACATGGTCACGCCAAATTAACTAAATTCCATGGCATCACATATGAAAGGTATACAATGGCAATGTGGGAAATACGGCTTTTTTGGGCATTGGTTACATTTGGTTTAAGTTTCACTATTCCTTCAATATGGAGTCTCTTCTGATGCAAGGGCATTCATATGATGCATATATAAGTTACAATCGTAAACAATATGTGTTTCAGTATGTGGTCAATGATTCGATCTGTATTCCAAAGGACCAGATCAAATCTGTTAAAAAGTCTATTAAGCGTGATTTGGCAGACCTACATGGGCAAACTGAACATTGGAACAGAAACAATGATGTTTTATCATTGATGACTATGGCTGCCCGATTGGATTTGTTGAACCGTATACCCGGATTGACGCCAAATATGAGAGCACTTGTTGCCGATTTGGTAAAATCCTGTGATACCAGTAAATAGCTTGACTGATGCTTTCAGTATGATATCACTGCTTAGGGCACTTAGCTCAGTTGGTCAGAGCTGGCGGCTCATAACCGCTTGGTCGCAGGTTCGAGTCCTGCAGTGCCCACCAAATTTGTGAGTGATATTAATGGGTGATTTTGATTTAGAACAAGTAATATTCAATCTCTTTTTTGATGCAACTAAAAAGCAAGACTGATCATCCAGTTGACTAATTGAGGAAGTGAAAACATTACAATTATACAAATTGTATCATAAATAGTTGACATTGATTTAAATTGCTCGTATAAGAGTTATGTCATTAGATCACAGGAGTTTTTAATGTCTGACGAGCAAATTAAAGAAAAAATCATTCGCCGCCCTGATTATGCCAGTGGTGGTATTACATCTGATGAACGGCACAAGATGGCAGAATTGTCATCCTTGTGGATTTCCCGTGCTTTCCGCACAGAACCTATTGACCCGGCTAGTATTATTTCTCCGATTAAAGAATTGTACCGTGTAACAGACATCGATGAACCACGTGTGGCCATCGCGTCTTCCCCTCTTTCCATGATTTATGCATATGGTGCAGCTTGTGCATTGCTTAAAGAAAACGAGAATGATCCTCAAACAGCACTTGCAACACCATTAGACGAATTGGTTGCATCTATGTCAGATAGTGATGCAGATGCGGTATACAATTCAGTAATTGTTGCCGCACTGAATGCAACTATCGGTTCGCCCGTTGACTATGATGATCTGAAACAATCCAGTATACCATCACAAAATGCATCTGCATCTGCTCGTCGTGCTGCACGGGCGCTTCATGCCAACTGCTTTAAACATACAAAGGAATGGTCATTTGCATATCAAGGTGGTAATATGTGGGTGTCATCGGAATGTTTTATTGCTGCTGCCAGAGATATTCTTGGCCTGCAATTGCCGGAGTATAAAAAGTATACACCGTGGGAAGAAGCTGCCATTCATGGTGGACCGCGTGTGTTGCATGACAAGTTCTGCATTGTTTCAGATTTCCCTCAAAACATTTATGTTGACGAAGAGAATCTACCACACTGCGAGGTCGGCCCGTCGCACCGTTGGCGTGACGGTTGGGAACTTTACTACTGGCACAACACCAACGTTCCGGGGCATTGGATCAATGCGCCAGATCAGGTTTCGCCATCAGAAATTTTGACAACCGAATCAGTAGAAACACGGGCAGCTGGCATTTCAATTGTTGGCATGAGCCGCATGTTGAATGACTTGCCGCATAATATCATTGATAGTGACCCTGATCCGTTAGTTGGCGATTTGATTGAAGTATCTATTGCTGATCTGCCCGAAACAGTGTTATATCTAAAATTTCATTGTCCTCGCAATGGCGAGATGATGGAAGCAGTTGACCGTGACGCGCTGGAACGTGTTGACCTGCATCATGCCCACGCATGGCATGCTCGCATACCAGCGCATCTTTATTCTAAACCCTCTCAACGGAGTTAAACAATCATGACTGAAATGAATGATCCATTTACAAACGTCCAAGCTGGCAAGATCACTAATGCCCACGGGGAAGTCAATTTCTTCCGCATTGACAAAGGAGATGTTGACCTGACTGGATTTACCCCGGCAGAACCAACACCCGGAAAAGGCTACATTGTTGGCCACTCTGAGACTGGTCACCACCACGTGCTGGAACGGGCCTCAAAGGTTTACACCGGCACACACAAAGGCATGGAAATTCTCTATGCAATTGTGGATGAGCCGTCTGCACTGAAACAAGATGCAAGTTCCCCGCATGCTGGACAAATTGTCCAACCGGGTAACTATCTCATCACCAACAATGTGGAAGTTGACCCACTGACCAAACTGGCTCGCCGGGTCGCAGACTAATTTTGATAATGGGTCACTGTGTTTTTCATAGTGGCCCACTTTTCTTTATCGATTCGAGCGTAAAGCCCGAGGACATCGGGCAGTTCACATATGAACACGTGCTATATACAACATTCGCAATGTGGCGCGTGGTGCTGCAATGAATAATAATAATGACACGCCATCGTGGGATATTACTGCCCATAATCTAATAAGAGTTTCAAATCGTTCTAAGACTCCTCCTGTAAAATATGGTCTTGATAAAGAGGTTAACTCATTATGAAGAACACAAGAAATACAAAGTATAACACGATTGAGACCACATGGGTGGCCACGAAGAATGACACATGGGATGCTACAAGTGAGGCCACATGGGAGGCCACATTGCATACCACAAATGAGGCCACATGGAAGGCCACATGGGAGGCCCTTGATAAAGAAGTGAAAACATTATGACAAACGTAAAATGTACTACAAAGAGTAATGCTTTAGCGAATATAATCTAAACAATGATTAGCATCATAGGGAATGACACGAAGATGTTGAATCAATATGAAACACACCATGGACAGCGTGATCGTATTGATATTGATATTGATATTGATATTGATTACTGTTAAAAAGAATACAATGAGTGTTGCTCTTAATCCAACTGCATCTTTACGATTTTGGTCAGAACAGAAAATCATATTGTGTGAAGAATTGGGTTAGACAAGTAATAGAAATTAACGGAGAAGTATAGAATATCTATTGACAAAATATAAATATCCTGTTATACATGTTTTTTATGGAGGATCATGATGACTGGATTGTTTCATATTTGGAATGACAAGCACCGGGCATGGTTGCAACAAGATGGCAAAAACTTAACGTTCTATTTGAAAGATGCAGGTGTATTTTTAGGAATGACTGCTGTTTCTATTTGTTGTGATGCTACATCGGAATGGAACGGCGTTGGTCATCCGCCTTTGGCTCTGTTTCCGGCAAATATAACACCCCGGTAAGCCCAATGTCTGTGAATAAATGTATTAAATCATGAGATTTTGGAAGATACAGTATGATTAAAACAGATATAATAAATCCGATATATTATAATTACAAATGTGTTCATACTCTGATGCATTATGAAACACGCAAAGCTGTGCATCTGTGTACACGGGATCACATCACAGGGGTTACTGCTATTTTGTATTACAGTATTACCGATGCACTTGATAAAGAAGTGGAATCATTATGACAAAAGATGACACCATGAATACCGCAAATACCACCACAATGGATGCCACATGGTATGCCACATTGAATGCCACAAAGCATGCCACATGGTATACCACATTGAATGCCACATGGAAGGCCACGGGGTATGTAACAGTGTCTGCCACAAGGGATGCCACAAGTGATGCTCTTGATAATGAAGTGGAATCATTATGACAAATGCAAGCAATGCCACATTGAATGCCACAAGTAATGCCACAAGTAATGCCACATTGAATGCCATATGGTATACCACATTGAATGCCATATGGTATACCACATTGAATGCCACAAAGCATGCCACAAGGGATGCTCTTGATAATCATTATGAAAAATGCAAAGAAGGCCACAGGGTCTGCCATAATGGATGCCACAATGGATGCCACAAGTAATGCCACATGGTATACCACATTGAATGCCACAAGTAATGCCACATGGAAGGCCACGGGGTATGTAACAGTGTCTGCCACAAAGCATGCCACAAGGGATGCTCTTGATAATGAAGTGGAATCATTATGAAAAATGCAAAGAAGGCCACAGGGTCTGCCACAAGTAATGCCACATGGAAGGCCACAAGTAATGCCACAAGTAATGCCACATGGTTGGCCATATGGTATACCACATTGAATGCCACAAAGCATGCCACAAGTAAGGCCACATGGTATGCTCTTAATAAAGAAGTGGAATCATTATGACAAATGCAAGTAATGCCACATGGAAGGCCACATTGAATGCCACAAGTAATGCCACATGGTTGGCCACATGGTATACCACATTGAATGCCACATGGAAGGCCACGGGGTATGTAACAGTGTCTGCCACAAAGCATGCCACAAGGGATGCTCTTGATAATGAAGTGGAATCATTATGAAAAATGCAAGTAATGCCACATTGAATGCCACAAGTAATGCCACAAGTAATGCCACATGGTTGGCCACATGGAAGGCCACAAGTAATGCCACAAGTAATGCCACATGGTTGGCCATATGGTATGCTCTTGATGAAGAGATTAAAACATTCTGACAAATGCAAATAATGCCATACTGTTTGCTGCATGGGATGTCATATGGGCTGCTATAAATGATGTTACGTGGGTTGTCCTTGATAAAGAAGCAGAATCATTAATCATGTCAACTACCTGATAACTAAAAAGTCCTCGGGTGTTTACACTTGAATCGATAAATAGGTGTGGGACACACCGAATATACGCCTGTGGAGATACCACTAACTGGAGAATATCTGGTTATGTATTAAGGAAGCAGGAAAAATTCTTCTCATCTGGAGAGGAAGCTGCGGTGCTTTTAGGCTCATAGTAGTTCATTGACAAAGACAATCATATTTGTTATATTATTAAACACATTAAAATTGACACGAACAACCAGCAGAAAAGTATAAAAATCATGACGCATACAGACATTCATAAAACAATAAAGGCGATCATCATGGATTACGCGGATGATCTGTATAGCGATGTTGGTGATCCTGACCCTGATAAGGCTACGGCCCGCATCATGGCGATGTTCGCGCCAAAAGTCAGTCCAGAGGCCTTAGAATGGGCGGACGAAGAAATCAGCAAGATTGAGTCTGGCGAGTATGCCGGTGTTAAATCCCGACCGATCTTGGAGTCCCGACATGAGGTTGTTCAAGCCGGATGGAAGCTGGTGCCGTTAGAGCCGACCCACGACACAATTCGCGCGATATTCGAATGGCTGGCCGATAACGATATGCCCAATGTTGAATACGAGTATGCAGAAACGCTTTATCGCGTGGCCTTGGCTGCTGCACCTGAATATGGAGAGGAGATGATGCCTAAACTCAATTATGATTCTTTTTATTATGATCTGTCCGATGGGGCTGATCTGTCTATCTTTGTTTGCCGAACCAATAATGCATCCGCACCCCTTCCGGAAATGTCTTCTTCCAAAGAGCTTTCCGAAGAGTTCAAGCAAAAACTTTATCGGGAGCGCATATTTGGTGGCGACTGGTCTATGCGCGCCAAATATGGAGAGACGGAATGACTAAACTCGATAAAGCCATACAAGCCGCTTCGTCTAATTCTGTAGGTGGATGATGTTCTGGCTCGTATTCGTCTTTGTTGTGTTTTTCATAGGCCTCACCGCTGCGAACATGTTTGATGATTTGGACCGGCGACCGCCTTTACCGCTTTGGCGGGCTATGATTGCGGCCTTGCCTTTCGCCGTGACGGCGGGGTTAATTGCCTTTGCTGCTTCGGGAGGATTAAATGAATAAACCAATAACAGCTGCTTCGGGAGGATTAAATGAATAAACCAATAACAGCGGAAGGTGTGATAGACTTGGCTTCTATACGGGAGGCGGTGCGGGTTGAGGTGGCCACATGCAAGGAGAGGTTTATTGATTGCGATGAGGCTACAGACCGAATTATGGCAATTTTCTTGCAGCCTGAAACCGCTGAATTGGATGCTGATATAGTCTCCGATTCAGTGGGAACCTGACATTTGTTGATGACGTTTTGAAGCGGCTTTCGATGTCTGATGATGCGCTTGGCGAGATCGCGTTCTTGAATACGGAAATTGACCGATTGAAAGAAGAAATTACTTTATTATGTGTAGAAATGGCTGGAGATGACATTTGATCATTTTTGTCACGAGGTTGTATTTTTTGTCGGGTCATATTGATTTCAATGGTCAACCCCATTGAAATATATGATAAATAATAGTATGAAAATAATTGATTTGTTTGAAAATATTGATAATTTAATCAGATTTGATGGATTAGATGATTTATCTAGCGCTGTCATCAATGATGTGTATAAACAGCTGGAACAATTCAAATCTTCAACTATTTATATAGAAACCGGTTTTAGTAATGTTTCTTGTTCTGCTTACATTAATATTCAAATATATGACGATAATGATCAATTAGAAGAAGAATTAAAAATACGGGTTTCGGATCATCAAGACAAATATGGTTCTGATATCACATATTTTATTAATAGTATTTACAAACCTGTATATCAAGGATTCAAATGGACCGATGAGGATTCAGATGAATATGAAATATTTTTCACATGTGATGATGATGATGATTTAGAGTTTTCTCATTTTATTGTTGATAAGGATGATTTCAAAAACATGGTCAACGAAATCGTTCTAGATATTAAAAATAGATTATCTCTATTATCATAACATATATTCATCAGATTTTTGGTTTTCCCATGGTATTGGCGTTTAGTTATAAATACTAACGCCAAATATCTTATACATATGGGAGACTAGTTCAATGGCGATTACACAATCAAATTTTGATGCAATTCTTGCAGCAGCACAAGGTTCAATGGTAGCTGCAACAGGCACTATTACTATCGGTGTCACAAACGTTTCTGAAAACGATACAATCACGGTTAATGGTCGTGAATACACATTTAAGGCAAGTCCTACGCTTGCAACTGAAATTGATATTGGTGCAGACAATAATGAAACTGCTTCTAATATTAAAGAAAAGCTTGCGGCCTCATCGGCTTCTGCTATTACACCGGCTGAATACAGTGTTGCAGGCAATGTTGTAACCATTACTTATAAAGTTGCTGGTACTATTGGTAATTCTTTTACCCTTGCTAAAAGTGGTGCAGAAATTACTCTTTCTGGTGCTACCCTTGCTGATGGTGCTGACACAGGTGCAACAGATTATGCCTCAACTGATGTTTCTGGGGGTGAAGTTATAGAACTTAGACAGGATAGTGATTTTGAAAAGAATGTGCTTTCACTGATTGCAATGTCGGAAGCTATCATCACACTGGGTGCAAATCCTGAAACATCTGCTTCTACGGCGTTACAAGCTAGACGCCAACGTAGAACATTGAAGCATGTGTGTCAAATTCTTGCGGCAGTTATTCCAGCAGTTGCAGATGCTTCTGCGGATGACCGTGCAATAATTGCACAACGTGTTCGTGAAGAAGCCTTGAGACGTTATAACAATATGAATCAACCTAACGGTCTCTAAAATGGGTTATATGCGTTTCAAAGCCATTCGACTTCTTGAACAATGTGATTGCTCACAGCAACAAGAAGTACAAGAACATCATTTAAAACTTTCGGACAGTCCCGAAGGTTCAACCAAGTTGCGTCTTGGATATAATGGCAACGAATATATTGGTTGGATGGAACGCAAAAATGACGAATGTGAGATTGTTTTGTTTGTTAATGCTGGTGATAATACGAACCACTATGTTCAAGAAACATGCCCATCGTCCAAAGAAGAATGCAAAAAATGCATTCAAGCTGCGGTTCAAAAATTATCTTCCTATTTGAAATGACGATTGTGTAATAGACAATCCCCTGTAGAAATTTCTACAGGGGATTGTCTGTTTTATGTCATCAGTGGCTATGCGGCCTTGCTGGCAGCATGGTCCTTTTTCTTGGCATTGGACATATCACGGGACGTTGCCGGTGCAACCGTTGGGTAAGTTTTTGGAAGACCCCATTTTGTGAGATATTCATCAACAGTCATGTCAAACCGGCTACGGAGATAACGCTTGAGCGTTTTGACATGGTTTCCATCTTCCAGACAGACAATATAATCATCTGTGTATGTGTCTTCGATTGACGTGGCGTTCAAACCTTCCGGCAATTCATTTCCGTTGAAGAGCAAACTGTCACTCTCCGGGTCTGAAGCAGAAGACAGGTCTTCCGATTTGCGACTATCGCTGGTACCAAGCCCGATTTTCTTGGCGAACTTGGAACGCTGACGCGAATATGCAGGTGCAACCATTGGATAGTCAACTGGAAGACCAAATGCCCGACGATACTCTTCGGGAGAAATATCATAATGGCTGCGAAGATAACGTTTCATTGTCTTCAGTTTCTTACCGTCAATCAGACACACAATCGCGTCATCCATGACTGTTGCCATTCTCACAGCCTTGATATCAGACATATCAAGGTTATCAAACGATGAATGCAACGAAATACCTGCTGCAGTAAGAGCATCATTTTGAACAGGTGTTTCAAAAATGATGTTGGCCGCGCGCGTAATGCTCTTAATGACATTAGGAATCATATCAAGATCGACCGGGTTTTTTTGCAAATATGCCGAGATGATTTCACTTGCAATCATCTGACGATGAGTTTGCTCAATGGTTGAGCTTTCTTTACGGGGTTCCATGCGATTCGCTCCTTTGGAATATCCGACTAAAACACGTGAACACACCATGTGTCCTTCGCTTACAGGATACTAATATATGAAAGAATGATCATTAAATCAATACATAAATACTGCGAATACTTCAACAACATATAATTTATTGGTTAATACCAACAAAATCAATTAGATATAATATCAAAAACTCTTACGAATTTTTGATATTGAGTCTGTCATCGGTTAAATCATCGACGATTTCAATCTGATTTGTGGTTGCTGTTGATAAAAACAGTTCATCTGGTTCGGCTCTGATTTGAAATAATTTTCCGAACGGTTGTCCAGAAACTGAAACAGGAACTACCGATTGTATAATGGTTGCGAGTCTGGTATGAATATAAGAGGCGAGTTCAGTGTAATACAATTTTTCACCAAAGTCCCACAACGAAATATCGAAATATTCATCAATGGCTCTCAACACCCGGATTTTCAAATCATTATCAGGTATATTGGACCCCGGTGTTCTCACTATTAGAAATTTCGCTCTCAATTCATTTTCTGCTTGTGATCCAAACAATAGTTTATATCTGGCAGGATGCCAGACTATGGCATCTGAAACCATTTTGAATTCTTCAAATCCTTGATATTGGGTTCTAATTGCATTGGACGTGGGCGGAACAGGTTGATTGCCACCTTCAGCCACCCATTGACGCATTGAAGTATCGAATGCTTTTGTCAAAATAAAAGCGTCAATGATATTTGATGCTGCTGGATCAATACGATGATTCTCAGACGTGTAATGCATCCATCGGAATTGCAACCCGGATCGGCCATTTGCCTTATTGAATTTAGTTTGATCAGATGCAGCTGCCCATGTGGATGCTCCAGCGATCAACCATGTATCACTGGGTTGATCATAATGGATATCCCCAACATTTATATTATCATCTATATTGGTACCAACCTTATAAATGTGATTGGGGGAATGATAGGTACCACGGGGTGTGCTCTTTTCTGAAATCGGTTCCCATATGTCAAAACCATTCTCAATCACCTTGCGCCATAAAACTAGATCATTTTCTCCATCATCAATAATAAAATCACGGAAACCGAAAGGATCATCAATTTCGCCATTAAGGTCTTCATCAATATTAGTCAACTGGATGCCACGAATATTAGAATAACCATCACTGTGGCGTAGCCGGTCATGGACCAAATATGATTTGGGTTTGGTCAAATATCGTGCTGGAACATTATAAGCAGACCGCAACACATAATCATATCCAACACTCAATGTTCCAGTCACAGTGAAATTGGTAATTATAACTTTTTCCCCGCCAGATAATGGTGTTGACAAAACGATATCATCAATACCGTCATCATATGTGAAAAAATGTTGATAAGCACCATTGACCCATACCATGGTGCGGGTTGTAGACGCATTGGTGACACCCGTTGGTGGCTCAAAGCGGACATCGCCGGTGTCAGCGATATATGTGACTTCATCAATTTTGAAAATATCATCGAACAAAAGCGCCCGAATATGAATTTTAGTATTGGTGGATGGTGCAGTATCGAACCGGATAATATCAGCGTCAGTCGCTTTGACCAATGTAAAAGTATCAACCCGGTCGCCACCAATGAACACCATTACATAATTTGTGCTCATATTTAGTGGGAAATCAGTTGTAATATTATCGCCCGTATAATTATATGATGCAAAGGCCGGAGCGCCACCGGACAAATAATTTATACCGATTGCTTGCCCATCACCCGGAATAGCTTGAAATTTGATTTTAGATGCCGAACTGCCTTCATAAATTGTATAATCTTCAAACGGTTGAAGTAATTTTGTTGCTTTGAATATGAAAGTATTGTCTGTTGCTAGGTTTGGTTTTGATAATGGATATGATACTGTTTCGCCATCTCCGGTTTTGTCTATGCGTATTGGTAATGCGTGTGTTTTTCTTGGATCAAAAATGACCGTGATGAATTCGCCATCAGTAGGTGCAGTATCAAATACCAATGTTGCTTTGCCGGTTTCTTTTTCAATCTTCCAATCAGACCGATTGACGGGAACGTTATCGACCAAGAAGAAAACAGTATCTGTATCTACCTTATCTACAGTTAGATCAAATTTACGGGTATTGCCATCACCTTGTATAAGAATTTTCCCAGCCATGGGGTCAGAGCCTATAGATGTTTTTTGCCCTCTTCGCGGTAGACTGTTGCGATCTTCGTTGGTTTCAAGTAGAATAATACTATCACGTAATTTCTTGCCAGTTTTACCATCAACGATTTCTCTATCATTGACATGAATGAATTCAACTTCTTTTTCGGATTCAAAACTGATGCTTATACCACGATCCGTAATGGTCCATTCATCGTTGCCACTATTACCAACAACGTAGTCCATTTTGATCAACCAACTTGCATCCAGTGCCGTGCCCGTTTGGTTTCCTTGATGTTCTAAACTGAATTCACCATTGGTATTCAAGTCTTCATTGGCTATGACTTGCCATGAAACAGTTTCAATATCCCAACGTATGCCAAAGCTTCTTCTTAGTAATAATCGTTCCGAAATTGCTGTTCTTTCAGATTCTGTAAAATTTCTCTTCATAGGAGGAAGTATATGTGTCAATTGGCTACTGGTGAAGTCCACATTGCGTTTTAACAAAATGGAATCATCATTAATCCCATTTGATCCAGCAACAACATAATCAACACGGGATGTTCTACCATTCGCAAAAAACAGAATAGCGTTAGGGACAATTTTATCGAGATCGCCTGTTTCCATTGACGCATCTATTTTACCAAGACTTCTGCCATTTGCTGTCGAAGTGACAGTAAAGGTAACAGCAGGTATTTGAATTTTAGGAAAATCATCATAATACAGAATTTGTTTGTCTTCTTTTTTGATTAATGGAGACAAATTATCAGTAATAAATGATGTTACACTGTCAATACTATTGTTATAAATTGCCCTGATTGCTGATTCTGATTTTTCTTTATAGATTCTGCCATCAGTACCAAATGCATTCACATTATTATACGTTCCAGATGGATCACGTAATGGTAGACTTTTACCGTGACCGGAAAAAGTTCTATTGATTGCTTTTGCCTTTAATACGGATGAATCAGAATAAAGGAAACTGTTATAATCTTCTCCTGTGACCATTCTATTTTGACTAAAGAACACTTTGTTGGCACGAGTTCTTATATCTTCGTTGGTTTCAGGGCGAGCGGCATTGGATACATTTTCCATCAAACTAAATGTCAGTGTCAAATTGTAGACTTCACCATCTGATACATATGGAATTGTCACATTCTTTCTATTAATATCGACCGCTCTGATGACGGGTGCAGTCGCAGCAGATGTTCTATACCATATTCGGTATATGCCTTTTGGTATGGCACCAAATTTGCCATCACCGAAATTTACTGTGATTTGGTCCGAATTACGGGTAATGACTTCAAAGATTGTACCGCCAGAATTATTTGGATGATATGCGAGGCTTTCGTTCATTACGGATTGAACTTGTGTCCATTCCCTGATAACATCACCATTTTCATCAATCTGTGTTACAAATACATCAGTGTCATTAATATTATTGACATTAATATCAACAGATCGCATTGGCAATGAATCTGTAAACGAGACATCTTTATATGCCATTTGTCCTTGGCGGAATGGGAGAAAGAAGCCTGTTGTATTAGAAGCAACTCCTTTGCCATCTGTTCTATATAACAGATGAAAAGAGTTTAAGCGGTTGGGAGACAGTTCTTCATATACTCCTGTAGATTCATTTAAAAGAACATTGACAATTTCAAACGGCAGTGATCCTGCTCTTGTTGGAGCTTTAAAATTGTAAACACCGGTTGCAGGGGATGGCGAATTTAAACGGTATTGAGAAATATCAATACCAGTTGATACATATCTACGAAGTGGTGATCCCCATTTTGTTCTACTCGCGAAAGCAGAATTCATCACAATGGTCCATTTTTCAAACCAATCTGGATCATTTGGGTCGTTCCATTGGATGGAACCCGAAATCGGTCTGTCATCAAGATCAAGTAATCTTTGTGTTGTTCTGATGTTATGAATTTTTAATTCACCTGTTGCTGCTTGCGTTCTGTTCACACGGTACGCAATATTGTATGCAAGGCGGAGTAAACTGTCTCGTCTTTCTGCTGTAGTTAAAAAGTTCTCTCGTGTATTCAAATCAATGCGATATGACAGGGATTGAGCAAAATAAGTAAGAGTGTCCAGCTTTATAATGAATTCAGAAGACCCAATCCAGTCATTGTATTCATCAGGATACGTCTTTTTAATATATTGCATGATCGCATTGCGAAGCGAATCTTGATCATATGCCGTGAAATCAATGTTGCCAAGTGCTTCGTAAATACGACGCCAATCTTCTGCAACAAATAAGGTATTCTGACGTGAAATACTAGTCACTATATTACTCCATGATTATTTCTATGTTGTGTTCTTTATTTAATTCAAGAAATTTAACCAATACATTAAGTTCAGCTTCTTTCAATATAATGGATTCCATTAGTAATGGTTTGCCCATGTCATCAACGGGACCATACTCGTATGCCTCTTTCAGTTTTTTTATGAAAACAAATGCTTGACCGTTACGGTAAACCATAGCAGACTTGTTTTCTGACAATGTTTTCAGAGTAGAAATATTGCCGGTAAGGTGAGTGATGCGGCGTGAACTGATCATTAATCAATGGTCCTCTCGTTTAGAAAGAACTCAAAGTCATCTTCAATGTCGTGTTCTATATAATAGAGGCGGGCAACAATGCTGATACTGTGCAAATCACTAGTAACATCAAATTTTCTCAGTTCGACGCGGGGATCATAATTAATGACAGTTTTTACATCATTTTCTACAATTTTTTTTGTGAAAGCGGTAAGCGGTTGTCCTATAATCTCTTTAAGACGTGTTCCAAATCGTGGAACGCCACGGACTTCACCTCGCTGGATGGAAAGATGGTTTCGCAAATCCTGTTTAACCAAATCGATATCAGTCAAGCGTGTATCAATGCTATCCGTTGCAGAGGAAAACCCTTTGTATAACGTCATAAGTAACCATTCCTTTATCATATTTATGAACCAAATGAGATGAACCAAATGAGACCAAAAACTAAATTCACACTAAAAGAAGAAATTGTTGCAATTCTTCGTTATCAGCTGACCAGCGACGAGAAATCTCGTGAATTAATATTCAAACAATATCAACACTTAGTTCATATGTGTGCTACTCGGATTTATAGTCGTTCCAAAAAGACGACCATCACCTATGAAGACCTCATTTCAGAAGGCTTTTGCGGCCTTATGAAAGCATTACAAAAACACAATGTCTTCCGGTGTGACAAATTATATCCAACTGCAAACATATATATTAGAGAAGAAATAAATTGTTATGTGATGGACTCAATCACATCAACACGTAAATTGTCCACTAATTCAAAAGGAAGACGGCTTTTCCATCAATATGGAAAAATAATGGGAGAATTAGGGTTTAGTAGTCCGCTATTCCCAGATCAGATACAATGTATGGCAAATGCAATGGATGTATCATTAAAAGATATTGAATTTATGGAAGCATTATATGCAGGTGGTGATGAATTCATAGATGCGTCAATTGTCGAAGGGCGTTCTGACCATAATGACCAAACCATAGAAGCTGATCTTGATCATACAAGAGTTCTCAATCTTCTGAAAACCAAATATGTATTCAAATTAACACCAAAGGAACAAATGATTGCCCGTAGACGTATTCTCACAGATGAACCCATGAGTGTGCAAACACTGGCATCGGAACAAGGCGTGTCAACTTCATCAATATACCAACAGGAACAAAGAATAAGTAAAAAATTGATAGAAATGGTACAGCAAGATATGAAAATAGGAATTGCAGCATGATACCTAATGAAAAAAAAATTATAGAATATTGCAAATACTGTATCACTGATTTATGGAAATTGGTTATATCCTATGTACTCGTATATTTTTTCTTTTCTATCATAAGTGTTGTTTATTTCTAATCATACAGCTGGTGCATTGGGTTCTATAAGAATGTCCCTGAGTCGCCAATGTTGGACATTAAAGGATGGACAATCTTTTCTATTTGCTGGATTGGTGTATAGGTTGTTGAAGTCACGATGGCCTCTCAATCGGGCTGATGGATATCTTCCTTCAAGTTCATCAAGCAACCCACGCAATGATTCAAGTTGTGCAGTTGTGAAATTATGTGCCGCTCTCAATCGTCCGGTTGAATCCGGATCAACGCCACCAATCAAACAAACAGCAAGTGATCTGTTATTAATACCACCTGCACCCACATGAATACCTTTGGTCGTTTCTGGCAAGGTATTTACAATAGTGCCATCCCGTTCAATGATATAATGATAACCAATACGTGACCAATTATTGGTAACGGTATGTGTTCGTCTTATGCTTTCTGTGTTATAATTACTAGATGAAGGTGATGCAGAACAGTGAACAACCAAAAATTCAATGTCTTCTGGTACCAACTCTGTTCCTTCGCTTGGCGCGTTACCTGTTTCTGTTCCTCCTGTTGGGACTGCCCTTCTGTCCGTTGCAGTTTCAACACCACCATCAGACGCAGACGCATTTCCTGATTCAGAAGTGGCCACTGCTTCTGGAGCAATTCGTCCTTCTGGTCTCCATGGTTCATGTTGTGGTACACGTCTGTTGATATATTGTTGATTACTGCCAGTTGCCCCAGCTTGCGCTTGCCCCGGTGATGGGGGTCCGGGTAATGATTGCGTTGGTATTCTTCCAGATGAACTTGCACCTGTAAGTTGATTATTTAATACAGATTCTAAACCTGATACACCAATTTGGTCAAGGTTTACACCAAAATTACTCAATGTCCCTAAACTGATATTATTCAGTGTATCACCAATATCACCACTATTGAGATTTCCTAGTAATTCATTGCCAGAGCCCAAGGTAGTCAATGTTTCTCTAAGGTTTGATATATTTAAATTGGAAACATTGTTTCCAATTAATTCTCTTAGATCACCAATGTTCAACGAAGATAATGGAATATCGCCCATGCCTGTTTGATTCAATATATCTGACACCTGACTAAGATTCAACCCTGATAAATCAAACTGGCCCAAATCAATATTATTAACAACACCTGTTGCATCAGCAAAGGTCTCACCAAAATCACCAAAATCACCACTAATTACATTGGACATTACAGAATTATCCAAATTGTCAAATCCTGTTATAATAGATGATATATTATCTGTATCATTGATCATGTTTAATATAAAAGGACCATGTTCTCTACCAAACAATTGTCGTGCCACGCCGACTGTCAACTGTCTTTCTTTAAGTGTAGACAACACATTTAATAAATTTGAATCTGTAAGTTGTACTGTTGCCGGATCAATGTTTGCACGTGCCATGATATCCAATGCTTGGTCAGATGGATTTTCAAGAACGTGTGAAAATTGATTTAGAATATTTCTCGTATTGGCCCTTGGACCGGTGAAACGAGAAAGAGAGGCTGCCATGGCTGTTGCTTGAACATCATTGATATTACTTGTTGTCAATGATGCTGCCAGCCCGGATGCATTGTCTCTAAATGCACTAAAATCAATTGATCCCATATTTGCATTCAATGCCGAAATGGATACACCTTGTCGTGTAATGTCATTAAATGATGATGCAATATCACTTCCAAATAGTGTTGTAGCATCTGATAATGATAAACCGGCATTGTTCATTTTTTCCATAATAGATAGTAAACCATGTGATGAAATATCGATATCAGAAAGATTCAAACCAAGATTTTCAATTATATTAAGATGTTCAGTGATATTGCCAATATTTCCAATGGTTTCCACCATATTCGTAATACTAGTAGAAATAGATGAAGGATCAAAGCCATTGGCTGCAAATGATGCAACCACGCCACCCAAATCTGAAGCAGGTATACCAAAACTGGTTGCAATTCCTCCCATACCAGATATGGCATTTGTTATCACAGAAGGATTAACACCACTAGCCAAAGCTGAAATATTACCTATATTGGCAATATTGGTTATATCGGTGATGTTACCACCAATGGCACCAAGTGTAGATGAAATATTTGAAGTAATACTACTAAACGATGGAAGAGATGCAATATCATTTTCCATTTTGACATTAACGCCTGAATCAATACCAACGACACCTGATCCATAAATGAGCATTCTGGCCTTGGATGCCAAACTCATATCATTAGTAGAAATAACCTGTATCTTCTTATTAGCCGCAACCTTCAAATTCTTATTTACACTTATTTCATAATTTTTGGCAATATTGGCTTTTAGATACCCATTAAAGATTTGATCAGTATTGCCACCAACTTCTAATTTATAATCACCACCAATTTTATGATAATAATCACCGGCTACGTCCAACAGATAATCACCATCTACTCTCACATTCAGATCAGCTTCTGTATGAATGGACAAACTATCTTTTGAATATACATCTATTTTGCCATCATCGCCCAATTCAATCCATGAATTGCCTTGACCACTTGCAATATAGATGGTATCTGATACATCAGAGAATGTGATTTGGTGACCATGTGATGTTCTAAATCTTATACCTTGTTGTTCTGGCAAATCATCCATAATAAAGGAATGCCCCGGTCTTCCTTCATTTGGGCTTCCGGGTGTCAACATGCCTGCAACTCGTGACGGGCTCTCACGGGTGCTTCCTGACGTTCCTATGCCTCTTATACGGTCATTATATAGGCCAGCATTTGTGATACATTGACAAAGGCCAGTAAAGACTTTTCTTGGATTAATATTTGTTGATGCTTTTTCAGTTGCAGGTACAGGATATGTTTCGCCTTCTACTTCTGCGCCCGGAACTCCCGGAACCATGAAGTTCTTTCTGGGTTTGGGCAAACAGCCGATCCACACTGGCATAGTTCCGTTTACAAAAGCAACAACAACAATATCGCCATTGCGTGGCTGTGGTCCCCAAAACCCATATGAATTTGCAAAACCTTCTTCTGATCCATAGGAATCAGTTGTTCCAAAAGATGGCATCATAGGATAACACCATATCAATCCCGGATTACCATTGCCACCCTCACCCTTAGGCCCACGTTTGCCAACAGCATGTCCAGAACTTAATGACAATTGCGGAATATGAACCTTGACGCGACCTTGCTTTTGGGGATCATGATCATCTTCAACGCTTGCCCAATATAAACCATCACGTTTGTGTGTAGAGTTATGATAACTTTCAAACGTGTTCCGTGTTGCACGGACAAATCCCGTTTCGGAAACTGGTTTATTAACTGTCCGTCTGCGAGTCATTGCTAAGTCCTATTTCTTGCGATAATCTATGCCCTGTGAATGTTTGTGTAAAAAGGCCACCTTCAAATTTATTCTCAACAGTAATAACCTGATAAAATCCACCATAATTGGCAGATTTTAGAATTGGCTCTGAATAATTACTTTCCGGATTCATGTATTCACTCTGTTCTGGATAGACCAGTTTCAAATATATAATGTCAGTGCCTAAAGATGTTTCAAATTCTCTCGCATTTGTATTTACCGGGCGTTCAATGTTATGCAAACTTGACAACCATTGTGGTTCCCCGCGTATTTCCAATCCTTCCAAACTAACAGATTGTACACGCAAAAACCTTTCAAGCTGTTCCTGATATCGTGAATAATCTATTAAATTTTCCTGTGAAACACTCGTATCAGGAAATGAGTTTGCTTGCCGTCTCATAAAAAACGGCAACACAGTTGATCTATAAGGGAATATATTTTCTTCAGTTGATGTACCATGTGTGATAGATTCTAATGCACTCGCCGCTACTGCTGTGGAATGCACAGGAACAAACCTTCTGATCGTTTGATCCTGTTCTTCAGTTTCATTCACACTGGTTGATAATGAATGAAACCTGATGTCAGCGTGTGGATCACTATTGATAGCATGCCAAAAAACATTTGCATTAATATTGAATGATTTAACAACAGTGTTATCACCAGAGTATACATATTTGTACACTTTCTTTAACGCACCACTTTGAACAATCTCCATGGCTCTCGCTTCTCTGTTTCTGGACCAAGTTTGTAAATCATTATAATTGCTTGGAATATACCGGTATTCCCTTTTGCGCTCTATATAATATTTGAGTGTGATGTTGATCAAATCACCAGAATACGCATAAATGGATGAATTGTTGTAATCAATTTCGGTTCTGACAACAAATATTTCTCTTGGATATTGAACTTGGTATGACCCATCTTCTTGCCGTTCACCAATCATATGCTTTCGACCATAACTGGTTCTAGTCACCTTTTCTATAATGTCGGCCCGAATTGAATTCGATTCCACATTGAAACGGGTAGCAGATGTTTCATCACTGTTTTCGGGTAGTTCATCAAACACTGCATTCCATAATTCCTGATCTTCAACAATGAATTGATAGTTTCGAAAAACTGTTTCAGTACCTGACAAGCCCTCAAATAGTTCTTCGGCAGTGGAAGACGTGCGATTGTCACCACGTGTTAATCTTTTGATTTCTTCTAGTGGCACGGTGGTAGTATCATTAAATGTGAATGTATCGTTTAAAACTCTTTCAAATTCTTGAATATATTCACCAAAGGTTGAATTCCCTTCTGATTCACCCAATGTTATATTAAACATGTGCAACGCATCATATTCAGGATACATGACAAGATCATTGGTAGGTATCATGTCCAATTCGTATCGCGTCGAATTGCCATTGGATAATTCAGAATTGATTTGTATAATATTGACAAAGTATGAAAAAGTGTCAATCGTTTGATAGTTGCCAGATACTTCTATCCCAGCCTGACCATCAATGTCATCAGAAAGAGCGGGCGACCCAAATGGCGAAGAAGGCCGTTGCACATTAGTTGCCGATAACGATGGATACAAATTGATCACAGGTATCTTTTCAACAAAAGTTCCATCTTCTTTGTAACCAGAAAACCAAATATCAAGTCTGAATACAAATCGTGACGCTGGAAATCCCACTGTGTATCCAAGTGAAGCAGCAGCATGTCTTATTTCACGATCAAGACTGAACCCATAAGGTTCTTCAATCTCCATCTTGAACATTGTTGAATTTGGTGTTTCCGGATTGTTCAAAGTCATTGAGTTGATTGTTTTAAAATTCAATGATTTGATTAAATATTGTGTATCAGTTCTGTTTTCACCATAGCTTTCGCCTGCATTCGTGATATCACTGGAGGCAATGAAATACTTTTTTTCAATGTTCATCAAGTTTTCTCTGGTAGTCTCAATAGTGTTGATATCACCAAGAAGGCTTAGTCTTATATTGTACTTTGTTGAAACATAATCATCTAACGTATGTTTATGTAATATTGTATTGGCAATATTTTCATCTTCTCCTGAAATAATGCTTTCGCTGTTGTTTCCGGGTATAACATTTGTACGAGACGGTGACGGGGGCAAGCTTTCATATTCCGTTGTGCGGCCAAGTTCATTCAAGGGTTGGCTAGTGGTATGACCTCTGCCTCCGAGAAATATATTAGTATTATCAGGATTATATCTATTGTTTTGATTATTGCCAGTCCGCACTGGAAAATCACCAACACCGAGATATCCCGGTAGTCTAGGTCTATTGTTCATTAAATTATGTCCTTGACAGTCTCAAAAGATGGTATTGTCAATTTTGTATCTCGTTTCATATCAAATATAGGGTCTTCCAGCCCGTTTCGTTGTGGAATTACCCACCAAAGTTCAGGATCACCATAAAGATCAAGGGCTAACAAATCAGGCGCGTGTTCATACTTTTCTTCCAGTATCATGGTTGTATCGGATTCTCGTATAGGAATACTAGTATGGACAAGTATACCCAAATATCCATTAAAAGATGGTGTTTTCCGGTATATTCCAGTTGTCATCTGCCAGCACTCCGTTGCCTATTGATTAAAGTTCCATCTCTGAACTCTCGTAATGACCAATCTCCTTCTGCATTCTGACCACGCCAATAATTTGGACTATGTTGAACAGTCAATTGCAAATCACCAAGGTTTAATTTCACTGGCAGCCAACTATAGTCATTGCCATTTGCATTCGGTACCGGTATTTGATCAATTTCCATATCTGATAGGTTCAGTGAGAACCCTTTCAATAAAACAGGAACTTCATCGAACATGGAGTTCCCAAATGCAGAAAAGAACATGGGAGAAGGGGGTCTACCAGTTCCACCCCTGCCAAAATCCATCATGCTATACGTTCTTAAAAAGTGAATAGCAGCAAGTCCATATTTTGCGTTCTCTTCTGTATCACATGGTAAAATTAAATTCCCCAAAGTGATTTCCCGGTTGCTTGTCCCTCTGTATACATTGAAAGCCTCATTAGTGTGTGGAATTTCCACACTATCATAATTGATAGTACCCGTTTCGGTTATATTGGGCGTGATAGGAAATACTAAACCATTTGTTTGAAAAATTGGGTGCAATGGGTGCTCGTTGTCTTCAAACTCATTACGCAAATGACGAAAATCAAATGGTTCCAATTTGGCTGCATACTGTTCGATATTCAAAAGATGTACCTCTCCTTGTGAATATTTATGAGTAAATACGTCATCATTACTATAAGCATCCAAAATATGTCATATGGTTTATGTATTAGTACAAGGATATTAACTCATGACAACGGAAAAGGACATCAATGCTTCACCGCAAAAAGAGATAACCGCTGTAAAGCCTCGTAAAAAAAGAAAAAAGCCGACTCACTACATTGTAAATTCAGAAATGTTGGAAGAAGTCAAAAAAAGCAAGAAACGACTTGCAGAAAATCCTGAACTAGGAGGTCAAGCAATTACGCCTAAACTTGCAAACATGTTCATCAGACTGGTTGATCACTATGCAACTAAACAGAATTGGTCCGGATATTCATATCTGGAAGAATTCAAAGGAGAAGCGTTGGTCAATCTTGTTAACAAATGGTATAAATTCGATTGTGACAAATATGATAAGCCCTTTGCTTATTATTCCATGTTGATCACACGGTCTTTTATGTCTCAAGTTCAAAAAGAGAAAAAACCACAAAAGATCAGAGATGCCGTTATTACATCACGCGGCGAAACACCTTCATTCGCTGCTCAAGACGAATACGAAAAGAAATGGGCAGAACAAATGAAAAACAAAAATATAGACGATAATGATGATGTGTACTCCGAACCATTTGGATCAGAAACATATGAGAACGAAGAATGATACAAGATGCATTCGTTCCTCTTGTTATGGAAAGAGCTGTATTGGCCATAAGACAACTCTTCAATACAGAAACAATCATTCTTACAAAACTTGGAACATATGATAATTTTAATGTAATAATGGGGCACCAGAGTAATAACACTGATGCCTCATTTATTATATATTTAAACAATGTTCCAAATATATACAATGGAACATTAGAAAAAAAGTTATTACCAAGGTTTCATTACAAAATTGATAAAACCGAATACCCACCATTTGATTTTGATGGCTCATTGGTCAGATATGAAACATCTTTGCCAGATGTATTCACCGTTAAGGATAAGCTATATGAGTATACTGGCTTGCACCCGACAACCCAATACGATAAAAGGCATTTTGACAAATGGCATCGTGTGGAAATTTCAACCAAAGTATTACAGGAACACCAATATCAATTGAAAAACCTGTGGGCATGGACCTATGAAATCAAAACGTCCACGGTTTCTGGAATCAATGTCATATATTGTAGATCAAAGAAGGATGTACAACGGCTTGACACAATCGTAAATGGAGAATATTATGGATCATAACCAAAAAAAGAAAAATGTCAAAAGCATTATTGATGTTTCTACAAGTATTGTTGTTGACGACAATGGTGATTACATCATTACTGGTTATTTGTATAGAAACGAATTCGACAAAGATGGACGATTGGTCAAAATATGGAAACGTCCTGTTACTTACCGTTTCACCGTAGAAGAAACAGGCGAAGAGAAATTACATCTTTCAGGATGTCATATCATTTGATTATGTCACAAAAGGATATTTATCATGCCCCTGACCAATGAACATCACAAGTATATTCATCTACAAGTTCACCAATATCATCACTTGTAAGTTATACTTTGAATTAGACACAGGTTCTATTAAAATAGAAAAAGGAAATCATTAATGGCTTACTTTAATAAAGTTGGGACGATAACGGATATTCATTTTGGTGAAGATGGCAACAGCCGTGAACACAATGAGTTATGCATTTCCTTTATCAAATGGTTCCTTCAAAAATGTAAAGAGAATGATGTTGATCTGATTATATTCATGGGCGACTGGCACCATGCCCGATCTATGGTTGGATCAGAAACACTGAAATACTCCTTTGAAGGAACGAAACTGTTGAACGAAAGTGGTATTCCAGTCTGGTTTCTGATTGGGAACCATGATCTATTTTACAGAGACAATCGTTCTGTTCATTCATTGCCATGGTTGAATGAGATGGACAATATAGAAGTTATCAATGATCCTGTTGTCAAAGGTGACATTCTATTAGTACCATGGCTGGTGGAAACAGACGATCTGAAACAGATTGCCCAATCCAAGGCAAAATACGCCTTTGGTCATTTTGAATTGCCGGGGTTTCTTATGAATGAGAAATATGCATTTCCTGAAAAGGAAGGCATATTGGTTGCAGAAGATATGAACCATCTTGAATACGTTTTCTCAGGCCACTTTCACGCCCGTCAGACACGTGTGTTGAAATCTGGATGTGAAGTGCATTACATTGGTAACCCCTTCCCTCACAATTTCAATGATGTAAATGATCGCAACCGGGGGATGATGATATTGGAATATGATGGAACACCTGAATACATCAATTGGCCAAATGCTCCATTTTATGAAAAAATGAAAATATCAGAATTTCTGAAACGTGCTGATACTTTTGATTCAAATTCGCGCTTGAAACTTGTTCAGGATGTTGATATGACTCCAACAGAACGGGATGAATTGCGCAAAACCATGGCAGATAACTTTGGTGTTCGTCATATCAGTATTGAAACGGATAGAGCCAAAGACAATGAAGGTAATACCATTCTTGTTGAAGATGAAGATATTGAGGACATTGACAACGTAGAAGGATACACAGTTGATTGGATTAAAAACAATCGCACCGATAGAGCATCACAACTGATTTCACTTTTCACCAAAGCGGAAATATGATAAAGCGGCGTAAAATCAACGTGTTCCTGACAGGGATAAACACCTCTTTTGAAAAAGTCGCACTGCATCACAGATGTATTCCGCCAGCCTTTTCAAAAATATTGATGGATCATATTGCAGCATACAGTATTGTTGAACAGGAGAAATTGTACAACCGGATCGACAAAACAACTAGTCATTATTGGAAAGATGAAAAAGAAAAATTAAGGAAAAAACTATGTTCATATATGAATCAACAAATTGATGAGTATTATAAGTATAGTTGTAGATTACCTGATGAATTCAGAGTAAAAATTTGTTTTGATCCTGATCACTACTGAGAATAACAATGATTGACTATGAATTAATGTTTGGGGATTGTCTTGAAGTAATGAAAGACATCCCGGATGGTTCCATAGACATGGTAATGGCTGATCCACCTTATGGGACTACTCAATGCAAATGGGATGCGATTATTCAATTTGATCCCATGTGGGAACAAGTAAAACGTATTACGAAAAAGAATGCTGCCATTGTTTTCACAGCGTCACAACCGTTTACCAGTGCTCTCATTATGAGTAATCCAAAAATGTTTCATCAGGCATTGGTATGGAAAAAGAACAAGGCAAGCGGACATCTGAATGCAAAAAGAAGACATTTGACTGGGCATGAGGACATCATTGTGTTTTCCGGTGCTCCCCCTGTGTATAATCCTCAAAAATGGGAATCACGGCCTGCAAACAAAGCTAACAAAACAAAACCAACAACTGTTTATGGTCAACAGAAACCAACGGAATATGCAGGTGGTCAAACAAGTCGATATCCTGTATCCGTTCTTGAATATGCAGTAGTCAACAATGATGGAACCGGTGAAGGCCGATATCATCCTACGCAAAAACCGGTTCTTCTGATGGAGTATCTGGTCAAGACTTACACAAATGAGGGAGATATGGTGTTGGATTTTGTTATGGGGTCTGGCAGTACCGGGGTTGCATGTGTTAATACCAGTAGAAATTTCATTGGTATCGAATTGGATTCCGATTATTTCAAAATTGCGAATGACCGGATCAAACAAGCATATGACTCATTGTAGTAAAATTATTCCTATTGACACAAATATCAGAATAAGATTGGCTAGACCTTGTGGTTACCATAATACTTCCTATGTTTATTTCGCATCGAATGTCGCAGGTGCAGTAATGCATATCACTGTTTTCGATGAAGAATGGTTTAGTAGCATTATCAATCTTATACACAAAAATCCACCCAACCTTGAAATATTGGTCAACTAAGAATTCATCTCATTTGTCTTTTCGTCAAATGGAATTCCTTTATTGGAGCAACATGACTATGAAAGATGAGCAAATATTTGTAATAGAAGTATCACTGGATTAAAAAGGTGAACCCAATATTGAGTACAACAAAACCAAATTTGCTGATTTCCTGCGTATGTACCCTGTTACCATCCTTGATGGCAAAAAGGCAAACATGTTACGCAATATGCCTGCTTCTTTTAGAATCAGAATTGATTCATCTTCTCCAAAACAATTGATCAAAATGGATGAAACAAAAACCATACAGAGATTATTCTTGACCGAATATTTCAAGCATGCTAACGTTTTCTCTCTAAAGGGAACATTGTTCGAAAACATGAAGGTTACCCCATGAAACAACAAGATGAACCCATCAGGTAGTAGTTCACCGGTAACCCTGTGTATCAAAGGGGTGATGCAATAGTAATACCTGATGCCAAAATGGGTATTGTCACTGTCAGAACCTTCATCTGTTTGTATGAGAATCAATCGGCATATTCCTGTAAGCCGTAAAGACTTCAAAGCTGATAAAGGATATTGGTCCGGTGACGCTCTTTTCGCAAAATTTACATTTCCATCATGATATGAAAACTGGCCGTGTCCATTTGGCGGGACAACATGATTACCATGGGTATGCATCTGTAGAATCAAGGGTTGCTGATTTCGTCAAACTGGATCGTGTCAAATTCAAAGTGAATCAAAAGGAATTGCCACGACTAGTAGAATTTGCCGAAGGACCATACGCGGCTCGTACAATAATAAGGCATTATCCTGCTGTAAATAAAGTTACTTTTTCAAGATTAATGAAAAAAGCAACCAGATGGAATGTCATATTATAAAGATATAACCAAGGAGTTGCTTAATGTTATATCTTTTCAGGCATGGTGAAAGTCTTACCAATATAAAACTTGATGAAACGTGTGAATTCCCTTTAACCGACGATAATACAGTTCTGACAAACAGAGGTATGATTCATGTTATGAATACCGGCATGTCATTGAAAGATGCTGGTATTCGTCCTGATATCATTTTTACATCACCTTTAACAAGAGCAAGACAAACAGCTTACATTTTGGCATCCTCCATTGGACATGGTTGTCCTATTGAAGTCATACCGGAGTTCCGGGAAATCATATGGCATTCTGACAAAGTGTTTGAACGTCATGAAAAGTTTAAAGATATTTCAGACTGTTTTGAAACAATAGACGCAAGACCAAAAACCGGATTAGAAAATCAAAGAGATGTGTATGAAAGGGTTATTCCACATATGCACAATATTATAACGCCCGTCTTGGAAGGCAAAACTGTATTCTGTGTCAGTCACTTCTTTGTAGTCAAGGCACAAAGAGCATATATTGAACAAGATGATCCAGAATTCATGCCACATTTTGATGTCAAGAATGCTGAACCGTATTGTTACACTGATCAATATTTGGCAAAATGGAAAAAAAGCTGATCGTATATGTGCTTGCAGCACTCGATGATGATGATGATGATGATGACGAAGGCGTAAGGCGTGGATATTGGCCTAAAGCCAATATTCACTATTTGCCTGTACGTATGAAAGTAAAAATTAATAAAAATCGTTCAATAGCCAGAACAACTATTGGTGCTAAATATTTGAATAGCGAAAGGTTTGAATATGAGTGACATTGAATGTGAAACTGCCACCTTCTTACCGCCAGAAGTTGTTGACAAATGGAACAAGGATGTTGCTCCATTTTTGATGTCGTATAAAGATTACAAATTAACAGAACCCTTCCGAATCAAGATTTCACCTGTTCAATATGAAAGATATTTCATTAATTATTTTTATCTCCACGATGGGGTATCGTATGACAGTCAGTATTATGATGCTGTTGCCAATGATATTAAAAACAGAGAAAAACAAAATTCTGCATTGAACATACATTCGGTAACCGTCAAAAAGATAACCAGATTGACTGACAACTGTGATAACCAATTTGTGAATATATGTTTGATGGTCACTATGGTGAAAAGTAAAAAGCATGTTTATGAAAGATTCACTAATATTGATGCTGCATGACTGTGACTCGCTGACACACGAGAATAGCAAATAGCAAAATTGGCAACCCATTGCGCCCCATGGTTTTATGAGGTGTCATGATATTTTTCATAACTGTATGAAATTAAATCACTATAAGAAGTATCAAGTAAGATAATTAATAATTGACAACAGTAATAGATATGAGACATATTTGATTATTGGCTTTGTTTTTGATTATATGGTTCCAGCAAATGTATATTAATGATTACAAAAAATTACCGGAATCCTTTATAATACAACCGGATTGGTCAAAAAGGCATGTTTATACTCGTGGTGAATACCATAGAGTTTCATTTGGTTTATCGTTTAAACAAAATTTTGAACGCATGAATCGTGACATGTGGGATGTGGCATTGTCCAATTATCCGACATTAAAGCATATTCATATGGTAGGAATAGATATTGGCAATGCTCAAAATTGCACATGGTCCTATGAAATTATATTGGAAATGTAACATAATTTCTGTGAACCCTTTAGGCAAACAGGTGATTAATGAAACTCAAAGAACTTGTCATTCAGAATTTTAAATCATTTAGCAATAAGCGTACTATCATACGATTTGATGATTTTGAAGGCCTGACACTCATCATGGGTCAAAACAATGACTCTCCTGATGAAAATGCTAAAAACGGGTGTGGCAAATCTTCGCTTTTTGATGCCCTTTGTTATGTATTGACAGGCAAACCTATCAAAGCTGTTGACAAACCTGCTGCATTGGTTAATCGCTCTAATAAGAAAGCGATGAAAATTATACTAGATTTTGAATTGAATGGGTATGACTGCCGTATTATACGTGGTATGAAACCGGGCGTGTGTAAGTTTTACAAAAAACCATTAAACGCGGATGGCAGTGTCGATGAAGACATCTATGATGTAACCAAGGATTCAATTCGTAATACTGCTGCCGATATCATTGAATTTACTGGTATGGATAGAGATGTATTCATGCTTGTAGTTGTCACTGCTGCAAAAACTGACAATTTCTTTGATATGGATGCCACCTCTCAAAAAAGCATTGTAGAAACGCTGTTTGGTTATTCTGTTTTGACTAAGAAGGGAGAAGCGCTGAAACTTATGCGTAAAGAAAGAGAATCTGACCTTGCTCTTGAAAAAGCAAAAGTAGAAGAAAGAATTGCCGCACAGGAGAGAGATAAAAAGAGATTAGAGGCACTTGAACAACAATTGTCTAACTGGGAAAACAATAGAAATAACAAAATTGTTACACTTGAACAAACGATTGCTGAACTTGAACCCATTGATTTTGACAAAGAAGCAACCATTCTCAATAACAAAAGCAATATCGAACATGAAAGAAAAGGATTTAAAAGTTTAGTAACAATTGCCGAATCAAATTTGAACAATCATATTCAAACCATCAAAGCACCTATTGAACGCAAACTGAAAGAAGCTGAAAAAAAAGTTAGAGAACTCAAAGATATTGATATTGATTCATTTTTAAAAGCATATGATGAATATACAGAAGAAGAGAAACGGATCAATAGTCTCAAAACCGATCTGGATAATGATTTGAAACTTTTGCGTCAATTTTTGGCACAGTTCAATATTGAGCTTCAAAAACTGAAAAAGGAAGTTGCAGGGTATGCAGATCATTGCCCAACATGTGGGCAAGAATGGCCAGATCAATCATTGCGTCAATCTAAGATTGATGAATTAAATAAGAACATTGCTTCCAAAGTGGAAGAATCGAATGAAACAAATACCGCAATTGAAACACTTATGTTTGAACGTGGTGAACTGGATTTGAATATCCGTGTTAAACCTTCTCAATTCGTCAACCGTGATATGGCGCTAAGGGCTGCGTCTGATCTTGATAACGCACGTCAGATGGTCAAGACGTATCGTAATGAACTGATTGAAGCTGAAACCAAAGAGAATGAGTTGGAAGAAGCGGTGTTAACCGCTCAAAACGATTTTAAAAAATTCGAAGAATCCATATCTTCGGAAGAGAAACAAACAGGTTGTTTTGGAACGTTTGAAGAATTGTCAGAATGCAAAGCACTTTTAGAGCAATCAAGAAAACAACTTATTGAATTAAAAGAAGAGGACAATCCATATTTATTCAATGTTGAAACGTTGAAAAACGATTTGGCGGAAGATATAGATACATCTTCAATCATTGCGATAGAGGAAGATATCAAGGATCATACAGATTTGATCAATCTGTTGACGAAAAAAGATTCGCCTATTCGCAAGGACGTGACTGCAACCAAACTTCCGGCATTGAACAAATATGTATCCCAGTATCTGGACGAATTGAACCTTCCATATGTCGTCAGGTTCAATGATGACCTGTCTGCCAGTATTTTTGATTTTGATGATGTTGGTAATTTCAGTACATTGTCGTCCGGCGAGGAAGAACGGGTTGGGTTGGCATTGTCATGGGCATTTCGTGATGTATTCGAATCTATGAATTATCCTATCAATTTTTTCGGCATAGATGAACGTATAGATGCAGGGCTTGATGGGTCTGGGTCTCAACGGGCCATCAGTATACTATATGAAATGGCAGTCAACCGTAAACGTAATATCTTCTTGATTTCACACCGCGAAGAAATGGTGGACTTTGTGGATCGTGTTATGATAATGGTGAAGGAGAACAAGTTTACTCACGTGGAAATGCAATAGGAACCCATGATGGGTATTACTCGCCTTTAGTATATGATGATGCCAGTTGTATTTTCCCTATCATGTGGTATGATTTGATTTGCAGCGATTCAATTACACAACCAATAAGCAAACATAAGTATTTCAAAACAAAAGGACAAACCCATGACTAAATTTAAACCCATGCATGATCTCATTCTGGTCAAACCGGATGCTCCTATTGAAAAAACCACAGGGGGTGTGCTTTTGCCTGATCATTTGTTGAAAACAAAGATGACCGGAACCATTATGGCAGTCGGTTCGGGCAGGATTGATGAAAAGGGCGAAAAACACCCTTTGATTCTCGAAGCAGGGCAGCACGTGACTGTCGCCAAATGGGGAAGTGATGTTTTTCAGGTGGATAATGAAGAATGCTATTTGATCAAGGAAGAAGATGTTATTGGGATAAATTCTTGACCGAATGGTGTTTCCATGCTTGATAGTCATATTGTTGATCAACACCATCACGTTTTGACACAGAATGAATATGATGCTGCCAACACCATTATGGTAGAAGCCATAAGACACAAGTATGATCGACCGTAATAATATCAAATATGAAATCATCTAAAACAACCGTGTTATGCATTGATACACATAAGGAAAATCTTTTCTATAAAGATGATGTATACTTTAAACAGGTTATTAACCAAATGAAGAAACATGGATATGTTTTATGTTTGCTCGATAGTGCAAGGCATTATTATCCTTCACTTCATGATAACCCATATGTATAGTACACCGATAAATGTACAATATTGAATACTGATACAGCATTTTGTTATGTTGTTTGTTCATTTGGTTCTGGTTATACCGCGTCGTGTAAAGTAATTGACGAACACATATATTCCCAACCATGTGGCAGAATGCATTATTTTGCTGAACTGTTAGCTATTTGTATACAACGGGATTTCAGCGGTGTTCCCATTTATTTCGAAGGAGAGTATATATCATGAATTGTTCCTTTTGTTTCATCATTGGGGATGTTTTTACTCATTGCGAGTGAAATTTGCGCCCAATGCAATTTACAATCCATAACAAATCTGATTGCCCATGGTGGGGAAACTACCGAAACATCATCCAACAAGATATGGTAATGGCTATTCGTGACCTTTCTGATCTGTAAATGTTGATCAACCCTGCACGTGCCCTTGGGAGGATCAATACACCGATAGATGATGCCATTCTAATGATATGTATTGAAAAAAGTTTTGAATAACGTTGGTCCTATTACATGTTGATAAATATCAGTATGATTAATGATGGTATCATCCGTTTATAACATATGGAGTCATTATGAGACTCTGTGATCTGTTTGAAGACCACCGGTATAAAATTTCGTATTATAACAAAGATGATCAACGTCATAGAGAAGATGGTCTTGCTGTTATTAGGGCAAATGGTACTAAAGGATGGTATATCAATGATAAACCTCATATAACAGATGGTCTTGCTATCATTTGATAAGATAGTAGATCAATGGCAAATATTATGGTGATGGTGACAAACCACCACAAGAATGGATAGATGCAGGTGGCAAATATGACCGGAACAAATAAATAACAACATGAAAATTATTGATTTATATGAAAGTAGTATCATTGATTTGCCAAGGGGTGGTTGCATTTGGAACAACATTCGACCATCCTTGTTGAAAACAATATTATCACGTGAAGATATTCAAAAATATGGATTGCGTGGTGTATATGATAATGGTTTAGCAGTAGCATCAGCATATTATATCCATCATCATGATATTATGCATTACACTGCTATGAATAGTTATAATTTCATCTCTATTGGTAAAAACAAAAACATGCTTAAAGATATGGACCATGGTAATTCAATTATATTCAAATTGATCAAACATGATTGGTTATTGGAAGTATCTCATGTTGATCCCAATACACATGAGGGCGGAACACTATTATTGCGTCAATTGCCAAAAATAGTAGGCCCAATGAAATTGATTTATGTTAATCGTAGAATGACAACTTCGAATGCATTTGCGGAATTCAATACCGGGATGATGTTCGAATGAAGATTATTGACCTTTTTGAATCAAAAGTATTAAATTCTGGTCCATATGATGTGCTTGCTGTGGCACCGGTGAGATACAGATTATTATCATCAGATATTTCTGGATTGTTGAAAACACACAAATATGGTTTACGGGGTATTATAACAGATGGTGAAATTTTTGTTGCAAATCCTATGTATTGGGCACACAGTGCTGTGCTTCGAACAATTGAAAACAACGGGTTTGATACAACATCCTATACGACCTTTTGTTTGGCACCAACTGTAACCGCACTTGAATCAATGGACTGGGTTTTGTCAAAAAATTCCAACTGTGTGCAGCACCTTGAACGACATGATCCATGGTTTGTAGTATTTGCACATGAGAGAAATCTTACAAAAGAAGATTTCTCTCAATTTGAACGAACATTCGGTGCATTTGTTTAGTCAAAATTTATTTCAATAGAAAGATATGGCATAATATCATCTATAATGTTTTGTGCATCTGCGATATCTATGTCGCCTTCATCTATACGATCCATCCAGTATTCCAAATCGGTGAGTTTGTCATCGACTAATGAATTAATTTCATCAATCAATATTTTTTTCAAGTTTGAATCTGTCATGAAAATCCTTTGTTATAAATCAAATCGGGACTATTTATACATAGTTGTCGGTTTGCCGTCTTGCAACACGAATATTTCCACGACAGTTTTTCAATTCGGTAATATTTTCACAACCGAGCATAGTACAAGCTGATCGTATGCCACCTAGTATGTCCTGAACTGTAATGTGAACAGAACCACGGCTACGTTGTGTTACATTGATACCTTCAACTGTACGATACGTCAATTCAGGATTATAACCATTAGCTTTCTCGGATGAATTACCATAAAGCGACATTGCATCGCCTGTTCTTCCTAAACCGGGTTCACGGCCTTCTTCATGAAAAGCCAACATGCCACCAAGCATAACAATGTCGGCACCAAGTACGAACGCTTTGACCACATCTCCGGGGGTTCTGCATCCACCATCTGAAACAATCTTTGGCATATTGTCATCATAATGAAGAGCAAAGCCGTTAAATTCATCAAGCAAGCTGGCTTGCGGTATGCCAATTCCTGTCTTAATCCGGGTTGTACAAACTGATCCAGACCCTATACCAATTTTGATATAATCTGGATAAAACCCAAGTGTTTGATGCATGTATCTTACAGTTTCCGGATTGGCTATGTTTCCATAAATGAATTTGACGGATGGTATTTCAGATTTGATCCACTTCATCAATTCCATTGCCGTAGACATGTTTTTCACAGTATGACCATTGGCGACATCAAAACAAACAAAAGATGTGAGTTCGTTCAAATTGTCTGCAATGGCTTTGAAGCGATTGATACTTTCGGTATCAGCACCAATAGTTGGAACCAGATAAGGATTATTTACATTGTGTTTCCAATCGGATGCTGCAAAATGTTTTTGTACTGCGGTAAACATCTGATGCTTTTGAAGTGCTTGTGCCATTTGGAAATTGCCAATATTGATCATATTGGCAGCCATAATGGGGACACCATTGATAGAAGAGTCAACAAGATTGATATCTTTGCGGGAATCAATATTACTGGATACAGCCGGTTGTATCAAAATATCTTGAAAGTCGTATGTATGTGGTTCTTTTGATAAAAGCATATCAGTCTCCTTCATAATCATCGGGTGCATCAAAAATGGTTTCGTCACATTGGAATTCAGGTTTTAATTCTATAAAAACATCACCTGAAAACAAAAAGACATCATCGGTGTCGTAAATTTCAACAAATACGGGCCACTCTTTGTCCCATCCATCATTATTATGATAATAATGAAAAGCTGCTTCTTCAATCACAACAGAAGGATGAGAAGTCAAAAAGGTTTCAGATTGAAATTCACTGAGAATATCATTAATGTCATCTTGTTTAATGCGATACTGAAGGCGTGTCATTAGTCCCACCATACTGCATGCATTGGACGTAATTCGTTGATTCCGTCATGAGCCATGATATCAAGTTTGCGCAACCAGTATCTCAAAATCAATGGAACATCTGGAATAATGTTTTCCGGACGTGTTCCATCCGTCCGTGCCATCATAGAACTATCCCATTTAATGCGGCGATTAGTTTCAATTGATCTCACATCGTTGGTGAATGGATAGAAACCATATTGGCACATTGTCACTTTTGTGCCAAGATCATCATCAGACAGACGTGTTACAGCATAATCAATGTCATCATCCCATCTGTACCATTTTCCCGCCAAGTATGCAGAAGGCATGAATATGATATATTCTGGAGCATTAATACTGATATAATGAAACATCTTTGGTATTTCATCTTCAAACGGAATAATACCAAACAATGAATATCCATACCCGTGTTCCTTTAAATCATCAAGTATGCTTTGATCATCGGGTATGTTTTTGAAAACATCAGGCGATTCATTAATCAGATCATACAATGTATCCGCACGAGAATACTCTTTGTTGCTGGTTTGGGGATTGAAGTGAAAATTAAAAAGACCAATAGGCATTCCATATCCGATAGCTGTATTGATTCTAAAGCCCACTAGGTATCTCCTATATCGTCCTGTATGGATGATATGATAACATGGTGTGGTTCTTCATTTTCCAACATGACAAGAACACGGGAAATGACACCCATTAATGCAGTATTGCGGTCACTTGTTTCTACAATCCGGGTTTCAAGTGCGTGATGATAGGTAGTTGGATAAACAGCACGGGCAAACTGGTCATAATTACCAAAGGTGAATGATTCTTTGACAATATTGGCTTCACTATATGTGCCATATTGTTTTGGATAATACTCGAACAATCTTTCATTGAGCCATTGATGTGTTTCCGGAGCATTCTCTGGTAATTTGCTCAACCCGGTACCAAGACCATCTGACGGAATCACAATAATGTAGTTTTGTTCCAGAAGGGCTTCAACCGGTGCCAATTCTTTTTTCAGAATTTCAATGAATTGATGAGAATTGTGTCCATCTTCGATCCACATGTCGATACCATTCATGGAAGGACCATTCTTTGTAGCAACACCAATGGCGTTCGGTTCACCCCGCATGGCACCTGCTTGCCCACCAAGACCGGCACGTTTCAGATTATCACCAAACAGATAATACCTGTCTGGGTTATTTTTCAGGTCTTCACGTGTGATCCAGTCTTGAAGCATTACAGGCATGTGATCCTCCTATCATTATTTTACTTTTATATCAGCTTTGTTAGTCACTGTCAAGGGCTCTGTAAAGAGAAAGTAGTTCTCTTGGTGAAATGTCAAACGAAAGTGAACACCCTGATATCGATTTGATGTCCATCATTGATGTCGATGGGTGTTTCAAGTAATAATGATTCAATTCATTGATGACTTCTGTGTCATTCAGTTGATTAATGGGTTTTGGTAAATCAATTACATCCATTGCTTGTCTCCTTCTATTGCCATTAGAATGCGATACAATGAGATTGTCAAATGTATTTTTGTGTAATTTCATTGCTTATACGTTCTCTGAACAAATCCATCATGTATTGCATATTGTCAGAAATATCATCACTAATACCATATGGATACTTGTCATCATTAAAACCATATGCGCTGAATATTGACAACAGAAGAAACAAACAGCCTGCATGTTTATAATCAAAATCAAGACGAATCAACATGTCCTTGATATGATCAGCCATTTTGGGAACAATATGATCAGCCGCTTCACTCATCGTATAATATGTTTTCATCTTGCGACGAAACTCTCTCCGGAGAGTCATGGTTTTGTTGTCATCACTATCCGGTGGAATGAAATAAAAGTATGAATCATCTAGGAGAATCGCATCTCCGGTGTTTCTGTTTCCCATACCTGTATTTAGCTACAATCACTCAATATCAGTAGTCCGGTCTTTCACCTATTTCAATTAAACATAACGCGTTTTCGTATTTTTCAAATGCTTTTATACTGGTCTTTTAGCAATTTCATATAATGATATTCTTCTTCTGGAGTTGTATTATCGCGTTTTGAATTTTGTAGATGGTCAATTGAAATGTTATATGATTTGGATGTTGTAGATACTATTTTTTCAAACTCCCTGTATTCAAGTATGTTCAATTTGAGAATACGTTCTACATTGTTGTCATAGAATGATTTCAACTTTTTGTATTCGGATTCGGAAACAATCCGGTTATCTCCACGTTCATACAAGCTGTAAACAGAACTATCAAAAACTTGGTTTTTACCATTGTCCGTATAATAACTTTTCTGTGACAAATCGATCAAAGCATGGTTTAATGAAAAAAGATGAATAAATTTGATTAATTGTTCCGCCCGCATAAGTTCCACACGAAGATCAAGTTCAGCATGAGTATGTGCAGGCAAACCTGGAATAATGACATCAGCTAATTCGCGAAGCAACTTTTTCTTGTCCTGTTCAGTCAAAAGACGATAAACCCCCCCATTGTAAAAAGCGATCAAACGATCAGGCTGAATGATTTCACCGGGCTTATGTCCTTCATATTTGATCAACAATTCATAACGCCTTGATATGAATAGTTGCACAGTTCCAAGAACATCATTGATCTTTTTAACATTTTCATCTGCAATATGACGAACCTGATCAGGTGTCAGCAAATCACCACACCGTGACATGTGACCGGTTTTCTGTCCGGTTTTTGAAATGAATTTTATTATATTTTTGAACATGTTATTACCTTATGACCGCGTTACATGACCGGTTTTTTGGCCGGGTCGATTCTTTTTCAGAAACGATAATGCCTTTTCGATTTCACTAATGGCTGAAACATCATTACCGTTATTGATGAAAGTGTTTGCAGCCATCAAGTGAATTACTGCATTTGCTCTATTACTATAATTTCTCATGGGTATCTCCAGTTTTCAAACATTATATCAAGTGCGCGGCAAAAGTCAATGTGCTACTTGTGTTGAAGATGGCATGATGCTATTATCAATAAGACAACTTGCAGGAGACACCAAATGGTAGACATTATCCCAAGTGATATACCAGAGAGTACACTGAAACGACATCCGGTTCATGGTACTTGATCAAATTTGAGCCCGAATCATATTGCCAAGAACTTGAAGTCATGGGTTGGTTCATGTTTGTGGGAGCTGGGAGAATATGTATGATAGAAAAGGCACGGCACTGCTGACCCTGAAAGCATTTAAACAAAATAAAATCGCCGGGTTCTTTTATAAGTATATGTATGGTGCGTATACTTGGATTAGACCCGGCAAGTTCATTTGGATGGGTATTACTTGAAGATGATACCTATGTTGATGGTGGGGTTGTAAAATTCAAAACTCCTACCAAGGTTCAACAGGAGAAAAAAGGTATTCCCCATGGTAAGAAATGGGCAGATGCATTACAATGGATTGAAACACTTCCACAATTAAATCCTGATTTGGTCATTATTGAAGATGTCAGACGTAATGTCAGCACGTTGGCAGGACATTCATATGGATTTTACCGATATGCAGTTGAAGCGATATGTGCGAAGAATTCCATTCCGTTTTATCCTATAATTGTTACACAGTGGAAACTCACATCTATCGGATATGGTGGAAGTGACAAGGACCGGATTGCAAAGTTGATGCAGAACAAATTTCCAGATGTGACATTTATCACTAATGACCACAGTGATGCATGTGGAATTGCATTGGCTGGTCATATTCTTAATCAGAAGGGCACACTGAATGACCTTCGTAAATCCGTTGGAGGGAAAAAGAAATGATTGATTTTCGTCCGATGTGGAGATCATTTCCGAAATGGGTCAGAAACTATATACCATTCAAATGGTATAGTGAAGAATTCTGGAATCTGAATAATGAACTGGCTGAATGGATTTATCCCCATCTTGTCAAAATGCGTCAGCAAGGAATAGGCTATCCCGGCATCTTTAATCCGGAAGAAGCAGATATTACCGAAGAAGAAGCTGTAAACAAATGGAATAGTATACTTGATGAAATGATTATAGGCTTTGGATTACTACGAGGTAGCACATATTTCTACAATAGCACGGAAGCTGATAAAAATAAAATTCAAAGAGCATTTGATTTATTGGCTGAATATTGGCCATACCTTTGGGACTAAAATGAAAGCAATGGGTGTAACATGAGAATTGGTATGACAGGTGCTGGTGGCACTGGTAAAACAACGGTTTTGAACATATTGAAAGAACGGTATCCAACCATACCCGTTCTGCCCTCCCCGATCCGCTCAGTTTATGCCCGTTGGGGAATAACGGAAGAAGATCAAGAGAAGATGTCCTTTGAAGACAAATTGAAATTACAAGAGGACATTTATAACACCCGGTTCAGTACAGAAGATAATTATCCGGCTGGTTTCATATCAGATCGCACTTGTTTGGATCATTTTTGTTATCAACAAATCAGATGTTATGCTGCAATGACACAGGAAATGATAGATATAAAACGTCAGCAAATTCGGGACAATATGAACAAATATGATTTGATCTGTTATTTCCCTATAACATTCACGCCTCAAGGTGATGATGTCAGATATGGCAATCCTGTATTTCAAAATATGATTGATAATTTCATATATGCAGAGATACACAAACTTGAACTTAATGTTTTGACTGTTGGCAAAGGATCACCAGAAGACAGGGCTGGTCGCATTGGCGCATATATTGATGTCCTTCTTCAGCCCAATTTACTATTCAATGGAGGCTTCTATGACGGATGAATTACATTTCAGGAAAGCTACAGTAATAGAAACATCACGGGTTGCTACTATAAAATTACAAACCGGTAAAACTTTTAATCTTCCAGTTGCATATGCTACTGAGGATGAAATGTATCATTTGGACCAAGGGGATGAGATTTTCATTTGTATGGATGAAGTATCTGGAAACACATTGCCGCCTGTATTAATGATTGTTCCATATCAAAATGGTGGTCTCAGTATTTCATTGTTACCAGATGATGAAGAATATATAATTGATAATGTATATATGATCAGCAAGGAAGAACTTGATGATATATGATATCACGTTTGCCGATGAAAACAAGATAAAGACCACATTGGCACACGCATTAGGCCGTGTTGAAACCATCAAAAACCGGTATGCATATGTCAGAATAGATGAATACCCTGAACCTATCAAGGTTATAGGCAAATATGAATCATCTAATGTAGATGATTCATTTTTGTTTGAACTTGAAACCAATCAGATGGTCTTCGTTGCTATGATATATGTTGGTAATGATGAATTTCAACATTCATGTTACCATCAACGGGATAATGATTGGGTTTATACTTTGGTTCAAGTCGGCAAGAAGACATCAGACATAGAAGTCACACTGTTGAATTCATCGGATGTCACGGCTTCATTGGCTATTCGCGAAGGAAAAACTCCAAGTTTCATTTCAGCTAAAGGAAATGCAGCCCAAGAATTCGTTGATAAAATAACAAAAGCGCCTGTTCGCAAAAAACTGATTCTTCCTGAAACTCCAAAATTAATCGTATAAGGAATTAAAAATGATGCCACAAAATGAAAACCGGGTTCCGGAAAGTGAACAACCTTATGAAAATGAAAAAATATATCTTAACCAATTGAAACATATTCTTTTGAATGGCGAAGACAGAACGGATCGCACTGGTACAGGTACTAGGTCGCTGTTTGGTCTCCAATCATGTTATAATCTGGAACATAGTTTTCCAATATTAACATCAAAGAAAATCTTTTGGAAAGGTATTGTTGGTGAATTGCTTTGGTTCCTTCGCGGCGAAACGAATGTGAAATCATTACAAAAAGATAATATTCATTTCTGGAATGATTGGGCAAATGAGAATGGTGATTTAAATAATGTCTACGGTGGTCAGTGGCGAAGGTGGGAACAGCCATCAACCCATGCCACTCTTGTTAGAATAAGAAACAAAGAAAATGATTCACCAATCAAACACATGCCAGAAATGATTGCTTTGAATTCGATCACGAATTCTGATCTTACAGGTACGCAATTTGAAAACAAGGAAGGATGCCGATATACCGTTTTGGATAAAATCGGCATGGATACATCCAACAAGAATAGTATGTGGCGTTTGCAATTTCATGATACTGGAACAATAACAGTAGCATCACGTCCTGCTATTAAAAAAGGACAAGTAAAGGACAAATATGCATTAACGGTTCACGGTGTTGCTTGTGTTGGTAACTCTTTATATGATAAGAAATTATATGATTTATGGTATAATATGATTGCGAAATGCTATAATGTTGATCATCCAAATTATCCGTTATATGGTGGCCAAGGCGTTAGTGTATCTACAGAATGGAAATGTTTTGAATATTTTCAAAACACAATTTCTCAAGTTCCATACTATTGGGCATGGAACAAACAACCAAGTATGTTTAATTTAGACAAAGATTACTTTGGTGCAAATCAATATTCAAAGACAACTGCAATTTTTTTAGATAAAGAATATAATAAAAATTTATCCAAGTGGTCTCAACCATTTGAATTTAAAGGAAAAATATACACATCACCAAAACATTGTGCTGATGAATATGGTTTAGATAGACGAAGAATTCCAGAAGTCCTATCAGGAAAAAGAAATATTGACGGATATGATATGAAGGCAATAGATGCACCTGATGGTTTTATATACCGTCAACAGCGCATTGTTGATCAGATTGAACAAGTTCAAAGCAGTCTGATTAATGATCCAGATAGCCGTAGACATATTGTTGCCGCATGGAATCCCGGTATGATACATGATATGGCATTGCCTCCATGCCATGCATGGTTTCAATTCTATGTAAGAAGGGGTGAATATCTGGATTGTCAGTTGTATCAAAGATCATCGGATTTTTTCTTGGGGATTCCGTTCAATGTAGCTTCATATTCGTTACTAACATCAATAATGGCATTAAAAACCAATTTTAAACCCGGACGTTTCATTCACACAATTGGTGACGCCCATATCTATTCCAATCATATAGAACAAGTTAACGAACAACTGTATTCTAGAGCGAACCATCCAGCACCAAAGCTGATTATTGATCCGGTTGTCAAAGATTTGGCATGGGAAGAGTTAAAGCTTGAACATTTCAAGCTGACCGAATATAAATCTGAAGGCCATCTCAAAGCACCAATTGCGGTTTAATGATTGCGAAGGGGCTATCTAATGGAAATCGAATACACACAAAATCCACTAACTTCAAAAGTCATCGTCGATGAAGTTGGCATTCTGAAACTCCGTTATGCCATCCTTAAAGAAGAAATTGAGGATTTGCTTTTTTTTGCTCAAATACAACGACAAAGAATTTGATGATTTTATGAAAACAATTGATGATGAAGTCAATACAAGGGCGAACGAATGTATGAACTATATTAAACATGTCGGTGATTGTACTTGTGTTGGGGTGACTTGTAATAAATGTATTCTAGAACAACATTTGGGCATTGATACCATTTATGGCATGAGTGGCGCGATGGGTTCTGAGATATCAGATTTTTTTCATAACAACCCAAATGCAAGTGCTGTGGAATGTATTAAATATCTTGAAAACACACCACATGAAAAGTATGCCGAATTGCATACACCAGAGTTTATTGCAACATGGAACCAGAATCGTAAAAATGCAGCAATATGGATGATGGAACAGTATGCACATGAAAAGCTAGGAGAGACAATATGACTATCAACATGATTGTTGCACATGATACCAATCGTGCTATTGGCAAAGACGGTACAATTCCATGGCATATTCCGGATGATTTGAAATTCTTCAAGACCATGACGGTTGGTAAAACGGTTGTCATGGGCCGTAAGACGTTTGAATCCATGGGGTGTAAACCATTACCAGATCGTAAAAATATTGTATTATCCAGAAATATTGACAAACTGTATGGTAATGTTCTGCAATTCACACATGCAGGCAGAGTAACAGAAATGTCAAAAAATGAAGAAATATTCATAATAGGTGGTGCAGAACTTTATGCACAGTTCATTAATCTTGCAGATAAACTGTATATTACAGAGATAGATCAAGATATTGGTGGTGATACTTTCTTTCCGCCATTAGACGAAACAAGATTTTCACTTGTATCATCTTGGAAAAACGTATATAAAGACCTTTCATATACTGTGAACGTATATTTAAGGAAGAAGTAATGAAAATCGTTTTGCTATCTGATTTGCATCGTGAAATCTGGAAAGATCGTTTTCCGGAGATCAATTATGGCAATCCGGATATCATTTGCTTCGCTGGTGATATTGGCAATGGTGTAGAACCTCTTGAATATATGAATACTGTCAAGGATCAATATGGATGCCAAGTGGTTTACGTTGCTGGCAATCATGAATTCTATGGTCATGAATATATTTCAATGATGGAAACTCTGAAAAACACGGCTGATGACAATGGAATCATTTTGCTCGACAATGATATCAAAGAGATTGATGGGTTTGCATTTATTGGTGCAACATGTTGGACTGATTATGAAGTCGAAATGACGTATCCGCCCGCTATTGCCATGGCGGCTGCTGAACACGGCATTAATGACCACTATCGCATCAGATGGGACAGCAATTTGTTTCGGGCAGCTCAGGCATTGAAAATGAATAAGGTATCAAAGAATTTCATTTTTGATGCAATCTCTCAATATGGTCGCGATTCTTCCATTGTTGTTACTCACCATGCACCAACCCGGTTGGCCATTGCATCTCAATTCGTGGGTAGTCCCATGAATGGTGGCTTTTGCAACGGATGGGATAAGCTGATTGACGAAGCAGGTCCAAAATTGTGGATGTTCGGGCACACACATAGTGATTTGGATGTAATGATTGGTGATACCCGTATTGCTTCACGGCAACTGGGATATCCCGGCGAACGTAGGCAAACGGGCCAATCCCCGTTCGAAGTGATGGAATTTGTCATATGATATAAAAGGGGTCACAGTTGGATGTGATCCCTTTTATGGAGATGTCAAATGATTGTTTCACCCATAGTGGATTTTTTCGATGCCCATGACTGGCTGTGTGAACATGGGCTATCTTACCCCTTGGCCATCATGGTTGGGAACAAATTCATGTTTCATTTGAATCCATGGGACCAGAATATTAGTGGTTTCTTTGATACATTTGTAATTGAAAACATTGAAGTTTTCAAAATACATTATAATAAACAGGCATTACAATTAGCCGCTTAATGTGTCATATTCTTCAAAAAGATTTAACAATATAGCGTTAGCAATTTCTTCATTGCTTGTTATTGGACCATATACCGTTACCAATGTCCTGTATGGTACAATAGATGCGGTAGCATACCATGCAGAAATAACAGTGGTATCTCTTATATTCATAATGTTTCCATTTCTTTGAAGAAGGGGATACCATATGGACTTCCATGTGGCGGTCCTTTCGCCATTTATAGTGGTAACCCCTGTGTTCATAATGATTCAACCTCGTCAACAAGAGCATAATATACGACATGAGCGGTAACATCCCACACGAAACTCAACGGGATAGACTTATTTCCCCATACTTCCTGCCATAATGCCAACTCTGTTGCATTATCTATAGCCCCCTTGGAAGGCGTCTTTGCAAAAATAGACAAATCCGTTGCAAGCATAATGTTTCACTTTCGGTTGGCACTATCCATTCATATATCTACCTGAACATTTATTATCTTCAATAGGATACCATATGTTACATAATGTCGGACTATATGAATTATCGTCCTACAAATTGTAACATCATGTCTATCCACTATAACACAGATTTATTGTATATCATTTTTGCCGTGACGCCAAAACAGCCATAGCATTATAATAGACGACCTTTGCCCATTTTTCGGGAATGTTATAATCTTTGGTTGCGGTTTTGATTTTTTCTTGTTCATTGGTTAAATTTTGGTTTTCAAGAATGCTGTCTGCAACATTTTCAACAAGTTCTTCGTTTTTGACTCTGGATGCCCAATATGCATCAGATGTCCTGTCGGCTGCTTTTTTCAAAAAGCTTTTGACTTCCTTGGACATCCCATCGACAGAATGACCCAAATTGCCAAATACTTTGTCAAACTGTTGAGACACACCAGTGTTGTTCCATGAAAAGACTTTGGTTTCATCTTTTATTTCATGCATTAAATCTTCTGAAAGATAGTCAGTGATCAATGGAAACAAATTTTCCATATCATCAATCAGGTTTTGAACCGGATCATTACCCGGTTTCTGTAATTTGTCGGAAATAGCGGTATATAACCGTTGTTTGGCAGGTTTGTTATTCATAATTGTTGCTCCCGAATATAGCAATTATTTATGTAATAGCATGAGCTTATCTCAAAATCAACTCTAGTTGTCATAATGATTCCACTTCATTATCAAGAGCATCCCCGGTGGCATCCCCTGTGGCATCCCCTGTGGCCTTCCATGTGGCATTCCATGTGGCATTCCATGTGGCATTCAACGTGGCGTTATTTGTATTTGTCATAATGATTCCACTTCTTTATAAAGGGAGTCGCGTGTGGCCTCCCTTGTGGCATCATTGATAGTGGCATTCAATGTGGTATACCATGTGGCCAACCATGTGGCATTACTTGTGGCATTACTTGTGGCATTCAATGTGGCATTCAATGTGGCATTACTTGTGGCAGACCCTGTGGCAGACCCTGTGGCATTACTTGCATTTGTCATAATGATTCCACTTCATTATCAAGAGCATCCCTTGTGGCATGCTTTGTGGCAGACACTGTTACATACCCTGTGGCACCCCATGTGGCATTCAATGTGGTATACCATGTGGCCAACCATGTGGCATTACTTGTGGCATTCAATGTGGCCTTCCATGTGGCATTACTTGCATTTGTCATAATG
>Ga0210043_1000400_pt1 | contig 45464 bp, 59 predicted proteins | sample CryGeymet201501t_FD_183990 | JGI IMG/M metagenome (GOLD analysis project Ga0210043, IMG submission 183990) | Groundwater microbial communities from Crystal Geyser aquifers in Utah, USA - Crystal Geyser metaG 2015-01t (SPAdes) (version 2) | ecosystem: Environmental > Aquatic > Deep subsurface >... | reverse complement strand
TAATAAATTGTAATTAATTCATATTACTGTAGTCTTTAAGGCGCACACATTCCTGTAATTAGTACTCACTAATCACTTCGTAATGTTCCTTACACCTCTCTGCTAGTAGAGTATCTGCGTAGTACACTATGGCGGGCACAACCTCAAGTGTTTCTAGTATATTGCAAGCAACCTCTACTTCTTTATACCCAGCACCTAGTTCCATTCTCTTGATACGCTCATACATCTCATCCTCTACTTCATACACCTCAGATGGATACTCTGTATCCCCTCCTTCTACAAGAGCAGGATATGAACTCACTCTATACAGAGTTCCTTTTACTGTTGTCGTACCTACAAACTTCTGGTCTTCAAGTATACTGTGATTATACTTTCCTTTCTTTAGACTACCGTATACTGCAATTGTTGTCATTTGTTAAATTCGTTAATTAAATTAGTCTGTAACCTTTCTAACTTTCTAAACATACCAAGGGAAAGACCTGCTCGTTTTGTACTCTTAATAGAGATTATATAACCAAGCTCAATGAAATTATGTAACTGTAGTTTGATAACATCATGTTCAATTACACCATCAGACCATTCATGACTATTCCTTACTTCAATCACCCACTGTGGGTAATCACAGAAAGGACAAGTGGACTTATGTTTACTTAATACTTTATAAGTAAAACCAGCCCCATCAAAAGCCCTATCAATGATTGATTTTGTTTTCATAGAAATTTACCACATTGATAATAACCAGACTATGTATATACTAAACCACACTACCCATAAACTCAAGTATGTGAAAGTAACCTCTGGTATTTGCAACTCTTCATGAGAGTTAATATAGTGATAAGATTTCACAAGGAAAACAAATACTATAAACAGTGTTAATAAAATTAACATACTACTTTGCCTTACGTGTATGTGTTCTGTTTGGATAAAAGAACTTCTCACTACGAGCAGAGTTGTAGTAACATAGCACATCATCATTACCAATTTTGGTGATGAACGCAATCTTGTATTGCCCGTAGTTCAATCTGAACTCTGCAATAAGTTGCTTTACTGTGTACCCTTCAATTTTACCTTCATAACGCTTTGTATTGTTTGCATAGTACAATACATAACTGATTCTTTTAGCACTTGCACTTTTACGGGCGTTCAACAATCTTTCAGCGTTTGCAAATGCATATTCTAAACTAAATGACATACTTTTATTTGATTACTTCCACAGATACTCTGTGAAATTTTGATAACATACTGCTATTGCTTCCAGTCTATTCTTACACGTATACGAACCAACGTATCCTTTTTGTCGTATGCTGGCACGATAATACGTACCAACTGGCGTGCTTACTAAATCTATAGTCATATCAATGCTTACGCCTTTTATCGTTAATCATTCGCAACATCTTACCGTAGAATTTACGGTTATCTTTTCCTTTTTTCATTGTGTACAATAATTCAAGAATAATACTGCTGTTAATACTAGCGATAACTCTAGCATATTTCGATGATAACTTATAATATACACGTGCTTATGCACGTTATGACAAGCGATAGAATTCAAATAGAATCAATTCAAACAATAACAGTTCTTTAATTAAAGGAGTTGTGTATATATGTTTCTGTATTGCTACTTACCCTGTAGCGGGTCACTTGCCATAACGTGCAGACTACCAAGGCACAAAGGCACTAACGGTAATCTGACGTTGTTATTATCTCACGTTTTCTACTTACTTTCTCGCATGTATACAGTATGTTACTTTTCACGGCATCACCTGTAGTTTATATGACATGCTACACTTTACAAGTGTACTAGCGTGAGATGTTACATTGTAGCACATTGTCGTTATGTCACAGTATGATTATATCATACACTCACAGAGTATCGTGACTGTATACAATTCTACGTTACTTCTTGCGGTATTCGCAAGCCCTATAAGCTACTGACAATATACGTGTTACGGTATACGCTTTATTCTTACCTACTTTGTCGCTGCTTTACGTGATAATGTATGCATTACCCTATAGTATAGCTGGCGGGCATTGTAGTTCTGGAACGATTGTCAATGTATGTTATGACAACGTGCTACTATTCGTGTGTCGTTGGTCTTTTTCTGACTATTGTACCCTTTCAAAGTATAATCAGTTTTATATATCGACACGTACACACTATTACAGTTTTTCGAGTTGTAAGGCTCATATATGACAATCAAACTATATATAGTCACTTTTACATTCACTCACGTATGCTCACAAGGATTGCTATATATCCCACTTCGTACGTGCTTATAGTATCAGATACTACTTGCAACAGGGTACAGGGCTTTTATAACTTACTTGCTAGGTTCCGTTGCATGTTTTGGCTATCCAGCGCACATGCAAGTTTTCAGAGATTGCGTAAAAGTCTTTTATATAAACCTGTTAGTCACAACAGGCGGTCAGTGTAGGTTTTCACCTATACTCACCTTTGATTGTAAATGTACTGTTGCAAGGTTCCGAGACTCTCTTTCCCTTGACTCTTTAAGATTATCATACTTGCGATTATTTTGCAACTATGCAAGTCGGTAATCTTGTGGTGTAACTTTACCGCCTTTATGCGGTCATAGTGTACACCACAGGGCATACCATTCTCACCTGTTTAGGCGGTTATGGTATATCCTAGCTGCACACTATATACTAACAACACGTAGTATCCTCACGCGGTCATAGTTTCCCATTTCCTTGTAAGATTGTACCACCGTGTCGGTCATAGCTAGCATATCAGATTGCTCAAGATAAAGCAAGTCTGATAGCATAGCCATAAGTAGTGATGGTTTCATATTATAGTTACTGTTATTGTAATGAACTGGTAGTCTTGGCGGTCATGCCTTTCTACCTACTAGAGAGCATACAGGATAGCACTATAGAAGTCAATGGGGATAGCTAGTCATACCACAGTATATCGAAGTAGTCAAATAATTGTACTTATGCCACAAGTATACCATAAAGTAAAGTATCCCTAAAGTCTCCCTAAAGTATATACCACCCCCCCAGCCTTTACATAAAAGAATAATAATGGCATAGTTTATACAATACCGATGGAATTTGTACAGTCTTGACAGGATTCGATATTCATGATGTAATGATAGGGGTGGGGTATAGGGGGGAATCAGTGTGTGGGTAGGTATAATTACCCCTCAAGAGCGAGATATAATTTTAAAGAATCTGAGATGTATGCCATAACACTTCAGATATCTAAAAAACCAATAGTGTGTAGGAATAGACATCGCTTTAAATGCCCCTAAAATGCCCGTAGAGCGTTTTAAATTCAGAACATGATACTTAGGTCATCTTCAGGATTTTAGAGGCTTATAGGGCAATCGTACCAGTGGTACTTGAGTCCAAGGGACGAATTCGGGGCATGGCCCCTTGAGAGTTTCACTCGGTCGTACAAGGAGTACTTGACAAATTTTACATAGTATGGTATAATGCTGAAGCTTTATGAGCAAAATAAGAAAGACGGTTCCTAAGGGAGCCAAGATAGTAATCCCTGGCGCCGAGTTCATGACCAAGGAGGAACTAGCCAAAGCGAAGAACAATGAGTCTCAGCGAAGACAAATGGCCCGACGCAGAGGCAAGGAACCAGCAGTGGTTACTACGAAACAAGGACTAAGGAAGATAGATACAGAGGAAATGGTAGAGTTATCCAAGGATACCCGTAACTTAGCCATACAAACTCTGAATAAGAAGTTATTAGAGGTGTATGTGGATGAGGACCAACTAGCTAAGGTTAACCTTGCCACACTTGCTACAGTGTTCGGTATTCTGTTTGATAAGTCACAATTGATGAATGGACTAGCTACAGAGAACATTGCTATACAGGCTAAGATAGATATCAATATGAATTCTGACACAGCCTTACAGGAATTGAATAAGATGCGAGAGAAGTACGCCGAACAGAACGAGAAGTAGTATGGAGCAGGAACAGGCCATCTCCCCCTTGGTGGAGGCCCCCGAGGCTACCTCAGAGTTTGAGCGTAGAAAGAAGCTTTATCTAGACTGGCTAGAACAACCAGAACAAAGAGAGAAGTTAATACTAAGAGCACAGCATAACGAGGTTGCCAACAATAACCCAGCTGCTCAGATACTAGTTTATAATCTTTGTCAAAGGCCAGACAATCCAGCAGAAGGAGCTATATTCTTTATAGAGAATTTCTGTTGGACATATGACCCACGCAGTAAGAATAAGAATCTTCCCGTAGTACTCTTTGATTATCAGAGAGATGCAGTAAGATATATCGTTGAGCACATTGACCATGGTAAGAACTTTCTAGTAGAGAAGTCTCGAGACATGGGGGTATCATGGCTTATGGTATATGTATTCTTGTGGTACTGGTTGTTTAGAGATGGAACAAACCTTCTACTAGGTTCATACAAAGAGAAGCTGGTAGATGATGGAGTTAACCAAGACGCCCTCTTTGGGAAGCTAGAGTTCGCAATCAGGAACCTGCCTAAGTGGATTCTACCAAAGAGATTCAATCTAAAGAAGCATAGGAATAACCTTAAGCTTGTCAATCCAGAGAGTAATAACATTATATCTGGTGACACCATGAACAAGAACTTTGGCCGCGGGGCCCGTAAGACAGCAATCTTTTACGATGAACTTGGATTCTGGGAGACAGCAAAGGAATCATGGGAGGCTGGTGCAGACACCACAGCGTGTCAGATAGCCAACTCAACCCCAGCAGGACGCAACTTCTACTGGAAACTCAGGACCTCAGGCATGGATGTATTATCCTTATTGTGGAAGCTCCACCCCCTGAAGGACAAGAAGTGGTATGAGTTTGAGGCATCGAGACGCACACCAGAAGCCATGGCACAGGAAATTGACCTGAGCTACGAACGTTCATTGGAGGGCAGGGTATACCCAGAGTGGGAACCAGTAATTGGTTTCTATCCCTACAATGATATGTTACCCCTATATGTTGGTGCAGACTGGGGTAAGAGTGACGGAACATCTTTAATCTGGGCACAGATAGCTGATGGTAAGCTCAGAATTATAGATTCTTTCTATAAAACAGGAGAGACCATTGACTTCTTTGTTCCATTCTTGACTGGAGTAATCCCATCGGATGACTTCAGGTATACAAAGAAAGAGATAGAGAAGATAGAGTCACACCGTAAATGGAAGAGAGGTACCGTGTTTGGAGACCCAGCTGGTAGATTTACATCAGCTGTCACCAACAAATCGGTGTTCTCAATCCTCAAGGAGGCGGGCATTTATGTCAACTCAGAAGAGATGTGGAAGGAATTCCAAACAAGAAAGACCGCAGTTAAGATGAGGGCAAGACAAGGAGTAGAGCTGAACAAGAACGAAGACAACGAATACTTCAGCATGTGTATCGAACAGGCGGCCTATCCTAAGGTTAGATTCCATGGAGAGGACGAGATACGTTCTGTTAAACCTAACCATGACTGGACCTCTCACCATCGTTCTGGACTGGAGTATCTATGTCTTGGACTAGAGAGTGCGGTTAAGACAAAGGCTAAGGTATCAGATAAGTTTAAGAAAGATGGCAAAGGATTCAACCCTTACGTTAGGCGTAGAAGGCGGTAGCTATTGGTTTCGTAGACTTGTAAAAGATTTACGAAAGATGTCTAAGCACTTCAAGGTGCGCCGCATCCGTATGGGATTCTACCGCATCTACTGGAAGGATGCTTATGTACATGAGGTATATAAGGAGATGCCAGCTAATGGATATGAGTGGTACACAGAGTCACCATACAAAGATTCACTTAAGCTTATGCTTGAGTATGAGCAGGATGGAGAGATTCAAAGGAAGATTAAGAACTACGTAGAGGGATACTACGAGGCTATAAAAGCAATAAGGCTTCGTGTTTATCAATTTAAGAACAACGATGAGCACTACAGAACCGCTAAGGACATGTACAGACAAGTCGTTATTAAATAATGCAACCGAATAAAAAAGACCCCATTAAGTTATACGAGCTGTTGTACTCTAATGGAGAAGTGTTCAAGCCCTCAGAAAAAGAACTGGAAGTAGTTGGACAAGTATCGCAACTGTTCCGCAGAGCACAGACTGACCGAGATAGGGCGTTTGCATACTTCGATGGAATGAATCTCATTAGCTATATTGAAGATTCAGTAGAGCGATTCAATACGAATCTATATCTACGAGACGGAATGGAAGATTGGCAGTCAGGCTTTAACGATGGTTTCACGAGAAACAAAGTACTGTCTATGCACGGCAAACTGGCCGAGCAACTACCAATAGCCTCAGCCCTACCACGTGGAGAAGAGGATGTGCTACGAGCTCAAATCATCACAAACCTCTATCAGTACACTGAAGAGCTAGATGAATATGAGCAGTTCATGTCCATGTTTATCCTCGAGATGTTCGTTAAAGGCACAGCTATTGGGTACGAGGACATTGAATATACAAAGAAGAAGATTCGAGAGGCACACGGTATCGGAGATGGAATGACTGTGAAGGAGTCTGTTATAAAAACCACACGCTTCTACGCAAGCCTAGTTCCTATTGAGGAATACTACCCAGCGAGCGTTGGGATTATGGGAGCAAAGAACCAGCCATACTCTTTCTGGAGAAAGATAGTGGACATTGCAACATTCCAAAAGAACTTTGGTCACTACAAGAAATCAAAGTTAGTTGAAGCAAAGAAGTCAGCTCAAAGAGAAGGTGGAACACTGCCATACTACTTAGACTTCATCTCGTCAGATGTGTCAGAAGGTTCTGTCGAATTCATACGTTACTATGACTCAGTAGGAGACCAGTACGTAATGATAGCTAACGGTATCTGGCTCAATCCTCTAGGAGATAGTGAAGAAGTACAACCAATGCCATGGGCGCATAAAGAACAACCGTTCTTCTCTGCCATCAATGAACCATTCGGTGAGTTCTTCTACGGTAAATCGTTACCAAACAAGCTTAGTTCCATGCAGGACGTACTCAACGTATTGCAGAACATGATGATGGACCAGTCGTTCTTGTCTATCTTCACTCCAATTATCACCGCAGGGTTCGATGATTTCGAGGATGATTACTTACGACCAGGACGAAGAACTTCTATTGACACAGGCGGTCTTAGCTTACAGCAAGCTATCATGCCACTACAGTTTCCATCTCCAACAGGATGGCACCAGTTCATTCTTGAGTATACTCGACGTATCATGGAAGAGTCTTCCTTGGACAGAGTCTCACAGGGAATGACAGGCACTGGCTCAGAACGTACCACTGCCTATGAGATTCACACAGCTGCAAATAACGTAGCTTCTATTCTCACAATGGTGGCCCGCAATCTTAACGGTGCCATCAAACGAAAGGCAATGCTACGCATCAAGAACATCTTACAGTTTGGTTTCCAGCCTAATGCCACTATGGTACCAGGAGTTCTCGCTGACACAGACACCAAGAAACCATTTGCTACCTTCTCATTTGGAGACACACAGTTGAGCAATGGAGAACGTGGAACAAGAGTACTTGAGCTTTACCGTAGTGAGGAGGCTATGCCAGAAGCAGCTGAAGTACAGGCGCGGTCAATTATCTCGTCAGTAGAACAGAAGAGAAAGGTAGAAGTAACCGCGATATCTCCTAAGTATATCCGCAATGTAGACTTTGATATCAAACTCGCACTGGATACACGACGAGAACACTCATCCCTAGCAGAACAAGGACTACTACTACAACAAATCCAAATCCTAGCACAGGTAGGTGGTGATAGAGTTAATCTTGATGAACCACTCACACGCCTAGCAATCTCAATGGGATTAGACCCAACAAAGATTATTAATCCAGAACAGCCACAGCCAGCACAAGAAGAAGCTGGAGGTGGTGTTGCGGGAGCAGGCGGTCAAGCCATGGGCGCAGCAAACAGAGAGTTAAGTCAAATGATGTAATATGATTAATATGAGGGTAATAGATAAATTATTAAACAAGTTTGGGTACTACAAAGCTGTTGTCCCTGAAGGTGATAGTCCATCTGAGAAAGATGTGCTTGAAATCTTTGGGGCATACGGACAGAACGAGATGTTCCTTAAGTTCCTTAGAGATGCTTGTGAGAGAGACATTAAGCTCTACTTCCAAGCCAGTACAGATGCAGACCGCTACACAATCCGTGGCGCTCATGCACGAACCAACTATTTTATTTCACTAGTAAGAAAAGCAAATGAGCGAAAGACATCAGGACGAAAAGGAAATTGATTTTGAACTACCTGAACTAGAAGACGGTCCAACAATTAAACCACGCATTCACGTTGCCCCAGGAGACAGTGCTTGCACATCTTGCGAGGGATAATGAAGAAGCGTTCACTATTCACTAAACGAACCAATCTTAAACCATATGAATACCCAGAGCTCTACTCTTATGTAGACGCTGTAAGACACTCATACTGGATACATACCGAATTCAACTTTACCTCTGACATCCAAGACTTTAAGATTAATGTTACGGATGCTGAGCGCAATGCAGTGAAGAATGCTATGCTAGCTATCGCACAGATAGAGGTACAGGTGAAAACATTCTGGGGTGACATCTACAAGAAGATGCCAAAGCCAGAGATTGGTGCCGTAGGTGCAACATTCGCAGAGTCTGAGGTGCGTCACACCGATGCATACTCACACCTGCTAGAGCTACTCGGGCTCAATAAAGAGTTCGAAAAGATAATGGAAGTACCTGTATTACGAGATAGATACGAATACCTTAGCTCAGTAGCTGAGATGTCACGGACAGAAGATAACAGTCAGTACGCACAATCAGTCCTTCTATTCGCACTCTTTGTGGAGCACGTATCACTCTTCTCTCAGTTCTTGATAATGATGGCTTTCAATAAGCATAAGAACATTTTCAAGGGACTGAGTAATGCAGTAGAGGCAACCTCAAAAGAAGAAAATATCCACGGTATGTTTGGTATCGACCTAATCAACATTATTCAGAAAGAGAACCCAGGCTGGTTCACTGAAGAATGGAAGGAGAGGATATACAAGTTCTGTGAGGAGACATATAAGGTTGAGAAGGAATTGATAGACTGGATATTCGAGGCAGGAGAGCTAGACTTTCTACCAAAGGAACAGGTCTATGAGTTCGTCAAACACCGCCTCAATAACTCTCTAGCCTCTGTTGGGCTGAAGAGAATCTTTGAAACAAACGAAGCAATGCTACACAAGACAGAATGGTTTGATAATGAAGTTATCGCCACTAAGCATGTAGACTTCTTCCACAAGCGGTCAATCAACTACAACAAAAGAAGTCAGAGCGTATCAGGAGAAGACTTATTCTAGTCTACCCTCTTGACAAAATAAACGAGGTATGTTATAATTACGCCGTAATACGGCCCTCGGTATTACAGTTCGAAAGAACGATGCTATGAACAGTAGCGCCCCATCTTATGGGTGGGGTAGGGTGCGAAGTAAAACTGTGCGTCCCTCACATTACATTGCATCCTACCTTGCCCAAAAGGCAGACTCGCCAAGCAGGACTCGACCTGTCGGAGGCATTGCTCCGTTATAAAGTGTATTAAAATTAAGGGGGCGAGGTAGTTATACAAATGACTGAAGAGGAAATTATCGCTTTAAAGGAAGAGCTTGAAGCCACGAAGAAGCGTGTGGCCGAAGCGGAGGCAGCGGCTCAAGTAGCCAATAGTCTTGTGGAGAAATCTAAACAGGACCTCACTAAAGTAGTAGAGGAACTCAAGGATGAACGCATCAAGAAGAACGAAGCTCTTTCAAAAGCAAATCTTAATAACGGTGAACTCGATGTTAATACCCTTATCGAACAAGCCCTAAGCCAGAAGGAAGCGGAACGACGCAAGCAAGAACTGGAATCAGCAATCGCTGAGTTCAAGACAAGCAAGCCAGAGTTTCAAGCTGACCAAGTTGGACTAGTGTTTGGGAAGTTTAAGGATAACCTATCACGATTCAACTTTGCCGACGTCTCAACAAAAGAACAAGCACGTCAACGATTGGAGGAAGCATACCGATTTCTCAACTTCACGCCGAATGGAGAAACTGGAGCAGGCTATGACGGGACACCCCGCACAGGCCAGACACCACCAACCAATGATGGCAAGACTTCTCAGGAAACTGAAAAGGTTCTGGAGATGGCAAAGATGGAAAAGGAAAAGTTTAATAAACTGAAAGGTAAGTACGGAGAAGCATTCAATGCTCTCGGTATTGAATAGAATTCACTACTAAACAACGAATCAAAAATGTTTAAGAAAGTTGGTTCATTGGGTAACTTCGGCGGTCCACTCCTTGTAGACCGAATCGTAGCAAACTCAGTAACCGTATCAGTTGGTGGCGCTGTTAAGACACTAGCGGGATTCGCTGCCCTAGTTGCCGCAGGAGACAAGATTCTCGGTGTGGTTGAACAAGTCATTGGTAGCAACCGCCTTGCAGTATCTACAGGAAGCACCTATCGTGGTAACTTCGGTGATACCTTCGCAGCTGCGGCTGACAACCAGACTGTAGCAATGAACCGTGTACGTGTAGACGTAGACAAATCAGCCCTTTATCAAGTAGCAGCAGATGCTACCCTTGCAACCACAGCAGGTTCAGACCTAGCTGGCAAGACCTTCGACCTAGCAGACTCACTCTTAGTTGACGAGTCTACAGTGAACATCACTTCACAGCAAGTGTACTCACATGGTCCTAGCGCAGTCGTTACTACCCAGTTGGTAGTTAACATCTTCGAGTCTGAGGTATTTGGTCTTTAATTAATTGCTTACATAACACATAATCTAATATGATTGAATCACGTGCTAAATGGGGCGAATTGATTAAGGGAGTAGGACTTCAAATCTTGGAATGTATTGACCAAGGAACAGAACTCTACACACCAGGAATCTCGTCTCTCCTTACAATCGAGTCTAGTGATGTTGCTCAAAAGAACTTCACAGGTAAGGTCTCGGAAAACCGAGTTACTCGAAAGGATGAAGGTGAAGATACTGACGAACTAGGTCGCTACAAGACTTACGTAACATCAGTAGACTACACTGCTTACGCTGGTAAAGTTGAACTCACCCGTGAAAACCTCATGGACCGAGACTTCAGCTCACAGCTTGATGAAGCTACTGACCTTGGTCGTGGCTATAACTTCTCAGTCGATGAGTCTGGTCTCCAGCTCTTCAACGGAGGTTTCACCACTCGAAAGGAATCTATCCGTGGCTACCGCTTCCAGTACTACAACGATGGTGTACCGACATTCTCTGTACAACACCCTTCAGTAGTACCAGGAGTATCAGCACAGTCTAACGCTTCAAGTACAAGTATCGTTCTCTCAGACACAAATCTTGAGACAGCTCGACTCGCACTTCGTAAGCAATTGACAGACGCTGGTGGTCCTATGACTATGGGCGGACGTGAAACTCTCGTCCTTCCAATTGCATTGGAGAAGACCGCACAAGTTATCACTGAATCAGAACTCGTTTCTGGCAATGCTAACAACGACATTAACGTTTACAAGGGAGCAGTAGGAATGGTTTCTTCTGTACTCTTGGATGCTATCAATGGCGGTTCAGACACTGCATGGTACCTCGTGGTCCCAGGCGCTACCAAGTTTGTGCACGATGTCCGTGAGGGCATGCAGCCATGGACCGAAGTAGACGAAGACAAGAAGACGCTTACCGTTGGAGTATACGGCCGTTGGGGCAACTACACCAAAGATTGGCGACGTTCTTGGGGTTCTCTCGGAACTACCGCAGCTTACAGTGCATAACGTATTGTAGCCTTGCTCTGTCCCTCTACGGGGGGATGGAGACAAGTCTATAAAATAAAGGCTTGTGTTAAAGAATTAAAGTAGAATTATGCCAAAGACACCAACCACATTTACAAATCTACAAGCGACAGGAAACATCTTCCGTAACGTTACTATATCAACTCTAGCAACAGCAGGAGTTGTAGCTTATACAGCTGACCAAATCCTTGGTGGACTCATCCTTCGAGACCCAGCAGGAGCTGGACGTGCAGATACACTTCCAACCGCAGCAGCAGTATATGCAGCAACAAACTCACCAGTTAATGGAACAAACCTTTCATTTAAGTTTACTATCCGTAATACAGCAGACGCAGCTGAAACTATCACTGTATCTACAGCAACAGGTCTTACACTATCAGGAACAATGACCATCGCACAGAACAACACAAAGGAGTTTATGTGGGTACAAACATCACCAACAGCAGCAACTGTTTACTCTCTAGGAACCATTGTACACTAGTATGTTAGTTAAGAACCCATTAGATAAAGAGGTATCCCTAAACTATAAAGGAGAAGCGTATTTCATTGATGCAGAATCAATGGTAGATTTCCCTGAAGAGATTGCGAAACAATGGGTTACTATCTATCAATTCATGACCATTGAGAAGGCGGTCAAGGAAGAGACTCCTAAGGAGCCTAAGGAAGCTAAGAAGAAATAACATGCTACATAATTTAAATCAACCAGCGTTCACGGCCTTCAGTGGTGTGACGCTAACAGCAGCATACACTGGTAATCGTAAGACCTTTGAAACTGGTGGATTCTCCAAGGTCTCTATCGACCTCGTATACGCAATGGGGGCAGCTGAGGCTGGAAACACTATGGAGTTTCAGCTTGAAGCATCATCTGATGGAACGAACTGGCACAAGCTAGTCATCGATACCACTGGATTATCTTCTGTCATCACCCCACGTGAATGGCAGATGGCACCAGAAAGCCTGAACGTTATCATTGACGTAGCATACAAGTATATGCGAATGTCGCTCAAGGAGACAGGGGTGGCCGCAAACTTCGGTACTGCAACTGTCAACATTACACTGTCGGGGCTATAAGCGCTTGACTATATCAACCATAAAATAAATACAATGAAGAACTCAATCATACTGAAAGATGAGTTGAGTATTCTAAAAGAAGGAAGGTCTGCCGTTCTTACGGAGCTAGCAAATAAAACCAAAGAGCTTAAAGAGGTCATCTCTCTAATCTCTAAGGAAGAGAAAAGACTAGCGGATATAAGAGAGGATAAGCAGGAAGAAATGGCACGGCTCGATGATATTCGTGGTCGTGCTAATTCTTTTAATAGGGAGATTGGTCAGCTAGCTCAAGAGGCTAAGAACAATCGCGTATCCTGGGAGGCCGCTTCCGTTAGGAATGCTCAAGACATTAAACTACATCTTGGACGTATAAAAGAACTCAAGGAAGTAGAACAAGAAGCAATTGATAGGGTAGACGAGCTAAAGAGACGCTATGACCACAGCTCAGACCTATACGCAGGGCACCTTTCCGAAAAGAATAATCATCTACGAGAGCTAGATAAGAAAATTCAAGAACTATCTGACAGAGCAAAAGAACTAGAACAAGAGATAGTAATCAGTGAGGAGGCTGAGAAGAAGGCAACAAAGGAAAGACTAAAGAGGGAGGATAAACTACGGATAAGGGAAAAGAATATCGAGGGCAAAGAGTTATCACTAGACCGCCGAGAAGAAGACATGAACCGAATGTCTCGGGACATGATGATAATGTACGCCAGATTAAAAGAACTTTATTCCAAGATAGACCCTAAGGTAGACCTGGATAAATTAGTAACAACGATATAGTATGTCAGTACTTCCATTCAACATAACAAATCCAGGATTCGACCTTGGTGGTATTTTGACTACCCCAGAGGCAGCTTTTGTAACAGACCTATTCTCTCTTAGCTATGCAAATGGAGATATTCTCTACTACAATAGTGGAATGCAAAGACTACCCAAGGGAACAGATGGACAAATATTAACTCTTGTCACAGGTCTCCCAGCATGGGCAGCTGATGCAGGAATATCAGATGGAGATAAGGGAGACATTACGGTATCTGTAACTGGCTCTGTCTGGACTATCGATAATGGTGCGGTCACACTAGCTAAACAAGCTGACATGGCTACGGCCTCTCTTATCTATCGAAAGACAGCAGGTTCTGGGACTCCCGAAGTACAGACACTTGCAACACTAAAGACCGACCTAGGACTCACTGGTACTAACTCAGGAGATAACGCCGTCAACACTCTCTATAGTGGGCTAGTAACTAACGCTACCCACACGGGGGACGCCACTGGTTCTGGTGCGCTAACTGTTGTGGCGCTCAATGGTACGAACTTAGCTGCACTTGGTACAGGAGTATTAAAGAACACCACCACAACTGGTGTACCGTTCATTTCTAAGGTTGCGATAACAGAACCAGCGACCAGTGCCACTCTAACCATCGCTAATGGTAAAACCTTGACGGCGAATAACACAATCACCCTTGCTGGCACTGATAGTACGGTAATGACGTTCCCTAGTACCTCAGCTACCATTGCTCGGACAGATGCTGCCAACACTTTTACAGGTGTGCAGACAATGACATCTCCAGCAACAACGACAAGCATTACGACAAGTTCTACTTCGTTTACTGCATGGGCTGGAGCAACCACTTTGCTGACCATTGGTGGTACTGGTGCAACAGCATCACTCTTTGCTCCTTCGACACTAGACACAACAAGCTCTATAACAGGAGCAATTAGAACGTCAGGAGGTATCAGCGCTGCTAAAGCGGCAAACATTGGAACCAGCCTTACTGTAGGAACTACAATAGAGCTCGGTCATGCTACCGACACAACCCTCTCGCGAGTAAGTGCTGGAGTGGTGGCGGTTGAAGGCGTGACAGTTCCAACTATCTCTAGTACGAACACACTCACGAACAAGCGTGTCACTCCACGAACAGGCACCACTACCTCATCTGCTACACCTACAATCAACACTGACAATGTAGACTTCTATTCTCTGACCGCCCAAGCGGTAGACATCACCTCATTCACTACCAACCTCTCAGGTACACCAACGGAAGGACAGAGGCTATGGATAGCTGTGACAGGCACCGCAGCTAGGGCTATTACGTGGGGAGCATCATTTGAGAACGGCCCAGTAGCTTTACCAACCACTACCGTTACCACTACTCGTCTTGACGTTGGCTTTATTTGGAACACAGTTACTAGCAAGTGGCGTTGTGTGGCTTCAGGTTCAACTGTATAGGATATGGCAATAACACTCCATTCTGATACCGGAGGTACAGCAAGCACAACATATTCAACCTGGACAATAAGCTATACCTGCCCAACACTCACAAATGGACTAATGGTGTTGTATACATACTACAACGCTGGTAGTTCTGGAACCTGGGCTATAGATAGCATTACATACAATGGTGTTGCAATGACACAGGGAGCCTCACAAAACGCACAAGCGTGGTATTCAAAGTCTAGTGTATGGTACTTAGCCAATCCAACGGCAGGAACAGCCAACATTGTAATTACATACAACGCTAGCGTGGACTACGGTAAGGGGTGGTATGTTGGAGCCTTTGAAGGTGTTGACCAAGTAAGTCCTGTGGGTGGCACCAATGGTATATATGATGCCGCTGCCAGTACATCAGAATCAATTTCTGTCACAACTATTATTAACAACTCACTATTAATCGGTGGCTTTGGCTCAGATTCAAAGACAATCTCTGCGGGAAGTGGAACGGCAATAACTGCATCCTCGGGTACAAACTACGGAATGATGTATGGGACAAGCTATGTTTCCCCCGCTGGCTCATCATCATTAAATGTAACCCTTGATTCTTCTGGAGGAGAACTCGGCCTGGTCGCAATTGCTGCAAAGCCAGCAGACACAAGCTTTTATGTAAAGACAGGTACATATACAGGTAACGGTGGTACTTCTGGTACGAGAGCGATTACCGGCATCGGCTTTCAACCGAAGGCGGTCTTTGTGTGGTCTGCTGATACTGTAGAAAAGATGTCTCCAGCATTTTCTTTCCAGTCAGCAATTACTGGCCTAGGTAGCAATCTTGCTTATTTAGGAGAAAACAGCTGGAGTACAAACACAGTAGCTGATAGGTTTCAATCCTTTGATAGTGATGGCTTTACGATCGCAAAAGGTTCAGGTTCAACCGCTGGGCTTAAAACACTAAACAAAGACACTGTTGTATTTAATTATCTAGCTCTTGGTGGTGACGATATTGTGTCTGGCACCTATGCAGGAAACGCTACTGACAACCGCAGTATCACTGGAGTTGGATTCCAACCAATTTGGGTACTAACCATGGGTGGTGGTAATCACTCCATGATGAAGTTTAATAGCTCAGGTGCTTCTACTGATACTTCTTCCTATACATATAATGCGGCAAACGTAGCTAATGGTATACAGGCACTTCAGGCTGATGGTTTTCAAGTTGGTACACTTGCTGGAGTTAACGCCTCAGCGACTAACTACTACTTTATTGCAGTCAAAGCCGGTCAGAATGTATATCAAAATGAGTACTCTGGTAACGCTACTGATAACCGTAACATCACTGGTGTTGGGTTCACTCCGGACTTAGTTTTTATAAAAAGTGAAGCGGCAAGGAATTTCGCTTTGCGCTCATCCGACCACTCTGGAGATTTGTCTAAGTACTATCGCTCATCTGGCTTTGCGGCCAACTACATTCAGTCATTTAATAGTGATGGTTTCCAAGTAGGTAATGCTGCAGACATAAACACCAGTGCTGATGTGCTGTGTTACATTGCGTTTCAAACGGGTTCCGGCAGCTCCCCTAACACCACCAACTTCTTCCTAATGATGTAAATGAGCATGGTATAATTAAGACATTATCACCATTATTAATAACAAACTCAATGAACGAAAAAGATATTTATGTAGAACTATTAAGCATCGGAGATAAACAAGAGCAGGTAGTCGAGATGTCTAAAGATAGCTCTCATCTTCTCAAAACGATTATTGATGCTGTAAACAAACCAGTAGAGAAGCAATAGCTTCAGGAGATTGTTATCCCTGATACCTTTGCTATTAATAACTTTCCTTTACTACAGAAGGTTGAGGTTGTCAATAAGGATAAGGTAGAGCTAGGAACGATAGAAGACTTACTGTCAAAGATTGTAAAGACAATCCCCGCTTTAAAAGATGACCGACCTGTAGAGTCACTAAATAAACTACTGGCCGTCATCACTAATGATAAGTCGAAAGATAAAGTACTCGAACTACTTAAAGCCATCTTAGAGAAAGAGTATCCTCAATTTGAATTACCAGATGGTGTTGTATCAAAGGATGGGAGAATAAAGGTAGAGGTTGACCGAGCTGGTAGTGGTGGAGGTTCTACGATGATTGTTGGAGAAGATGGAACAAGGATTAATCCAGCGACAGCGGACAATCAAGCTTACCTTGTTGGTATGGAAATCCCAGCACACGACTACATATCACTAACACAGGCCGCAACCACAGATACTTGGACATATAAGACTGGTGGTGCTGGTGGTATAACCGTGGCGACTATAGTTGTCACATACACAGATAGTGGAAAGGGCACAATAAGTAACGTCGCGAAAACATAATATGGCATGGACATTTAATCCTTTTACGGGGAAGCTGGACGCAACACTATCTCAAGCCGAGTTAGACAGCAAAACAGGCATCACCTTTGAAACCGTATCGAAGAACCTCTTTACGATTTAAACCTCACCATGAGGCGTATAGAGCCCCACAGAGGCCTTCCAGAGAGGCACACAGTAGTAATAACCACTAGAGGATTATCACTTACCAATTAATAATATGTTCGAATTTTTTAACAAAGTACCAGTAGAGGCTCTGTATGTAAGCGTTGCTGCCGTTGGTGGGCTCTCAAGATACCTACAAATCTACCTATCAAATGGTGAGTTCTCTTGGCAGAAACTCTCAGCCCACCTCACAGTGTCCGCCTTCTCTGGATATATGTTCTTCCAGTTCGGACTTAATATCATTGGTATACCAGAAGCAGCCTCTGCGGTGGTTGCAGGTATGGGAGGATGGTTAGGGGCAGACGCAATGAAGTTATTAGAGAGCTGGATGAAGGAAAGATTAAACAAACGAAACAATGTACCTAAATAAACTTTCATCACCAGAAGAAAAGAAGGATGCCGCAGATGTTGTATATCAGTACCTTTCTGATTACTTCTTCGACGGTGTTACATTCATAAATCTAGCATACTCAGACCTGGGTAGTGGTGGTACAACATCAACTACAGATTTTGGTAAGCTATCAAGAATCATTGACTCATCTGGTGGGAGATTAATGGGGCCTGATAAGAAGTCTAGAATGCGGTGTCAATTCTATATTAAAGCACCAAGTAAGACAGTCGGCTACATCTTATCTCCAGCGGTATATGACGCATGGTCATTACCAGGTTCGTTGACAGACATGAGTGTGTTCAGAGCATATGCTGGAATAAAGATTGATACTGGTAAACTATACTTTGCATCTAAAGAAGCTGGCAAGTCAGAGGTACTGACTCCACTAGACTTTGAATTAAAAATGTCAGATGCAACATTTACTTACAACTTCAGTCTTGAAATAAGATATAATGTGCTGTCTACAGATTTACTCCTGAATGGCTCTTACTACGGAACATATAGTACAGACCTTATTGGTAGTAATAAAGATGTATTTATTTTCTATCCTTTCTTTGCTCCAGCCAGAAGTAAAGATGGAACACTAGTAAATATAGTAGCAGAGAACATACAATTTATTCAACCTAGAAATCTATAAAGATGGCAGAAATAATATTAGACTTAAGTGGGAGTGCTGGTCTCACAGATAACTTCTCTGGGGACGAGGACATGATAACTCCACAGCCTCAGAGAATAGTAAACATAAAAAACGGTGAGCTTGCTGGCGGGCTGTTCAATCCTTATTTAAGGAAGGGATATTTGTCTCCTATATCAACAACATCAACCTCAATTTCACCTAGTGGAACACCAGATACTAAACTCACGTCTGTTGTTTTTGATAATGTAAATGAGACAGTGTATCTATCTGACAGAGGAACACATATCTACAAACTAGATGGACTAACGGACACATCAATGGCTTTGTCGCACACTCTTTCTAGCGGTGACATAATCCAAGACCTTGAAGTATATCAAGTAAACAATAAAAGAAACCTATACTATTTGTATACAACAACAGGACTTGAAGACTCACTTAGTCTGGCTAGTCGTGCTACTTGGACAACTACATCAGTTGAAGTTAATCCTTTTGCATCAGTTAAACCTAAAGTTATAGCTAGCTTCTCAGAATATTCTGCAGCAGTTAATAACTCGATAAGTATTGATGTACCATCTGGTAGTAACATAGCTTGTATTGTACATGTTGCAACATCAGGTACAGTTACATCAGCATCAGTAGACTCTGTTGCTATGACACTGGTTTCCTCAAACACTCAAACCTATGCTGTAACAATTAACAACTATATATATAGTCTTGATGATGTTGGTAGTGGAACAATTGTTCTTGATTTTGTTAATAGCGGGACAAGTCTATACAATGTTGTCTTTACCGACAATACAAGCGCAACACCAGCTACAGTTGTTGGTACTCTAACAGGTGTAACATCAGAACCAGTAACGCAGGGGACATACAGTGATACAAAATTACTTTTATCATTTTTGTTTGTTGATAATCCATATGGAGAACTCTCTTCTTCTCCAGTGTTAACAACGTATGAGGAAGCAGCCCAGACAGGTAGTAATGGTTGGGCAATAGCTTTAAAATCTGATGGTACAAAAATGTATATTGATGGTCTATCAGGCGCTAATAAGACTATCTTTCAATATAGCTTAGGAACTGCATGGCAAATTGCATCTGGTGTAACATATGATACAGTAAGCTTGAATGTTAATGCTCAATTTCCATCAACAGGCATTGGTGGAATGAGCTTCAATAGCACAGGAACAAAGATGTTTCTTTACGGGACAGGCGCAGCTGCTAGCTATGTAATTAAGACGTATGACCTTGGCACCGCATGGAATCTATCAACAGCCGTTTACAACGCAGCGAAAGATTCACCAAATGCTAGCAATGGTGGAGCTCAGACAATCTACGGAACAGCAATGACTAGCGATGGAACAGACTACTATGTAGCTGGTACAGATGTATCTGTAGTTCGTTCTGTGTTTAGATATACAATGTCAACACCGTTTGATGTGAGTACTGCTTCATATGTTGGTAAGGTTAGGATTAATAGTCTTTCATCAATAACAAGCAGTTCTACTGGTGGAATCTTTCTCAATCAAGCAAACAATGTTATATATATTGTGAGTGATATAAATGGGCCTAGTATAGAAGCCTTTAACTTTGACCCTAGATTCCCAAAGGACATTACTAAAATAAGCTTGGTTATTTCCTCTACAGGAGTTGTTGATATATATACAAATGCTGCTGCTAGTCCATATCTTTCTTCTGGTCAGTACATAAATTCATACATGTATTACAGGCGGAATTCTGGTGGAGCTGCGGCTAGCGACGTTTGTAGATTATCTCCACAGGCTCGTGTTCTACCAGCAATTAAAACAACAAACAGAACAATTTCTTATGATGGAGGTACTACTTATTGGGGAAGTGTATCTTACCTTCCAACAGGGAAGACAATAGAATGTGGAACTGCACCACTTCCATTTAGTAGTGTCTATGATGATACATGGTTAACTGAAACATTAGGTGTAAGAATAACTAGCTCTGCTAATCATAACTTTATTGTCCCAGCTGATAATGGTTTCTCTTATATATTTGCAGGAAATGCAGTACATAAAATAGACGGAGGGCTGACAGGTGGCATTGATGGTGCGGTCACTAAAGATGTACTATTGTTCCCAGAGACATTTACACTAACAGATGCTGTTGACTTTAGGTCAAAACTATTTATCGCAATGCACCAGTATCCAGTAAACGTAGAGACAACATCTCTATCTAACTATTCTGGCAGGTGTGGTGTGTTTATCTGGGATAGGCAATCAACAGCTTTCGGAGGTACGGACTACATCGAGATACCAGGTATTAGAGAAATAAAGAAAATCTATGTATCTCCAGATGGTGTTGTAAAACTTATTGTTATCTCTGACAGCGGACTAACACAAGTAAGAATGTTTGGATATAATGATAGTGGTGGTGTCGTATTCCCTGTAGTGAGAACTATAGGTGTCGGTGCTTATCCGCAATATCCAGATGGCTTCTCAGGAGCTGGAGATAAAGTTATTTGGTTGGCGAACGATGGTAACTTATACTGTGAAAGTAATAATGCCGTTAATATATTACATCAAGTAAAGGCACCTGGTGCAACAACTGACCTTAAAGCAAATAACATTGCATCTGGAATAACCTTCTATGGTTCTGGAGTTGAGACAGCAAGTTCTGGATATCGTTCTAATAAACAAGGTATATTACTTTCTTATTTAGATACAGCAACAAAGTACTACAAGAAGATTTATCCTATGGATATAACAACCGGAAGTAATGGTGCTCAAACACCACACCAAGGTGACGTATACTCTGGAGTAATGTATATACCTATTACCTCAGTTCTTCGTAAGGTAAGAGTATATAACTCGCCAATCACAGGCTCAGGAACAGATGTCATTGCTACTGTTAAGCTGTACTTTAACCAGAGTACTACAGTAGGCATGACAAAATCAATCAGCAAAGATGAAGCTAAGCGAGGGTACGTAGACTTTAGTATTAACAAGCCGTACATTCACGCAATCCAAATAGAGGTCGAGTGGGCAACGAGTGAACCACTTGGCGCAGACATGTACTTGCCAAGTATTGCAGTCATATCACATGACGAAACAACTACTAGCTCACCCGATAATGAATAACATATGACAGTAAGTGACTTAATCACATCCGTAAATACTTTCATTGGAGATTCGTCTAACGACAGAATATCTGCCAGTGATAGGTACGGTGCCCTTACCGAAGCAACCTCATGGTTACTTGAAGAGTTGGGCAACGAACACATGACCGACAGGTCTTACATTGAGTACCTTCCAACAGTGACTTGGTACAAGATGGACAATCTGACTCCGTATCTACTAACAGCTGGTCAACTAAGATACAAGAATGAGGAGGCTGGGCAGGGGGACTTTACAAGAATTGAAGCTAGAGACCTGGCGACAATGAATCCTAACCGACATGCTTATGCCATTGAACGATATAATGCGGATAGTTATCTTGGTATCATTATTCCTCCTGGCGATGCCGCCCACCGTGATTTAATCGACCTCCCAGAGGATGATGGGCTCACATATACAGGTACCAATGCCTCGAATATAACAGCAGAGAAGAATTCAATTCGATTTGACATGACCACAGATGGTGTCACAGCCACTGGTCTTGATACCACTACCGAGGCAATCGACCTAACCCAGTACGAGGGTACAGGTGTACTAATCTTCGAAGTTGAGATACCAGACATCACTGATGTTACCTCGGTCTCAATTAAGTTTGGTACTGACTTAGCTACTGACTACTACCTCGGTGTAGTTAATCAGGATGTCAATGGTAATCCACTAGCTGAGGGTGTTAACACAATTAAGGTGGCATGGAGAGACCTATCAATGGTAGGGACTCCAGACATAACAGCATTAACAGAGTGGGAGTGGCTGATAAACCATGATGTAGCAAAGACCGCAGTAGATGGTTTTAAACTATCAGACATGCGTATCGCAGAACCAGTAGACCTTACCTTCAAGTATATCTTCTATCGAGTGGGCAACAACACAGCAGGTACAGAGATTACAGAGTTTGGAGCAGTAACAGATGTCCCGTTCTTTTCAGACCGATATCCACAGTACAAGTTTGCGGTAGCTCACAAGGCTGCTGGAATCCTGTTCCGAAGTCTACAGCTGATTCAGAATGCGAGGTCAGAGGACTCAGAGGCCAACAAATCACTAGAACGATACCGTAAGAACTTCTCTGGAGAGAGAGATATGGGTAGTTCAAACTTTAAAGTGGCAGGTATTAACCTCCGTAATCGTAGAATAATTAAGCGTAGATAAACATGGATGATTTTCAAAAAGTATTAGCTGCTTATGCCTCACAGAGCCCAGCAACGGGTGGAAAAGAAGTTCAATCGAATCCATTGGTTGATATTCTTACGGCACGGCTAACAGAACAGAGTAAGGGCATCTCAACTTCAGCTTCTTCAGAGCTTCAGAACTCAATTGATGCCGCGATGAAGGACACTCAGTCAGCAGGAGCAGCGACCGCAGCACGGCTTCAGTCAGAACGTTCGAGAGAGGTGTCTTATGCTGAAGATAGGGCAGGGGCTCAGTTCACCGAAGCCTTAGAAGGCAGGACAGGCTATGCTACACAGGTTGCAGGGCTTCGTGAGCTCACTGAAACCACAACTAAGTCTATTAGAGACCTAGACGCTCGATATCAGGAGGCAATGATGACGAACGATGCTACCACAGCAGCAGCTATGGCAGGTCTTCGTATTAAGAAGCTAGAGTTCCTTCAACAACAAGAAGAAACCTTCTATTCTAATCTAATAGGTGTGGCTAATCTTCAGCAAGAGGCTATTGGTCAGGCTCAGCAGAATGAACAGTTCTGGTCATCACAGGAAGAGAATAAGAAACAGTTTGCGTTGGGGCTACTACAGTCTAACTACCAGTTCGAGAAGGACTATGGGCTCAGTCTAAAGGATATGGACCTAAAGACGCAACAACTAGAGCTTGAGCGTGAGCGTAACCAGATTAGCTGGGCACAGTACAGTCTACAGAAGAAGGAGCTTGAGACTCAAAAGGCTTCCACGAATACACAGGCAATGATTGCTCAGGATATCAAGAATAAACTGGCTGCTCGTACACTAACCAAAGAACAGATAACAAGTACTGAGTACCTAGCTGCTGTGGGTACACAGATAGGGTTCGAAGGTAACATGGAAGACTTAGCTACGATTGTTATGGGCGCCTACAATGGTGTTATCTCAGACAAAGGATTCATGGATAGTCTCAATAAGCCAACTACTACGACACCAGCTAAGACTAGACTCCCTGTTGGTAAGTCGTTCAACACATGGGGTGGTGCAACAATAGGAGAAATTCTATACGGAAGCAATGGTCAAATTTATTAATCATACTAACAGAGGAAAAGCATGGCTAATATAAATTTGAACAGCACCGCTACCCAAACGATTGAACCGTTAAAACTATCTGGTGGTAGTAAGAATCCATTTGATAGCTACAGGAATCAGACGATAAATCTCAAGACACCACAAGGTCTCTATGATATGGCAAAGCAGGCTGGTCTTGAGAACGAAGCCCTCGACCAGATAAATAAAGCTGGTGGAGAGAGCCAGAAGTACATGTCTGGAGGATTTGTCATGGATGCCATGGATGTCCTAAACACTTTCAGTTATGGATTTGTTGGTATTGCTAAAGGGAAAGGATTCGCTGAGGGTGTAAAGAATCGAGAGTCATTCTCTGATGAAGATTCTCTTGGGAAGAATGGCTGGCAAGGAAAGGTGGCAGGATTCATGGGGGACATTCTCCTCGACCCGTTGACATACGTTGCCCCATGGAAGATTGTAACAAAGATTCCAGGCGTTGTAAAGGGAGGAAACGCAGTTAAATCAAAACTACTTGGTGAACTAACTAAGATAGAGGTAGACGGACAAAAATTCTTCCATCGCGAGGGAGGATGGACGCCGCTGACCTTCTTGAGCGATAAGCTTATCTATGGCTCAGCTGTTGATAAGTCATTCCTTGAAGGGTATGAACAGGTCGTAGGGCGTAATGAAGCGATTGTTGTCTACGCTGATGACCTTCTTAAGACTCTAGACAAACTCAAGCCAGAGGTATTCGGCAAGACCCTAACAAAGGGTATGGACGGGCGTATCATTTCTGAAGACCTACAGGTACTACAGCGTGACCTATCACCAGAAGATTTCGAGTCAATCTCAGGAGCCTACAGGATGAGAGATGACCTTATGCAGAAGCTTGTTGACCTCGGTGTTGTCTCAAAAGAAACAGCAGACGAGCATTGGGGTACTTACCTTAAGCAATCTTACGATGAATACCTCGAAGCAAAGGGTACAAAAGGAAGGGCTGGTATTGCGATTGAGTCTAGGACACGTAATCGTGAGCTATCCCCAGCCATGATGAAGGCTCTTGGTCAAGTTGATAACCCTACTGTTGTATGGGGCACAACACTAATTAAGCAGATTGACCTTGTAAAGAAGGCGGAAATACAGAAGTACGTTGCTGATGGGTATGCTATGTCTGACGATAAGCTGGCAGAGTATGCAGCAAAGGGTGGGAAGATGGAAGACCTACATCGTATTGATGATTCATCGAAGTACCAACTAAAAGGTAAGGAAATAGACTTGAAGAAGAAGCTGGTAGCTGTCCGAGACAACTTAAAGACTGTGTTGAGTGCCCGCCGTATCGCAGTGAAAGACGATAAGGAGTTGGTCTCAACTATTAATAAGATTGACAAGGAATTAGATAGGTTGAAAGGAGCTACCGAAGACGAGATAGGTGAAGCACTATCTGGGATGAAGCAGATTCTTAGGGAGAGTGCGAAGTTAACTGACGGTCCACTCAAGAAAGCACCTACCTCTACTGGACAGAAAGCTTTGGCTGAACCGCTAACTAAGTGGTTAAAGGCAGGAACGAAGAGTGACCGCCTAGCAAGGGAAACAATCTCAACGGCTGACCTATGGAAGGAATATCGAACAAAGCCTGAGGGTATAGCTCTCTCGAGGGCATTCAACGACCCTCGACTAATGTACCAATGGAGTAATGAGATTGAATTTATGGATGCAATCCGTTACCCAGATAAAGCTAAGGTTCTAACTGAGAGTGCAGACTACTTCTCAGACCTAACAGACGCACAGCAACTAGCTAGAATCAGGCAGGCAGAGAAAAACGCAAGAAAGTTTGGTGAGCTAGAACAGACGAAGCGTGTACTAGAGGGGACTAACCTAAAGCTTGTTCAAGAAGCTGTGAACAAGCTGGAAGATGAGTATGCTGACCTGCTTTGGCAGAAGAGTGGTATCCTTGATGAGATAGAGACTCAAAGAATGGGACAACTGGCTGGTAAGTACGTGTCTAAAGAGATATGGGAGGTTCTTAAGGGGTCATTTGAGCCATCAAAAGAGGTTGGTGAGTCCCTAGTTATGTGGTTTAAGCATGCTAAGGTAATCTGGAATCCAGGCTCTCATGTACGTAACGCATTTTCTGCCTCAATCCAGAACTGGTGGAAGATGGGAATGGGCCCGTGGCGTGCTGATATCTACTACGACGCCCTAAAAGAGTTCAAGACGAATGGAAAGTATCTGAATGAGATGCGGAGCATGGGCTTCAATGAGCGAAGTGGCTACATCAATGAGTTGCTGACTAACTACTTGACCAATAAGGACCTTATGGAGAAGTCTATGGCGGCCCAACTTGGCGGTAAGGGTATGTTTAGAAAGTACGGTAAGCATATTGACAACCTTATGATGAAATCATACGGACATACCGACAATATTGCTAAGGTTGCAGCCTATAAGTTTGGACTAAGCAAGGGATTAACGAAAGAAGATGCCTACCGACAGGCTATGGCAGCTACATTCAACTACTCACAAGTTACACCGTTCGTTCAAAGAATGCGTAAGTCTATCTGGGGAGTACCGTTCATAACATTCGCCTTAAAGGCAGCACCACTAGTGGCTGAGACACTTGCCAAGAACCCACACCGCATTTCTGTATTCGGTAAGGCACGTAATGATTTGTTTAAAGCGGCTGGAATAGAAGGAGAGCAGGAAGCAGAGGCGATGCCTGACTACATGCGTGACGACATGTTCGTGATGAGGCTACCATGGAAGGATGATGCTGGTCGCTCGATGTACTTTGACCTCTCATACATAATCCCATTTGGTGCTCTTGCAGACGGGTCGTACTTGAAAGACCCACTAACGGCTAATCCTGTACTTGGGCTAGTAAAAGAACTATCATCTAATGAGACGTTTGCTGGTAATAAGGTATTCAATGAGACCGATGATATGTCTACTGTGCTAGCAGATATCAGTGCACGTATCCTGAAGATGGGACTACCGCCATTCATGACCGATTCATTGTCAGACGGATATGATAAACAAGGTGTTCGAGTTGACCCTAAGGGGGGTGTTAATCCTATGACCATGTATGGTAAGCTAATGCGGGGTAACACTCAAGACCTTGGTCCTGGAGAAAGAAGTTTCTACCAAGAAACGTTCCGACTTCTGGGAGTTGGTGCTCTCCCGTACAACCTAACGTCGAAGGAATCTTCCCTTGCTTATCGGCAGAAGGAAAACCTTACTAAACTTCTTACAGAGAATGGAGTAATCAAGACTTTCGAGACTGGTTACTTACCAAAAGACTCGGAGTATCGACCAGAGAATCAATTCCTGACCGAACCACCTATCTCTGAACGAGAAGTAAGACCAATTGGTAGATAATTTATCTAGACACTATAAAAGCCACCCATTGGGTGGCCTTTTTAGTACCTGGATATGCGATTTAAGCCTCTTAAAATAGGGTAGACGTAGGGTATATCCTATTTGAGATTTAAACGCGTCCTAGGGCATTTTAGAGGGGTTTAAACGCATCCCTCAGTGTGGTTTAGGTGCTATAGTTTGGAGATAACTACATCTGGTAGACCATTCACAAGGATTGGTCGCAGCTTGTAGCCCTTCTCTCTAAGAAGAGAGGCAATGTCCAGCCAGAGTTCACCGACCTCCTCGGTCATCTCATCCAGCTTGACCTGCTCATCTTCATAGGCACTCAAGATTGGTTCATTCATATCTATTCTGTTAGTTAATACTAAACTATTCAGCTATGCAGTATATATCTTCTAGCCTCATGATTAGATAGATGACATCATCGTGTGTGAGTTGTACGTGTGAGTACCGCCCAAAGAAGACAACATTACCTATCTCGACACCTTCAGCTAGTGGTCCAGCTCCGACGACAAGTCCAATCTCTGGTCGGTCCTCAAACTGTGAGGCACGACTAGTAACTCCTGGCTCTTGGATATCAACAGGGACAACTATTACGTAGTCACTAAGCGTCTTGTGCTGGTTCAACTGGAGTATCTGTGTCTTCTGCTTTAGTCTCTCCAGAGTCTGCTGGATTGTCTGTTTGTCCATCATTATCTTTTTGTTTAATGGCTACTAAGCGTACACGAGGCACAAGTCCGAACTCAGAGTACTGGATGAACGGCTGTAGAGCATAACCCTCAGCCTCAAGCACTTCTTGGATACGTTCAGAGATTCGTTTCTGTGTCTCAGCCTCTAGATTAGTAGTCTCTTCAACAGTTGCATTTTCCATTGTCTTTCTTTATTTTATTAGTGATGATAAATCCTGATGTTAAGATTGCAATTGCAATACTAAACGCATTGATTACTGAGTACTTGAATACATCGTATGGTTCAATGACACCATCTGCTTCTAGGTCAGAGAAGCTGTCTGTCTTGGCATTGTAGCCAACCGTACCACTGTAGTCCTTGACTGAGAAGTCAACACCACAGTTGAGTGCAATCTGCTGTACAGACGCAAGCCCAAACTCTTTACCTAGTTCACCCAAATCCCTCGTAACATTAAAGAGAGTAAGGCCACCACCAACAACGTAGCCACTACGAATCGCAGCACGCGTTGCATTAATCGCATCTTCATATCTAAAGATTAACTCTCGTAACTCAGGACCTGTAGCAGCTCCAACCTCAAGGTTAACTGTACCTGCTGTTAACGAGGCTAGTCGTTTAGCAAGGCTGTCATCGGTTGGGTCCTCTTCTTTCTTTGAACGAACCTCCTGAATCAGCATTGACAACTCAGGATTTGTCTTGTTCTCAGTTACAAAGATTGTCTTTGGTCCGTGTGAGTAGACTCTTTCTGATAGAACGTAGTCATCGGCAGTTAGTTTACCTTTCAATGAACCACGTTTCTCTGTGACGACATGCCCACCGAGGTATGTAGCAAGGTCATAGAGACCAACATGGTTGTTGTCAGGTGTTGGGTACTTAATCATCAGCACCTTAAGTGGTACCTTCTCATCGAGATGGTTAGAGATGAGGAAGCCAGCTGATTCCCCAAGAAAGTCGCGGGCGACAATCACTACCTCCTTCGCCCCCACCTTAAAGGCTGTCTCTAGAATCTCTCGACACTCTTCTATGTGGTAGAGTTTCTTGTCCGTTACGAATACATACGGCTTAGTGTAGTCAGCCCTACCCTGTGACACATTTCCAAGTACTGGGTCAAACATAGTTTGCTCCAGCATGTAACCAGAATCCTTAATGATACGAGTGTTCTCGGTCTTTGACTCGTTAAGGAATACCATGCCGTCAACGCCAGCCGTGTCTATAATCTCAACAACGTTCTCAGCAAGAACGTCATCACCGCCTGAGGATATCATCGCGATATCAAACCACTCATCCTTTGATACATCATGCTTATGTTTAAGGGAGGCCTCGATGATAGCGTTCTTCAGGTCAGTGTACTCCTTCTTGAGTGCCATAGGCTTTGTGCCAGCCTTGATACGCTCTACACCCATGTCCACCAGCTTCTTTGTGAGAAGAACAGTGGTACTAGTGCCATCTCCAGCAGCTTGGTTGGTGGCTAGTGAGCCATACTTCACCATCTGGATGATAGCATCTTCGGTTTCGTCTTCAGAGTCAATGAGCTTAGCTATCGTTGAGCCGTCGTTCGTAATCAAGGAATGGAATTCCTTTTCAAACAAAACATTATTCCCCATGGGGGTTAGTGTCTGAACGATAGGGTCTGCAATCCTATCAACCGCACGCTTAACTAACTCTGGGTCAAACTTTGTTATAATCTTACTCATAGGAATTTTGTATAGTCTACTCTCTTGCTCTTAAAATCATCTATTGTGTACTCGAGAGTCATCTCGAAGTGTGGCATGTCTTTCCACCCCGACCAATCTCCTCCCCACTCGAAGCCATGCTTCTTACCTATTGTTCCCAATAGTAGCCATGGTTCCTTTGGGTTCCAAGATGGGTGTCCCTCTGGACCGAACACAATGTCGACAGCAACTCCGTAGTTATGCAGTGATTCACCACCGCGAAGATTAGTTACGATGTCACCAGGTCTTGTACGACCCTGTTGGTATAGATAGTCTTGCCTAGCAGGCGTACGATAGCCTTCAAAGACATGGACAACGTGGCCTAGCGCCAGCATTTCTTTAACGACATTAAGTGCCTTTCGTTCTACCAATGGTTGTACCTTCGGCGAGCCGTACTTGTTCTTTATCCAAGACGATATCTTCTGTAGAATACCGACTTGGTATTGGCGGTAATCATGCGTCTTAAATATGCCACGTATGGTACCCTCCCTCTCATGCCAATCATGAGTAATATCTTTCTTTCCTGACCTATGGAATAGAAGGTGACTGATTTCGTGCAGCATAGTCTCTATGAATTGGTTGTGCTTGTTACGCTTAGTATTCTCATCTGCCCAGAAGTAAGCCTCGCTGTAGAAGTTATCATCGTTGAACGCTGCGCCACGTAGTGTTGGTTGGATACCGAATTTCTTTCTGAATGCCTCTGACATATGGAACACAATAAACGCTTCACCATCCTTTGTATACTCTTTTGTGAGAGACTCCATGAATGGATGGGTGATTCTTGAGTTCTTAACTGTTGGCTTTAGGTCAGTACGTGTAATGACCTCAATAGATACTGGGCTTACATTCTTAATTGTCTCCAGTGTTTTTCTTACGAGACCTAGCTTGCTTTGCAGGCTTTGCCACGACTTCAGGGTTGGGTCCGTCGTTATTAGTTTCAGTTTCATTTATAAATCCGTTGTAATTTTTCGTTAACTTTAGTAACTGGTCACGGTTCTTAGTAAGTAATCCTTCGTAGAACGTAGTAAGAGTTTCGAGATACTGCACATCAAGCTTGATATCTGTACCACGCTGAGCCAGTATCTTATCAACAAACTCTCGACCGTACTTCTTCTCAAGAGAAATCATGTAGTCAACAGTGGCTCCTGACATGTACATATTGCAACGTAAACATTGATTGTGTACGTTACGTAGGTCGTACCTTAAGAATCCACCACATGAAGAAGAGGGTAAGAAGTGCCCGCCATGCTTATTGTGTCCTGTTATACCAGTCACACCGCAAGATATGCAGGTTTCCCCATCTCTAATATCTAGCACCTGTTTCAAGGTCTTCCATAGCCTTGTCTTAGCCTTAGCTAGAGGTGACTTACTGACCCGTCTAAGCTTGGTTCTTCTCATCGAGGTCGTAGTTCTTAGCTAGGTTAACTAAGAAGGTGACTACTGCACCTAGCGTCATGTTCATCCATGCTTCAGGAAGAATAGTGAGCATTAATGGGCCCGCGATAATAATCGTTCGGATGAGAGTCTTCTCAAGACCAATCATTATTGAGTAGCCTTGTACTTTTGGTTTGGTTACTTTTGTCATCTAGTCTGTATTAGATTTAAGTGTGTTAATAATTTCATCTATTTGTTTATAGATTGAAGCGTGGTCTCCAGGCTCACCATTGATAGTGAAGTCCTCTATAAACTTTTCTTGTTCTGTTTCAGATTGGTGTGTACCACCAGAGGTAACGTCTGGTCTAGTAACTCTGATAAGGATGCCATCCAAGTCACCAATTGCTGCGAGCTCATTAAAGAATCTCACATCGTCAGTAACAATATTGCCTTTCATTTCCTCTACTGTTGCTTTCCATTTGTCTACCCAGTAGTCTTGGTTGTCAGCCCGACGCACCTCTGTCCCATACTCCTGCATAAAGGCACGGAATGTGGTTGGCTTAATAGCAAACAACTCATCTTCAGTGTAATCTTGTCTGGCATTCAGCTCCCCAATCAAACTACCAATCTGCTTAATTGTATTTGGAAACCGTTCCTTCATCTCAGCAACAAGTCCATCTTTAAAGTTTACCCGCTTGAACTTATGGTTCTTCGCCAGGTATTCAGCGACAGTACTCTTGCCTGTTCCTTTGTAGCCACAGATTCCAATAATCATGATATAACTTTAGGGCTTGTAATCTTACTTCCCTTAGACCAGGCTGCACAAGTCGTGCACTGATAGCGCTGGTACTTCCCTGTTCTAGTTACCATAAATCCTCTACGTTGGGTGTTCCCACCACAGACAGGACATTGGTGTGTTGTACCTAAGTACACATTAGAATTGGGGTGGCCTGTATGCCACGGCTTAAGGTGTTGATATAATTTATACAGCAGGTCAACATCCTGCTTGTTGTACTCCTCCATCTCAACAAGAGCTTTTGTTTCTCCTCTCATACAAGCATCCCATAACCCATAGTTTGTGTGGTGTTTCTTTTCACCAAACAAGAAGTGGGCTAGGTAATCTAGCTTGTTGCTATCGAATCTAAAGTGCTTCTTTGCTAGCTTTAGTGTGTCTACAGTTTTGTACGGAGCTGGTGGTTTCATTCGATACTTGATAAAGAACTTGTTCGCTACCTTGATATCAAACTTATCACCATTCTGACCGACAATAACATCAGCGTCGTTAAATAACCCCCAAAGTAACTTGGTGAGTTGGCGCTCAGTATATTCCCGTCTCGATACAACCTTTGTAGGTCCATCGTCTAGCTTGTAAGCAACACTTAGAAGTTCAGAGTACTTCTCTATTGAGAGTAAGTCTGTGTTATAAGTACCCCAGGCTCTTCCGAGGATTGGGGTATTTTCTAAATCGAAATATAGTATTTTCATTATGTGTTGTTACTGGCGGTCAGCATTTAGCACAGATAGGAGTTCCGATATTTCTCCCACGTATGAGTAATCGAGTTACTCTATTCACGAGTCGTTGCCGTGGTATCTTAATTTTCCGTGCTAAAGGCCAACCACCAGTTGACTTCCCTCTGCCAGCCTATAAGTACTGGCTCCAGCAATGCCTACTCATGTACCAAGGACCTAACCCTGATTCATCATAAAGCATTCTGGCATATGTAATGTTGTCCTCCAAATCCCACCTATCTAGTCCGTGCAATGCAAGGGTATCTAGGTGCACTTGGTTTATCTGGAACAAACCTACATCCACTCCAAGATTAGCCCTATCTGCTGATGGGTCGAGCTCGCTTTCGCAACGAGCAACAGCCACCATGATTGGGGCGTCTGGGAATATGTCTAAGATACGACCAACAACATAGTCTTCATTCGGAACTTCTTCCTTACTATGGACATGTGTGATTGGTACGAAATCTTCCACCTCTAGTACAGGTGTCAACGGGGTTGACGTAGCAGCAGTTGGCTGTTCGTCTAGGATATATATAGGCTCTTGCTGCCCCGAAACACTAGGCACTGAACTTAACAGTGCCATAGCAAGAACAATTGTAATTGACCAGAGCTTGAAATGTCTGGTCAGCATTGAAGATAAAATAAGCCATAAGCTTAAACCCCGCCTCAATGCTATGAGGCTTCATGACTGTCCGAAGAAGTCAAGTCCAGTACATAAACTGGAAGAGCGACCACATCCTTCTTGATGTGGTTTGCGAATCTGCTCAGAGTCGAACTGAGTCGAAAGCTTTTGGAGAGCTTCCTCATTCCGAATGTCAGACCCGAAACCCAGGCCATGGGCAGCTTCACCAGGGGGCCTGAGCATACACAGCTATCACTAGCTGAGTTCTAGGTGTAATGTAAGCCTCGGTACCACTGAGGTAGCTCCCGATACTTATAGCTTAGGGCGTTACATTACCAGCTCCCCAGTTTCATCTCAATGAATATAGATTGGGGACAGGGTCGAAACCCCACCTGTTCCTAGAACTCAAACAGTGATACTATTTGTTGTTCGGGGCAAGAGAATCGAACTCTTTTCGCAAGATTATGAGTCTTGTCGCTTACCATTAGCGTAACCACAAATAGTGTGGCTACTGATATTCACCACTGAGAACACGTCTGCTCTCCTACCGCCGGACATGCTATTGCTAGCAGAGGTACTAGACACCGAACATCTGAGGAACGGGCTAAGCGACGTTATGTGGAGGCGGTGGGAATCGAACCCACGTAGTACAACCGACATTAGTCTTGAGTACATAACCTTGCGCCCCCAATAGTGGGCTACCTTTCATAGCCCAAAGATGCAGCTAATCGCCACGGGTGAGGATGACTGGATAGATATCGTCACCAACATCTTCTTGAGTCTCCTCGTCTCGTCGGAGTTTCGCTTGTTGTAGATGTAGCGTATAGGCAGCAACATAGTCAGGGATGATGTAGTGGATGTTATATTTCAGGTAATCCAGATACGTATCGTGGTCCTGATTATACTTCCACTTCATAGCACGCTTGAAATAAGTCTCAGGCGGGCACCCTACTTGGTGTATCTGCTCTTCTACTTCACTAGGTGTCATGATGCTTCTCCTTCAGTATGCATTGGAAGGACCTCGAGATTCGGAACAGTAAAGTTAGAATCACGAATGAACTGGCGCAATGCCTGATGAGCTCGAGAGTTTTCCTCAGGCTCAAACAGGATAACCACGCAACCATTGGTAGCAGTGATAAGAACCTTCTCATCACACTCACAGTAACGAACTTTCATAGACTTCTCCTTAGTTAATGACTCTGAATTTGTGCAGATTATTTGAGGCAAGTAGTAAGTCAATGCAATCTTGGATTGATAACTCATCCGCTTCACTCTTCGGCTCCATAGCTTGAAGAATCTCAAGACCAAGGTCTACCTCATCTGCTCTGAATATCATTATGAAGTTTCCATCGTCATCCATCTTGAATCGCATGTCGTCTCTCCTTTCCTTTATCGTAGGTTGATTGACACGTGCTACCACACACCCACTGTAATCCATCAGGTCCGTTACGACCCCATGGTGCTATCAGTTTCTTGTGGCACACACAACACTCACCTTGCGGTAAGCTAACCTCAACTGCTTTTACTTGCGAAGCTTTCATTTCGTACTCCTTAAAGAACAAATCATTTTGTCCAGCAAACGCTGGTGGGGATGTAGTAGGATAGTACCTAGTGAGCGACACTACGGCCACCGTTCCAAACCCCCACCAATTTTCATTGGTGCTCCTTATTTAGGGAGCTTATATAGAGAGCTTATAGCTATCATTGTCAAAGAACTTGTAAATCAATCAGCATTAATTGATATACTATTATACCATATTCTGCTAGATTTGTCAAGCCCTTTAATACCCTTATTTAAGGCGCTTCTTCACTGAGTTCTTCAGAGAGAGACCCTGCTTCTTCTTCACTGTCTGTCGAACCTTTTGTTGATTCTTAACATCAGTCACACGTGAGCCAGACTTTCCTGCTGTCTTAGTTGCTGCGTAATCAACAGCCTTCATCTTACGGCTATAGTCTGCGGTGCCTTGGCCTACTGCTTTGACAACCTTAACTGCCTTCTTAAGTCCTGCTTTAATCTTCTTAAATGCCATATTTTTATTCTAATGGTAATAACTCTAGAGTTTGTAATGACCAACCATCATCTGCATTGAGATAATATAGGTCTAGACCTTCTACTTCGTATCCTTTATTAATAAGGATGTGAGCATAGAAGCTTAGTTGTTTCTGATACTTCAGTAACTTCTTGCTATCCATCTCAGCATTAGTTTTGTAGTCACCAATGCGTACCTTCTTGCCGTTAACAGAGAGCCTGTCAATGGTGCCAGCCATACCATTGGCTACGTCTGACACAAGCACCTCTGATAAGGCATCAGCTCCGTAACTATCGACGAACTCGAGCACAATCTTCCGAAGGTAGGAGTTCTTTGGTAGCACGTAGTTTATATCAAGCTCTTTCTTCTGCTGCACCTTCTCTCCGAGTGAGTGATACTGGTGGTACAATTCCAGTGCCTTATGAATAGCTGAGCCCCAATGGTTTGAGATATCAGAGTTCATCTTCCATACATCTTTGAGAGCTGCTTCTTCTACATCCCATGACTTAGCAGTCTTAGGAAGCATCATATCGAGGTCAAACTTTGGTGAGTTCTTCTCTGCATACTGAGAAGCTGACATAAGTACATTGCCTTCCTTGTCGTAGTACTTGTGAGCTGCCTCATCCCACATAATTACCTCTCTGGTGAATGTCTGGCGCTCCTCTAGCGGAACCGAGCCAGCTTCTGGCTTGCGTTTATTGCCCTCTATTTGCCCTGTAGAGACGTTTAAAGGCTTCTCCCCATACTTTGCCCATAGTGCGTGCAATTTCTCAAGGGCGAGGCTTTCTTCTCCATCATTCTCCAACTCAAACGTAGGACGTATGTTTCCATATTGTGTCGTGGGAATTGTGGCCTCAATTTTGTAAATCATTCAATGTTGCTTACTTGATTAATAATCCTACCATCATCATCATGAAAGAAAATTTCTATATCATCAACGTATCCAGACACCAGGTCTACAACAAACTTCTCAGCACCACGTAGTGTTTTGAACGTATATGGATTTTCTACTGAGCCTTCCTTATTTTCTAAAGGAGACTCTCCTTCTAGGAAAACAGCATACCCACTAGGTGTCCATGGAAGTACGTGTAATTTCATGGTTGAAAATTCTGATGTGTAAACTCGTTCAATACTTCAATCAATTCTGAATTCTTTAGTTCTACAAATGGCATTGGTGTTACCAAGTCCAAGAGTTCTGAGAGCGATGTATCAGGCACACACTTCCAAGCTGCACGTATGGCTTCTACTGTGGCATCAATGTCTACATAATCATACTCTTGTTCATCTTCATCGTAGTCCAGCATTTTTTTGTAGTTGTTTAAGTGCTTCATCAAGTTCCTCTCCGTATACTCTACGGATAGAACCTGACTCCACTACACGTTTAATAATCTCATACTTGTATGACCTATCTTGTGTTCCAAGTTCTTTATCTTTGAGAGACTCTTTAAAATCTGTCACTGATAATGTTTTAGCAGACTCAAGAACATCCATGTCTACCTTTTTATTTACCATCATCTTCATAGAGTGGTGGCTAGGTAGGTCATTAATGTCCAATAGACAGAACATATCATACATCTTAATCAAAGTTTGGACCTCTGATGGTGTGAATCCTATCTCTGGTGACTTGACAGCATCAATGAATGTATCAGCATATCCTTCATACGAAGCTTCATCTCTTACTAACTTAAACTCTCTTCCAAGTTGGAGCAAGAACTGTCGGTATGCTTGTGCTAGTAGTTGAATGTTATTCATATTACCAGTCAGTTGGGTCTACGTCATCTTTATCTGGAGCTGGTGATTCAGTACTAGCCTTCTGCACCATAGGTTCTACGCCCTCAGGTAAGGAGAAGTTAATCACCTCTTTCTCGACACCATCACGACCTGGTACCTTACGACGGAGCAAAAGAATCTTTACTTTATCTCCCTCTGCCCAGTCATCAGTGACTCCCTTCTTAGAGAAGCCGTTAATCCAACGTGAGTTGCGGTCAAACTCATCACCATTAATGTCTGTAAGCTTATCTTCTGCTGGTGCAATACCAAGTGACTCAAAGCTATACTGCTTACCAGTCTTCTTGCTAATACCCTCACGTAAGTCACGTGATACTTTCTTAATTGTTATAATCATTTATATTTAATTAATATTTCTAATGTGTCTAACGATACTTCGCTAGTTCCTCTAATGCTTCTTGATATGTCTGTCCCATGTTGACACAGAAGTCAATTGAATTACCATGAGCACCACAAGCAAAGCAGTTATATCCACCATTAGGGAAGATAACCATGCTTGGGTTCTTATCACCATGGAATGGGCAACACACCTTTGCTCTTCTGTGTCTATCAGTCCTTCCAAAGAGTGGGTGTAGTGGCACTACCCTCAGCTCTTCAGGACTACCAATCGTCTGGGTCATAATCTCCTAGAATTACACCTGTATCATTGTTAATGTTAAACGTATGTGATAGCATAGGTCCTTTATTCTTAAGGATATCTACTGCAATACCACGCCTATCTGCGGTAGGGTTTAACATCGCTACTACTTCGGGGTCTTGTTTAAGTGACGAACTGCCCTTGAGGTCATCCAAATTAGGCTTACGAGTGGCTACTGCGCCTGGTTCGTCAAGCTTCCTAACATGTGTGACTATAATGATAATGATACCAAGTGTTTCTGCTAATCTCTTCATCGACTGCACCGTATCAGCAATAGCCTGTTCCCTGTTACTTGATATATTTCTTACGACGTAATCAAGGTGGTCGATAATAACCATCTTTACACCGAATAATCTACGAGCCCGAGTTATTGTTTCTACAATCTTGTTTCTGTCTGGTACAGCTAAGTATACTGGTTGTTGCGATAGTTCAATGGCTAGCTTAGCCCACTCCTCTTTGGAGGTAAATTGCATTTGCTCTTGGGTTTTACCTAAAGCAATCTGCACATACCTGCGTCCTAGAGAATACACTCCTCGCTCAAACGGCATGAAGAGGGTTGGAATCTCTCTGCCTGCCAGCTCCTTAATAATATTCAAACATACTGTGGACTTGCCTGCATTCGTGTTACCAGATAATACAACTAGCTGGTCTCTTTCAAGCTTCACACCAGGAAGTAATGTGACTTCAAGGTAGTCCATCGGGTCGTCGATGATTCTCTGAATCACGTCACTTAATCCAGAGAACTCGTACTTATAAAATGGTGGTGACTTTGCAAACAATTCTCGTAAGTCATTTGAGTCATGACCTTGAAGATAATCGTTTGCGTCTTTTGTTCCTTCGGGATAGATAACGTTGCGACACTTCTCTAGTCCAATACGGTCAGCCAAATCTTTAGCTGCTGATTGTCCAGGACCGTCGTTATCATACGCTATCCATACCTGCTTGATTGGGTCAATGAGTTCTATCCAAGGTCCGTATGATTGTGCGCCTGAGCCTGAGCTGATGACGTTCTTCACTCCCATCTGCCACAGACTCATAGCATCAATCTCTCCCTCGGATATAAACACAGCACCCTTCTCTTTAGCTACTTCCAATCCTGCTTCATGGAATAGCCAAGGTTCTGCACCTGCTTCACCTATGTACCGAACGTCCTTTGGTTTTAAGAAACGATACTTAATGTTAATAAGTTCTCCTTCCTTAAAGTGTGGGATAGCAATGGCTTTCTTCTTCTCGTCATACCCTAGTTTAAAATATTCTAGAGTGGCGTCGGTCAGCCCTCGCTTCTCGGTAAGATACGTGTATCCAGGGCTACCTCTTAGGTTAGCAACCATCCCCTCAAGCTTCTCAATACTTGGTCTTTCATAAGATGTATTAAGAGTTTGTTGTAATGATTGTATCTTAGTCTTTATATCCACTGTATTGAATCATTAACTTATAATCGTTTGCAAATTTTACCGCTTCTTTCTCATTATCAAAGTGGAGAATTGGATTGCCTAACTGTAGACTATCTTTATAGTCAAGATAGATAACGTAGTTCAATGTATAGACATTGTACTTCTTATCTATACAGACCATTACATTATCTACTGTATATCTGCCATCACCATACGTGTACTCACCACTCTGTCTCTTTGGTATCTTAAGAGTGATGGTAAATTCATCTGATACCTCATCATATTCTGTATTAAATTGCATACTTGATACTTATATCATCTTCGAGATTTAAACTCAACCACGGGCATTCTGTGGCCTCACAGAGGGTATACTATAGCTGGCCAGTAATCTTTACTACAGTACCATTACGACTTAACTCTTTCTCAAGAACAATCTTTAGATGTTCGTAATCCTGTGGTGATAGTTGTGGTGCTTGTATCTCTGCTGTTAATGTTAGCATACATATTTTAATTCCCTCACAATCCTCTCAATCTCCTGATTGGCTTTTGGCATGGGGGTGTTAGTTAACCAAACTATTAAACGCCTCAACATATGCTACTAAACTATCTTCATTGCCCAAACCTGGGGCTGTATTGACTTCTAACACGAAGACATCCAAGTTCTCATCCATGATGATGTCTACTGCACCGAAGTCTAGACCTAGAGAGGCTACAGCATTGAGCGCCAGTTCTTCTATACGTTCTAGTCGATTAAGATTCCCTGTTCGGTAAACCCAATTACTAGCTAGGTTGCGGACATCTGCTTCCTCTCCGTCTGCTGTAATAATCTCACCATCCTCGTCTACTCGCCGTGACTTCTTCTGGTAAAGGATTACATCACCATCAAACACATGTACTCGATACTCACCATGATTCTCTACACCTAGTGTGTACAACGGTGCGTCAGGTACTTCTACGTTTGTTAATTCTATCTGTTCTTCAACCGCCTCAGCTAAACTAGCTTTTCCTAGTGAGTATAGCTCGTTTGCAATGTCCTGCATACGCCCAGCCTCTAGATTCTCGTTTGCTTGTATTACCTCAATCCCCTCCCCACTATGCCCATCTAGTACATGTCGGGCGTATACTTTATTTGCTGTGTTAGCCCAGAACTCAGCATCACTCTTCATCGTAGTCCATGGTATGGTTGGAACCCCACTTTCTGTTAGTAACTGTAGAGTTCTTAGCTTGTTGGCTGCTACTGCTACCGCTTCTGGTTTGTTTAATATAAAATCGTCTATCTCTTCAGTCATCCACGATGGTCGACGTGAGTTACCCCAGTTGATAATGATATGCTCTGGACTAAAACGATAGCGTGAGTTTTCTGTTCTAATGATAAGTGCATCAAGTTCTGACTTGAGTTTCTGTACTGAAGCAGTACCTACTTTGTATGGATAAATGCGAAAGGTCATAATGATTATTTAATCTTTTAAAATTACTGCCATTAGTCCAATGAGGACTAACACAACTGCAAGTTCTGCCATTTGTTATTATTCCCTATAGTATATCATACTCTATGCTAAAAGTAAAGCGTTATAATAACCTTATTCATAGCCATATTCTTGGGGACTTGACAAAAATTAAGTAGTATGATATAATGTGGGTTACTTGATTAGAAGTAATCAGAGTGTGAGGGGCGTAGACCATGCCAACGTTTACACTATAATCTCATATCGTTGGAGGACTCCTATGACTGGTGAAACCAGCGTGCAATACCTATGGTATGCAAAGGATGACAGTGGTAAACAATCCACAGTGCCACGTAGACTAAGGGAATACCCTATACTGCATACAGGCACTTAAAATATCTTGTCAATCTGGGTGAATCGTTGTAATAAACGTAGCGAAAGACCTTGGCTGTATGTGCAGAGAACGAATCGTTCTGTCGAAACTATATCTGAGTCTCGTAAGAGATACAGGGTATAGAGTTTCGTCGTATCTACAAGGGGCGTACTCATGGTGCAACCCTATGGCACACTCTGACTACTATTTCTTTTAAGGTGGTCTAACGACCAGCGTTGACTTAGACATACGTATGTTGTTATGCTACTTCTTAACTCTTAATGATACTGGTACAATATCGTCTACCCGTAGTTCATGTGCTGCTCGACACTCCTCTCCTCGTCTGCCCTCAATCCAATCAGACTTAGGTTTATGAAGTGCATGTCTCTCAGCCTTGGTTAGGTGCCTGCTCTTCATGAGCTGAGCAATCTGCTCATCGTCTATTAACTCCTCCTCAGAGAAATCTTGGTCGTCGTCAAAGGATACAGCGTTTATGTTCGCAGTTAGCATTGAGGTACCAACTCGATGAAAAACAGGGGGAGCCGTGAATCTTCTAGCTTCGTTCCTTAGCCTTTCAAGTTGTTCTGGTGTCATGATAGTTTATTAAGAGAATTGGATAACCTCTGTCTCATTGTAAGAATCAAATGAGTAGTTGTAGTCAGCTAAGTCTTTGGCAATGTCCATTACTTCGTCGACTTGTTCTGCATCAATACCGAGAGTAGATATTTCTTCTTCTATCTCTTGCAAGTCTAGCTCAATAGCGTCGTTCAGTTTCTTAAACGCCTCTGTGGTAAACACACCTTTATCATTTAGAGACTGGTACTTCTCTTGCTGGCACTGTTTCTCAGCATACTGGTTACAAAGCTCCTCCAATCTGAACTGTGCTTTCTCATCAACGTTAACAGTACTTGGGGTAGGTAGTGCAATGACGCTATTAAACGGCCACGCAGAGAACAGTTGTCGCTCTGCGAAGTCCTTACCAATAAACTTAGTTGGAACGTAGTAGTAGTACCCGTTCAACATCGTGCGTGTGAACTCACTAAGTGGCACTCCTGAATCAGTAGCTTCCTTCATGCTGTAGTATGCGTTAGCAAGACTGTCATAAGCATGGATGTCTGCCTGCTTCTCTGCTCCGTACTTCACGTCGCTGCGGTCGTAGCTGTTGTCCTCGTATGCGTAGCGTGTAGTCTGGTATCCAACCTTTACTACCTTGTATGATTCGTCTATATTCAGTGGCTGTTCATACAAAGTCTTGTCTCCCATGTCAAAAGAGTAGAGTTTCATACTCTCGATATCAGTACCTGTCTCTGACGATACTCCCCACCATTTCTTATTGTGTGTAATCTTCAAGTCACGACCTTTGTTCTTGCCATAGAAGATGTTTAATACCTTGGTGCTTGCCTTCTCAAGCTGTACTATCCAGAAAGCTGCGCTACCCTTTGTATCTACGCTATTCGATAGTCCTTCGATGTATCGTGCTAGTTCAATAGCAAGACACTCACTATCATTGAAGACTGGGCGGTCAGCGTCTAGCTCCTCTGTTACTCCGTTCTTATACTTAGCAACGATATGTTCAGTGAACTCTGTTGTGTACACATACCCAAGATTCTCATGAATAGCTTTTAGATTATCATCATTAGTAATCACACCATTGTGAGCAACGTAGTAATCATACTCTAGCTCTGGATTAGAAACAAAGATAGGATGTGTTGTTCCTATTGTATTCTTTGTACTTGTCGGCATACGGTGGTGAAAGAGAATAATCTCAGACTTATCAGCCAGAAGTTTACTCTTAATACCATCCTCTTTCTGAGCACGCTCAACAGCAACTAACTTACCATCTTGTATAGAGATGAATCCATACCCTTCCTTTCCACGAGACTCCTGCGCCTTATACATTTCGTAGACCTGCTTGCCTACACCACGACCCCTCTTTGAAAAAGCAAATGCTAGTCCGCACATAATTATTTAACTGTTATGTTACTATAGTAACATAGTAATCTCTTCACGTAAGCCTGCAATACTGGTTCTTCTACGAAATCAACAAACTCCTTATATAGATTGCCCTCAAACTTGATGTCCTCAAGTTCCATATCCTCAAGTTTATCAACAATCTTTTGGTGAAGTTTAATCCACAGTAATATCTTTAGTGGGTCAATTGTACCGCCATGTGAACGTATCTCCACAGTACCAAGTCTCTCAAAGAATGAGTGAAGGTTTACGTTATGATAGCGTGAGTCATCGTAGTGATTACCCATTCCTCTTCCCTTATACCACACCTGTGCAATGTCTTCAACACTCTTACACTTCTCTATCTCTGATAGTTCATACGACTTCGCAAGAGGAATACAATACATATTCCCACACCGTCTGGAGTTTGACACAATGCTATCCATCACACTAGAAAACTGTGTGTAGAAATAGAACACATTACGTAGCCATTTGAATCGGTCTGGCGTTTCAATCCAATAGTAAGTATAGTTAATCGAAGGTGTCCTAGTAAGCGTAACAGATGAGAAGTAGAGTACGTTACCAATCGAAGACGTCACGTAGTTATCATTCGGATTTAGGTACTGTAGTCTTCCTTCCCTGCCAGCAGCTGCAAAGTGTGCTTCACTTAATGTCTTCTTCATTCGTGAAGATAAACTATACACAGCTTGGTTAGTTGGAATTTTGCTGAAGTCTTTTGTAGAGCGTAACACATGTTGCGATTTCATTCCGTCAAGATGAACGTGTACGGATGTCTTTATGTCACTAGAGTGTGCTCCGTGTTTCTTAAGAATCTCGCAAGCGTACTCTACTGAACGCTCACCGTCTTCACCTCGGAGAACATCGGATACATACTCACCTGCATTTAGTAGTGGTCGTAAAGAACCATCATCAACTACATTCAACCGACCACGGATTTTATCAAGAGCAGTAGCAGACGGCGCTACAAATTCTATCTCAATACCAAAGCGTCTATTAGATGTAATCATTATACTTCCTTAATTGCTAGTAAAGTTCTTCATCGTAATCATCCATTGCAAGATCATCCATTGCAATGGTCTAACTCGTCAAGGGCTGAGTGGTCAAGAAACTTCTCAAATCCATTAGCACCGTAGTGTAATTTCTCTTCCCATGAATCGAAGGTGCTCTTCAGAGTTGGTGCCAGCTCAGCAATTGGGTCTTTCTTATTTGCCCATGCAAGGAATAAATCCACGTTACCAATATCTATTCCACTACCTGTAAAGATGTTCTTATCTTCCAGAAACTTCTTATAGATAAGAAAGTTCTCCATTGCTAACGCCTTATCATTGGTGTTAATTGCTTCACGTACCTTCACCATATCGAATCGCTTGATTAAATCATCAGCTAGCCCTGCTCGATATATACCAACTGCATTACGTAGCAAGCCAGAAGCCATCGACCATAGTACATAATGTCTCAACCAGAAGTTACTGAACACACGATACTCTAGACCGTATTGTTTCGGTCGGTATTCTCCTGCCCTACCATAGTACTTGCGTCGATGTGCGTTATTCTCGTCTCGGTCAATGAGTACTGCTGTGTTGCCACCAATAATATCCATAAGCTTGACAATCGTAGGCAAGTCAGCCTTCTCATGAGCATTAAGCCCACCAATATGGATGTGCCCAGCACCAGAACGGAATCTGATTCGCATACCAGTAGCTAGTCGGTTAATCTTTTGATACACATTGGATGTTGGGTTACATCCAAAACGTCTTGTTTCAAATGTAGATTTCTTCCATGCCTCATCACCGACAGTAACACCAACAGCAATAGAAAGTTCTGCACCGATGTTCGAAGCTATCTCTTCAGCTCTAAATAAAGCCCTTGCTATGTTCGAGCCTGCTATCTCACGACATGTATGTCCTTGCGGATTTAGTTCAAGTTGGAAACCATCACGTGTAACATCACCACCATCTGTTGTGATAACATCGTTACTTGGTACAATCTGCCCATTCTTTACAAAGAATAGCTCGGGGTCACTACCAAATGTTACCGCTGCAGCTACTGACACATAGGCTCCATTCGCAATAGCTCTGATATCCCTGCTGTTAATTTCATAGTAACCACATTTCAGGACATCACCGTTAATGGTGATTTCATCCTTTCGAAACTTTGCTATGTTCCAACCATAGTGTACTGATACTACTTCCCCGCACTTATTGATTAATTTTTTAACCTGTTGTATAGTCATAATGACTAGGATTAAATGATAATGTGGAATGCACCAACTAAATAGGGTTCCGACACCCCGAATATATAGGTTCTTTTCATCACTCCCGTCAGTAAAAAATCGTTAAGAGCAATGACGCTACACATGATTCCAGCGCTCAACTCCTGACAGTCGTATAGCATTACCGCCGATTACTGAATATAATCACGGCCTTAGCAACGAGGTACTTGGTATGTTGCACTTTCCTCTCTACATATCCTAGTGTTTGCACGAAACCCTGTTCAGTAGGTACATACCTACTAACTAATAAATTGTAATTAATTCATATTACTGTAGTCTTTAAGGCGCACACATTCCTGTAATTAGTACTCACTAATCACTTCGTAATGTTCCTTACACCTCTCTGCTAGTAGAGTATCTGCGTAGTACAC